>Ga0334887_1003354_pt1 | contig 16064 bp, 12 predicted proteins | sample GraSluR1_MG_10_FD_207217 | JGI IMG/M metagenome (GOLD analysis project Ga0334887, IMG submission 207217) | Sludge microbial communities from methane-producing bioreactor in Wageningen University, Netherlands - Granular Sludge_18_07-R1 | ecosystem: Engineered > Bioreactor > Anaerobic >...
CGACTCCTCGATCCCCTTCACCCATGAGGAACGTCGGAAAGTCCATCAGGATGGAGAGGATCTTCAACAGAAGGACGGGGCGGACGGTCATCGTCCCCATGGACCACGGGCTGACGGTGGGGCCGATACAGGGGCTGATAGACCTCCAGGAGGCGGTGGACAAGGTGGCCGAGGGCGGGGCGAACGCCGTCCTCGGCCACATGGGCCTCCCCCTCTTCGGCCATCGGGGGTACGGCCGGGACGTGGGGCTGATCGTCCACCTATCCGCCAGCTCCAGCCTGGGGCCCGACCCCAACCACAAGGTCCTCGTCACCGAGGTGGAGGACGCCATCCGGGTCGGCGCCGACGCCGTCAGCATCCACGTAAACGTCGGGGCGGAGGACGAGGCCACGATGCTCCAGGACCTGGGACGGGTCGCTCGGACCTGCGACGGCTGGGGTATGCCCCTCCTCGCCATGATGTATCCGCGGGGGACGAAGGTGAAGTCGGAGCACGACGTCGAGTACGTCAAGCACGCCGCTCGGATCGGGGCTGAACTGGGCGTCGACATAGTCAAGACCAACTACACCGGATCTCCTGAGACCTTCCGGGAGGTGGTCAAAGGCTGCAGCGTACCGGTGGTGATCGCGGGCGGCCCCAAGATGGATACGGAGCACCAGGTCCTGGAGATGGTCTACGACTCGATAAAGGTCGGCGGAGGCGGCCTATCCATAGGAAGGAACATCTTCCAGGCCAAAGACCCGACCCTCTTCGTCAGGAGGCTCTGCAAGATAGTCCACGAGGACTACTCGGTGGATGAGGCCGAAGAGGTCGCCCTCTGAGGGGCTGGCCATCTTTTATATCCGCTCCAGGGCCGTCAGCGGCCCGCCGAGGGCCAGGGGGGCGGCCCGCCGCCGTAACCCTCGATCCCCCAATCAGCCTGGGGAGTAGGGGGAGGTTGAGGGCAGGAAACCCACTTCTGAGGATTGAGCTTTCCGAGAGCTTGATGGCTTCGGCGGTCCCCCGCCGTTCCTCGGTCCAACGCCGATCTCTATAAATAAGATCCTAAGAACCCAGGATTGGCGTTGCCGCCCCGGCCGCGCCGGAGAAGGTGGGACCCTTGCTCGAGCTCTTCGTCGCGATGAAGCACATAAGGACCAGAAAGAGGCAGACCCTCCTCGCCGTCGGCGCCGTCGGCCTCGCCGTCGCCATCATCATCGTCTTCCGGGCCATCATGAACGGCAGCATCGATACCTTCTTCAGCCTGATATTCGAGCTGGCCCCCCACGTCCTGGTCCTCCCCAAGGAGGGGGAGGAGTACATATACCTTTACAAGACCCTCATCGAGTTCGTCTGGACTATCCCCGGAGTCGCTGCGGTATCTCCCGCCCTCAGCGGCACGGCCGCCCTCGCCTTCGAGGGGAACGTCGAGAACGTCGAGATGACCGGGGGCGTCCCGGCGGAGATGAACAAGGTGATGAGCATCGAGAAGTACATGATAGAGGGGGATTTTTACTCGATCGCGAGCGGAAGAAGGGTGGTCCTGGGGGATAAGGTGGCGGAGAAGCTGGGGGTCAAGATCGGCGAGGGGGTCGTAGCCAGCTTCCCGGACGCGAAGACGATGAACCTGGTGGTGGCGGGGATCTTCAGAACGGGGGTCGAGGAGTGGGACGGCGCCGCCTTCGTCTCCCTTGGTACGGCCCGGGAGTTTGTAGGGGATGGGGACGTCATAAACTACATCAACATCCACCTCCAGGACCCCTACCAGGCCGACGCCGTCGCCGAGGAGATCTCCGCCCGCGGTTACGAGGCGGAGAGCTGGCGGAGCCTCTTCCCCGAGTTCGAGAAGACCCTCGCCTTCGAGACCCTCTCCAACAACCTGATCCTCGCCCTCGTCCTTCTCATCGCCTCCTTCGGGATCGCCAACGTCATGAACATGCTCGTCCTGGAGAAGACGAGGGACGTCGGGATGCTGATGGCGATGGGGGCGGACAGCTCCGCGATCAGGAGGATATTCGTCATCGAGAGCGGCATACTGGGGCTCGCGGGCGGGATCGCCGGAAGCGCCTCCGGCTACCTCATCTCAGCCTATCTCCACAGCCTCCAGATAACGATTACCGCGCCCAATGCGCCCCAGCCGATAGTCTTCAAGTTCCTCGTCGACCCCTTCGACCTCATCGCCTTCCCTCTTCTGGCCCTGGTCCTGAGCATGATCGCCGGGGTCTACCCCGCCCACCGAGCATCCCAGCTGGACCCGGTGGTCGCCCTCCGAGGTTGAGATAAGATGTTCGAGCTATCGATCGCAGAGAGGCACATCCTCGGAAACCCCCGGATGGTCCTCTTCACTGTCATCTCCGTCGCCCTGGCGGTGGGGGTGATCGTGGTCCTGATAGGGCTGACGGAGGGGTACAGGCAGGACCTGATCGATAACACTGTGGAGAACTCCCCCCACGTCACCGTATCCCCGAAGGAGGGGGAGGATTACATATACCTCTATAGGACCCTCACCGCCATCGCCACGGAGCATCCCGAGGTCGTGGCGGCGTCCCCGAGGCTGGTGGGGGGGGCGGCGGCCAAGCACCGAGATAACGTTAAGGGTATCACCTTCATAGGGGTGGACCCCCTCCAGGAGGACCTCCTCCTGAGGGTCCAGGAGGAGGTGGTCTGGGGCGACTTCTACGATCTGCAGTTCAGGAGGTACGCCGCCGTAGTCGGATCCGCCCTCGCCGACGACCTGGAGCTGAAGGTGGGAGACAAGTTCAGGATCACCAGGCTGGACGCGTCCCTGCAGCTGACGGCGGTCGGGATCATCGAGACCGGGACGGGGCTCGACAGGACCCTCATATACCTCCCCCTGGGGACGGCCCAGCAACTTTTGGGGGAGGGGGACGTGGTGACCGAGGTGGGGATCAGGCTGTCGGAGATCTATGCCGCCCCCGCCATCGCCGCGGACCTGAACGGAAGGACCCTCTACAAGGCCGAGAGCTGGCAGGAGAAGAGCCGGGACGTCCTGGAGATGCTGGATACCCAGCAGTACTACTCCTGGGCTTTCTATTTATTAATATTCTTCATATCCGGCCTGGGAATAGTCAACACCATGATCATGATAGTGAGCCGGAGGACGAGGGAGATAGGGATCTTGATGGCGATGGGCGCCTCCCGGGGATCGATCATAAAGATCTTCATCCTGGAGAGCGTCATCCTGGGGCCGCCTTCGGCCCTCCTCGGCGGCGGCCTCGCCCACGTCGCAGCGAAGCTGATCGGGACGATCGAGGTCCCGGCGGAGTTCTACATGACCGACAGGATGACGGTGGTCCTGGATCTGGGGACGTTCCTCTACGTCGCCCTCTTCGCCCTCGTCGTCAACTTCATCGCCGGGATATACCCCGCCTTCAAGGCCTCCAGGCTCGATCCGGTGAAGGCGATAGCAACAGAATGAGAATCGGGGAGGCGATCTTGCTTTGACCAACATCATAGAGATAAAGAAGCTGAGGAAGGTCTACGGAGACGGGGTGGAGGTGGTGGCCCTCGACGACGTCGACCTGACGATAAAGGAGGGGGAGGTCCTATCGATTGTGGGGCCCAGCGGGAGCGGGAAGTCGACCCTCCTGAACATGATCGGCCTGTTGGATACCCCCTCCGGCGGCGAGATCTGGCTGAAGGGTCAGAACATAACGAGGGCGACCCCCAAAGAGAGGGCGAGGCTGAGAAATAAGGAGCTGGGGTTCATATTCCAGTTTCACCACCTCCTCCCGGAGTTCAACGCCGTCGAGAACGTGATGATGCCCCTTCTGATCGCCGGGGTCGATAGGGACGAGGCGAGGGATCGGGCGATAGCCCTCCTCCAGGAGGTGGGGCTCGCCGACCGGCTGATGAACAGGCCAAACCAGCTCTCCGGGGGCCAGAACCAGAGGGTGGCGGTGGCGAGAGCTTTAGCGGGCCACCCCTCCATCGTCATAGGGGACGAGCCCACCGGAAACCTGGACACCAAGAGCTCCGACATGATATACGAGCTTCTGAGGAAGCTCAACCGCCAGATGAACCAGACCTTCATCCTCGTCACCCATGACATGACCATGGCCGAGAAGACGGATAGGATACTGCGGATCGTCGACGGCAGGATCGTATGCGAGATGCGCCGAGATGGGGATGAGTTCGTCACCCAGGAGATCTGTCGGGCGGAATGAGATCTCCGGCTCCGGCTGCCCATCCATAGGTTTAAATATCCTGCCGGCATCTCCAGCGAGCGTGAGAAGCTGTTTTCGCGGTTTTTCGCAAAATGGATGTGAACTGAGTGTACGGAAACGATCGAGGATCCTTCAGCAGTGGCGGATTCACAAGCTCTTCTCCAGTTGAGGCTGGAAAGACGTATGAGGTGGAGATTGAGGACATATCGAGGCAGGGAGACGGCATCGCCCGGGTTGAGGGCTTCGTCATCTTCGTCTCTGATACGAAGGTCGGAGACAAGGTCTCCATATCCATTGACAGGGTTATGCGAAGGTTCGCCATAGCCCACAAGGTCTGATATTATCTGTCCTTTTGATCATTTAGATGTAAAATGGTCGGCGCAGCCATCCGCTGCGCCAGGGCCCTTTTAGACGATTGCGTCTCCCCCTCTCCTTCGTTTCTTCCTTCCTCCTTGGGTCCATCGCTTATCCGGACCTCCGGGCAGGAGTTCGTCAGGGCCGAGGTGCCGATCCGGAGGGCATATCTTCAAGAGGCGAGGGATCGAAAGGGAGACCATGAAAGGGCGGGGGGGCCATCCTGCGGATCGACCTTCATAGAAATACCGCCTTCATCCTGACGGCGGCCGCGGCCCTGGGCCTTCTCTTCCCGGCTCCGGCCCGGGGGCTTGAGCCCCTCCTGATCCCGGCGCTATTTCTGATGATGGCCTTCTCCCTCGCCGGAATCGACCTCGACCTTCCGCCGATGCGGGGCGCAGTGGCAGGATTTCTCGCAAACTACCTCTTCCTATCCGGCCTCATCCTCTCCATCGCTCCCGCCGTCCTGGAGGAGGAGGCCCTCGTCCTCGGGTTTGTGGTGATGGCCGCGGTCCCCCCGGCGGTGGCCGTCATCCCCCTGACCAGGCTTCTCGCCGGCGACGTCCGCCTCGCCCTCTACTCCGAGGCTCTCTCGTACATCGCCTCCATCGTCCTGATGCCGTCGATCATCTACATCTTCGCCAGGGATGCGGGAGATGGGGCTGGGGTCGGGCTCGGCGAGACGGCGAAGATCGTCCTCCTCCTGATCCTCCTTCCCATCCTCGCCTCAAGGTACGTCGGACGCCTCGGGATCGATCCCGCCCACCCCATAAACGCAGGCCTCTTCGCCGTCACCTACATCGTGGTGGGTCAGAACAGCGGGGCCATCTCGGGAGAGGCGGCGGGGGTCCTCTTCATCGCCATCGCCCGGACCTTCGTCTCGGGGGCGGCGGTCTACGCCGCCGCGGCCTTCGCCGGGGTCGAGGCCCCCCAGAGGATCGCCCTCACCCTCTTTGCCTCCTTCAAGAACCTGGGGCTCGCCGCCGCTGTTGCCCTCCTCCTCTTCGGCCCCCGGGCGGGGGTCCCGGCGGCGGTCTGCATCTTCACCGAGACCGCCTTTTATATCCTCCTCTCGGCCCTGGCCGGGAGGCGCAAGGGCAGGGAAGCCTCCAAAGATGGTGCTCGGAATCGCCGGAGCCGTCTAGGGACCTGATCATTTTTTGATGGCAGAACCCCCGCCCATATGGTATCGACGAGATGGATCAATATCTCAGGCCATCATCTGGCCATGCGCCCGAAAAAAAGGGGGAGGGATGGGGCGGGCATCCCTCAAATTAAGATGGCATCAGGACTTTCTGCATCGGTGCCATCGGCATCGTCGAGAATCTCGTATAAGTTCCGGCCGTCGGCCGGCTGCCGGCGGCATCCCTCCTCTCCTTGAAACCGACGTCGGAGAGCCACTGCCTGGCGGGGTTGGTGTAGTAGAGGGTGCTCGTCATACTGCTCAAATCGAGGCGGTATATGTTCTGGCGCCAGTCGGCGTAGTAGAGGCGGCCGCCCCGGTAGACGAGGCCGGCTATGGAGCCCTCCGTCGATTCGAAGATCTTGGTCACAGCCCCGGTGCCGGTGGCGACCTTGTATATGCTGGCGGGAACCCTATTTCCCGAGCTGAGGTAGAGGTTTCCTTCGTAATCGAAGGCGAAGTCTCCGGCCCAGAATCCGCCGACGTCGGCGAGCTTGACGGTGTAGATCGGGGTCGCGGCGGCTCCGTCGACCCGGTAAATCCTACCGTCGCCTCCGGCCCCCGTCGCCTCGCTGAAGTAGAGGCCGAAGTTCCCGTTCTGGTCCCAGGCGAAGGCTAAGTCCCGGACGTAGGTGGTGTGGGTGAAGACGACCGACTCCGCGGACCAGCCTGATCCAGTCTCAGCGGTCAAGTAAATGTTGAACTCGTTGGCGTTGGCGTAGTAGAGCTTCTCGGGGACCCCCGGATGGAAGGTGAAGCTGTAGAGCCTCTCCAAGGGCCTTGTATAGATGATGTTGTCGGCTGCTGTGGCGGTGCCGGCGTAGTAGACCGATCCGGTCGTCTCGCCCCCGTCGGCGTAATAGATGGGGGCGAACCTCTCCATGACCATCATCGTACCCGGCTTCATCTCCAGAACGGGCATCACCTGGGCTGAGGCGGCGTCGGCCGCCAAGGTCGGCGATGCCAGCAGAAGGAGGGCCAGGATCGCCGCACTTAAGGGTTTTTTCATCATGAGCAGACCTCCTCATCCGGACGGACCCCGGACGGATCCGAGCGGAAGATTCCCGGATCGGGATCTTTCCCGGGCCGGCCCGAACCATCTATCGCGAGACGGTCTAGCGGATAGGGCCGGTCGATAGATCTATTGTCCATCCGCGATACAGAACTAAATAACCTTCTCGGTCTGCATGTTATTTAAATTCTTGTTCTGCTGACAAACTCCGCCGATACGCAGAAATGCAATTAATGTAGATGGAAATTAATATATACCCAAATATCTACTGATTTTATCCTATTTCTGTCTCCTCAAACCCGAATTTCGCGAGGTATATCTCTGGGGCATGCCCCAAAACATGGAAGAAAAGTTGAATATCAGATCGGAGACCTCCTGAGATCCTGGAGAACGCTGATATAATATCAGGCCGAAGAGATCATCGAGATGCGAGGCCGATTCCCTCGGCTGGTGGCATATACCATGACGGATCGTAGAGATGAGATCGGGGAGTTGCGGGCCTGCCCCTTCGTGGCGCGGTCGTGCCTGCAGGCGGGGTGCATGGCCTGGGACGAGCACGGCGCCGGAGGCGGGTGCAGACTGATCCCGCCGGAGGGGGCGGCAGCGAGCGCCTTCGACGCCCACCTCCGGGAGGCGGCGCCCCTCCTCTACGCCTCCCTCCTCGACCTGGTCCGGGTGATGGAGGAGCGGGGGCGGGAGTGCGACGCCTGCGGCCCCGACCTCTGGGACTACGCTGCGGAGGTGAGGAGGTCCTTCCTCGACGAGCTCGTCGAGGCGCAGCTGAAGGTGGGGTGAAGAGGGCGGAGGTTGAATTGTCCATATCGTCAAAGAAGAAGACGCGATCGGGATCTCAACGAGGGGTGAAGACCGCCGAGGAGATCGCCGAAATTCTGAGGACGCAGATGCCGGAGCTCTCTCGTCGCTACAAGGTGGCGTCCATCGGGATCTTCGGCTCCTACCTCCGGGGCGAGGCGGACGAGGAGAGCGACATCGACCTTCTGGTGGATCTGGAGGATGGCGACGAGCCCCTCACCCTTCTGGAGTTCATCGCCCTCGAAAACCATCTGAGCGATCTCTTGGGGGCGAAGGTGGACCTGGTGGAGAAGAGCGCCCTCAAGCCCGCCATAGGCCGGCGCATCCTGGAGGAGGTCGAGACGGTTTGAGGACCGGGAAACGCGAGTTGCTCGACTACCTCCAGGACATCCTCGACGCGATTGAGAGCGCGGTCCTGCCTGCAGGTGGGGTGCATGGCCTGGGACGACCCCGGCGGCGGGTGCAGGCTGATCCCGCCAAAGATGGCGGCCGCGAGCACCTTCGATGCGAGGCTGCGGCAGGCGGCGCCGCTCTTGTACGGCTCGCTTCTGGACCTGGTGCGGGTGATGGAAGAGCGGGGGCGGGAGTGCGACGCCTGCGCCGACCTCTGGGACTACGCCGCGGAGGTGAGGAGGTCCTTCCTCGACGAGCTGGTGGAGGCGCAGCTTAAGGTAGGGTGAGGGTGGAGAAGGGATGAGTATCTTATAGTCGTGATTAGGGCGCCTACCTCCGTAATTCCATCATGAGATCTTCTCTGCGCCCATCAAACTCGTATTTTTTTGCAATTCTTCTCAGCATTTCAGCAGTTCTTGGCCAAGTGTATCGAATTTTCTCTGCATCTTGTTTATATTTCTCAGCAAGTTCATGTTCTTGATTGCCACCTTCATCTAGTGTCTTAGAAACCACTCCGCGTTGATTATAACGTCCAATTTCGATTCCTCTCTCCATTTCTAGGTTTTCATATCGTTCTATCACATCTCTCACAGCCTCATGGGGCCACATGCTGTCGTTCCCTTCAGGTGAGTGAGAAAGCAGCTTACCGATATATGTATCGGCAATTTGAATTCTATTTTTCTTAGCACACTCTTGTCTCACTCGTTCTATCCAGCCTTGCAGCTTTGTAGCATCGACCTTTTGACTATCCTGGCCAGGCAACTGATTCATGAGTTGTAGAAGTTCATATGAATTTTTTATATTAATTTCTTTTAATTCTGGCGATAAGTCTGCGAACTCGTCTTCAAAAGGTGGATCAGCCTTGAAGGCTAAGCATATAAGATGAACGAACAAATTGGGGTTGTTACAGACTTCTTTTATCAATGTTGACGGTGGGATATCTCTATGGTCGAAGATCGGCAGATACATCCACTCTATACGAGCCAAGCGTTCGTCATCGATGTCGCTGGCAGACTGTATTGCCTTTAAAATTTCAAATATTTCGTAGCCCATTAAGGTAATTTTCTCATGATCATTAGGTTCAATCACCGCCATCTCTAACGTCCTAGCTAAAAGATCGCTATTGAGGGCGCTCTTTCCGTCGAGCAAATAATGTGAAGAGGCATCTATGGCTGCAAACGGCCTTTTATGTGCTAATAGCTGCTCTATCACCCAACTTGCTAATTCTTTCTCATCATCATGGAGATAATATCTGTTTACATTCTTCCAGTAGACATCCGCTACTCCCTCTGGCAGAGTTTCTAAGAAGTCAAATATAGCTTTGTTAAACGGCAGACCTAAACAAAATTCTGCCCAGATCTCATTAGGCCAATCTCCCTTGTATCGTTCAACTATTTCTTCGAGCCAATTTGGATTCTGTCTAATTCTTGCGGCGACGTAAGCCTTTGCAGTTTGATCAACACAAACTTCATCGCAACCTAACCAACTTAGCACAAATTCTTCTATTTCATCTGCAAAACTTGAATCTCCGAGTGATTTGCCCAGAGCCCAGGGGTATTCCACATCTGAAGCGAGTTTCACTATCCCTGATATCTTTTCGAGGCGCCATATTTCCTCCAGTGCATCCTTGCGTGCTCTTTCAATTAGTTCTTCTCTTTGGTCGCGATCTTGGTGCGATCCCAAATTTGGCAAACGATACGTATCAAATAAGAATTTATGTCTTAATACCAGATCATCAGGGGTGAATAATCCTAGAATTTCATCCAGTTGGTCGACGGTCTCCTTCGGAAGGGCCCATTTGGCGTTAGCAAACTCTCTATGATTATTTACCATATCTCTCAGTTCACTCTGTATTTTACCTGCTGCGAGAGCGGAGAAATCGTCAACGCTTTTCTCTCTTAGTTTGGAAATTACTGTATCTAAATATTCTTTCGGGATTTGAGGGATATGTTCTATTAATTCAGGCCAGCGAGAATCTGGCTCATCGTCAACATGTTCCAAGGTTCTTTTTGTAATATCCCGAATATGTTGATTATACTCAGTAGATGTTACGCCAGGCGTCCATTCATCGGCCCATTCACGAAACTCTGGCCGATGTATCTCTGTTGAGATAGCATGTCTATTCGGGAGAAGATCCAGCAATAGTTTCCATCCAGATTCAGGCTCTAAACGTATCAAAGTATCAATTACCTCAAGCCTCTTCTCTAAAGGCGCTCTAGTTTGCGGAAACCAACCCTGAAAAATTCGCGTTAGGCTTACAAATGGGTGATTGGAATAACTGCTGCTGTAGTCCAAACGAGAAAGCTTCGCCAAAATGCGAGCTATTCTTGCCAGGTAATCTTGATTCCACGAAACACCCTCTAGTGCCCACAGTAGGCCAGCATATGGACACCCACCCATGAAGCCCTCATCAATGAATAGTCCCATAATAGGCGGATTTTCACCCTGGAGGCCAATATCTACTGCATCCATAAACGTGTCAGGAGCGGCTTCCGCTAGTAGTGGTAGAACATTTTTGAGCGAATACCAGCGTTGTTCAGACATATCCTCTATCAAAAGCTGCCGCACCCACCAGGAAACTCGATCTTGTATAGAAATCGATTCGGTATTCTGGCAGTCTTTATCTCCATAGGCGGCCAACATCACCAACATTTTTGCGAGACCAAGACGCAGATAGCCCGAATGCTTGACCTCTTTACCATACAAATTTGATGCCCATCTATCTTTTGGAAGCAACTCGAAACCTGGATCAAGCTCTTGAAGCACTTCAACTGCCACCTGGCCGAATCGCTCCAAAACACTCGAGTGGAAAAATGGACTCAATAGAGACCAAGCATCCTGGCTAGAAACAATTTGCCAAATGTTATCAATGAGACGAATTGGTGGATCACTTGATTTTGACCATCTATCTAACTGCATATTGAGTTCGTCGTAAGGGATGCCTGCCAGCTTGGCAACTTTGTTACAGTCGTCTTTGTTGCTAGCGTTCCATTCCCCTGCCAGTAGTGCAGCTATCATCGGTACAGCATTTTCGAAAATAGCCCAATAAGGCGGTTGGTAGTCGGCTAAAGCAAGTTTCGGATGTCTCCGAATAGGGCCTAAGTATCCTCGACTTGAGCCCACAATATCTTTGGACGTTTTCTCCTCTAAGCCCATAGCAATCAAAGCACTAATCTGTTGATTGCGATCTGCTTTCTTGAGAATGATGTCAGCTTTCCGACCGCCGAATTGTTTTGAGCAAGGCAAAATTACCCAATGGCCACGATTAGTCGCTAAACCGAAGCTTGCAAGTGGATCAAACTTCGGAATAAGAATTAATGGATACTGGCTATCAAGCAAAAAATCCCAATTGTCCGATCCCTTAACCACCAACAGACGAGCAGAAAATTCCGGATATTGATTTACCACCGCAAGCGCAAAAGCATACGCTTCCTCTTCGGACTCACCTGAAACACGGATAACGGAAGGTTCCCCGTTTAGTTTATCGGCTAGCGTTCGTGCTTGATCTTCTCGACCAGCAAGTACCAAATCTGCATTACACTCAGGCTTAGTGACACAACTCCAATCGCGCCATGCTTGTTCTAGATCCCAGGCAGCATCTGACCGCTTACCGATTAACCTGGCAAACCAGCGATGAACTGCTGGGCATAGTTCAAGCCAAGTTTCTAAGTCACCGGCGTTTAGACCTTTGACCTGCGCCCACTGCCCATCAGCATTCTTTTCTTGTACCCATTCATCTCGCTTAGTCCAAATGCGCGATGTTACGAATACGAACGAGGTAACTTTTTTATCGATACCTTGTGGATTCTCGGTTCGTTTTTTATAGTCACCATCTGCTTTTTCCTTGGTCTTTTGATCGGTGCCAAATTCCCAAGCAGAAGTGTTTGCAGGGACAAAAGCGTTCCCCTCATCAGCTTTTAGAAGTCCGTCCCAGCCAGGTAACGAGATGCTATCTCCAGCAGGAAAACTTAGACGAGATGGATCTACACTCGCTTGAATGAGCTTTCGGACTAAAAGAGGTAGCGTTTCCTGAGCTTGGCGTGGATTGCTTTCGGTCCACTGCTTAATATCTTGGGCGGTTACATGCCAACCTCTGGCCATGAGTTTTCCATCCTGAGGGGTTTATGTTATCTGTTGCTGACCTTACATGGGAAGTGATAAATTCCAGTTCACAAATGAAATATAAATAACTCTCGCATCAATCCCTGTTTTGCTGACCTCAAAACCAAAACAAGTCTTATATTAGATCTCAACGCATTTCCGGATAAGTTTGGCAGATGGGATAGATATCCAATTATCAGACCCAACAGGAGCCCCACTTTATGATCTCACGACGAGCCGAGGAGATGACCCCCTTTTTGGTGATGGAGGTATCAGAGCGCGCCCGGGCGATGGAGCGCCAGGGGATCGATGTCGTCCACCTGGAGGTGGGCGAGCCGGACTTTGACATCCCGGGGCCGGTCCGGGAGGCGGTCGCGGCCGCCCTCGCCGAGGGCCACACCCACTACACCCACAGCTGCGGCGATCAGGAGCTGAGGGTGGCGATAGCCGAGCATTACGCCGAAAGGTACGCCGTCACCGTCGATCCCGAGAGGATCGTCGTCTGCTCCGGGACGTCCCCGGCGATGATGCTCGTCTTCTCGGCGCTTCTGGAGGCGGGGGACGAGGCGATCATCTCCGACCCCGGCTACGTCTGCTACCCGAACTTCATCAGATTTTCCGGCGGCGTCCCGGTGCCGGTGCCGGCCGCTGAGGCGGACGGCTTTCAGCTCAACCCCGGGGCCGTCGCCTCGCGGATCACCGATAAGACGAAGGCCATCGTCATCAACTCGCCGTCGAACCCCACGGGGACCCTCCTCTCCGCCCGAAGGATGGAGGCGATCTCCGATCTGGGGGTCCGGGTCATCTCCGACGAGATCTACCACGGCCTCGTCTACGCTGGGCGGGAGCGCTCGATTCTGGAGTTCGCCGAGGACGCCGTCGTCCTCAACGGCTTCTCGAAGCTCTACGCCATGACCGGCCTTCGATTGGGGTACCTGATCGCCCCTCCCGAGTTCATCCGGCCGATCCAGAAGATGCAGCAGAACCTCTTCATCTGCGCGAACTCCGCCGTCCAGAGGGCGGGGATCGCCGCCCTCCGGGAGGCTGGCGACGACGTCGAACGGATGAGGCTGACCTACGACGAGCGGAGGCGGTTCATGGTAAAACGGCTCCGCAAGCTCGGCTTCGGGGTCGCAGTCGAGCCGACGGGGGCCTTCTACGTCTTCGCCAACGCCCGGCACATATCGGGTGATTCATACAGCCTCGCCTTCGATATCCTGGAGCGGGCCCGGGTCGGCGTCGCGCCCGGGATCGACTTCGGGGCCGAAGGCGAGGGGTACCTCCGCTTCTCCTACGCGAGCTCCATTGAGAGGATAGCCGAGGGGCTCGATCGGATCGAGAGGTATCTGGAGGCGCTCTGATCCGCCGACCCTGGGCGGGTGGCCTATTGAGAAGGGATAGAGAAGGGATAATTGTAGACGAAAATTTAAGTAGCCTAGAGATCATGGCGAGTTGATTTGCCGGATTTTAAATTAGGGCTTATCGGCATTGGGGAGACGGTGTTGAACTATGAAGAGTAGCATCCTGGCAGTAGCATTCGTTGTGGCGGTGGTTTTCGTCCTGTTGCCCTTGGGCGCAGGCGACCAATCCGCCGCCGAGGGGGCCCCGGCCCCTCATCTCAATTTGGAGAATATCACCACGTCCTGGAACCTCACATTTCTCTTCGAAGATAGAGAAGAGGCGAGGGCGGAGTTCGACCGTCTGAAGCTGGAGGCCGAGATGATCAACGAGACCTACCGTCTCGCCTTCGAGGAGCTGAACGGTCCGGTCCTTCTGGGATACCTGGAGGACGAGAGGAACCTCTCCATCTCCCTCGACCTCCTCTCAACCTACGTCTACGCCCAAAACAGCCTCAACGTCAACGACGACTTCTTCGAGACCTTCATCTCCGAGATCCAGACCTTCTATGCCGACTATTACGCAGCCACGTCCTTCGCGGAAATCAGGCTCAAGTCGCTGTCGAGAGAGGAGTGGGAGGTCCTCTTCGGCCAGGAGCCGGGGCTCGAAGAATATAGGACGTACCTTGAGAGCGGCTACATCAGGTACGCTGACCACAGGCCGCGAAACGAGACCCACGCCGCCTTCATAGCCGAGATCGCAGATCAGCTGATGAAGCTTGAGACCCAGGCCATAAAGGAGATCACAAACAACGTCACCGTCGCCGGGAATGTTACCCTCACCGACGGTACGGAATACCCGATCAACTACCAATCCTACTACAGGCTCCTGGCCACCGATCCGGACCGAGAGAACAGGAAGCTCTGTTACGATAAGAGGTTCTACCACCTCAAGGACGAGTCCGACAAGATGGCGGCCCTTTACCTGCTGAAGGCGAAGAAGGACGACCACCTCAGCCGGGAGCTGAACTACTCCGATGATTACGCCTCCACGATCTTCGATAGCTACCTCTCCGAGGAGCAGATCGAGGAGATGAACTCCGTATTCAAGGAGAGGAAAGACGCCTTTTATGGGTACCACGAGTTCAAGAGGGAGAAGATGGGGGTGGACCGGCTGATGCCCTACGATCTTTTCCTCCAGCTCACCGACGACCCCGACCAGATCTACAACTACACCGAGACCCTGGCCGAGATCGGCACCTCTTACTCCGGGATGGACCCCATCTTCAGCGAGATCTTCGCAGATATGGTCACCAGCAACTTGATCGACGTATACCCGAACCCCGATAACGGAAAGCAGACCAGCGAATACTGCATGAGCCTCTTTCCCCTGAAGCTCCCAGGCATGATCTTTTTGAACTACGAGGGGCTGATATACGACAAGAAGACGGTGACCCACGAGATGGGCCACGCCATCAACTTCTACCTCATGGGCAACTCCGTCGATTTCATCTACTGCGGCGGCCCGGAGTACGAGATGGAGATCCCCTCCACCTTCAACGAAGAGCTCTTTGTGGATTACGTCCTGGAGAACTCCGATCGAGAGACCGCCCTAGCGGTCCTGGACCAGCACATAGGCGAGTACAAAAACTACTTCACCTTCCAGAGCATGATCACCGAGTTCGAGCGCCAGGCCCATATCCTCTGCGATGGAAAGGACGAGATAAGCGGGGCCGAGCTGAACTCCCTATGGAGAGACCTCTGTAAGGAGTACGAGGACGAGAATATAGGCTACTACGACGAAGACTCTGCGGAATGGACGTATGTAGACCACATCTACCTCACCAATAACTACTACACCTTCAGCTACTCGCTTTCAAAAGCGATTACCCTATCTCTCTTCAAGATCTACAAGGAGAACCCCCAGGAGTTCAACGAGAGATACGTCGGCTACCTCTCCGCTGGGACGACGATGACCCCGCCCGAGAAGCTCGAGAAGTTCTTCGGGATAGAGATAAACAGGACCCTCTTCGAGGACGCCATGGACGTGGTGGAGATGAGGGTAAACCAGCTCCAGGAACTGGAAGAGGGCGGGGTGACGGGGCTGTGAGCCCTCCCCCGGCCCCCTTCGTCTCTGTTTCTATCTCTATTTTCTTCTCCACCGCCGAAGGGAGGAGGACTCCATCAGGCTGATCGGTCCGAGAGGGCCTCCTTCAGCCCTGGGACCTCCTCAGCCCCTATGGGGACGGTGATAGTCGAATTATCGAAGTCGTCTCCTACGGGCTCAAACCTTCCGCCGAGGTGCTCGGATAGGAAGGCCTCAGCGACGGCGAAGAACGACATTCTGTTCTCCGGCCGAGCGAAGCCGTGACCCTCATCTGGATAGAGGACGTAGGTCACAGGAATCCCCTTCTTCTGCATCGCCCCGACGATCTGGTCCGACTCGTTCTGGCTGACCCGGGGATCGTTGGCGCCCTGGCCTATCAGAAGAGGCCGCGCGATATTCTCGACGCGGTTGATGGGAGAGCGCTCGAAGAGGAGCCGTCGTCCCTCTTCGGTCCTGTGGTCGCCCATCCGGGTCGCGAAGAGCTCGATCTGAGGCTGCCAGTAGGGGGGTATCGTCTCGATCAGGGAGGTGAGGTTTGAGGGGCCCACTATGTCGACGCCGCAGGCAAAGACCTCCGGAGTGAAGGTGAGCCCCACCA
>Ga0334887_1003361_pt1 | contig 16026 bp, 10 predicted proteins | sample GraSluR1_MG_10_FD_207217 | JGI IMG/M metagenome (GOLD analysis project Ga0334887, IMG submission 207217) | Sludge microbial communities from methane-producing bioreactor in Wageningen University, Netherlands - Granular Sludge_18_07-R1 | ecosystem: Engineered > Bioreactor > Anaerobic >...
GCGGCGTACGTGCTTGGCGGGATGGGCGTCCATAGATCCTCGCACACCTCGACATGCAGCCGGAAGCCGGGCATATTCTCCGCGTCGAAGACCAGGTCATTGCCAAAAGGAACGCGTACACCGAGCAACGTCGCCTCAGGGCCGATGGCGTCACGCGCCGCCGCGAACTGCCGCTTCTCGTAGAACTCCCGGTAATTGGGCAGATAGCTCTTCGGAACAACTCCCAGCACGTTGCCGCGGTAGATCGCGACTGCGCAGTTAAACAGTTTATTCTCCACCCGCAACGGCGCGCCGACCAGCACGACCGGCGTCCATTCGGCACTCCGGCGCACGACCGTCTCCAGTGCAACCATCGTCGCTTCCTGGAGTGCGTCTTGCTGAAACAAGTCTTCGTTCGAATATGCGGACAGCCCGAGCTCCGGAAAGACTGTGACCGCAACCCCCTGGGCTGACGCGGCTTCGGCCAGCGCCAACGTACGTTCGACATTGTAGTGAGGATCAGCCACGCGCAGCCGCGGAATGCAGACTGCTACACGAATGAAGCCATGAGAGTATATCGAATTGAATGGGCTTGTCATAGGGGCTGCTTTAATTGTGAGGATTGCGCAGCGATCACGCTGCATCGCGCCGGAAGTCTACGCCTATTATATCGCGGGAACCTGTTTTGGGGGAACTGTGCAGCGGCCATTATTGTCGGCTATGATTGCGCGCGCAGCTTGTGAGGATTGTCTGCGCTTGATACACTATACGATGCGTCGCTCGGCCTGAATTGCTTTCTGCGTCAGGTTATTACTTCTTTGAAGGCTAGAATCGCCTCCCTCACCCTACTTCTGATCGTCGCGCTCAACGCGATGGTCCTTTTGCCGCTTTCGATTCACGTACGCGGTATAGCCGCCTATCTTCTGTTTGTGCCAGTAATCGGCTACCTGCTCACCGCTGCCGTCGGGCTGCACCGCCATTCACTGTGGCCGGAACAGGCGCTCATCGCGTTCGGGGCGGGCTACAGCATTACGGTTCTCGTCACGCTCGCGCTTACCTATCTGCCAGGCGGTCTCCAGCCGTGGCAGACCCTCACCGCGTTCGACGCGTTTGCCATAATATTGCTGCTCCTGGCGCTACGCCACGCGTCCGACTCGCATACCGGCGACACGAAACTCACCGCGCCAAGCAGCGCCCCCTGGCCGTGGCTCGGCGCTGTTACCATAGTCGTCGTCGCGGGATTTCTCCGCCTTCCCGGCCTCGACTACTCCGAGTTTCAGGACGACGAAGTGAGTGTTGTCTGGCAGAGCGCCGAGGCCATCCAGGGGCGGGCGGATGCGCTCTTCATCCATGACAAGGGGCCGGCCGAAATCCTACTCACGACGGCCGTCTATTCCGCAGTCGACCGCCTCAACGAAGCTGCGGCTCGCTTTCCCTTCGCAATGGCCGGCGTCGTTGGGCTGCTGGCGCTATACTGGCTGGGATGGCGGCTGTTCAGCCCGCTCGCCGGCTGGAGCGCTGCCATGTTTCTCGCCGTCGACGGTTATTTTGTCGGCTTCGCGCGCGTCGTCCAATACCAGAGCGTGGTGCTGCTCATGATCGTGCTGGTCGCCGGCATCATGCTCAAATACGTCAGACGGCCTGCGTCTCCTCCAGCCTATCTATACTTCGCGGCGCTCTTTCTGGCAACGGGCGTCCTCGCGCACTACGAGGCGGCGCTCGCCTTTCTACCTGTTGGCGCATTCGCCCTCCTCTCCATCCGACGACGCGACAGCACGCTGCGCCGCTTGCGTCATCTCGGCCTGGCAACGCTGCTGGGGGCCGCGATCCTCGCCGCATTTTATGCCCCGTTCAGCCTACATCCGCGCTTTGCCCGCACCTTTAGCGAGATCGCAGGCAACCGCATCGGCGCCGGCTTCCCATACAACAACCTAGGCGACTTCTTTACGCGCACGATCATCTACAATTCCAGCTATTTCTTCATTGCGCTCACGCTTGCCATGGTGGTAGCGTTGACTGGGGCATACCGCCGCACGCTGCCGCGTTGGGCAGCGTGGACGGCCTCCGCTACGCTAGTCGGAGGACTAGCCCTGACCTTCTCTCACCCAGAGTGGCTCGCCGTGGGCGGACACGATCACATCTGGCTTTTCTTCGCACTGGCACTCGCCCCCCAGTTGCTGACACGCAAACTGCCCGCCACAGAACAAACCGTATGGCTCTGGTTCGCCGCGGCCATGTTGCTCGCTCTGTTCGTCGTTCAGAAGCCGCGCACCCATGTCTACGACTTCCTCATCCCCTGGGCTTTGCTCGCCGGCAACGCCGTAGAACAGACATGGCGCGCGCTTGAGGGCAGCATCGGCCACGACAAAGCGCTCGCCATCGGGTTGCCCGCAGCCGCCGCGCTAATCCTGCTCTTTGGCAATTATGTCTACTTGCTTTTTGCGTACAACGGAGCCGAAGTCCTGCGCACTTGGCAGGAGAACCGGCCCGCCGGCTACTGGACGCCCTACGCCGAACCGCGCCAGAACGCTATGTTCGGCTTCCCCTTCAAGAACGGCTGGAAGGTAGTCGGTGCGCTCTATGCGTCGGGCGAATTGGACGGTCCCTTTGCGCGCAACGGCAAGCGCGGCATCGCCAACTGGTACACCAGAGGCGCCGGCGACTGCTCGCGCGACGCCCGCTACTACGTGTTCACACCCTGGAACGAACCGGTCAACAAAGGACTTCTAGACCCGCAGCGGCGTCCGACCGCTGAGGAAGGTTATCACCTGATCCGCCTGGTTCAAGTCAACGGCGAACCGCGGCTCGAGATTTACGAACGCGGGGACGCGCCCACGTCTCCCCCGATTGTCCACAACATCGAGGACTACGAAGCGCTGTTCGACGCGGCACTCTCCAGCCCGCGCTTCGAGCCCGATGGACCAGCGGCCCTTCCGCACATCGAACACGCCCTAGATTTTCGCTTTGGTGATTCGATTTGGCTGAAGGGGTACAGACTCGCCGCCAACAATGTCCGCCCCGGCAATCGCGTCGACCTGACGCTCTACTGGCAGGCAGATGCTAGGCCAACAGAGGACTATAAGGTCTTTACGCAGATCATCGACATGTCGGATTACCACAAGGCGGGTCAGCGCGACGGCGTGCCCGGCTGCGAGGAGTTCCGCACAAGCAGTTGGCTGCCCGGCGACGTCATCGTGGATCGCTACGCCATCATGATCGAAGAAGACGCGCCTGAAGGAGACTACACCCTGCTCATCGGTCTTTACGACACCGACGAAGATCGGTTGAATATCTTCACGCCGGACGGCCAAGCGATGGGCGACGCCCTGGGTATCGACACGATCTTCGTCCGCCCTTAACGAGGGGGCGCCCTACTCGAACCAAACCGGGTTCGTCCAGGCGCGCCCGCCCTGGTGATCGCGCACCGTGATACGCGCGTACGGGCCGGCAAAGCGGCTAAGGTCGAGCGTCACATCCATCAGCCCCTGCCCTGCCACGGAGACCGCCACAGGCCCCTTCCCGCTCACGAAGACCCGCTCCGCCGGTGAGCAACGCACGCGCACTTGGCGCCTACCGTCAAACTCCACGTCGTAAATCTGCGGCCCGGTGCTGGAATAGAAATGGCCGGACTTGAGCGCTTGCAGCAGTGCTTGGGGCGTGAGCGCTTCGCTCTTCACCCATATCCAGCCGCGGCCGAATTCATATCGGCCTGCGTCGCCGTGGAAATCGTCGGCGGCATAGGCGTCGTAGCGCATACCCTTACCCAACAACACATCTGCTAGGTGCCACCCGTCGCTGCGGTCGTTGAGATCGACAGCCGTTGCGTTGTACACCTCGATGGCATCTATCTCTCCAAGTGAGACAACATCCTGCTCAGTCAGGCTATACCATTGCGGATGCGCCGCGGCCACAAAAGCTCCGGCGGCGCGTGCGCGTTGAGCCAGTTCCGGCCCCGTCTCCCCGTCAGAAGGCGCGAAGTCGAGCGGCAGCCCCGCAGCTACGATGTGCCAGATGCCCCCCACTTCGGTGGCGCCCGCGTGCAGTTCAGCGCCGAGTAACGTGGTGAAGCCGTCGCCGCGCCACGGCGTTGTATCGACCAACGGATAACCGTACACGTCGAGAAAATGGTCCGTTAGGGCGATAAAATGGTAGCCGGCATCGCGATAGAGGCGACAGACCTCTTGCGGCTCATACACGCCATCCGAGCGCGTCGAGTGGGTGTGCAAGTTGCCCTTCCAAAAGCTTCCCGGCAGATTAAAAGGCAGTTGGCTCATCGGTGCAGTTCCTCTCTTGTATCGATTACCTTCTTTTCAGCACAGCGCGAGCGCGCTGGCCGATTGGCTAATTGTAATCTCTGGCGTAAATCCGATGCGGCTCTAGGACAAGCAACACCTGCGTGCCGTCATCCGTTGAATCAGCATATGCCTGTGCTCCTTCGTCGCTGTCGTGATATCTGCGAATGATACGCCGGCGCATCCTCTGCTGGAGTTCATCGCCATGCTCCACGATATGCACCGACCCGCTGAGCGTCACATAGCGAAAGTCGTCATGTCCTCCCTCCACGCAGACGCTGATACGCGGATCGCTGCGCAGATTGCGCATCTTCACCGAACGGTTGCTGGTACTGATGTACATCTTTCCGCCGTCCATCACGTACCAGACCGGACTAAGCTGAACGGAGCCGTCTGCATGGAGCGTCGCAACCACTGCATTCCGCCTTCCTTCCAGAAAGGCGGCGACTTGGTTGTCCGTCATGCTAGTCATCGAATCCCTCCTGTCATCGTGCTTGCGCCCAAGCTGCAAACGCGAACGCCCTGCGCACTAGAAGAACAGGTTGATCACGCTCCTGCCGCTCACCAGTTCGATGCCGGTCAAGAACAGAAGCGCATAGACCACGCGATTGAACCATTTCTCAGAGAAGCGGCGGTTCAGGCGAACCCCAAGCCACACGCCTACCACAGCCAGAGGGGCTAAGATTAGAATCGTAGTCAGATTCCCCACACGCAGCAGCCCCAAGTAGGCATACGGTACGAGCTTCACCAGGTTCACCGCCGCAAAGAAGATCACGTTCGTGCCTACGAAGATGTGGCGGGGTAGTTTCTGCGGCAGCAGGTACATCGTCGCCGGAGGACCTCCGGCATGCGCCAATGTGGACGTGAAACCGGCCGCCGCACCATAGATGACGCCGAGCGTGCCCGAGGGACGGCTGCGCGCGATGACGCCGGTCAGCAGCGAGCGACCCAGTTGGTAGGCGACAAACGCCAACGCCAGCACGCCCAACCCGATCTTGAGGATGCGCTCGTTGTCGTCGAAATAGCTGAAAAACAGCGCCCCCAGCGCGATGCCGATGACCGCGCCCGGGATCATGTAGAGAAGGCTTCGCTTGTCGTATGTGTTGTAGTAGTGCCGGATGGAGAAGATGTCGGCCACGATCAGCAGCGGCAACAGGATGGCTGCAGCGTCGGTGACCGAGATCGTCAGCGCCATGAGCGGCGTGGCGACCGCGCCTACGCCCCCGCCGAAGCCGGCCTTCGCAATGCCGACAAGCACGATCGCCAAGGACGCGGTGATCCAAAATGCGGTTGGATAATCTGGGAGTTCCACAGTGCGCTTTCTAGCTGCTCGACGGAATCGGTTATGGTCCCCTGGTTCGACAGAACCCAGTGAACGCGGTGTGACAATGGTTCAGCGCGGCATCAATAGGACAATGCCTAGATTCGCGTCTGCACAATCGCGCACGCGGTCCATTCTATGCGGCTTGCCCGGCTCAAGGCAAATGTAGCCCGCCGGATCGCGAAGAACCGGCCTGCGTTCAGGCGCGCCCCAAGGCCTCTGCGAGCGCATCCATACCTCGGCCGACGAGTTCCCTATTTGCCTGCGAGCCCATATGGCCAATGCGGAAGACCTTGCCTGCCAGCGGGCCGTAACTACTGCCCACCGCCATACCGCGTTTGCGCAACTCGTTGTCCAGCCGCTCCCATGTCCAGCCGTCGGGCACAAGGGCAGCGGTGACAGTTGGCGAGCAGATTTCTTCGCTGTCGGGCCACAGATCGACGCCTATTTCCCGCAGTCGATCCCGGCAATAGGATGCAACACTCGCATGACGGAGATAGGCAACCTCTTGCCCTTCCGCCTCGAACATATCGAGCGCGACACGAAGCCCAGCCATCGCCTGCCAATTGTGCGTGTACGGCAGGTACCGATCCGCCACCCCCGTGCGCCACGGCGCCAGCGCGTCATAGCCCGCGTAATCCGTCGCCTCTATCGCAGCCCAAGCGCGCTCGCTGATCGTGACCATGCTCAGGTCGGCCATACAACTCAGGGCTTTTTGGCTGCCAAGCAGTCCTAGATCGATGCCCCACTCGTCAACCAGCACCGGCGTGCCGCCTGCACTCGCCACGAAATCCACATACAACAGCGCGCCGGCGTCTCGTGCGATCTCGCCTAGCTGGGAGATTGGGTTGAGTGTACCGCTCGGCGTTTCGCAGTGAACGACCGTAATCAATTGTGGCTTAAAGCGCCGTGCAATCTCGGCCACCCGCTCCGGGTCGAGCGCAGAGGCGTAGCCGAAGCCGGCCTCCTCCACCTGTGCGCCGATGCGCCGCGCCATGTCGCCGATGCCATAGCCGAAAACGCCTGTCGCCACAGCCAGCACCCGATCTCCCGGCCGCACGACGCTCTTAAGTGCGCCCCATAATGCCAGCATCCCTTCACCCGACAAGATCGCTATCTGGTTCTTGGTCGCCAGCATCTTCTGTAGGCTGCGCTCGCACTCCTCGTACAACTCGAAAAATTCGGCCTCCACGTCTGCGCTGCCATAATCCACGGCATAGGCCGCAAGCACATCATGCGGTATGGAAACCGGACCGGGTACAAGCGGGATATCGTATTTTTCCATCAGGACCTCCGCCTTGACAAGTTGGGCGTTGTTCAGCCACACTTCAATGAATGACAGACTCAATTGTACCTAGCCTGCGGTCGCTCAACAAGCTTTTCATATCCGGCCCGTTCGGGGCGGGCAAGACCTCATTAGCTGTTGAGCGGCTGCTGTATCTCCTAGAACAAGAACGCATCCGCGGAGATGATATCCTCGTGCTGGCGCCGCAGCGCACGCTAGCGCAGCCCTATGCCGCCGCGATCCGACAGCCGGACATGCCCCCCGGCTCGCCTGTCGCGATCACGACGATCGCCAGCATGGCGCGCCAATCGGTGGAGTTATATTGGCCGCTGCTCTCAGCCGCCGCAGGCTTCGCCGAACCGGGCCGCGAGCCGGTTTTTCTAGACCTGGAGACAAGCCAGTATCACATGGGGCCGCTGGTCGATCAAGCTCTGGATCGGGGAGAGTTCGAAGGCATTCGCGTCGAACGCAGCCGCGTGATCAGCCAGATACTAGACAACCTCAACAAGTCTGCACTCAACGGCTTCTCCATCGATGAAGCCTACTCTCGGCTGGAGTTATCCGTTCCGCCAGGTGATTCGCGCACAGCCCGGCTCAACGCTCTGCGCGCCGCCCGCCGCATCAGCCACGAGTTCCGCACGTTCTGCCTGAATGCGTCTTTGGTCGACTTTAGCCTACAGATTGAACTGCTCACCCGCCATGTGTTGGCAAACGAGTGGAGCCGGACCCACTTCTTCCGCTCGCGACGCCATCTGATCTTCGACAACGCCGAAGAGGACACCTTTGCCGCGCACACGCTCATAGCCCGCTGGCTGCCACATCTCGACAGCGCCCTGATCGTGTCCGACGACGATGGCGGCGTGCGCGTTTTCCTCGGCGCTGCGCCGAGCGGAGTTGCCCGCTTGGCCGAACAGTGCGACGAGGTTATCCATCTCAACCGCTCCTGGGTCATGCCGCCGGACATACGCCGGCTGGCGCGTTTGATAGACCGGCTGCTGCCCGCAACACACCTCGCGCCTGGACGCGCGCCGAGCGCGACCGAACCGGACATTGAAGCCAACGGCCCGATACGTCTGCCCGTGGCAGGCTTTCGCTTCTATCCGCAGATGCTCGGCTGGGTATCGGAACAGATCCGTGCGCTGGTCGTCGATCAGAACGTGGCCCCCGGCGCCATTGTCGTGCTAGCCCCCTACGTGAGCGACGCACTTCGCTTCAGTCTTCAGACGGAGTTGGACAAACACGGCATCCCCTCGACCACGCACCGCCCGAGCCGCGCCCTCCACGCCGAGCCCGCAGCCCGCTGCCTAACGACGTTGGCTGCGCTGGCCCATCCCTTGTGGGGCGCGTCCCCGTCCGCAACAGATGTGGCGCTGGCCCTCTCAACCGCCCTCGACGACCTCGATCCTGTCCGCGCTCATCTCCTTGCGCAGCACGCCTACAACACACGCCGCGGCGCCGGTGAACTTCAGAGCTTTGACGGCCTACATGCCGGAATCCAACAACGCATTACCTATCGCATGGGCGAAGTCTACGACCGGCTGCGCAACTGGCTGGCCGAATATCGCAGCAGCGGCGAAGTGCTGCCTCTGGACCAATTCTGGGCGCTTCTGTTCGGCGAGGTGCTGAGCCAGCCCGGATTCGGTTTCCATCACAACCTCGACGCCGTACGCATTGCGCATCAGATCGTCATTTCGGCGCGCAACTTCCGGTGGGCGCTCGAATCATCCGGACAAGAGGCGGAACACATACCCCACATGGGCCGGGAATACCTGCATCTTCTCACGAGCGGCGCCGTGGGTGCGCTCTATTCGCCCGGTTGGCGCGAGGCTGGCGATGCGGTCCTCATCGCGCCGGCCTATACTTTTCTCATGCGCAATCGCCCGGCAGACATCCAGTTCTGGCTGGACATCGGCTCATCGGGTTGGTGGGAAAGGCTCTATCAGCCCCTCACGCATCCCCACGTCATGTCGTACAACTGGCCCCCGGATCAACCGTGGACCGATTACGACGAATACACGACCCGCCAGATCAACATGCGCAGGCTGACGCTCGGACTGCTCCGGCGCACGCGCCGGCAAATCTATCTAGCCCTGTCCAATTTTAGCGAGAGCGGGTTCGAGCAGCGCGGGCCGCTGTTATCTCTGATCAACCGCGTCCTCTCGGCCAATCCGCAAGTCGATCGGGATACTGAGCCGGTAAATACAGAAGAGTCCGGATTGATGGGAATCGCTCCGGACTCTTCAATAGACGCCTCCGAGGAGGGGTTCTTCGGCGTCTGAACAACAGCGCACCTATACTATGCCGCCAGCACATTAAGAGTGCATTAACCTGCTCTAAGACTTACATGAGGGATACGCCTGGCGTCACTACGATTCGCTACGAGCCGGCTCCAGCAGCGCGCATGCCGCTCGCTCATTTCCTTACCGCAGCGAGTCCGCCTATACTATGTACCATGATGCTCGCCAGAAATCTTCGCACACCGGTCGTCACCCTTGCGGCGTCTCTTTGTTTGCTATTTTACCCCGGCAAACCGGCGTTCGCCTCGGAGCCGTGCGACCCGCCTAATATCATTCCGCAGCCCGTCTGCGATATGGACTCCTTCTATGGTTCGCCGCCGCGGCAGATCCCCAACGGGTGGTCCGAGTTCGTCCTTTCCGGCGACCCCACCTTTATGCAGGACGTCGACACGTTTTGGGGGCCGCCTAGCCTGCGCATCTGGAGCAGCGGCGGCACATTTAAGGCCGGAATCTACACGCAGGTCCCTGTGACGCCGGGAGCCGGCTACCGCGCCAGCATCGCCTGGGGCGCGCCCAACGCGCCGGAAACGTTCGGTCGCCAACTTGGCATCGATCCGACCGGCGGCACGGACCCAAACAGCCCGGCCGTTATCTGGGGACCGATGCACTGGGGGCCAGGGCGCATCCTGAACTACCCGCCGCCCGATGTCAATATCGACGTGCGAGCGCGTGCCGTCAACGACGTAGTGACTGTTTTCTTCCTGGTCGATCACCCAACTTCGACCGGTGACAATCTCATCTTCGTCGACGCAATTGCGCTCTACCCGGACGAAAGCGCACCCGCCGTCGAGTTGCCTCCCACCGAAACGCCCACGCCGGAGATCGCTGCAGCCGTAGCCCCGCCGCCCCCCCCGACACCTTTACCGCTGCCGCCGACCGCCACCCCGGAACCGACTGCCACCCCCACTGAGATGCCGACTGAAACGCCGACGGCTACCGCAACCCCGACTGAAACGCCGACTCCAACGCCAAGCCCGACCCCGTCGCCTACACCCACATGGACGCCGTGGCCCAGCGCGACGCCGTCTTCAGGCGCCGTCAACTGGAGCCGCGCCGAAAACGAATTGCTCAATCTGGCGCGCGCTGCCAGACCTTCTATTCTGCTCGTTGTTGGGGTATTAGGGCTAGGCGGTGCAGGCCTCTTTGGCGGTTCGATTCTTTTCCTGCGCCGCCGTCGCTAGGAATCCCTTAGGAATCGTCATTGGCGGCTCCAGCAAGATCGGCCGCTCTACCTTCATCGAACCCGGAGTCAGGCACGGCGGCTTCCGGCTGAAGCATGATTTCCCCGAATGTGCCTGTTTGGCTAAAACGTAGCTCGCGGAGCTTAATCAGTTCCAAGACGGCCAAGAAGGTCACGATCACCTCGATGCGCGAATACCCTTTGCCGAGCAGAGCCGAGAAAGCAATCTTCGTCTGCGCATGCGTCGCGCCGCTCTCGCTTGCCAAACGCACATGACTCCGCACTCGCTCTATCTGATCTGCGACCGTGATCGTATAGGGCTGCAACTTTGGCGCGGGTCTTTCAACCGGGATGCGCTCTAGCGCACGCATTAAGGCCGCCTGCAGGCTAGGCAGGTCTACGCCGCTCAAGTCGGGCGGACGAGGCGTCCGCAGGCCGGACGGCGGCGGCGCTGCCGGCCGAACGAAAGCCCTGCGCCCCGCGGCGGCGCGATCTTTCAGACTGTTCGCTGCTTGCTTGAACTGCCGGTACTCGATCAGATGCCGGATCAACGCATCTCCGGCATCTTCCTCCTCTTCTTCATCCACGCGTGGTCGCGGCAGCAGCCGGTTCGATTTGATGTAGAGCAAACGTGAGGCCACATCTAGGAAACCGGCCAGTGCATCCGGATCTAGTTCTTCAAGTTGGGTGATAGCACGCAGATACTGCTCCGTCACAGCCACAAGGCTGATCTCGCTGATGTCCAACTCCTCGCGCTCGATCAGATGCAACAGCAGTTGCACTGGCCCCTGAAACGCAGGCAGGTCCACCGCGTAGCCGGCGCCGAGAGTTTGGTCTCGATTGATCAGATTCGCCGAGCTGTGCGCCACTTATGCCTCAGTTCTACGCTCTGACGCCGCAAAGTCGGGCGCGCACCATTCTCTAGAAGTCCGCTTCGAACGTGCGAAAACGACGCCCCGTGTTCGCCATCTCCGCTAGAATGCGGCTGGTTTCTTCCTCATTGCGCCCGGCAATGCGCTCCACTCTGCAGCCGCTCTCGCGCAACATCTGCTCTTCGGCTTCGCTGATCCCGGCCTCACTGCCGATGATCGTTACGTACTCAGCGTTGCGCGCGTCCTGTACGCTGAACCCCATCGCCGGGCGAAAGCGCATGATGTAATTGATCGCATTGACGAAATCCTGCCGGGCAAACGGCCCCGGATAGGCGCGCTGCCAGAAGAGCAAATAGTGCCTGATGTTCTTGATGCCTACGCCTGCTTGGATCTGCTCGATACGCTCGAACAGCAAATCCCGCCAACGGTTGCCCAGCGTCCATTCGCTGCCGGGACACACCGTGCTGTTATCTGGAAACTCGCGATGTCCCCACACCCTTGCCAACGGCACGTTCAACTCCTGCATCAGCCACGCCACCAAGTGCGCACCTGAACGCAGTTGGGCTGACGTCGGTATCTTGCCGTTCATAAAACTGCCGGCAAAGACGATGCCCACAGAGTACACGTTGTGCTTATACACATGGTAGCTGGCCGTTTCCAGAAGGTTCGTCTGGTCGACCGTGCCGTCCGCATGGACGAAGTAATGGTAGCCGATGCCAGGCCAGGCTTCCTTGCCGCGGCTGGCGTCGGGAGCAACATGCAGCTCGGCGATCCGGCGCGGTCCCATCGTCGACGGGGTGGCCGTATGATGGATGGCGATGTGCGTGATCTGGCTCAGCGGTCGCCGCTCATAACGCAAAGTCGGATGCCGTGGCAGTTGATCGACGATCGTCCGCATGGCCGGCTGGGGCGTCATGTATTGCTTGGCGTCTTGCTGTCGCTCGCTAAGCTGCACCTGCATGCGTTGGACCTCCGCCTGCAGCCGGACGCGCTGCTCGATCAGATCCTCGCTATGGCGCTGGGCGATCTCGATGTCGCCTTCGAGTTCCTCGATCCGCAGCCTAAGGTTTTTCTCAACATCGCTCGGCTCCACCATCCCGCGCTGCTGGCGCACAGCGGCGAGCAACATCTCCCTCCAGGTTTGCCCTTCCATCCATTGCGCACCCGGCGAAGCATGTTCTACGAACTCCGAAACGCCGCGAATGCCCTCCAGGCGAACCTGCGGAAATCGTTCAAGCAACCAAGCCAACAACCGCCCGCCTGATCGAAGTTGCTCCCTGGTTGGGATCTGTTCGTCGAACGTACCGGCAAAAGCCACATGGACCGCGTTGGCGAGATACTCTTCGCGGGTCTCGACCACCTCATCCAAAGGCTGCGTTTGCGAGATCTCTCCGTCGGCGTGGATGTAGTAATCGTACAGAATGCCCGGCCAATCCACGCGATGCGCCGCTGCGATCCGTTCCAAAGGCGCGTTGGCGTCGGTTCCGCTATGGTGAATAACCACATAGCGGATGTCCTGTGATCGCCGCTGGCGATAGCGTCCCCTCTCGCGCGGGAACTGCTCTATGCGATTGTGAATGCGCACGCCGCCAATGGTTTCAGTCGCTTGTTCGTGCGCCTGACGTTCCAACTCCTGCAGGTCGTCCTGCAGACGCTGGTTGAGCCGGATCAGTTCGGCTCGCTCCTCCTCAAGACGCCGAACTTGCTCGGCTTGGCTTGCCTGCTTGGACTTGAAATCGGCCAGGACGGTATTGAGCTCTTGAACACGGCCTGTATCCCCGTGCCCCGTCAACGCGGCCAAATGCAGGCGTACTTGCCGTGTAAGGATGCCCTTCCAGCTCACACCCGCGTAGAAGCTTTCGCCGGGGCTTCGCCCGCGCGAAAGCTCGCCCAGCCCGACGATGCTCTCCGGGCTAAGCCCCAAATTCTGCGCCAGCCATGCACACAGCCGGCTGGTGGCATCCAGCTGCGGCAACGGCGGTGACTGCGTGGAAAAATCACCCACAAGACAGATATTCACGCCCCGCTCGGACCATTGCTCACGCGGCTGCGCCACATCCTCCAACTCGCTGACCTTGAATACCTGACCGGCAGGATCGATCACGAAGTCATAGACAATGCCGGGGTATCCATAGCGAATATGCGTCTGCGCGATGTGATCCAGCCGCACGCGCGGATTCGTTGCCGTATGGCTGATCACCAGGAAGCGAATATGATCCAGGCTGCGCCGCGCATAAGGAGAACCGGAGCGGGGCATGCGCGCGGCTACGTCCGCAAACAGCGGCACAGGCAAATTACTTTCGGTCCGCCTCCCGTTGGCGTCTGAGTCTTCGGGCGGCTCGACCGTCACCCACCGCGTCAGAACAGGCGATCCCTGCTCTTTGAACCAAGTCACGCCCTCGTGCACCAAGTCCAATTCCAGCGTATAGTTGCCAGGCTGGTCCGGCAGCGCAAGCCGCACATCCATCGTCAACTCATCGCCGGGCGCGACGCTATTGGGCACATCGGTGCGAACATCCTTGTCCGGTCCGAGGGCCAAAAGACGCCGGTTCCTGAAATAGCGGTAGCCAAGGCGAAACGGTCGTTCTCCACCCCACTCCCAGGTAATCGCGCCGGCATTGCGCACCGTGATCGGCACCGACACAACTTGCCCTACCGTTAGGCGATTCGGAAAACGGTCGTCGACCCACTGGACACGGTAGTCCGGGACAGCCGGTCGCCGCCGTGTTGCCGGTACAGCAGGTGTAACCGGCACGCCGACTTCGCCCGCTTGGACGCTCGCCTCTTTCCAGCGGAAATCTTGGCGCAGCGCCACCGTGAAGTCCTCGATCACCCCGGCTTTGCCTTCGATATGCCACCGGTCGCGCTTAGGCCAACGGTAGAGAAGCAACGCCCGAACGCGCTGGTTCTCCGGCTGCTTGTTCCACGCATCAATCTCCGCGTATGCAGCCTGCACCCAGCCGGTGTTGCGGTCAAGCCACGGCTCCGACTGGTCAGTCTCGGTTACATATACGGGCAGGTGACGCATGTCGGCGGGGACAGCCGACATGAAGTCGCGGTAGACGCGGAAGTGTACATGGTAGGACTGAAAAGGCGGCGGCAACTTTTCGTCGGTTGTGATAAAGCCCGGGTCCTGACCGTGCGTATAGGCGTGCAGGGCGAATCCATCGCAGCCCGCCGGCCCGAGCGCTTCAAGAATATCGCGGAAGTATGTCACCCAGTCGCCATTGGCATTGGCGCCATAGATGGTCTGGGTGTTCCATGGCGCGACCGCGCCGACCAGCACTTCGTCTGAATCGTGGTCCGGCAACCGGCGGATCGCATCACGGCAGAGCTTGAAACACTGCGCATACAGTTCCGGCGTGATGACTTCACCCGGGTTGACGATCGCCGCCCGCGTCGTCCGGATCTCGGTCGAATAATCAGGCATCACATTGAACCGTACTGGCAAGCCGTGCCGCAGCGGATCCGACTCCTGCGGCGTGCCGCCGCGTACCGAAGCGTGGCGCGACCAGTCGATCACGATCCCGGGGCGCTCCACCGCATAATTCATCTCGTTGCCGATGATCCATTTATTGCAGCCGCGGCTGCGCTCAACGAAGTTGGCGACGCGTTGCGCAAATTCACGGTAGAGGCTGCTATGCGGGATGGTCCCATCGGGCTCGCGGCCGTTGTTCAATCGGCAGATCACGCCTAGCCCCTTGGCGCTGTACATCGAGTAATCGACGCCAGTACGGTCTTCGGGGTCGTGACCAATGTACTCGTTAAACAGGATCCAGCCCGGTCTGCGCGCAGCCAACATCAATTCCTCGCCGCCCGGTTCGTGAATGCCGAAAATATAGGGGGGGTCTGTCGCCTGGCGCGCCATAATTGCTCCGCTATGGCCGGATCAGACCGGGCTGATCGTCGATCATGGGCGATGGTTCCAGCCGTAATGACGCGCGTTCGTCTTCTGTACGCACGATGCGCAGCTCCTCATCCAGTACATATTCAGGCACGATCACGCCGTCCGGATTCAGGTACGGCAACGGGTCGGAATAGCCGCCCCAGCCGTCGGCACGTTCGTAGGGGTGAATGCGAATGGCGAAATGCAGATGGGGGCCGGTACTTCCCCCGCTGTTTCCGGAAACGCCGATCCTTTGTCCGCGAGCGATGTGCTGCCCTTCGACGACTACAATGCGCTCCATGTGCGCGTAAATAGATTCGCCCCACGTATGCGCCAGCAACACGAAATGCCCAAAGCCGCCCGGCTCGAAACCTGTCGTCAGCACCGTTCCCGCGTCTGTTGCTAATAGCGGCGTGCCCAGCGGCGTCAAGAAGTCGATGCCGTTGTGGCCGAAAAGCGGCGCGCCGTCATAACTGAAACGCCGGTAAAACGCGGGATTCTCGCCCCAAAGCTGGCCTACGCCGAAATTTCCTGTGAAGGGCATGCCCAGAAACGCCCCCGTCTGGAAGTTTGGCATATCTGTGCCGGGAAGAGGCGCCGGCCGACCTACGAGAAGAACGCCGCCGAGCGTCGTCTGCGCCGTCCAACCGACGAGTTCACTCCCCCATGCCGCAATGCCTCCGGCGCGCCACCAGACCAGACCGTCGCTACACACTGGCCCGCCCTGAATGACCAGCGTCGCACGCACACGGAACTCGCCCAGCACGTCGTTCTCCGGCTTTAACAGGTAGCCCGGCTCTCTACGCGCACGCACAGGCACTGTGCCGACGGTCGCAAGTTCGCCAACAGCGAAGTCAGGCGGCGGCGACAAGGTGCGTACACCCAGCAAGGGGATTCCCTCCGGGCTTGCCTCT
>Ga0334887_1003363_pt1 | contig 16009 bp, 26 predicted proteins | sample GraSluR1_MG_10_FD_207217 | JGI IMG/M metagenome (GOLD analysis project Ga0334887, IMG submission 207217) | Sludge microbial communities from methane-producing bioreactor in Wageningen University, Netherlands - Granular Sludge_18_07-R1 | ecosystem: Engineered > Bioreactor > Anaerobic >...
TATCGCAACAGCGAGATCGCCCTTCAACAGGGAACGGTCTACCATCCCTGGCACTACGCCATCAATTTCGCCGACAACTACTTCGCGGATGGCAGTCAAGTCGATGTGTGGCCGGGTGACGCGCTCGCGGCAGCCAAGGAGCGCATTGCAGCTCACCGTGGATGAGCGTGCGATCACGCGTTCGGGGTTTGCGGCTGGATCTGCCCAACAAGCAGATCAACACAGACGCCGCTTAGCGCTTAGGCGGCGCTGGTTATCTGCCGGACGTTGGGCAGACCAAGGTCGGTGGGAGCCGCAGCGACCCAGGCATCGCTTCGCAGTCGCAGGATGCTACTCGAACCGCTGCTCGAGGCCGACCTTGAGCCGCTCGGCGCGCTGCTCGCTCAGCCCCGCGTTCGTCCCTGGTGGAGCGACCCCAGCCCCGCGTACTTGCGGGGCACACTGCTCGATGCCCCGGACACGCTCTCATGGGGTGTGCGCGTCGACGGCGAGCTCGCGGGAGCCGCCTCGGCCTTCGACGCCGGCTGGCCACCGGGCACCACCGTGGGCCTGATGATCGCCCTCGGCGACGCCTGGCAGGACCGCGGCCTCGGCCCCGAGGCGCTCTCGCTCCTCATCGCGCACCACGTCGCTCGCGGCGTGCACCGCTTCAGCGTCGACCCCGTCGTCGGCAATGCCCGCGCAATCCACGCCTATCAGTCGTGCGGCTTCAAGCCGGTCGGGGTGCTGCGCCAGTACGACCCCGACCCGGCCGGTGGCTGGCGCGACTGCTTGCTCATGGACCTGCTCGCCGACGAGTTCGTCGATCGGTCCGAGGGGTAGGGGGTGGCCGGGTTGCCCAACAAGCAGATCGAACAGATCGGCAAGATGATTGCTGCGTTATGCTTCGCAGCACAGCCTGCCGGCAGTTCATCTGCCAAACGTTCTACGCACCGATGAAGGTGGGTGAGAGGCAACGGTGCCAGCTGATACCACGACGCTATTCCGGCCAGTGGGCCCTCGGGAGTTGGAACTCATCGCCGCCAGCGGCTTCAGTCGCTTCCCTCCACGTCTGCCGGAACAGCCCATCTTCTATCCTGTCTTGAGCCGCTCCTATGCAGAGCAGATCGCTCGGGACTGGAATTCGCTCAGCAACGACACCGGATTCCGCGGCTTCGTCATGCGGTTCGAGGTGGAGAGCGCGTTCTTGTCGCGCTATGTCCCTAGGCAGGTGGGTGCTGCGGAGCATCGCGAATACTGGGTACCGGCCGAAGAGCTGGGGGAACTCAACTGGCACATCGTCGGCACGATCAAGATTGTGGCAGCGTTCCACCGTGGTGAGGAGGTCGACGGTGGATTGCGGTCGTAGAACAAGGGTGCCAACCTGATGCGCCGAAGTTTCGTGCGAGAGCCAAGCGAAGTGGCGCACAGGTTACGCCTTGGGCGTTAGCGACATCAGCGAGGACCGATGAGCAGGGACCGACCCGACAAGAAGCGGATGCGAGCCACCGCTGCCGTCGCCCTCGTTCCGGCCGGCACACTCACATCGCCGTCGGCGCGTGGCTTCTCGAGCTGTCCCTGTCCCAAGAAGTGCACCCTCCACGGCGAGTGCGAGATCTGTGTCGCCTACCACGCTCGCAAGCATGCCCTGCCGCGCTGCGAACGGACCGAAGAGTGAAGCGGCCACGTGTGCCGAGTCGCTAACAAGGCGTTCGAGCAGACTCGCAGTCGGTATGCTGAGCACCGTGGCGTGAGCGCTTGCAGCTCAACGCCCCGACGTTCGGTGAGACATCACGGAGCAGAGCGGGGGCGCCAGTGACGTTCAATGACATCCCAGTGCCGACGGCCCTCGAATCCCTGCTTGCCACGGTCGACGAAGAGATCACGCGCCGACCCTCCGATCTTCCGGCACTGCGGTCCGCGCTCCTGCGCCTCTTCGCCTTCTTGGCTTCGCCCGATGGGGGCACAGACGGCAATGTCTGTGTGGTCGATTCCTTCTTGAGCTGCGGGCTGGACGATGAGTCGTACTGGTCGCACCTGCCGGAGTCGTACCGGGCCGTTCTCTGGGACGCCGGAGGGCAGCTGCACGACACCTTTTCATCCCCGTCAGTGGCCGCCAACTTTGAGAGCACTCCCGAGCAGCTGCTAGCGCGTGCTGAGGCGTTGGACGTCAATGGGTAGCTCACCGAACAAGCGCATCAACACAGACAGACCGCCCTGTGCTTCGCGCGGTGCGGCCTGCTGGTTACGCACCGGGCGTTCGGCAGAGCCAGGAGATCGCAGTGCCTGAATGGCAGCTTTTCGACCCAGAATGGCTCGTGGCGTTGATTCACGCGCAAGAGCCCAATCCGGTACTCGAGGCAGAGGTTGCCAAATGCACGCGTGCCATCAAAGAAAGCGACGCCTACTTCCATTTCGTCGATCCAGCAGAACAGACTGGCTACGAGTTCGACCATAACGTTGCACTTCTCGATAGGGAACATGGCATGGTCGTCCTCGACGTCTGGCGTGATGGCAGGGTAGGCGGCGTCGAGTTTCCTGACAGGGTCAAGGCGTAATGCCTGCCGAACAACCGCATCAACCACGACGCCGCGATGCGGCGCAGGTTACGTGCCACGCGTTCGACGGGCCCAGGGACGTAGCGTTGAGTAAACTCGTGCTCACCATAATCGTCGCGTCTTCGCTCGGCCTTCTCGGATGCGCCAGCTCGGGAAGTCCCCCGGCCCCATCACCCTCTGCCAGTGCAACGACCGGCCCACCTTCCATGCGCGACGTGAGGGCGGGTGAGCAGGCCGCCTTGCGTTGCGGTCTCACGCTCATCGTCCCGCAGGGCTACCGGGGATGGTACGCGCAGGACCCCTCGGGCGAGATGGGGACCTACGACACTGTCGGCTCAAAGGACATAGACCGCAAGGGTCTCGTGGCGAGCTTCATGGCTTCCAGCGACACAGAAGAGCAGCCGTACGGGCCGTACCGCTGGCCCCTCGTGACCCGTTCTGCCGATGGCGTCGTCGAGGTTCGTTGCTTCGCAGCACGGCTTGGCACTGCCAAGGCGTGTGTCTACATGTCGGTGGTGGTCCGTCAGCCCGGCCGTCCCGTCGGCCTCGTGGAGCTTTCGGCCTATGGCGAGGGCGCCACCGACGAGCCCGACAGGGTGATGGCGCAGGTCGCCTCGATCTGGAGGGACTTCTCGATTAGCGGTGTCGACCTTCCTACGGCGAGCGACCTGTAATGCGTCCCGACGATGCCAGACCAAGAGAGCCGTCGAACAAGCACATCAACCTGACAAACCACGTGGCAGAGCGAAGACTCAGGTCCCACGGCGGCGAATCCATGGTTTGCAGGTTATGCGCATCACGGCCGTTAGGCGGCTTCGCCCTACTCACCTGCACTATCAGGTTCAGGGTAAGCAGAACTAGTGTTCTGCTATAATGTGGAAAACTGTTCAATTCAAATAGCACCTACGGGAGACTTTAGAATTATGGACAAAACACTCGTTGCAAACGCATCTATTATGATCAACGCCCCCGCTTCCAGAGTTTGGGAAGCCTTAAAAAATCCAGAGCTCATAAAGCAGTATCTGTTCGGAGCCGAAGTAATTACCGATTGGAAAGAAGGCAGTCAGATCATCTACAAAGGCACATACGAGGGCAAGACCTATGAGGACAAAGGCAGCGTTCTCAAAGCCGACCCTGATAAATTGCTACTCATCACCCATTGGTCTCCCTTGTCCGGTTCACCCGATAGTCCTGAAAACTATCACAAGGTCAGCTACGAACTCACGAGTGAAAACGGTAGCACCATTCTGACTATTACGCAAGACAATAACGCCTCTCAAGAAGAGCAGGAAAACAACGCAAATTTCTGGAAAATGGTACTGGATGGCATGAAAAAGCTGCTTGAAGATTGAAGGCAGAGCATACGGCGTGTAGGTTAGCAATTGTCAACGCATGCTCTGTGTCAAGTCAGAGCCGCCCAACACAGCGTGCAGCCGACAAGTGGGATGCGACGCGATTTACAGGCGTTTTTCTGGCTTCGAGTTTATACTGCCCTCAAGCCAGGTCCACGCCCGCCCACTTGCGGCTAACGCCAGCCGTTGGACGTACGCAGAAATCGAGGTGCTGTGAGTGAACTCCTAGATTTACCAAATGTCGGCAGGGTCCTTGAACGGAACTTGCTTGATGTTGGCATCAGCACTCCGAGTCAACTCCGAGGTGTTGGTGCCCACGAGGCATTCCAACGCATTCGAGCGACCGTCGATCCTCAAGCCTGCCTAAACATGCTCTACGGAATTGAGGGGGCTATCAGAGGCATTCCAGACAGAGAGCTCCCGCAGGATGTAAGGGAGTCACTCAGGGCGTTCTATCGCAAGGTGGACGAGGGCAGTGGCGACGTCTAACAAGCGCATCAACACAGAAAGGCTTTACCGAGTCTTCCGGGCCTTCTGGTTACGTGCCAACTGTTGGACGGAGGAGTCGGAGCGAGGTGCCGTGGCGCTGTGTGGAGACGAGACCGCCAAGCCTTGACGATAGTTAGCGTATTTGCTAACCTTCTTCCATGTCGTTCACCATCGAGTACTTCAACGAGCGCGTCTTGGCCGAGATCGAGGCTTGGCCGGTCGGCATCCTCGCCGACTATGCCCGTATCGTCGAGCTGCTGATGGAGTTCGGCCCCGACCTACGCATGCCGCACTCACGCTCGCTCGGTGGCGGGCTCTTCGAGTTGCGGCCGCGTGGCCGAGAGGGCATCGGGCGTGTGCTGTACTGCTTTCTGGTGGATGAGCGGATCATCGTGCTGCATGCTTTCGTGAAGAAGACGCAGGCGACCCCGCCCTCCGAGCTTAGGGTCGCTCGCCGACGGATGAAGGAGGTGCGTGATGGCTGAGCGCGACTATCGACCGGTGATGCACGACCATGACGAGTTTTTGGCCAGGGCGCTGCGGCGCAAGGGGTTCCGGGAGGCCTACGACGAGCGCGCCGACGAATACTGCCTGGTGCGCGAACTGCTCTCCGCCCGTGCCAAAGCTGGCCTCACCCAGGAGCAGGTTGCCGAATCGATGGGCACCACCAAGAGCGCCGTCTCGCGGCTGGAGGCAGTGGGCAAGCATTCACCGTCGCTCAGCACCCTGAAGAAGTACGCGGAGGCGGTGGGCTGCGAGGTCAAGATCCATCTTGTTCCCCGTCCAACAACGGCACCCACCAGACAGTCGCTGCGCGACTGCGGGTGATGCCGATCACGTTGGGCCCCCCAGCCACGAGCACAGTGAGCGGCACGTGACAGAAGAGTCTGCGCCAGCCGACAAGCACCCTGCGCCTAACCTATGGCTTGAGCCACTTGCGCTTGTCGCCTCCGTCGTTGCCATCGCAGCCGGCGGACTGCTCTGCGCGGCTGTGCGGTCGTGGTTGGGGCCTGGGAGGAGCTGGCCGCAGCTCTCCGAGCATGCCGCCCTCGCCCTCATGACCGTCTGGCTCGCAGCAGGGCTCGGGGGTATCATCTGCGGCCTCCTCGCCAAAGCCCCCGCACGGCGGCGCCGCACTCGCGTGGTCGTTGCCGTGGTTGTCAGCGTGCTGGCGCTGCTGGCGGTTCCCGGGGGCGCCCTCGATCTCGTTCTTCGCGGAGGGCCCGTCCCCTCGGATGCCGCGCTCATCAAGAACTTCAGAGAGCATGAAGCCGGCTTTGCCGCGCTGGCCGACCACCTGCAGACCGCCGACAGCGTCGGCAACGCCGAACTCGGTGCCCTGGGCGTGAAATGGCTCAACTACTTCGGCCCAGACTACTTCGAGCTGGACGTCGTGTCATGGGGCATCGTCCCCTCCGGCTGGGCCAAGGGCTACGTCTACTCGATGCAGGCCCTGAGTCCGACCGTCGACGATCTCGATCGCCATGCTCAAGCAGATGGCGCCACCTTCCGCCACATCAAGGGGTCTTGGTACTTTTCCTATGAAGTCTGGTGACCGAGGGGTCGTGAACATGGGGCCGAACAAGCACATCGAGCAGATGCCGCCGAGTCGGCACAGCTCATGTGCGGTGCGTTTGACGTAGCATGAGTGGTCTACTGCGAAGCGAGGCTGCTCGTGGACAAGAGAACGGTCACCGGGTCGAGTCATTCACCGCCAACCGCAGAATGGCCGCCGCTTCGGCAGGGGTCGGCCGGGAGGCGAGTATAATCCACCTCGTGACGGAGGCGGATATTACTGAGACGCGTCGCCTCATCGCCCAGCATCGAGAACGCACGGGCGAGTCTCTCTCCCTCACCGCCTACGTCGTCACCTGCCTGGCCCGCACGCTCTCGGAGTTCCCTCGCTTCAACTCGTTTCGTAAGGGCAGTCGCCTCATCGTGCTTGATGACGCCACCATCAGCGTCTTGTTCGAACGCGAGATCGCGGGCGAGAGTGTTCCTGAGCCGGTTGGGATACAGAGGGCGAATCGCAAGACGTATCGTGAGGTGAACGACGAGCTCAGGAACGTCCAGAAGCATGCGGGCGAGCGCTTGGGGGCGTCAAGTGGGACGGAGTGGGTCCGATTCATCCCCGAGCCCTTCCTTCAAACCTTCATCCGGTTGGCGTCGCGCAGCATCCGTATGGCGAAACGGTTTGGTGTCGTCGGAGTTACCGCCGTTGGCATGTTCGGTTCCGGGCCGACCTGGCTTGTACCGCTCACCAGCGCAACCGTCACCGTCGCGGTCGGATCAATCGCCAAACGCTTGGTCTTAATCGGCGGCGAGGCTTGCGAACGGGAGTATCTGTGCCTCACCGTTTCGTTTAACCACGATATCGTTGACGGCGCTCCGGCCACTCGCTTCGTTGCCCGTCTCGTCGAGTTCCTCGCCAGTGGAGACGAGCTGCGAGAGCTGGTCGCGTCGGAGCCAGTGCACGTCGAACAACGGCATCCAGCGGAACGCCAGAAAGTAGACTGACCTGAAAGCACGTGCGCGTCTGCTGATGCTTAACACGTTAGCTTGACCATGAGCGAAGCCGACAACATGCGGGCGTTGCTCAAGGCGGAGGTCGTCCCCGCCCTGCGCACCATGGAGTTCAAGGGCTCGTTCCCGCACTTTCATCGCGTGCGGGGCGATCACGTGGACCTTCTCTGGTTCACATTCGGCTCTGCAGGAGAGAGCTTCGCGGTCGAACTTTCATACGCCGATTCGGCGCGCGCTAACGTCTATTTCCACCCGGAGACGCCCCCCGAGCAACTTCGCGTGTCTCAGACGACGCAGCGCCATCGCCTCGGCGCCGGCAATGCGGGCGGCGACTTCTGGTTTGCTTTCGTCGGCAGGCGCCACGTGGGCATGTCTGGCAAGCCGCCGAAGCTCGCTGCCGAAGTCAGACGCCTCCTGTCGACGGAGGGGGAGGAGTGGTGGCGTGGGCGGGCAAGCTAACAAGCGTATGAACCACGAGCCGCGATGCGGCGCTGGTTATGCGGAGCGCGTTGGACAGAACCAGGGCGTGGCGGTCGTCACCGCTATTCACGCTTGACGTTACTAACGCGTAGCGCTAATATGCGTGCATGATCGTCTCGTTCAAAGGCGGCGACACCGAGAAGCTGGCCGGCGGCCGGCGCGTGAAGCGGTTCGTGAACATCGAGGGCGTCGCGCGGTGCAAGTTGCGTCAGCTCGAGATCGCCGGACGCCTCGACGACCTGCGGGTGTCGCCGGGCAACCGGCTCGAGCCGCTCAAGGGCGACCGCGCCGGGCAGCACAGCATCCGCATCAACGACCAGTACCGCGTCTGCTTCCGCTGGACCTCTGGCGGGGCTGAGGACGTCGAGATCGTGGACTACCACTAGGAGCGCAAAGGATGGACGAGAAGCTCAAGCCCGTGAGCCCCGGCGAACTGCTGCTCGAGGAGTTCCTCCTGCCCATGGGCATCACCAAGTACCGCCTCGCCAAAGAGATCGGCGTGCCGGCGCAGCGCATCGGCGAGATCGTCGCCGGGCGGCGCGCGATCACCGCCGACACCGACCTGCGCCTCTGCCGCTTCTTCGGCCTCTCCAACGGCTACTGGCTGCGGGCCCAGGCGGCTTACGACACCGAGGTCGCTGCGGAGGCGCTAGCCGAGCAGCTCGCTCGCATCAAGCCGTGGAGGGAGTCGGCGGCGTAGGGGTGATAGGTCTGTCCAACAAGCGGATCAAGCTGGCTCGCAGAAGCGCCGGCGGCCTCACGGGATGTCGGCGCGCTCGCAGCTTATCCGCCACGCGTTCGTATAGCGTGGACTGCTGACGGGTTACCAAGCGACTTCGGGGGTGCTCTGATGCAGAACGCAGATGTGTTGGACGAGTTCGTTCGTGCGCTCGATCCTCAATCAGCGGCGACGGTTGTTCGCCTTGTCGAGGTGATCAGCGAGTCACCCCAAACGCTCGATGCGGCGATCAAGTGGCGACGCCTCACATTCTCCTCGGACGGGGACTTCCACCACTGGCTTTGCGGCATCGGAACGACGAAGCACTCGGTCGACCTCATCTTCCATTTCGGAGGCCTTCTGGATGATCCGGAAGGGAAGCTTGTCGCGGGCACGAGCAAGTTTCTGCGTAAGATGAGCTTCTCGTCGCCTGAAGACATTGACCCGGACGTCGTCGGGGACTTCATCGGCAAGGCGCTTGATCGCCTGCCGTATTTCCGGGACAACTGGAAGGCCATCCAGACCGGCGTGCCAGTCGACTGGCAGGGCGGGTCTAACAAGCGCGTCAACCTGACTGTCCGTGACCACTCAATAATGTCGCTCCGTGACCATCGAATCTTGTAGGTCGAGGGAGGCGACGTCCTCGCCGTCGTTCTGATGGTCTTCTCCTGTTCGGTATGCATCAGGAGGAGGCCGAGTGCTTCGCGAGGAGGAGTTCATGGACGCCAAGGCTTTGCATCGGCAGGGTGCCACCTACAGCGAGATCGGTCGCATGCTCGGTCGCGACTGGTGCACGATCAAGCGCTACGTCGAGGCCGACGCCCAGCCTCGGTACCAGCGAGCGCCGGCCACCTCGATGCTTGATCCGTTCAAGGCGATCATCGACGGCTGGCTTGCGCGCACGCCAGCGCCGCAGGCAGGACCTCGTCCGCGACTACGGCTTTGGCGGCAGCCATCAAACCGTGCGCCGCTACGTCGAGCGAGTGCGGCCGCGGCCGCCACGGTCGCCCGAGGAGCGCTTCGAGACCGCACCGGGCTTCCAGGCTCAGGTCGACTGGTCGCACGAGGCCCCGCTGCGGGCGCCCGGCGGCATCGAGCTGCCGCTCTACGGCTTCCACATGGTCTTAGGTCACTCCCGCGATGCCTTCGTGCGCTTCTGCGGAAGCCAGGACCTCGTGACCTTCTGGGCCTGTCACCGCGCCGCCTTCGCGCACTTCGGCGGCGTACCGGCGCAGATCCTCTACGACCGTACCAAGACGGTGGTGCGGCGCCACGTCGGCGTGCCGCGCGGCCTTGACACCGAGCTCTACCGCCCCGAAGCCCTGGCCTCCGCCACCCACTACGGCTTTGCCTTGAAGCTCTGCCTGCCCTACCGGGCCAAGACCAAGGGCAAGGTCGAATCTGACGTGCGCTGGCTGCGCGGACACCTGACTGCGCATCACTGCTGGAGAAGCTACGAGCAGGCCAATGCCGCCTGGGCGGCGTGGAACGAGGAGGTGGCCCGATCCCGGATCCACGGCACGCATGGCAGCGTGACGTATCGGCAAACATTATCGCTCACGTAGTCACCGACTTTATGGGAATATTGTCATACCTGCGCTCGCACGGTCCAGAGTCACATGACGCCCAACAAGCGCATCAAGTTCGCACGCTGCGCGTGCCCGACTGGCAACGGCGAAGCACCGTTACTCGCGGCTGATGCCGAGGGCGTTATGCCGTGGTCACACTGATGACGGAGAAGACGAGCATGCCGAAGGGGATTATCGGGCGGCTGGTTGTGGCGGCTGGGGCGTTCCTGATACTTGACGCGGTCTTCGCGGTGCTGTTGGGCAAGCGCTACATGCTCTGGGGGCTTAGCCATACGCCGGAGCAGTACCGGGTGCTCATCGAAGAGGTGTCGGACATGCCTCCGACGGCGCTGCTGGGTGTGAAATCGAGCGAAGGCGCTGTCGGCTTGCTGCTGGTATGGCTGGGTCGACGGACCTTGCGACGGAGCCTTGCCCAACGGCAAGCGCCATCAAAGTAGCGTCGGTGCCCGGGTTACCCGGCATAACAACGGCATCCACCGGGCAGTCGCTGTGTGACTGCAGGTGATGCCGAGGTCGTTAGCCCTAACTCAGTGCCTTGACGGGAACGGTCGGATAGCGTACGCTTTTCCGTACGTTATAGGGAGGAAACATGACCACCATCACGGCAACAGAAGCACGTCGACTTCTCTACAAGCTGCTCGACGAGGTCTCCGACTCGCACGAACCCGTGTGGATCACAGGTCGTCGCGGCAATGCCGTGCTCGTCAGCGAAGACGATTGGCGCGCGGTTCAGGAGACACTCCACCTGCTCTCGATTCCGGGCATGCGCGAATCCATTCGCGAGGGCATGGCGACGCCCGTTGAGGAGCTCGAAAACGAGCTCGGTTGGTGAGCTGGCGTCTGCTCTATACCAAGCAGGCGCAGAGGGACGCGCGGAAGCTGGCGGCCGCTGGTCTGCGCCCCAAAGCCGAAGCGTTGCTCGAGGTGCTGAGCGAGGATCCGTTCTGCAGCCCGCCGCCTTTCGAGAAGCTCGTTGGCGATCTCCGTGGTGCATATTCGCGGCGCATCAACATCCAACACCGCCTCGTCTACCAGGTGCTTTCCGATGAGTGGGTGGTGAAGGTTCTTCGCATGTGGACCCACTACGAGTAGAGTAGGGCTAACAAGCGCCTCAACACAGAAAGGCCGATTTCTGCTTCGAGTGAGCTGGCCTTCTGGTTACGCGCGAAACGTTGAGCGTCACATGATCCGCACTCACGCGGTAACTGAATGAATACGTACGTTGCTCTATTTCGCGGCATCAATGTTGGCGGCCACTGCTCTCTGCCGAGGAAGGAGCTTGTCGCCATTTTGGAAGAAATAGGTGCGCAGAAGGTCAGGACATATATTCAAAGTGGTAACGCTGTATTTGAAAGTGCCGAAAAGAATTTGGCACGAGTTTCCAAACAACTCTCTGCTGAAGTTATGAAACGCCGTGGGTTCGAACCGCATGTACTTATTCTTACCATCGAAGAATTTAACAAGGCCATCACAGAAAACCCTTTTCCCGAGGCCGTAGCCGATCCAAGTAGCTTGCATCTTGGTTTTCTAGCCTCTCATCCTAAGAGCCCCGATCTCAATAAACTCTCCAGCTTGAGAAAAGAGAGCGAACGGTTTCACCTAACTGAAAGTGTGTTCTACCTGCACGCGCCGGAGGGTGTCGGCAGATCGAAACTTGCCGCAAGCTCTGAAAAACTCTTGGGCGTTCCCATGACTGATCGAAATTGGAAGACGGTATGCAAAGTCATGGAAATGGCAGGAAAGTGAACGCGACGCCCAATCCTGCGGTCAACCAGACCTTGCGCATAAGGCCGCGCAAGGACGGTTACGTTGAACATTGGGCGAGAACGAATGAAATTCTGCTCAAAAGCAAAAGAAATCGCATGCTCAGTATAACAATCAGATAGGAGGCGACAATAAATGGACCTAATAGAAGCAGTGAATTCAAGAGATGAGTACAAGGTGGCTCAAGCAATTCAATCTGGTTCTCAAATAGAAATAGCAAATGAGAGCGGTTATACACCTATTATACTGGCATCGCTCTATGGATGCACAGAAATAGCAAGACTGCTCATTGCCGCAGGTGCCAATGTAAATGCAGCAACCAAATGGGGATCAACAGCCTTAAGCGATGCGGCAAAAGAAGGAAACAGCGTGATCGTGCAACTATTAGTAGATCACGGCGCAAATATAAATAGTACTGAGTATGACGGATATACTCCTTTAATCCGAGCAGCCATGAATGGACATGAATCTGTGGTCTCAATTCTCTTGTCCAAAGGAGCCGACCGGCAAAGCTTGACAAAACATGGCTTGACCGCGCTTGATTTGGCAAGCCAGAACCGATACCAAAAAATTGTGGATCTCCTAAGCGGCGAATAGAGAACAGGATGATTTCGTAGAGAAATCCCGTTCGCCCAACACAGCGTGCACTTGACTGGCGGGTACGCACCGCGTTTTCAGACGTTTTCTTGGCTCAAGCCAATTCCGTTAAGATAGCGTTACCTCACCCCTCCCGCCAGCAAGTAACGCACACCATTGGGCGGACACGTAGGGGCGGGACGACGAATAGCGTCAGGAGGTTCGCGTGGCAGAGAAGTAGATCGTTGAGGCTGTTCATCAGGGCGGGATGCACTTCGTCGCTCATATGGGCGACCGCGCAGTGGACCTCGACTATCCGTTGGTGCCTGGCGATGCGGGGGCTGGCCCCAAGCCGATGCAGATGCTGCTCGCAAGCCTTGCCGCGTGTGCCGGAGGCACCGTTGCAGCGCTACTGCGTCGTGCGCAGCAGCCGTTTCGGGATCTGAAGGTAAGCGCACGCGGGCTTCGCCGGTCGGAGCACCCGACGGTGTTCACGGAGATTTCGCTGGAGTTCGTTGTCGGTGGGCCGGTTGACCGCGAGGTCATGGGCCGGGTTCTCGGCCAGGCGGAGAACGCGGTTTGCCCTGTCTGGACGATGTTGAAGCAGAGCACGCCAATTCGGTCGTCCTACCGGATCTGCGTGGAGTAGCATCTTCGCGAGCGCTGTGTCGTCGAACAGGCGGATGAAGCTGACGAGGCTTTCGCCGGCACCTGGGCTGAATGGAGGTGCCGGCTCATGTCCGTGCGGACAGACGGGCGCGGGGCGCCGCTTTGCAGCTTATCCATAGTGTTAGGCGGGCCAACGGGGGGGTTGGCGGAATGGCAGCCAAAGATGTAGTTTCGATGTCAGATCGCGCTTCCTGGCGTGCGTGGCTTCAGGCACATCACGGCACTTCCCAGGGCATCTGGCTTCAGCTCGAGAAGGTCGGCGATCCCGCGCGTCTGAAGTATGAGGAAGCGGTCGAAGAAGCTCTCTGCTTCGGGTGGATCGACAGCCAGGTTCGGGGTCTGGATGAGACCCAATATCTCAGACTCTTCACGCCCCGCAAACCCACCAGCGACTGGTCGCGGCTGAACAAGCAACGTGTGGAGAAGCTGCAGCGCGAGGGGCTGATGGCCCCAGCCGGTCTCGCCGCGATCGAAGTAGCCAAGCGAAATGGCTCATGGTCGTTGCTGGACGCCGTCGAGGACCTGGCAGTTCCTGACGACCTTGCACAGGCGCTTTCTGTTGACGTCAGCGCCCGGACGAACTTCGACGCCTTTCTCGCCACTGCCCGCAAGCAGTACCTGTACTGGGTGCTCAGCGCCAAACGACCGGTTACGCGGGAGGCGCGGATCCGCGAGGTTGTGGCGCTCGCCACGGCCAACCAGAGCAACCGGCGATGAGCCGCCTAACAAGCGCATCCAGCAGACCGGCCGTATACTCCGCGCGACAGGGCAGCCACGGCCGGCTGCTCGATGTGACACGACGTTAGACGGAGCAGGGGGGAACGGATGCTCGGGTTGAAGCGCAAGAAGGACGCACCGCCAGACGCTGAACACGTTCTTGGCCGAGCCCGCATCCTCTCGATGCGGGTGGTTCACTCCATGACCTGGCCCCCGCCCGACATGCTGCCCGAGCTCATGGCACCCTGGAGCGAGGCCGACCGCGCCAGCTTTGCAGACAAGTACGCAGAGGCTTGCCGGGACATCCGTTCCTCGCTTGAGGCGAACGATCTGTGGGTACAGACCTCCCCCGCGGAGCGGGAGTTCTTCTCTGTCCCTCTGGTCGAGCGCACCATGCGCCAGCTCATCGACTCCTCATGGGCGGTGGAATCGATCGCCTGCTGTCTCTGGGCGCTCTCGATGCTTCCGGCCATCGCTCCGTACGACCAGGAGCACGAGCCGCAGGCGACGGTCAAACAGGTGCCCAAGTCCGCCGATGGTCTTTCGCTGCGCTCCTCCGAGGAGCTTGAGGTGGCGCGCTCACTGGCCGAGTTGTGGCACTGGCGGGCGCGCACACGTCAGTTGCTCGAGGCAGGCCATCCGTTGCCACTTCCCGACGGCCTGACCATTGACGAGGTCGTGCGCATGACCGCCGAGCTCGCGGCCGAGGGACGTGAAGGTGGCAAACCCACCAACGGCGACTTCCCGGCTTTCGGCAAGCCCTACCGCGAGCTCACGCCGGAGGAGTACCAACACGTCACCTCGATCGCCATGGAGCGGCATAAGGCACTCAACTGGATCTGCGGCCTTGCTCCCAAGAACCAGTGGGAGCTCACGCCGACGGACACATGACGCAGATGGAAGTCCCGGAGTCCCGTCTAACAAGTGCATCAACCTGAGGCGATCGACGGTGTCTGTAGTAAGCTCAGACCGCAGCCCGCGCAGGTTACGCGCTCAACGTTCGACAAGCACGGTGGGAGCGATGCCCACACTCCGCAGAGAGGAATGTAGGCAGTGAGGCTGTTCGCGAAGAAGCCGCGTCCAGTTCCACCGTTCAACACCTACTACCCGGCCATCGAGGGCGCAGGGTCGGAGCAGCAGGCCTACTACCGATGGCTGGTTGGGGAATTCCAGAAGGGTAACGCGCCCGATGTTCAAGGCAATCTCTCCTATCTGTTTGTACGCATGTACGAGGTCATCGGCGAGTTCATGCGCACGACCAACTACGATGTGCTGGCGCAGTGGTTCGAGTTCCTGCGTGCGGGATATGCGGCCACAACCAAGGTTGGCAGCTACCTCGACACTTGGCAGGGAGACGCCGCCTTGCTTTCCCATAACTGGGCTGCTGCGTGGGAGTGTAAACGCCGTCAGCGCCTCGATCTGGACCTTCTCGTGAACGTTCGCAGGCGTTGCTCGACGGCAACCCTAACGTCTCGCGACCTGCACGCCCTGCTCGGAACGGATGATGGCCTCACCGACTCAGGTCGACAGCGAATCTACGCAGTCGATGCAGAGGCCGATCGGCTCCTCCATCACTACCACACGGGCAACAACATGAACGCGATCGATGCCTTCCTGGAGCAGTACGCTTGGCGGGAGCTCGCCGACGCCGATCTTGAGCGCATCGCCGACGAGTGCGAGTACCTAGTTTCAGCGCAGAAACTGAAGGACGCCAATCGCAAGCAAACGCGCCATACCCAAGTTGAGCGGCCACTCTTCAACGGTGTCCTACTTCCTTGGGCCACGACCGAGAAGCCGCCTTCAGACATCGGCGGGCTCACGATGTCCTTCACCATACGGGTTCGCGCGATGAATCCCACCGTTTCCTTCGTTCACGTAGCTCCTGCCGTCGAGCTTGCCGCGTTGGCGCAGTGCAAGCGCGTGCTGCGAGAAGCCGAGAACAACATCCGTGAAGCAGAGGGCTTGCCAAGAATCGGGGAGGGATGGGTAAGCGAGACCGAGTTGTACAATTTGATCCGCACAGCCTTCCCGGCCAGTAGCGTAATCCAGCACGCCCGGCCCGATTGGCTCTCTCCACAGCACCTCGACGTCTACCTACCTCAATACGGAATTGCTCTCGAGTTTCAAGGGGCGCAACACCTCGGCCCGGTCGACTACTTCGGCGGCGAGAAGGCCTACGAAGACCAGAAGCGACGTGACGTGCGGAAGAAGAAGCTGTGCGGCAAGCACGGCTGTGTTCTGATTGAGGTCTTTCAAGGCTACGTGGCGGATGACGTTGTCGAGATGGTCCATGTGCACATTGCACAATCGGCAGCGCTTGCTGGTCGTAACAGCGTGACGCCGGGTCCGTAGACCGGTTGCCTCGTGGCGTGTTGTCGAACAAGCGCATCAACTTGGCGCGCCCAGCCGATATCCTTCGGTGTAAGGGCGAGGCGTGCAGTTCATCCGCCACGCGTTGGGCGGACACCCCAACGTCACCCTTGACCACTGTCACGTGACGCGTTATGCTTGCCATCGTGATCAAGACGTTCGCGGACAAGCGCACGCAGGAACTCTCTACCTTACGGGCAAGGCGAAGCGCTTCCCGCCGGACGT
>Ga0334887_1003364_pt1 | contig 16006 bp, 13 predicted proteins | sample GraSluR1_MG_10_FD_207217 | JGI IMG/M metagenome (GOLD analysis project Ga0334887, IMG submission 207217) | Sludge microbial communities from methane-producing bioreactor in Wageningen University, Netherlands - Granular Sludge_18_07-R1 | ecosystem: Engineered > Bioreactor > Anaerobic >...
GTGTAGCGGCCGTTCGCCTCGACCCGAGGGGTGACCACGACGGTCACCGCCTCCCCGGCGCCGACCGTCACCGGGTCGCTGTCGGGTACGTGCAGACGGGCCGCGTTCTCCGATTCGAATGTCAACCGTACGTGAACCGGCACTGCCAGGTTGTTGGTGACCGTGACCGGGAACTGGGTGTCCTGGCGGGCCGTCAGGAACACCGGGCGGGCGCTGATGGCGACCGCATCGCCGGAGAGGATCTCGCCCGCCCGCCGGCGCTGTTCGGACCGGAACACGTCGAAGGGACCCTCATCGGTCCACTGTCCACTGGTCAGTGCCAGCATCGGCCACAGCACCAGTTCGCGGGCGGTGCCCGGGTCGACGAACAGGTCACCGATGCCCTGCAGGCTGTCCGCCGAGCCGGTGATCGCCTCGCGCGGGCCCGAGGCGATCACCGGCCCGACGTCCAGACCGTCGGTGTCCAGCGGGCTCGGCGTCACCTCGTTGAGCAGATCGTCGAGCGTGCGCCGCGCGGCATTGTCCTCGCGGTCCAGCCGGGCATCCCGGGCAGACGTGAGCAGGCGGACCTGACCGGGTCGGCCGGCCAGGGTGTCGAGGAGCAGCGTCGCAGCGGCCGACTGGCGCAACTGCGCGTCGGAGTCGCGCGGGTCGGGTCCGGGCGCCGGGCCGTACGGCGAGGTCTCGTAGCCGACCACGTCGGCGTCGCCGACGGAGGCGTGCAGAGATCCGATCGTGGCCGAGGTCAGCACCAGATCGTCCCGACCGTAGCCGGTGATCACCCCGAGCCCCTGACCGGTGAGAGTCCCCCCGGCGGGCAGAACCGCCACCCGCAGCCCGGTGATGGTCGCGGGCAGGCCGTCGGTGGAGGTGGCCGAGCCGAGCAGCTCGGGATGGCCGATGTCGGCCAGGACATTGACATCGGCGTCGGCGTACGGCAGCCGGCGGCCGGGAGTGTCCAGTTGGTCGAACCCGGCCAGCCACGCCCTGGCGTCCGCCGACCCGGCTCCGGCCTGTCCGTCGGTGAGCCGGTAGCCGTCGGCCATGTCGGTCAGGGAGACGATCAGCGCCGGGTCGACCAGCCAACTGCGCCCGTTGCGGCCGGCCGCGGCGAGCAGGTCGGTCAGCCGCCCCCCGGGGCCGACCTCCTCGGCTAGGTGGTCGTCGATGAAGGTGTCCGGTGCCACCCGGGAGGGCCGCGAGGCCAGGACGGCAACTGCGGTCACCGGGGTGTCGCGTTCGCTGCCGTCGAGGTCCTGGGGGAGGAAGGCGCGGGCCCGGCCGAGCGTGGCGTTGGCGCCCCCGGTCGGCCAGCCGCGGATCTGGACCCCGATCAGGGCGACCCCGTCGCCGGCCGGGAGCTCGAGGGCGTCCACCGGGGCCGACACGGTGAAGTCGACGGTCTGGTCGGGTTGCAGGGTGGCGTCCTGTTCGGAGGGCAGGTAGTCCACCGACGGGGTGTAGCGGCGCCCGACCGGGGTCAGCGGCTGGTAGTCCCGGGCGGTCTCCAGCTCCTCGCGGGTGGTCAGCAGCGTGTTCGAGTCGCGCCACAGGTAGGCCTGGACGCCGTTGAGGGTGGTGTCGGAGGTATTGGTCACCTGTCCGGAGATCGTCACCGTGTCGCCTGAGGTCACCACCTCCGGGGTGATCGAGTCCAGGGTGATCCGGACCGACTGGTCCGCGGCTGGGGCCGACCGGGTCCCTGCGGACCAGGTGAGCCCGGCCAACGCGAGCAGGCCGACCAGCGCCAGCGCGACCCCGGCGCGCAGCCCCGCGAGCGGTCGGGCGAACCGCCCGAGGGCCCCGTGCAGCCGAAGGAGCCGGCCGCGGGAGGGGCGGCGCAGTGTCGGCAGCGGGCAGTGGCTCACGGGCCCTATCGTAGGGCTCCGTCCCGACGCCACCCCCCGGACGGGTGCCTGCCCGGTAGTATTGCTCAGCGTGCCTTCGTTGAATCAAGCCCAGCGCAACGCCGTGGCCGAGCTGTTGCGGATCGCCCCGGTGATCGACCGGTTGGGCCGTCTGTTCGCGGAGGCGGGGCAGCAGTTGTACCTCGTCGGCGGCTCGGTCCGCGATGCCCTGCTCGGGCGACTCGGGCACGATCTGGACTTCACCACGTCGGCGCGGCCTGACCAGATCGAGGCCCTGCTGCGGCGAGCCAGTCACCAGGTGTGGGACATCGGCAAGGCGTACGGCACCATCGGGTGCCTGGTCGCGTCCGGGGGCCAGGACTGGGTGATCGAGGTCACCACCTTCCGCGCGGACACCTACCGGCAGGACTCACGCAAGCCCGAGGTGGACTTCGGGGACACCCTCGAGGGCGATCTGGTCCGCCGGGACTTCACCGTCAACGCGATGGCGGTCGACGTCACCTCGCGACGCTTCGTCGACCCGTACGGTGGGCTGGTCGACCTGGCCGCGGAACGGATCCGTACGCCGGGTACCCCTGAGCAGTCGTTCTCCGATGATCCGCTGAGGATGATGCGGGCGGCCCGGTTTGCCGCCCAGCTCGGCTTCACCCCGGTGCCCGAGGTGCTCGGGGCGATGCGCGACATGGCGGATCGGATCGGGATCATCTCTGCCGAGCGGGTCCGCGACGAGCTCAACAAACTGGTGCTCTCCGACGCGCCGCGCGGCGGGCTGATCGTCTTCGTCGACACCGGGCTGGCCGATCGGGTGCTCCCGGAACTACCCGGGATGCGGCTGGCGCCCGATGACCACCACCGGCACAAGGACGTGTACGAACACTCGCTGACCGTGCTCGACCAGGCGATCGACCTGGAGCGGGCCCGGGGCCATCGGCCGGATCTGGTGCTGCGCCTGGCCGCGCTGCTGCACGATGTCGGCAAGCCGGCGACGCGCCGCTTCGAGGCGGGCGGCAAGGTGACGTTCCACCACCACGACGTGGTCGGGGCGAAGCTGGTCCGCAAGCGGATGCGGGCCCTGAAGTACAGCTCCGAGGAGACCAGGAACGTTGCCAAGCTGGTGGAGTTGCACCTGCGGTTCCACGGGTACGGCGACGGGGAGTGGACCGACTCGGCGGTCCGGCGTTACGTCCGCGATGCCGGCGACCAACTGGAACGGTTGCACATCCTCACCAGGGCCGACAGCACGACCCGCAACAAGCGACGCGTGGTGGCGCTGCGGCAGGCGTACGACAACCTGGAGGCGCGGATCGCCGAGCTGTCCGCGCAGGAGGAGCTGGACGCGATCCGGCCCGACCTCAACGGTGACCAGATCATGGCGATCCTCGGGCTGCGGCCCGGGCCCCAGGTCGGGGAGGCGTACCGGTACCTGCTGGAACTGCGGATGGACGAGGGCCCACTCGGCGAGGAGGAGGCGACCCGGCGGCTGACCGCCTGGGCCGCGGAACACCTGTAGGGGATCCGGCCGGCCCCTCTGGTCACCGACGGCTCGTCACGTCACCGACGGCTCGTCACGTCACCGACGGCTCGTCACGTTACCGACGGCTCGTCACGGGCACCGGCGCTCGGCCGAGGACGCTCACCCCGATGCCGCTGAGGATCATCGTCAGGCCGATGCCGACGAACAGCGCGTCGGAGTGGCCGGTCGGGGGCGCCAGGGCCGCGGCGAGGACGGCCGCCAGCACGACCGTCGCATTGAAGATCGCGTCGTAGAGGGTGAAGATCCGGCCCTTGAACGCGGCGTCGACGTGATGGTGAACGAGGGTGTCGACGGAGATCTTCATCGATTGGGTCTGGACCCCGATGACGAAGCTCGCGACGAGCATCCCGGGCATCACGAAGGTCGATCCGGGAAAGATCTGGATCACCCCCCCGACGACGAACAGGGCCACGATCCAGCGCCGCAGACCGGTCCGGCCGGCGAACTGGCTGGTCAGGAACGGGCTGGCGAGGACACCGGCGCCGTTCGCCGCGGCCCACAAAGCGATGTCGCGGGTTGCCCCGCTGATGTTGTCGGGGCCGTTGAACCAGTTGCGCATGACCAGGATCGCGCAGACGAACACCATCCCGTAACAGATCCGCTGGACGGCCAGCGCCACCAGGCCGGCCGCGGCGGTGGGCCGCTCGCCCAGGTGGACGAGGGCTCGGCGCAATCCGTCGAGGACCTCCAGCAGACGCGGCCGGCGGGTCTCGTCGGGGCCGAGGCTGCGGGCGGGCAGCAGCGACGCCAGAGTCGCGCTGGTGGCGAACAACAGCGCCGATGTCGCGAAGATCATCCCGTCCGCCCAGTGCGTCGGGATCCGGCCGCTCGACGCGAGTCGGACCGTTCCGGCGACGATCGCACCCACGGCCAGGCCGATCGGGCCCACCATCGGCACGATCGAGTTCGCCACCAGATAGTCGGTGCCGGTCACGACCCTCGGCAGTGCCGCCTGCAGGTTCGCCATCAGGAAGCGGTTGAGACTGGTCGCCACCAGGGCCGCCCCGAGCAGGGTGGCGTGCTCGGGCGGGCTGAGCGGTCCGCTCACCACCAGGGCCGCCAGGAGCAGCCCCAGCCCACAGCGGACGACGTCGGTGGCCATGATCACCCGCCGCCGATCCCACCGGTCGAGGACCACACCGATCATCGGTCCGACGATCGAGAACGGCAGCAGGGTGACAGCGAGCACGGAGGCGATGGACAGCGCGTCGGGCTGGCTCACCGGGGACAGCAGAACGTAGGTGGCCAGCCCCATCTGCAAGGTGCCGTCCGCGGACTGGGTGATCAGCCGCACCACCAGCGCCTGGCGGAACAGGCGATTCCGCCACAGCAGCCGGCCCTCGGTGAACAGCAACACCCGCCCAGCCTAGTGTCGCCAGCCGGGCGCCCACAGGAACCGCCGGACGTGAACCGCCGACATCCCCCCGGACATGCACCAGGGGACGCCGACCAACGCCTGACGTCCCCTGGGATTAGGGGCTCTCGCTACGAGCTTGCATCCAGTTTACACAGGCATCATCCGATGGTCATCTGGCCTCGGCGTGTCGCCGGAGCGCCATCGGGTCGCAACGGGCGACATCACGCGCGATCCGGACAACACCTCGGACAACACCTGCTCGGGAGACTGGACTCGATCGACACGCGGATCACAGCAACTTCACAGCTCGCCGTCCACCACTCGTCACCCCACGTCCACCGACAGGGCGTGGGCACTGCCTAGCCTCTGCGGCACCAGTCCCGACCAACTCCGACTCACCCGACCCGACCGTCCGTTCATGGGCATCGATGAGGAGTCCAGATGCTGTCCAGCCTACTGACCCGGACCGAGGCCGAACGATCGCCGACGTCGGCTCCGGCCGGAGCGCCTCTGCCGACCCTGCGCCGGCGGCGGCCGATGTGGATCGTCGCAGGCATGCTTGCCGCGTGCCTGGGCGCGCTGGGAGCGGTGCTGTTGTGGTCACGGGCGACCGACTCCGCCACCGTGCTGCAGGTCAACCGCACGCTTTATCGCGGGGAGGTGATCTCCGCCGCCGACCTGAGTCAGGTGAGCGTCGGTGACCTCGGCGGCGTCCCGGCGATCGCCTCGGATGCGATGGCGGAGGTGGTTGGCCAGCAGGCCCGTACGGACCTGCCCTCGGGGTCGCTGGTGACACCCGACGGGATCGGCCGGCCGACCCTGCCGACGGGTCGGGCCGTGCTGGGTCTGCGTCTGGCGGAGGGCCGGGCCCCTCGCGAGGAGTTGCCACCGGGCACCCTGGTGTTGCTGGTCGCCGTCGACGCGTCGGGAGCCGGCACGGCCGACGATGCCTCCGCCCCGGCGTACCGCGGCGTGGTGAACCGCCCGGTGGAGGCCGGCTCGGACCGTTCGGCACTGCTCGTCGACGTCGAGATCGCCCGCCAGGACGCCGAGGAACTTGCCCGGCTCGCCGCGCAGGACCGGCTCGTCCTGGTGCGGGGGGACCGATGAGCATCCGGATCCTGTGCGGGTCCGCGGGGTCGCCCGGGGTGACCGCCACTGCCCTGGGATGCACGCTTACCCACCCGGGGCCCACCCTGCTGGTGGATGGCTCCTGCGACGGATCGCAGGCGATCCTGGCGGGGTTCCTCGGCGGCGCCTCGGCGGCCGGTGTCGGGATCGAGGAGTTCGCCCGGCGCACCCGCATGGGCGCCTCCTTCGATCTCATCGCCGCCACCATCCCGCTCGACGGTGGGCAGGGCCACCACCGGCTGATGCCCGGATTCGGTCATCTCGGGGCGGTCGACCTGTTCGAGGGAAGTTGGCCGACGCTGGCCGAGGAACTGCGCCGGGTCGCCGACAGCGGCATCGAGGTGATCGTCGATGCCGGCCGGGTCGGGGACGGTACGCGGATGGCCGCCCTGCTCGCCCGGGCCGACGAGGTGACGCTGGTGGCCCGGACCGGATTGCGCCACCTGGCTGCGGCGCGGGCCGCCTGCGACCGGCTCGACGAACTCCTCACCCGCGGCCCCCGGGTGGTGACCCGCGGTCTGGCGCTGGTCGGGGAGGGGCGACCGTACGACCGTCGGGAGGTCGAGCACCTGTTCGGCTGGCCGACGCGACTGGTCCTGCCCTGGCTCCCCGACCATGCCGCGGTGCTCACCGACGGCGCTCCGCCACCACGGCGCTGGCAGCGTTCTCCGCTGCTCGCGGCCTGCCGGGCCCACATGGAAGAGGTGGCTGCATGAACGCCCCCACCGCCGGCGGCACGGTGCACGTGTCACCGCTGGCCGACATCCCGCTGCTCGGTCGCCGGGCGATCGCCGAGGTCACCGACCGACCCGAGCTGGGGACGGTCCCGGCACCCCGTCGTCCCCTGCCCCCGGCCGATCGGCGGGCCGACCCCATCGACTGGGGCAGCGTCGTCCTGCTGCGCCGCCGGGCTGCCGCGGAGATCAGCGATCGGGCGCAGCACCACCGCGAGGAGTACGGCCGACCGATGCCCGAGGCCGATCGCCAGGTGATGGGCCGGGCGGTGATCCGCCAGACCGTCCGTGCCCACGCCGAGCAGCTCCAGGCCACCGGCCGGGAGCTGTGGCACCTCGACCTGGAGGAGGCCTACATCCGGGCCGTCTCCCACGCCGTCTTCGGGTACGGGCGATGGCAACCACTGTTCGACATCGCCGACGCGGAGAACATCGAGATCCACGGGTGCGACTCGGTGATCGTGCAGTACGGCGACGGGCGCCGCGTTCCGCACCCGCCGGTGGCCGACTCCGACGAGGAGCTGGTCGAGGCGATCCGGTTCCTGGGTGAGCAGGCCCGGCCCAGTCGACCCTTCGACGACGCCCACCCGACGATGACCCTCGCGCTCGGCAATCGGCACCGGCTGCACGCGATCGGTTTCGGCCTCGCCTACCGCCCGTCGGTGACGATCCGGCAGCATCTGCTCACGGAGGTGACCCTCCCCGACCTGGTGACCGGCGGCATGCTGCCCGAGAACGTCGCGCGCTTCCTCCACGCCTCCGTGCTGGCGCGTCAGTCCATCGTCATCTCCGGGGACCAGGGCGCCGGCAAGACCACCCTGCTCCGGGCGCTGATCGCCGCGATCCCGCCGACCGAACGGTTCGGCACGCTGGAGACCGACTATGAACTGCTCACCCACCTGTTGCCCGGCCGGCGAAACATGCTCGCCCTGCAGGCCCGGGTCGGTCAGGGCGAGGTGCAGGACGGACGCCACCTGGGCGAGGTGACGGTGGCGGACCTGATCCCCGAAGCGCTCCGGCAGAACCTCAGCCGGATCATCGTCGGGGAGGTGCGCGGCGCAGAAGCGGGAGCGATGTTCGAGTCGATGCAGGCGGGCGCCGGAACGATGTCGACCACCCACTCGCACTCGGCGGCGTCGACGATGGACCGGCTGGCGGCCCGGGTCGCCCGCGGTGGCGTGGTCACGATGGAGGAGGCGTTCCGGCAGATTGCCCACAACATCTCGCTGTTCGTCCACGTCACCCTCCTCGACGACACCTGGCGCGGCGGGACCCGGCGTCGACTCGTGTCGGAGGTCCGCCAGGTCACCGGGGCCCTGGAGAACGGACGTCCGGTGACCCACCTCGCCTGGCACGTCGATCCGTCCGGGCGGAGCAGTGGATTCCGTCCCGACCCGTCGCTACTGCCGATGTTGATGCCGTACATGACCGCTTGGCAGGAGCCGAGATGACCCTGTGGGCGGCCCTCGTCGGGGCCCTGCTGAGCGGCGGCGTCGCGCTGGTCGTGGCCGGCTTCCGGGCCCCCGCCGCGCTGCCCCTGCATCCGGGACCGGTCCGGGTGTGGGGCCGGATCCGCCGGCGGTCCGCCGGCCGGGCGGGGCGCGCCCGGGACCTGCGGGTGGTGGTCGGGCTGCTCGTCGGACTGGTCGGCTACGCGGCGACCGGATGGCTCATCTGGTGGGCGATCGGACCGCTGATGGTCTTCCTGCTGCCCCGACTGTTGGCAGATCCGCCGGCGCCGACGATCGACCAGCTCGGCGCACTGGACCGTTGGGTGCACCTGATCATCGGGGCCCTGCCGACCGGCCAGTCGGTGGCCGATGCGATCCGGACGTCGCGGCGTGGTGCCCCGGCCCTGCTGGCCGGCCCGATCGACCAGGTCGTCCGCCGCCTCGACCAGCGGTGGAGCGTCCGCGACGCTCTTCAGGAGATGGCCGACGGCCTGGCCACCCCGGAGGCGGACGCCGTGATCGCCGCGCTCGGACTCGCCGCCCACCGGGGCGGTACGGGTGCCGGCCTCACCCTGGAGGCCCTGTCGGCCTCGATCCAGCGCACGCTCGCCGCGCTGCGGGAGATCGAGACCGAACGGGCCAAACCCCGCATCGTCGTCCGCCAGGTGACCGTCATCACGTTGGCCACCCTGGTGGCGGCGCTGATCTTCGGCGGGGACTTCTTCGAGCCGTACGCCACACCGCTCGGCCAGGCCCTGCTGGGGGTGCTCATCGCGGCATACCTGGGGGCGCTGGCGATGATGCGCCGACTCACCCGACCGAGGATCCGGGACCGGATCCTCGTCGGGGGTGATCGGGCCGGCGGTGGCCCGGCGCTCGCCGACCGGGCGGGCGGGAACGGCGCCGGGCCGCGACCGGCGACGCCGATCGGGGGGTCCTCGTGATTGCGGCGGGCCAGGTGTTGCTGACCGCCGGCGTCGGCGGTCTCCTCGGGGTGTCCGGCGTCCTCCTGGCCCGGGGATTGACGCGTCCGGTCGTACCGTTGGAGCACGGCCTGGCGTTGCTGACCTCCGGCCCGACGGAACGTCCCTCGACCGTCCCGGTGACCGGCGGGCAGCGGCGGGCGCTGGCTGCACGCGGGGGGAGCGTTCGGGAGTTCTTCGCCGAGAAGGTGGCCTGGCTGCTCATCGGCGCCATCACCCCGTCCGTCGTCGCGAGCTGTGTGGCGTTCCTGGCGGGCTGGAGTCCGGTCGTCCCGGTGGGGGTGGCCCTGGTGGGGGCGGCGATCGGCTGGTTCGTGCCGGACATCCGACTGCGACGGGAGGCGCCGCAGGTGCGGGCCGATCTGCAGGAGGCGCTGTTCACCCTGTTCGACCTGGTCACTCTGGAACGGCTGGCCAACCGGTCGGCCACCCAGGCGCTCGGGGCCGCCGCCGCGCTGTCGGAGAACACCTTGTTCGTCGAGGTCCGCCGCGTGCTGGAACGGGCGCGCCTGGAGCAGCGGACGCCGTACCGGGATCTCCGTCGGCTCGCCTCCGAGCTCGACCTGCCGGACCTGGCCGACCTGGCGGACGTCCTGCAGATGGAGGAGTCGGGCGCCTCGTTGAGCGGTGCCCTCCGGGCCCGGGTGCGGGAGCTGCGCGACGCCCAGTTGGCCGCCCGCAAGGTCGAGGCGAATGCGGTCTCCGAGCAGATGACGATCTTCATGGTCGTGCCGTCGCTGGTGTTCGCTCTCGTGTTTCTCATCCCGCCGCTGATCCGGTTGTCCGGGATCGGAGGCCCGCCGTGAGCCCGCTGTCGACACCTTCGCCCCAACCGATCCAAACCGACACGATCCAAACCGACACCATCCCGACCGATCCCCCCACTCCCGAAAGGACCTTCCATGCGGACCCTGCGCACGCTGCTGCCCCTCCTGCTGAGCCTGCTGATCTCCGCCCGATTCGGCGGACCCATCGGCCGATCCCGCGACGAACGTGGCCTCACCCAGAGCACCGAGAACGCGGTGCTGTTGGCCGGCGCGCTGGCCATCGCGACGGTCGTCGTCACCCTGGTCAGCGCGTATGTGGAGTCCCACATGCCCAAGTGAGCCCGTCCGGGGCGGGGGTCGCGGTTCGCGGTGAGCGGGGCACGAGCGAGAGCCTGCAGTGGGCCGTGATGTGGCCGCTGGTCATGCTGCTCGTGCTCGGCACGGTCCAACTGGGGGTGTGGTGGCATGCCCGGAACACCCTGGACGAGGCCGCCGCGGCGGCGGTCGATGCCGTCTCCCTGGGTGGGGCCGACGCCGCCCGCGCCGTCGAGGTGGGTGGTCAGGTGGCGGCGGCCGGCGGGGTCGAGGACGTCACCGTCGACGTGGCGGTCGGTGCCGACGCGGTGACGGTCGTGGTACGTGGCCGCGCCCCGCTCGTGTTCGACCTGGGCCTGGCCGCCGTGGAGGCCACCGCCCGGGCGCCGCGGGAGGTGGTCTGATGGCCGGGGACGAACGCGGCTCGGTCGCTGTGGAGATGGTCGTCCTCGTCCCGGCGCTGCTGCTCATCGTGGCCCTGCTGGTGGCCGGTGCGCGGATCTGGGAGGCGCGCGGGCAGGTGACCGAGGCCGCCCATCGCGCCGCCCGGGCGGCCACCGTACGGTCCGACGCGAGCGCCTCGGCGAGGGTGGCCGAGGACACCGCCGTGGCGAACCTGACCGAGGTCGGCTGCCGCCGGCAGCAGGTGGACGTCGACGCCGCCGCCCTGCACCGCGACCCCGGCTTCGGCGGGAAGGTGTCGGTCACCGTCAGTTGCACCGTTGCGCTGACCGACCTGCTGCTGCCCGGACTGGCCGGGGAGATGACGATCGGGGCCTCTGCGGCCGACCCCGTCGACAGGTACCGGGGGCGGCGATGAGGATGCTGCGCGGGCTGGCCGCCCTGGTCGTCCTGACCGTGTCCGTCGCCGTCGTCCCGGGGGTCCTGGTCCGCCTCGGCCGCTACCCCGGGCCGGCCGACCTGACCTGGCGTCGGCTGTGGTTGGTGCCCGACGACGGGACCGTGCTGTTGTGGCTGCTGACCGGTCTCGGGTGGGTGCTGTGGGCCCTGTTCACCGGATCGGTCGTGCTGGAGACCGTCGCGCTGGCCCGATCTCGCCCCCGGGTGGACCTGCCCGGGCTGCGTTGGTGCCAGAGCGTCGCGGCCGGCCTGCTCCTGGCGGTGTTGATCATGCTCGGTCAGGGCGGTTCCGCCGAGCCGGGCCCCGCTGTGGTCGCCGCGCGGGCCGCCCCGCTCGATCCTGCGGACCTCGGGGATGCCGAACGGGTCTCCGTCGAGAAGCGGGGCGGTGACGACGCGGAACGGGTCGAGGACGGTGCCGCCGGGACGTGGCGTCACACCGTACGGCCGGGGGAGGACCTGTGGACGCTGGCCGAGGAGCACTACGGCGACGGCCTGGCCTGGCGGGGGATCCACGCCCTCAACCGCGACCTGATCGGCGACACCCCCGATCTCCTGGAGGTCGGCTGGGTGCTCACCATGCCGGGGCCCGACCCCCGCACCCCGGCGCCGGAACCCGACCGTACGGCGCCGGCTCCGCAGCCGGCGCCGTCGGAGGCGCCGCTGTCGGCATCGGCGACCCCCGCCGCGGTCCAGTCCCCAGCCGCGGTCCAGTCGCCGGCGTCGTACGGGGCGGTGGCGGGTCCTGAGTCGGCCACCGAGACGACCGTCCCCACGGACGTGGGTCCCCCGGGCGTCGACGGGCGTCACGCCCTGGCCGGCGTCGGGGCACTGCTCGCCGTGGGTCTGCTCGGCACCCTGCGGCGTCGGCGGATCCGCCAGCTCATCGCCCGTCCCTTCGGCACCCGTCCGGTGCCGGCCGGTCCGGCCGAGGCGAGGCTGCGGGCGGCGTTGCTGGCCCAGGAGGTGGACGACCCGGCCGGGCGGACGGAGTGGGCGGTCCACATGTACGTACGGGACCGGGTCGACGAACCGCTGGACCCGCCCGAGCGGTTGATCGTTCACCCCGACCGGGTGAAGCTGACGTGGTCGGACCGGGCGTGGGAGGTGACCGCCGAGGAGGTGGCCGCCGATCGTGCCGCCCACCCCGACGAACCCGCTGTGCACCCCTGGCCTGCGCTGGTGGAGGTGGGCGAGGTGACCGGGTCGGGAGGGGCCGCCGGCGGCCGGTTGCTGGTCGATCTGGAGCACTGGGGCCGGGTGAGCGTCCAGGCGGATCGGCGGGATCGGTCCACCGCGATTCTGTCGGCGTGGCTGATGAGCCTGGCCACCAGCCCGTGGGGCCAGGACTGCCGGATCACCGTGGTCGGTGACGACGGCGGGTTCGCCGAGGAGTGTGATCTGCCGCAGGTCGGGCACGTCGACGAACTGGCCGACATCCTGCCGGAGTGGCAGAGCCGCGCCGCCGCCCAGAAGGCGATGGTGGCGGCGGGACATCGGTCCGCGGTCCGGCTGCGGCTCGACCCCGACCTGGTCGACGCCTGGAATCCGCATGTGCTGGTGCTGTTGGCTGACATCACCCCGGCCGAACGGCGACGTCTCACCGACCTGTTCACCCGAGGGCCGCGGGGCCCGCTGGTCCTGCTGACCGACCATCCGGTCGCCGACGCCACCGTCCTGGTCGACGAGGATCCGCTGCGCGCCGTGCTGGAGCCCGCCGGTACGGAGTTCGTCCCGGCCCACGTCCCCGCCCCGACCCGCGACGCGGTCGTCGCACTGCACCGCCAGACCGCGCCCTCCGCCCTGGAACCCGCTCCGTGGATCGGCGTCAGCCACCACCCGGAGGAGATGGAGCCGATGGACACCTACCCCCGCCTGCTGCTCCTGGGCCCGATCGACCTGGTCGGCGCCCGCGGCCGTCTCCCCGCGCGTGCGCTGCGGCAGTGCCTGGAGTACTGCGCGTACCTCCTGGAGCACCCGGGCACGACCTCGGTCGCGATGGCCGACGCCTTGATGGTCGCCGAGGCCACCCGACGTTCGAACATGTCGCGGCTGCGGACGTGGCTGGGGTCCGGGCCCGCGGGCGAGCCCTACCTCCCCGAGGCATACTCGGGACGGATCAGGCTCCATCCGGGGGTGCATTCGGACTGGACGGAGGTACGCATCCTCACCGGATCGGGCGTGCCCGCCACCAGCGACGCGTCGTTGGAGACGGTGCTCGGGCTCGTCCGCGGCGCCCCGCTGGCCGATGCGGCGCCGGGCACGTGGGTGTGGGCCGAGGAGCTGCGGCTCGACATGTCGTGTCTCATCCGCGATGCGGCGTACGAACTCGCGGGCCGACGGCTCACCTGCGGGGACCTGGACGGGGCGAAGTGGGCGCTGGCCCGAGGGCTGGCCGTCGCCCCCGGGGACGAGTTGCTGCTGCGTCGGCTGATGATGGCCGAGCACCGCTCCGACAACGTCCGGGAAGTGGAACGACTGGTGATGACGCTGAACCGGCAGGCCCGCACGCTCGGCGTCGACCTCGCCGACGAGACGGTGACCACGATGCAGCAGGTGCTGGAGGGCGGGATCAGGGCCCGGCTCGCCGACCGGCCGCGGCGGGCGGCCGTGTGATCGGGTTTTCCGGCCGGTCGGTACAAATTGCCTACCCCGAACCCCTTCCCGGGGGTCCATCCGGCCGCTAGTGTGTCGCTGGTCTCACAAGTTCGTGAGCGTCATCACACAGGAGTGATCACATGCCCAGCCCCGCCCGCTACAAAGAGGTCGAGCAGTCGGCTGAGTTCGTGGAGTTGCGGAGACGATTCCGCAGCTTCGCGTTCCCGATGACCGTCGCCTTCCTCGTCTGGTACCTCGCCTACGTCCTGTTGTCCGTCTACGCCGTGGAGTGGATGTCCATCAAGGTCCTCGGCAACATCACCACCGGTCTGCTCATCTCCTTCGCCCAGTTCGTCACGACCTTCCTCATCACCTGGCTCTACATCCGGCACGCCAACCGGAACCTCGACCCGCTGTCGGCGCAGTTGAAGGCCGAGCTCGAGCGGGACGCCGACGATCCGGCCGGCCGGGCCGTCCAGCAGGGGGGTGTGTGAGATGCTCCCGCTGCAGACCCTGGGCAATCCCGCCGTCAACATCTCGATCTTCATCGCCTTCGTCGTCGTCACGATGACCGTGGTGGTGCTCGTGAGTCGGGGCGGCTTCAAGCGATCGGGCGACTTCTACACCGGTGGGGCGGCCTTCTCCGGGCGACAGAACGGGCTGGCCATCGCCGGCGACTACCTGTCGGCCGCGTCCTTCCTGGGCATCGTCGGCTCGGTCGCCTTCTACGGCTATGACGGGCTGCTCTACTCGGTCGGTTTCTTCGTCGCCTGGCTGGTCGCCCTGCTGCTGGTCGCCGAACCGCTGCGCAACACCGGCCGCTACACGATGGCCGATGTGCTCAGCTTCCGGGTGAAGGACCGACCGGTCCGGATGGCCGCCGCCATCTCGACCCTGCTCGTGTCGTTCTTCTACCTGCTCGCGCAGATGGCCGGTGCGGGCGGACTGGTGTCCCTGCTGCTCGGTGTCCAGGGCCGGGGTGCGCAGAACTTCGTCGTCGCCGTGGTCGGCATCCTGATGATCGCGTACGTCCTCATCGGCGGGATGAAGGGCACCACCTGGGTGCAGATGATCAAGGCGGTGCTGCTCATCGCCGGCGTGATCACCATGTCGGTGTGGGTGATGGGGCTGTCCGGGTTCAACCTGTCCCACCTCATCCAGTCGGCGATGGACCGGGCCGGCACCGGGGACGCCCTGCTGCAGCCGATGGGACGCTACGGGTCGAACAAGCTCGGCTTCATCTCCCTGTCCATCGCCCTGGTGCTCGGCGCGTCGGGACTGCCGCACGTGCTGATGCGCTTCTACACCGTGCCGACGGCGAAGGAGGCCCGGCGGTCGGTGACCTGGGCGATCGGGCTGATCGGGCTGTTCTACCTGCTGACCATGATCCTGGGGTACGGGGCCGCCTGGCTGGTCGGTGCGGAGGCGATCAAGGGCATGCCGGGCGCGGCGAACGCCGCCGCTCCCGCGCTGGCCTTCGAACTCGGCGGGACGCTGCTGATGGCCCTGATCTCGGGAGTGGCCTTTGCCACCATCCTGGCCGTGGTCGCCGGCCTCACCATCACCGCGTCGGCGTCGTTCGCGCACGACATCTACAACTCGGTGATCAAGCGGGGCGCGGCCGATCCGAAGGACGAGATGCGGGTCGCCCGGATCGCCTCGGTGGCAATCGGCGTCATCTCCATCGTCGGTGGCATCGCCGCCAGCGGGCAGAATATCGCGTTCCTGGTCTCGCTGGCGTTCGCACTGGCCGCCTCGGCGAACCTGCCGTCCATCCTCTACACGCTCTACTGGAAGCGGTTCAACACCCGCGGGGCGCTGTGGTCGATCTACGGCGGGCTGATCTCGGGCATGGTGCTGATCATCTTCTCCCCGGCGGTGTCGGGGACTCCGACGGCGATGTTCCCGAACGTCGACTTCGCCTGGTTCCCGCTCGACAACCCGGCCCTGGTGTCGGTTCCGGTCGGGTTCCTGCTCGGCATCCTCGGCACGCTGACCTCGGACGAGCACAACGAGGAACGGGCCGTCGAGATGGAGGTCCGCTCCCTCACCGGCGCCGGGGCGGGTGCCGGTGCCGCGCACTGAACAGGGCATTCCTGGGAACAAGCTGTGAGAATTCCTGTTCGGACGTCCCAGTAGCTTGGCTGGGGTGGAGGGCGGACTAGTATTCACGAGGCGCCGCGAGGTGCCGACATGAGGACGGGATGCCAGGATCGGCCGACGGCCACGTACGGATCCCCCTCCCCCCAGATGTCGCGCGCTGACCTCATCCCCCCCGTACGCCAGCGTTGCGACGAGGCAGTGGCCGGTCCTCGGACCGGCCACTGTCCATGTCGGGCCCGGCGCTCAGCGCTACCGAGCCAGGGCATGGGACTCACGGACACCCCCCGCCGTTTCCTTGTCGCCT
>Ga0334887_1003367_pt1 | contig 15997 bp, 24 predicted proteins | sample GraSluR1_MG_10_FD_207217 | JGI IMG/M metagenome (GOLD analysis project Ga0334887, IMG submission 207217) | Sludge microbial communities from methane-producing bioreactor in Wageningen University, Netherlands - Granular Sludge_18_07-R1 | ecosystem: Engineered > Bioreactor > Anaerobic >...
CCTTGGCATAGTAATAGCCTACCAACGGAGCCGTTTGCTTATAGTAGACATACAGCCGGTTGCGCACGGTGTCGGGCTTGTCGTCATCGCGCTGGTACAGTTCGCCGCCATCCACATCACACATGCCCTCTTGCTTCGGCGGGTTGAAATCGATGTGATAGACCGCACCACACGAACGGCACACACGCCGCCCGGTGATGCGACGCATGGCGTCGTCATCCTCCAACCCGATCAGCGGAACCACTGCGATTCCGCCCAACGGTTCGGTGATAGCGTCCAGCGCCGTCGCCTGGGTCAAGTTGCGCGGAAAGCCGTCGAAAATAGCCCCACGCGCACAGTCCTCACGCGTCAGGCGCTCCTCGACCATCCGGATCGTCACCTCATCGGGGACCAAGTCGCCCCGATCCATATAGCTCTTGGCCAGCAGCCCCAGTTCCGTCTCGTTCTTCAGGTTGTAGCGAAAGAGATCGCCCGTCGAGATCTGCGGAATCTGCAACAATTCCTCTAGGAGCTTGGCCTGGGTGCCTTTTCCGGCGCCTGGCACACCCAACAATACCAGAAATACGCGCCGATCCTGTGCAGACATGTCGCTTCCTCGTCTCAGTGGCGCCGCAGGCTCTGCGCATACGCTGCGGCCATGTCATGATGCCGGATAGCGGGAGCGTCGACCCATGCTGACGCACGGATCGACGCGGTTCTGTTGTTGCAACGTCTACGCTAGTCTATGCGCGCCTAGCGAATGAAGCCTTCGTAGTTGCGCATCATCAACTGCGCTTCGATCTGCTTCATGGTGTCGAGCACGACGCCCACCACAATGAGCAGACCGGCGCTGCTGATGATTAGCGAATCATAACCGGTCAATACGCCGGCCCCGCCGAAGATGCTGTCGACGACCACGCCGACAATGAACGGCAGCACCGCGATAAAGCCCAAGAACAGCGCACCCACCAGCGTAATGCGCGACAGCACCCCGTTCAGATAGGTCTCGGTGCGCGGCCCCGGACGGATGCCCGGAATGAAGCCGCCCTGCTTCTGCAACGTATCCGGCAAGTTCTGCTGCCGGAACATGACGTCCGTATAGAAGTAGGTAAACGCAACCGTGAACAGGAAGTAGAGCAGCCAGTACAGCCAGTTGGTCGGGCTCATGGCGTTCGTAAGCCACTGGGCAAACGACGCCACCCACCTTGTATCGGCCGTGACAAAGTACGATGCCAGCGTGCTGGGCAAAATCAACAGACTCTGCGCAAAGATCAGCGGGATCATGCCGGCGGTGTTGACGCGCAGCGGCACATAGGTGCTCTGCCCGCCCACCATCATCATACGGTTGCCGCGCATGGTGCGCACGCGTTTGCCGTATTGAACCGGTATTCGGCGCTGGCCCTCCTGCACCCACACGATCAGCGCCACGGTAGCCACCGTAATCAGCAGGAAGATGACCAGCAGAATCGGCTGCTGCCAGAGACGAATGATCTGGTAGGGCACCGAAGCCAGAATACCCGCAAAGATGATCAGCGAGATGCCGTTGCCAATGCCCTGCTCGGTCAGCAACTGGCCCAACCAGATGCCGAACATAGTGCCGGCCGTCATGCCGATGATGATCGTGAGCGACGGCAGCAGATTATCGCCGGTGAAACCCCAGTTGGGCAACACCGTCACCTGCGCGCTAAGCGGACGGCTTAACAGCGTGGCCTGGGCGATAGCCTGCAAGATCGCCAGCGGCACTGTCATCCAGTACGTATACTGGTTCAGCTTGTGCCGCCCCTGCTCGCCCTCTTTCTGCAGTTCTTCAAGCTGCGGCACGATCGGCGTCAGCAGCTGCATAATAATCGAGGCGGTAATGTAGGGGTAGACGCCCAACGCCATAATCCCCATCTGCGCCAGCCCGCCGCCGCTGAAGAAGTTGAGCAGACTCAGCAACATGCCTTCTGTGCCGCTGAAGAGCGATTGCAGCGCGACGCGATCCACGCCGGGCAGCGGAATATGCGCCGCAAACCGGTAGAGCACCAGGATGCCGATGGTCACCATCAGCTTCTTGCGCAGGTCCGGCAGACGAAAGGCGTTTCGTACAGCTTCAAGCATAGTGCCCTTCTCCCTTAGTGCAGCGCGTCCTGTCCGCGCCGCACGTTTGCGTTCTTCCGCCCTACGACCGCGGCAGCCGCTTGTTTACTTCGTATCCCAAGACCTCGACCGAGCCGCCTGCGGCCTCGATCTTCTGGCGAGCGCTGGCGCTGATGCGATGCACCCTCACCTGCAGGGGCTTGCTGATCTCGCCGCGGCCCAACACCACCACGGGCGCTGTGCCCCCGGCCAACCCCACATCGGCCAAACTCTCCGGCGTCACCTCGGCATTGGCTGCGAAAAGCCGCTCCAATGAGTCCAGGTTGACCGCAGTATAGTACACCTTAAAGCGATTGTTGAAGCCGCGCAGCTTGGGCAAACGCTGCACAAGCGGCAACTGCCCGCCCTCAAATGTCAGAGGGACGCCGCCGCCGGCCCGCGAATTCTGCCCTTTCGTGCCCCGCCCGCTGGTCTTGCCATAGCCGGAGCCCGTGCCACGACCTACTCGCTTGCGCTTTTGCGTAGAACCTTGTGCAGGGCGCAGGTCATGTAGTTTCATAATATCTATTCCTCGTATGTTTGACAACAGATCTATTCTTCGACGGCTACCAGATGGGAAACCTTATTGAGCATTCCCCGGATCGCCGGCGAGTCTTCCTTTTCTACCGTCTGGTTCAGCTTGCGCAAACCCAGCGCCTTGACCGTATCCTTCTGCGACTGCTCAAAGCCAATCGGGCTGCGCACCAGCGTGACCCGGATCATCTTGGGCGTCTTTGCCTTAGGCATACGCTTCCTCCTTATGCCAGAAGGGAGCCAAGTGGCTCGGCTCGACCCCGCGCCGCTCGGCTTGGACGCGGTAATCCTGCAAGTCCTGCAGCGCAACAAAGGTCGCCTGCACCACATTCAGGATGTTGTCGCTGCCCAGCGACTTGCTCAGGATGTCCTTGACGCCGCACGCTTCCACCACGGCGCGCACGCCGCCGCCGGCGATTACGCCCGTGCCGGGGCTGGCCGGCTTGAGCAACACCCGGCCCGCGCCAAAGCTCGACTCCACCGCGTGCGGGATCGTCGTCCCCAGCAGCGAAATCTCCACCATGGCCTTGCGCGCCCGGTCAGACGCCTTGCGAATGGCGTCCGGCACCTCACGCGCCTTGCCGACGCCGACGCCGACGCGGCCCTTCTGATCGCCCACAACAACCACGGCGCGGAACGCGAAGCGCCGGCCGCCCTTCACGACCTTGGCCGTACGGGCAATATGCACGACGCGCTCGTCCAGTTCATCGCGCTCTTCGCGCTCCCGGTCTCTGCGCCGCTCTCGTCTATCTCGTTCAGGACGTGCCATCTGTTATTCTCCCCGTAATGCCTAGAAAGCGAGACCGCCTTCGCGCGACCCGTCCGCCAGCGCCTTGATCTGGCCGTGATAAGGGTATCCCCCGCGGTCGAAAACAACCGCCTCGATCCCCTTGGCGCGGGCGCGCTCCGCCACAGCTTTGCCGACCGCCTTGGCCTGCTCTTGCGGAGACAGCCCCTCCAGCTCGCCGCGCAAAGCCCGATCCAGCGTGGACGCCGAAACCAGCGTATTGCCGGCGCCGTCGTCGATCACCTGTGCATAGATATGCTTGATGCTGCGATACACGTTCAGCCGCGGCCGCTCAGCGGTGCCGATCACCTTGCGGCGCACACGCGCATGGCGGCGCTGCCGTGCATCTTGGCGTGATCCTTTTGCCATTGTCCTTCACTCCTGCTCTTCAGCTTAGCGAGCGGACTTGCCGGTCTTGCCGGCCTTCATCCGTACGTATTCGCCCTCATATCGAATGCCCTTGCCCTTATACGGCTCGGGCGGGCGAGACTTGCGCACCACAGCGGCCAACTGCCCCACCTCGCATTTGTCGATGCCCGAGATGGTGAACCCGCGCCCATCCTTCTCGACCTCGAACGACATATCCTGCGTTGGCGGCTCAAAGACCACCGGGTGGCTCTTGCCCACCTGCAAGACCAGGTTGTTGCCCTGCTTCTCGGCGCGATACCCGACTCCGTGCACCTCTAGGCGCTTGGAGAAGCCCGTGGTAACGCCCACAATCATGTTGTTCAACAGCGTGCGCGTCAAGCCGTGCTGAGAGCGATGCTCGCGCGAATCGCTCGGCCGCTTGACCACGATCTCGCCGTCCCCTTGCTCAAGCTGCATTTGCGGGTTCAGGGCTTGCTGCAAAACGCCCTTCGGCCCCTTGACAGTCACCTTATTGCCCGCCTCGACTGTGACCGTGACGTTGGCAGGAACCGCAATCGGAGCCCGTCCAATCCGTGACATGATGACCTCCTCTCCTAAATCCGGCTGCGCTCCGGCTGAACTGCCGAAACCGGACGCGACTTACCAGACGTTGCAGATAATCTCGCCGCCGACCTTCTCCCGGCGCGCTTGCCGGCCCGTCATCAGGCCTCTGGGCGTCGAAACGATGTTAACGCCCAGCCCGCTGCGCACCCACGGGATGTCTCGATAGCCCGTATACGTTCGCCGGCCCGGCTTGCTCACCCGGTCCAGCCCGGTAATCACAGGCTCGCCCCGCCCGGTGTACTTCAGGCGGATGACCAAGTTCGGCTGCGGCTTCTCATCCGTCACGCCGTACCCTTCGACAAAGCCTTCTTCCGTCAAGATGCGGGCAATCTCCGCTTTTACCTTGGAACTCGGCATCACGACCTGCTTGTGGTTGACAAGACAGGCGTTGCGAATCCGCGTGAGCATGTCCGCAATGGGATCTGTTTGCATTCTTTAAGCTCCTCTGGCCACTCTTGCAAACTCCTGCAAATTTGGTTCAATGCGCCGACACAGCATTTGCTGAACTGGGGCGGGCGACGCCTTCACCGGCGGCATCCGGCCCCCACGGCAGGCAGATTGCAGAAAATTGTAGTTAGCAACCACCGTAAATCTGATTTTTCAGACTCCCGCTTGCGCGCTCGACCGCAAACCAGCATTTACAGCCTTAGCCGCCTACCAACTCGACTTGACGACGCCCGGCAACATGCCGCGCAACGCCTGTTCCCGGAAACAGATGCGGCACAGCCCGAAGCGGCGCAGATAGGCCCGCGGGCGCCCGCACATACTGCAGCGGTTGCGCACGCGCACGGCGTACTTGCGTTTGGTCTCTCGGGCCACCATCGATTTCTTCGCCACAGATTTCTCTCCCTACACTAGCTCTGCGCCCTCGGCGCAGCGTTGCCGGCTGCAAACCATCGGGGCAGACAAGATAGTTCCGGCTCCGTCAGCCGCTCTATGACCGCCTGAACGGCATGTCCATCAGCGCCAACAGGCGCCGCGCCTCTTCGTCGGTCTTGGCGGTCGTGACGATCGTCACCTCTAGCCCGCGCACCTTGTCAATCGCATCGTAGTCGATCTCCGGAAAGACCAGTTGCTCGCGCAGGCCCAAACTGTAATTGCCGCGGCCGTCAAACGAGTCCGGCGAAATGCCCTGAAAGTCGCGCTGCCGCGGCAGCACCACGTTGATCAGCCGGTCCAAAAAATCCCACATGCGCGCGCCGCGCAACGTCACCTTGGCGCCGATCGGCATGCCCTCGCGCAATTTATACGTGGCGATAGAATGCCGCGCCTTGGTTACAACGGGCCGCTGCCCCGTCATTTTTGCCAGGTCGCCCGTCGCCGCTTCGATGGCCCGGCTGTTCGTCAAGGCTTCGCCCAGGCCGATATTTACCGCGATCTTGGTGACGCGGGGCGCCTGCATGACGTTGGAATAGCCAAACTCCTTAACGAGCGCCGGCACGACCTCCGTCTGGTAACGCTCCTTCAACCGCGGCGTCGGTCGCGGCGTCTTCCCATTCTCACTCATTTTGCTCCGCTCCTGGTCTGCAAGCGCCGGCGTGTCCGGCACCAGGTCAGACAACTTGACTGATCAACGGGCAACCCCTGTCGCCCGGTCCTATCCGGCGGATGTCGCCCGCCGCGCTATTCTCGCGGCTTGGGCAGCGGGTCTCCGCTGCGCCGGTCGATGCGGGTCTTCTCGCCGTTCGCCGCCACCTCGTAGCCGGCGCGCGTCGGCTTCCCGTCCGTCCCGATCAACGCCACCTTGCTGATGTGCAGCGGCGCTTCTCGCTCGATGCGGCCGGTCTGGGTGCTGACGCGGCCCGTGCGGCGCTGGTGCTTGATCACCAGGTTGGCGCCCGCCACCAACACGTACACCCGATTCGGATCGGGCTTGCCGTTCTTGTTCTTCTTGCGGATGACCTGCTGGACTGTTCCGCGATGACCCTTGTCATTGCCGGAAATCACTTCCACCATGTCGCCCTTGACAATCTTGACCTTCATCTCACCAACCTCCCCAATCCCTATGAGGCCCTCGACCCGGCCCGGCTTGCCGCCGCGCCTGTCGCATGATGTCGTTCGCTACAGCACTTCCGGCGCCAGCGACACAATGCGCATATAGCCCGCATCGCGCAGTTCGCGCGCCACCGGCCCAAAGATGCGCGTGCCCCTCGGGAAGCGATGATCATCCACGATCACGGCCGCGTTGTCATCAAACCGGATATAACTGCCGTCTGCACGCCGCACGGCGCGCCGCGTGCGCACGATCACCGCCCGCACGATGTCACCCTTCTTGACGCTCCCCGTGGGGCTGGCGCTCTTGACGGTTGCAACAATCTCATCGCCCACCGCCGCATACCGCCGCATACTGCCGCCCTTGACGCGAATCGTCAACAACTCTTTGGCGCCCGTATTGTCAGCCACCTTCAGCCGACTCTCCTGCTGAATCATGCTTCTACCCTCGCCTTAAACGATGACGGCTCGCTCAAGAATTTCCTGAACGAAGTACGATTTATCTTTGCTGATCGGGCGGCATTCACAGATGCGCACGACATCGCCCTCTTTGGCCTCGTTGTTCTCGTCATGCGCCTTAAACTTCTTGTAGACCTTCACAACCTTGCCATACAACGGATGGCGAGCTGTGCGCTCTACGGTAACCACAACTGTTTTATCCATTTTGTCGCTGGTGACGGTCCCGACCAGCGTATTGCGTTGCGCACGCATCTCCCGCTCCTTATTCTGTCTCCGCCAGCTCGCGCTCGCGCAAAATCGTCTTGATGCGCGCAACCTGCTTGCGCACCTCGCCCACACGCGCCGTATTCGTCAACTGCCCGGTGGAGCGTTGGAAACGCAGGTTGAACATCTCCTGGTACGCATCATCCAGCTTGTTTGCCAGCTCGGCATTCGTCATCGAACGCAGTTCACTCATTTTCATCTCTGCCTCCTTCAAGACGCACTCCCGCGCCGCACCCGCCCGGCGAATGCGCCCGGCGGACTATTCCTCGCGCATCAGGAACTGGGTCTTCAGCGGCAGCTTGTGCGCGGCCAGGCGCAACGCCTCGCGCGCCAATTCCTCGCGCACCCCGGCCATCTCCAGGATGATCCGCCCAGGCTTGACCACAGCCACCCAGTGCTCCACGCTGCCCTTGCCCGAACCCATGCGGGTCTCCGCGGCCCGCTTAGTCCACGGCTTATCCGGGAAAACCCGGATCCACAACTTGCCGCCGCGGCGGATGTAGCGCACCACCGCACGACGCGCGGCCTCGATCTGCCGGCTGGTCAGATAGTGCGGCTCCAACGCCTGCAAGGCATACGTTCCAAAAGCAATCGTGCTGCCGCGATGCGCCTTGCCGGTCATACGGCCGCGCTGTTGCTTTCGATACTTCACACGCTTCGGCATCAACATCGTAGACTCTCCATCCGTTCGTCCGGTTCACATCCCCGGCATCCAAGTAGACTGCCGCGCCGGCCCGGTCTTAGCCAGCCTCGACGCTGTAGCGGGCGTGATATTCTTCCCCCGGCATAACCTCGCCCAGGTAGACCCACACCTTCACGCCAATCACGCCAAAAGTCGTGTTGGCGCGTGCCGTGCCGTAGTCGATATCGGCGCGCAACGTATGCCGCGGGATCTGCCCCTCGCGCACCGTGTCGACGCGGCCCATTTCGCTGCCGCCCAACCGGCCGGACACAGTGATCATAATGCCCTGACCACCGGCGCGCATCGTCTTCTGCACGGCCTGCTTCATGGCGCGCTTCCAACTAATGCGCCGCTCCAACTGCTCGGCAACGCTCTCCGCCACCAGCCGCGCGTCCAACTCCGGACGGGCGATCTCGCGCACGTCGATCTTGACCTTCTTCTGCGTCATATCCTGCAGCTTCGTGCGCAGCGCGTTCACGCTCGCGCCCTTGCGCCCGATGATCACCCCGGGCCGCGCCGTGTCGATAATGACGTGAACCTGGTTCGGCTGCCGCTCGATCTCGATGCCGCTGATGCCCGCTTTGGGCAGGTCAGTGCGCACCATTTCGCGGATCTGCCGATCCTCGGCCGCCTGCGCCGTATAGGTCTGGCCGTCTGCATACCAACGGCTCTTATGTTCCTTGATAATGCCCAGGCGAAAGCCCTGGGGATGCACTTTGCGACCCAATTGACTCCTCCTTGCTACTGCTCGCCTGAGATGCGTTCTTCCAGCACCACCGTAATGTGGGACGAACGACGAATCCAGGGCTTGAAGCGCCCGCGCGCGCCGTAGCGTCGCCACTTGCGCCGGGGCGCTTCGTCGGCCTTGATCTCGCTGATATACATATCGCTCGACTCCAGCCCGAAGTTCTCCGTCGCGTTCGCCAACGCACTTTTGATCGTCTTGGCAACCGTCCGGGCTGCCGACTGCGGCATAAACTGGAGCAGGGCCATCGCCTCTTCGGCCTGCCGCCCCCGCACCTCATTCACAATCAGCCGCGCCTTTTGCGCGCTGATGCCGGTATATTTCGTCACCGCTCGCACTTCCATCGCTCAACGCCTCCGTTCCTTGCGTCCGTACTTTGCCTAGCGCCGTGGACGCGTGGACTTCTCGGACCTGACATGCCCCCGGAAGAACCGGGTCGGCGCAAACTCGCCCAGCTTGTGGCCCACCATGTTCTCCGTAATATAGACCGGAACATGGCGCCGCCCGTCATGTACGGCGATGGTATGGCCGACAAATTGCGGAAAGACCGTCGAAGCGCGCGACCAAGTCTTGATCACCCGGCGCTCGCCGCTGCGGTTCATCTCTTCAACCTTCTTAAGCAGCTTCGGGGCGACAAACGGCCCCTTCTTCAATGACCGAGACATCTTCTCTATCCTTCCTCGATCTTACTTCTTGCCGCCGCCGCGGCGCACGATAAACTTGGACGTGCGCTTGTTGCGCCGCGTCTTCTTGCCTAGCGCCGGCTGGCCCCACGGCGTCTTCGGCCCCGGCATGCCAATCGGCGAGCGGCCTTCACCGCCGCCATGCGGATGCGAAGCCGGGTCCATCGCCACGCCGCGCACCGAAGGCCGCTTGCCTTGCCAGCGCATGCGCCCCGCTTTGCCCGCCGTGATGTTGCCGTGGTCCGGGTTCGATACCTGCCCGATCGTCGCCAGGCAGTTCATATCGATATAGCGAACCTCGCCGCTGGGCAGCCGCAACTGCGCCATCCGCCCTTCTTTGGCCAACACCTGCGCCGAATTCCCCGCGCTGCGCACCAACTGGCCGCCGCGCCCCGGATACAGTTCCACATTGTGGATCGTCGTGCCCAACGGAATCGACCTGATGGGCAGGGCATTGCCCACCCGAATCTCGGCATTGGGGCCGGACATAACCGTGTCGCCCACGCGAATCCCCGCCGGCGCTAAAATATAGCGCTTCTCGCCGTCGGCATAGACCACCAGAGCGATGCGGGCGCTGCGGTTCGGGTCGTATTCAATCGAGTCGATGCGGCCCGGCACGCCGAACTTGTCGCGACGGAAGTCGATCACGCGGTAGCGGCGCTTGTGGCCGCCGCCGCGATGCCGCACCGTCAACTTGCCCGCATTGTTTCGCCCGCCTTTACGCTTGAGCGGCGCCAACAGCGAACGCTCCGGTTCGGTGCGCGTTATATCGTCAAACGCAGACACCGTCATATTGCGGCGGCCGGGCGAAGTGGGTTTGTATGCTTTAATTGCCATCTTCCCTCAACTCCTCCTAGACGCCTTCAAAAAACTGGATGCTGTTGCCCGGCGCCAATGTGACAACCGCCTTCTTCCACTTGGGCTTGCGAATCCGGATGCGATTGCCCCGCCGCGTCGTCTTGGCCGGCATCACCATCATGTTCACACGCTCCACCGTTACGTCGAAGGCCGTCTCGACCGCGTCCTTCACCTGAAACTTATTGGCGCGGGCATCGACCTCAAACGCATACTGGTTCGCCGTATCGACGCTCACCATCGTCTTCTCTGTGATGATGGGCCGCCGCAGAACCTCATAGATATGCATCGCCTATTCCTCCCCGGCTCCGGCAGCTTCCGCAACCGCGCCTTCTTGCATGGCCGCGCCCTCGGCTTTCGCCTCGACCGCCAGCCAGGTCTCCACCGGCTGGATGGCCTCTTTGGCGAACACCACGGCGTCATATCCCAACAGGTCGCGCACATTCAAATACCCGCTCAAGAGCGTCTTCGCGCCCGGCAGGTTGGCGAAACTGCGCTGTACGGCCATGTCCGGCTCCGCCACAATCACCAACACGCGCTGCCCGTCTATGCCCAGCGCCTTTAGCATTGCAACCGCCTGCTTCGTCTTGGGCGCATCCAGCGCCAAGCCATCGATCACGATCACCTGGCCGGCCCGCGCCTTGAGCGACAGCGCGCTGCGCAACGCGGCGCGGCGCATCTTCTTGGGCATGTCCTTCACATATTGGCGCGGCCGTGGGCCAAAGACTGTCCCGCCGCCGACCCACTGTGGGGACCGCGTCGAACCCTGGCGTGCGCGCCCCGTGCCCTTTTGGCGCCACGGCTTGCGCCCGCCGCCCGCTACTTCCGAGCGGGTCTTGGTCTTGTGCGTTCCCAACCGCGCGTTCGACAATTGCATCATCAAGGCCTGGTGCATCAGGTGCGGGCGAACCGGCGCATCAAACACCGCGTCGCTCACCTCAAGCTCGCCTGTCTGATTCCCGGCCATATCTTTCAAAGGCAACAACATCGTACGCTTCTCCTTACCTATCGCTTATCGCCTGGGAGACCAAGCGGCAACGCTTTTTCGGCGCCCCGCCCTGTCGCATCCCGCAGGCGGCTCCTATGCCTTTGACTTCTTGATAGCCTCGCGTACGAGGACAACGCTGCCCCGTGCACCGGGAACCGCCCCCCTGATAGCAATCAGGTTTCGCTCAGCGTCCACTAGCGCGATCTTCAGGTTTTGCACCGTCACGCGCTCATTCCCCATCTGACCCGGGGCCTTTGCCCCCGGCCATGTGTGGCCCGGGCTGGTGCCGGCCCCGCGCGAACCGGTCGCACGCTGCCGGTCAGACTGGCCGTGGGTCTTGGGGCCGCCGCCGAAGCCATGCCGCTTCACCGCGCCCGCAAAGCCTTTGCCCTTAGAACGGCCCACAACGTCCACGTAGTCGCCGTCTTCAAAAATATCGGCCTTGATCACGTCGCCCGGGGCATATTGAGCGGCGTCCTTGCAACGAACCTCATGCAGCCGGCGCAGCATCGGCGCTTTGGCCTTGCCCAAGTGGCCTTTTTGCCCCTTGGTCAGCTTGCGTTCAGCCACTTCCTCGAAGCCTAACTGAATCGCACTGTAGCCGTCCGTCTCCACCGTCTTCACCTGCGTCACATAGCAAGGACCGGCTTCGATGACGGTGACCGGCACGACCACGCCGTTTTCGTCAAACAACTGCGTCATGCCAACTTTTTTGCCAAGAATTCCCTTCATCAATTCCTCCTGGGACTGACGGTTACGCGGGGAGCGTAAGCCACATCATCCCGCAGCGGGGCGCTGACTCCCCGTTCAACTGCCGTCTACAGTTTGATCTCGATATCTACGCCTGCCGGCAAGTTCAAACGCGTCAAGTTTTCGATCGTCTTGCTGCCCGGGTCGATCACATCGATCAACCGCTTGTGCGTCCGAATCTCAAATTGCTCGCGACTGTCCTTGTCGATAAAGGGCGACCGCATAACCGTGAACTTCTCGAGGCGCGTCGGCAAAGGAACAGGCCCAACCACCTGCGCCCCCGTCTGTTCGGCCGCATCGACGATCTGGCGCACCGACGCGTCTAGTACTCGATGGTCATACGCTTTCAGTTTTATCCGGATCCGCTGCTTCGCCATGCTTCTCTCCTTGGCGCCGAAAAGCGGGGAGAGCCGCACTCGCCGGCCCTCCCCCGCATCGGTCATCTACTTCAAGATATCGGTAATCACGCCGGCGCCGACGGTGCGGCCGCCTTCGCGGATGGCGAAGCGGCTGCCCATCTCGAGGGCCACGGGCGAGATCAACTCGACCTTCATGTTGACGTTGTCGCCGGGCATGACCATCTCCACCCCTTCGGGCAGCGTGATCGAGCCGGTGATGTCCATCGTGCGGATGTAGAACTGCGGCCGGTAGCCGGGGAAGAACGGCGTGTGTCGCCCGCCCTCCTCCTTCTTCAGCACGTACACCTCGGCCATGAACTCGGTGTGCGGCGTGATGCTGCCCGGCTTGGCCAGCACCTGTCCCCGCTCCACTTCCTCGCGCCCGATGCCGCGCAGCAGACAGCCCACATTGTCGCCCGCTATGCCCTGGTCCAGCAGCTTGCGGAACATCTCCACGCCCGTCACCACCGTGCGCCGCGTCGGCGCCAAGCCCACGATCTCCACCTCTTCCATCGGCTTGACCACCCCGCGGTCGATGCGGCCCGTCACCACCGTCCCCCGCCCCTTGATGCTGAACACGTCCTCAATCGACATCAGAAACGGCTTCTCCGTGTCGCGCACCGGCGTCGGTATGTACTCGTCCACCACGCGCATCAACTCCCAGATCGGCGCATACTCCGGCGCCTCCGGGTCCGTGCTCGTGCTCTCCAACGCCTGCAACGCACTCCCTCGCACGATCGGCGTGTCGTCCCCAGGAAAACCGTGGCTGTCCAGAAGCTCGCGCAACTCCATCTCCACCAGCTCCAGCAGCTCCTCGTCTTCCATCATGTCCACTTTGTTCAAAAACACCACCATCGCCGGCACTTCCACCTGCCGCGCCAGCAAAATGTGCTCCCGCGTCTGCGGCATCGGACCGTCCGGCGCTGCCACCACCAAGATCGCCCCGTCCATCTGCGCCGCACCCGTGATCATGTTCTTGATGTAGTCCGCATGCCCCGGACAGTCCACATGCGCATAGTGCCGCGTCTCCGTCTGATACTCCACGTGCGATATCGCTATCGTGATCCCGCGCGCCTTCTCCTCCGGCGCATTGTCGATCTGGTCGAACGCCGAAAAGTCCGCCCACCCCTTCATCGACAATACCTTCGTGATCGCCGCCGTCAGCGTCGTCTTCCCATGGTCAATGTGCCCAATCGTGCCCACGTTCACATGGGGCTTCGTTCGCGTAAATACCGCCTTGGACATTCGACTAATGCCTCCTCAGTTCAATTTCCATTCAGCCGGATATGGTTTTTGGCTGTCCCTGTTTCACCCAAGACGACGCCCATATCTGGGCACGGCATCGCGGCGAAACAACCAACGGTTTGCTGTACTGCCTCTGCACACGCGTGCAACCTGCTGTCGAGAAGCCCACAATCGGACTTGAACCGATGACCTCATTCTTACCAAGAATGTGCTCTACCGACTGAGCTATGTGGGCCTAGACGGATTGGCTGCCATGACGCGGCAGCCAATCCTCAGTGGGCGGGGAAGGATTCGAACCTCCGTAGGCTGTGCCGGCTGATTTACAGTCAGCTCCCTTTGTCCACTCGGGCACCCGCCCATCTTCTCGTTATTGCGACGCAACCCGGCGGCCCCGCCGCTCGTGACCAATCGCGCCGGCAATGCCGACGATTGACTCCGTCACGCCGGCAGAGCCGACGATTGACTCCGTCACGCCGGCAGAGCCGACGATCGGACTCGAACCGATAACCTGCTGTTTACAAGACAGCTGCTCTGCCGATTGAGCTACGTCGGCATGTCTGTTGTTCGTCAGACATGTCACAGCGCGCGTGCAATTCTCGCACACCTTGAGGATTATACGCGCAACCGGCCTCCAGGTCAAATCGAGAATTGGTTTTGCTGCAAGATTTCCCGCCTGCGCAGCGATCAACTCTTGCCGTACACCGGCAGAGCGGCGCCGTGCATATCGCGCGCAGCGCCCGAAGCCAGGAAGAGGATGATCTCGGCCAGTGATTCCGGCGTCACCCAGCGGCTGAAGTCTGCGTCGGGCATGGCCTCCCGGTTTTCCGGCGTGTCGATTGTGCCGGGCAGGATGCAGTTGACGTTGACGCCTTCCCGGCGCAGCTCCGCGGCCAGCGTCTCAGTCAAGCGGATCACCGCGCTTTTTGAGGCAGAGTAGGCCGACATTTTGGCTGCGCCGGCAAGCCCGGCGCGCGCAGCGACGTTGACGATTTTGCCGTGCTTGCGCTCGCGCATGTGCGGCGCAACGGCCCGGCACATCAAATACGCGGTCTTGGCATTCAAGTTCATCATCAAGTCCCACACCTCGACTTCGGTGTCTTGGGTCAGCTTGCCGGCGCGGAAAGCGCCCACCGTGTTTACGAGCACGTCGATGCGCCCCATGCGCGCCACAGCCTGCTCTACGACGGCCTTCACATCTGCGGGGGCGGTCAGGTCGACCGGGGCGGCGAGCCAGTGCCGCTCCGACTGCGCCAGGGCCGGGTGCATCTTTGCCTGCTTGTCCGGGTTGCGGTCGACGGCCACAATGCGCGCGCCTGCATCGGCAAAGGCCTGCACCGTGGCGCTGCCCAGGTGGCCTGTGGCGCCGGTGATCATCACTACCTGGTCGGTGAAGCGGGTCTGAATGTTGCTCACACCTGTTTCTCCCCTCTTCTATCGCGTGCCGCGTACGCCATCGAGCGACGCACAAACGGGCATTTGCTCTTCCGAGTCTACGCCTTTTTTAGCGGTTCCTCTGTCGGACAGTTCACCTTTTTCTTTGTAGGATTGCACTACTTCCAGTATAGTACCTGATGGCAGTCAGGCGCAGTGACGGACTCATGCCTGCCGCCGGGCGTACGACTTGGCAGCATCCTGGATGGGACTGGGCGCCCTCGAACGACAGACGTTTCCGCCCCATGCGCGGAACGCCCCAAGCGCCGTGTCCGGTTAAGCCGAATCGATTCGCCGCCTGTCGCCCCGTGCCGCCGGGGCGCAGCTATGCGTCGCTGCGTCCAACCTCATGCGTCAAAGGAGATAGGGAAGATGGCCCGACTGGATGCCGATACCCTCGAGATGGTTATGTCCACGCTCAGCAAGTACGCGGACAAGAGCCTCCCGACGAACTTCCTGTTGGACCTGGATCGCAACGACAGATTTCCCCATGAGGTGCTGGCCGAACTCAACGACCCTATGAAGTTCGGGCTGCACCTTCTTTTTATTCCGGAGGAGTATGGCGGGCTGGGCGGCGGCGCCTACGACATCTACCGCGTCTCCGAAATCATGGCCGGCATCGACTTAGGCATTGCCACCAGCGTGCTGGCAACTTTCCTCGGCGCCGATCCGATCAGCGTGGGCGGGACGGACGAACAGAAGGCCTATTGGATGGGGCGCATTGCCGAAGAGGGGCTGCTCGTCGCCTATGGGGCCACGGAACCGCAGGCGGGCAGCGACTTGGCCGCGCTGGAGACGCGCGCCGTGCCGGTTGTGGAGAACGGCGCAGTCGCCGGATACCGGATCAGCGGGCGTAAACAGTGGATCAGCAACGGCGGCGTTGCCGAGGTATACACCATCTTGGCGTTGACTCCGGGCGGCCCGTCCTGGTTCATCGTCGAGCGCGGCGCCGAAGGCTTCACCCAGAATAAGCCCGAAGACAAGCACGGCATTCGCGCCAGCAACACCGCGGCCCTTTTTCTGGAGGATGTCTATGTGACCCCTGACCGTCTCGTCGGCGGCGAAGAGGGCAAGGGGCTGCATCAGGCGCAGGCCGTCTTCGGCTATACGCGCCT
>Ga0334887_1003370_pt1 | contig 15995 bp, 9 predicted proteins | sample GraSluR1_MG_10_FD_207217 | JGI IMG/M metagenome (GOLD analysis project Ga0334887, IMG submission 207217) | Sludge microbial communities from methane-producing bioreactor in Wageningen University, Netherlands - Granular Sludge_18_07-R1 | ecosystem: Engineered > Bioreactor > Anaerobic >...
GCACTTTCCAAAGAGCTTTCCGGTTCCGCCGGAAGTTGCCCGGTAATTACAACACTTTTCTTTTCTTCTGCCGGAGCCTGAATGGCTTCAGCCTCCTGGTCAACGGGTTCTGTTATCGGACCGGGCCGGGATATTTCAAAGGCTCTCTCTTCAACCACAGCTTCAGTGATGAGATCTGTGGAACTTTTTCTTTCAATAGATATCCAGACAGATGATATAACAGCAAGCAGTGCCACTGAGGCGGCCGCACTATACCATAAAAATCTCTTCGTCACACCTTTACCCGGCTTCATTTTCCCAATGAGAAGATCCATGTCATGACGTGCCTCTGAAGAGGTAATTGTGTCAAAACCCTCAGCGGCCTCTTCTGCAAAAGAATCTTTTTGAAGCTTGCGTTCAAAAGCATTCTTCTCCCTGTCGGTCATCACACCTTCCCTGTAACGGAGAAATTCGGAAAAGTTTCCGTTTAAATTATTATCCTTTTCTGACATTTTTTTCCTCAAGACATATTTTCAGATTTCTCTTGCCATTCTGAAGATAACTCTTCACCTTGCCAATATCAATACCCAGGTTTGCGGCGATCTCACTATAGCACCTTTTCTCAAAGTAGAATTGCACTATACATGTTCTCTGCTCGCCCTTTAACCTCTTTATGCAATCTTCGAGGGCAATGTCCGTTTCTGCATCGTCTCTGTCAACAGGATGCATTTCAGGATCATTTTCCATAAAAACATCATTACTTTCTATCCACTTTCTGATCTTTTCATCTCTTGATTTTTTAGAACGCAGATGCATCAGGCAGTAGTTTTTTGTTACTACATGAAGCCAGCTGCTGAAGTTTTCTATCCTGTGGTGCGGGATCTCAATTATCAGTTTCTCGAAGATCTGCATAACGGCATCCCTCGATTCTTCCCTCTCCTTCAGATATTTAAGACAAACACCATACACCAGGTGCATATACCTCGAATAGAGTTCACCAAGAAGTTCCGGGTCACCAGAGGTCTGGAATTCCTTCAGTAATTGCTGATCTGAATTGTTTGTCAGTCTGTTCCGGATTGCCCTGAAAATCATCCGTTACGAGTCATTTACATCACATTGAATACAGGCATAAAGATATCCAAAGCATGTTTTATAAAACAATTCTGTGGAATTTTTTTGAATCACGCATCATACAGGAAAAGTTAAACCTTAATTATGAAATCATGAAAAACAGTTTTAGAATTTTCGCACTACTTTTTCTGGGAGCTCTGGTGATTGCTTTCACGAAGACAGCAATAATCACCGGAAAGGTTACCGATGCAAATGGAAACCTGCTTTCAGGTGTTACAGTTCGAGTCCGGGGATCTTTTACACAAAGTATGACAGATATCAACGGAAATTACAGGATAGCAGTTGATCCTGACGACAAAGTCCTTGTCTTTTCGATTATGGGATATAAAACGGTTCTTGAAAAGATTGACGGAAGAAATGTCATCAATATTATTATGAGAGAAGACGTTCCGTCTCTTCAGGAAATGGTTGTTACCGGTTACGAAGGCGCAAAGGCGGATATTGCTGCACGGGCTCATCCGGCAATGGTCACCATGGAAGCAGGGTATTATCCGGGACACTCAATCCGCCGGTTCAACAATGATTTCAATACGGAAGGGTATGCCACGGTGAATGAAAGCGGATTTAAAAGCGTGAAAAACAATCCCCTGTCAACATTCTCGATTGATGTTGACAATGCCTCCTACTCCAATATCAGGCGATTCATAAATATGGGGCAGTTACCTCCTGCCGGTGCGGTAAGGATTGAGGAGATGATCAATTATTTTTCTTATGATTATCCCGACCCCGGAGGAGAACATCCATTTTCGGTCATCACCGAGCTGGCTGTATGCCCGTGGAACCGGGATCATCAGTTACTCCAAATCGGCCTGAAGGGCAGAAGTATTGATAAATCATCCCTTCCGCCTTCCAACCTCGTATTCCTGATAGATGTGTCGGGATCGATGAATGTGCCAAACAAACTTCCATTGCTTAAATCATCATTCCGGCTGCTGGTAAATGAGTTGAGGCCTCAGGACCGGGTCGCAATAGTGGTTTATGCAGGCGCTGCAGGTCTTGTTCTTGAATCAACTCCCGGTAATAGAAAAGAATTGATAATAAGGGCAATAGATAATCTTTATGCAGGAGGGTCGACAGCAGGCGGGGCAGGTCTGCGGCTTGCATACTCCGAAGCTTCCCGCAATTTTATCGAAGGAGGTAACAACAGGATTATAATAGCCACTGATGGTGATTTTAACGTTGGCGAATCGAGCAATGGAGGTATGGAGAGGCTTGTCGCAGAAAACCGTGACAGGGGGATTTTCATTACCGTGCTGGGATTCGGAATGGGAAATGTGAAGGATGACAAGATGGAAATAATTGCCAACAAGGGCAATGGCAACTATTATTACATAGATAATATTCAGGAAGCGGGTAAGGTGCTTGTGAAGGAGTTCGGAGGAACACTTTTCACCATAGCAAAAGATGTAAAGTTACAGATTGAGTTCAATCCTGCTAAAGTTCAGTCGTACAGGCTTGTAGGATATGAGAACAGACTGCTGAATGATGAGGATTTCAACAACGACAGGAAAGATGCCGGCGAGATGGGGGCAGGGCATAATGTTACAGCCCTTTATGAACTTGTTCCTGCAGGTACGGAAAGGGATACACCGTCGGTTGATCCGCTCAAATACCAGGCTGAAGGGGTCCTGATCCCGGAAGGTTTTTCAGATGAGTATCTTACAATAAAGCTAAGGTACAAGAAGCCTGATGGTGTAACAAGTATGCTTCTTGCAAAGAGTGTTAAAGGATATATAAATGATTTTGAAGATGCTTCAGATGACCTGAGGTTTGCTTCGGCAGTTGCCGGGTTCGGCATGATACTGAGAGATTCTGAATACAGGGGTAATTCGACTTTAGAGAGCGTTGCCAGGCTTGCCCGATCCTCAAGGGGCAAGGATGAAGAGGGTTACCGGGCTGAATTCGTAAGGCTTGTTGAAATGGTACGTGGAATGAAAGGTCTGGCGGTTGCAGACTAATGGTCAATATGGCTTTAAAAACCTGTCTATCTCCCTGGCTGCCTTACGTCCGGATGCGATGGCATTGACGACAAGAGTGGCCCCGCTTACCGCATCACCTGCTGCAAAAACCTTATTATGTGTGGCCGACATATCGCCGGCCACCTTTATATTATTCCGGGAATCAAGTTCGAGGTCCAGTTCCCTGATAATCCCGTCATGTACCGGATGAAGGAATCCAAGTGCCAGCAGAACCAGGTCAGCTTCAAGGAAGCGCCTTGTACCGGCGACAGACCGGGGAACAGAATTGCCATTTTCCTGTATCCATTCGACCTCATCAGCCTCCACGCCGGTAACATGGCCTTCATGCCCTGTGAATCTCACGGTTGAAAGGGACCACATCCTTTCGCATCCCTCTTCCTGCGATGTGGATGACTTGAGGGTTTTTGAGAAGTATGGCCACGGGTTATTCTGCTGTCTCGATAAAGGTGGCTGTGAAAGAATCTCGATCTGAGTAACACTGACAGCTTTCTGCCTTATTGCTGTCCCGACACAGTCCGATCCTGTATCACCTCCCCCTATCACAAGCACTCTTTTTCCCTCCGCTGAAGCGTGATTGGATGAATAGGGTATCTCACCTGCATTTACCCTGTTCTGAAGTGTCAGATAATCCATGGCAAAATGGATCCCGGCAAGATCCCTTCCTTCCGCATCAAGATTGCGCGGCTCCATGGCCCCCACAGCAAGGCAAACGGCATCATACTGATCGAGTATCTCTTTTACCGCGATATGCGTACCTGCCTCCGCTCCGGTCCTGATCTCTATCCCCTCGAGCACCATCAGGTTGAGACGACGGTCAACAGTCACCTTGCTCAGTTTGAAATCGGGGATACCGTAACGTAATAATCCTCCGGCCTTGTCATTCTTCTCAAAAATGGTAACAAGGTGCCCTGCTTTATTCAGTTGATCTGCGGCAGCCATTCCGGCAGGGCCGCTGCCGATAACAGCCACTCTTTTCCCTGTACGTTCCGGCGGAGGTGCAGGTTTAATGTATCCCTCAAGAAATGCTCTTTCTGCAATAGCAACCTCGTTTTCCCTTATGGTGACAGCTTTATCGTTTATAGCCAGAACACATGAGTGTTCGCAGGGGGCGGGACATATCCTTCCCGTGAATTCGGGGAAATTATTGGTTGCGGCCAGTCTCTGATAAGCTCCTTTCCAGTCGCCTTTATAGAGCAGATCGTTCCATTCGGGAATAATATTATCAACGGGGCAGCTCCAGTGGCAGAACGGCACACCGCAATCCATGCACCTCGAAGCCTGCAGCATCCTGTCCTCGCTGTTAAGTACCTGTTCAACTTCACTGTAATCGGTTATCCTTTCGTGGACGGGTCGGTTCCCGGCCTCCTTTCTCCTTATTTTCAAAAATCCGGTAATATCTCCCATAGTTTCTCTGTCTTTATTTCCCTGGTCTCTCTTTTCAGCCGGCGCTTATTTCAACATCAAGCTCCACTCCGGCAATCTTCTGCTTCAGTTCTTCAAGCTTCTGCTCCTGCAATACCCTTTTATAGTCATAGGGGGTAACCTTAATAAACATAGGCAGATATTTATCGATCTCGTCAAGTATCATTTTGGCCTTCCTGCTGCCTGTATAGTGGGCATGCCGGACAAGAAGGCCGGTCAGCTCATGTGTGTCGGCGTACTCTTCAACCAGCGTAAGCTCTACCATTCCCATGTTGCAGTAGTAATCAAAGTCACCTTCCTCGTTGAACACATAAGCGATACCGCCGCTCATGCCAGCTGCAAAATTGCTGCCCGTTGATCCAAGAACAACCACCCTTCCTCCTGTCATATACTCACAGCAGTGGTTGCCGGCACCCTCAACTACTGCTGTGGCACCGCTGTTACGGACGGCGAAGCGCTCGCCCGCTATTCCTGAGATATAGGCTTCACCACGTGTGGCGCCATACAGGACAGTATTTCCGATGATAATGTTCCTGTCAGGCTCAAATGTTGATCCTGCGGGAGGCACAACAACGATCCTTCCGCCTGAGAGACCTTTCCCGAGGTAATCATTGGCATCTCCTTCCAGATATAGTTCTATACCCGGTGAAAGGAAAGCTCCGAAACTCTGACCTGCAGATCCGCGGAATCGACATTTTATGGTGCCGTCGGGCAGCCCTGCCGACCCGTATAATCCGGTTATTATACCCGAAAGCATTGCTCCTGTTGTCCTGTCGGTGTTCCTGATCTCTCTGTTTATTACCACAGGCTCTTTATGATAAACAGCTCTTTCGGCTTCTTTTATCAAATGATTATCGAGAAGATCTTCCATCCTGTGCTGTTCCCTTCCCATGCACCGGACTGGATTGTGCCGTGCTTCATCCGGGATCGTCAGAAGCCCTGTCAGGTCCAGGTTGCTTATTTTCCAGTGGCTTATATCATGGTTTATCTCGAGAAGATCAGCCCTGCCGATTATCTCATCAATTGTTCTGAAACCTGTCCGGGCAAGGTATTCCCTTACCTCTTCGGCAAGAAACCTGAAGAATGTTACAAGGTAATCGGCCCTGCCGCTGAATCGTTTTCTTAGCTCCTCGTTCTGTGTTGCAACTCCGACCGGGCAGGTATTAAGGTGGCATTTACGCATCATAACGCATCCGAGGACTATGAGGGCACATGTTGAAAACCCGTACTCTTCGGCCCCCAGGAGGGCCATTGTAATGATATCGCGACCTGTCTTAAGCTGGCCGTCAGCCTGCATCCTGACTTTTCGCCGGAGATTGTTCATAACAAGAGTCTGTTGGGTCTCTGCAATTCCCAGTTCGAGTGGTAACCCTGCATGACGGATCGATGAAGCGGGGCTGGCACCTGTGCCTCCCTCAAAACCACTTATGGTGATCAGGTCGGCCCCTGCTTTGCTCACACCGGCCGCAACAGTTCCAACTCCGCACTCCGACACCAGTTTAACACTTATGATGGCTTTGGGATTTACATTCCTCAGGTCAAAGATCAGCTGAGCCAGATCCTCTATTGAATAGATATCGTGGTGAGGAGGAGGGGAGATCAGTGTGATGCCCGGGATGCTGTATCTTGTTTTTGCGATTATCCTGTCAACCTTGTGACCGGGTAATTGTCCTCCTTCTCCCGGTTTGGCGCCCTGCGCTATTTTTATCTGTATCTCATCGGCATTTACAAGATACTCGGTTGTTACACCGAATCTTCCGCTGGCAACCTGTTTAATAGCGCTTCTTGCGCTGTCACCATTCTCAAGCGGTATAAACCTTGCCGGATCCTCACCGCCCTCTCCCGTATTGCTCCGGCCACCGATCCTGTTCATCGCAATTGCCAGTGTTTCATGTGCCTCCCGGCTTATTGATCCATACGACATGGCCCCTGTAACAAACCTCTTCATAATGTTTTCCACAGGCTCCACCTCCTGCAACGGAACCGGATTGTCCTTTATCTTCAGAAGGCCCCTGAGGAAACCAGGGCGGGAAGTATTACTGTCTGCTCTGCGGCTGTATTCTTTGAACTTTTCGTAATCAGCTGTCCTTGTGCTCCACTGCAGAAGAGAAATAGTATCAGGGTTCCAGCCATGATGCTCGCCATTTTTCCTGTAGGAATAGACTCCTTCAGTAAATGGTTCAGTCAGTTGTTCTCTGCAAAAAGCTTTGCGATGGGGGATAAGCACCTCCTCAACAATCTCAGCCATCCCTATTCCTCCAATTCTCGACACCGTTCCTTCAAAATATTTTTCTGTAACATCCCGGTGGATGCCAACGGCTTCGAAGATCTGAGAGGACCTGTAGCTGCGTAATGTGCTGATACCCATTTTTGACATGATCTTCAGCAATCCTTTGTTGATTGAATGCAGATAATTCTCTTCTGCTTTCTCATAATCGAGCTGAATGGCCTTTTCACTAACAAGTTTCGCAATGATCGCAAGGCTCAGATAAGGATTTATTATACTTGCACCATATCCGAACAATAGCGCAAAATGCATTATTTCACGCGGTTCAGCCGATTCGACGACAATATCGATCTGCATTCTCTTCCGTTTCCGGATAAGGTGATGATGAACTGACGATACTGCAAGGAGAGACGGAATGGGAGCATTCATATCGTCTATTCCCCTGTCTGAAAGTATGATATAGTTTTTTCCTTCATCAACGGCATGCTCAGCATCGTTGCAGAGCCTCTCAACGGCTGCCTCTAATCCTTCAGCCCCCCTTGCTGCTTCGAAATGCATCTTAAGGTATGCTGCTGAGAATCCTTTATATCTGAGGTTCCTGACTATCTGGAAATAGGTGTTTGAAATGACGGGATTCCTGAATCGCACCATTTTAACATGATCGGGTGATGAATCAAGAAGGTTCTGCTGGAGAGAACCCAGGTAGCCCGAGAGTGTCATAACAAGTTCCTCACGGATAGGATCTATAGGTGGGTTTGTTACCTGGGCGAAAAGCTGCTTGAAATAATTGTAGAGTCTGTATGGTTTTTCCGAAAGTACTGTAAGAGGGACATCGCTACCCATCGAACCAATTGGTTCCCTGCCTGTTGCAGCCATCTCTCTGATGATTCTGTCAGTGTCTTCGTCTGAATAATTGAAAGCAGTAAGATATTTATCGTACTGGTCCGGCATGCCGGAAGTAACCTTCTGGCCTGTTTCAATCTCTTCAAGATTTACCATATTCTGGTGTATCCATTTTCCGTATGGAAATTCCCCTGCCAGCTTGGCCTTCAGTTCCTTATCGTACAGTATCTGTCCTGTTCCTGTATCCACAAGAAGCATTTTGCCCGGTTTGAGACGTCCCTTTTCCCTTATATCCCCGGGGGGAAAGGTCTGTACTCCGGCCTCCGATCCCATCACTATCAGGTCATGTTTTGTAATCAGATATCTTGAAGGCCGCAACCCGTTACGGTCGAGCATTCCTCCTATATACCTGCCGTCGGAGAATATTATTGATGCTGGTCCGTCCCATGGCTCCATGAAAGTGGAGTGGTAATGATAAAAATCACGCAGCTCTTCAGGGATTGGATTCTTTGCATTTATTGACTCGGGGATCAGTATCGAGAGGGCATAGGGCAGCGATTTCCCGCTCATAAGAAGGAACTCCAACACGTTGTCGAGTGAAGCCGAATCGCTTTTGTCCGGTTCGATTACAGGATAAATCCGCGATAGATCACCCAGCTTATCCGACTTCAGTATAGACTCCCTGGCCTCCATCCAGAAGCGGTTTCCCCTTATGGTATTTATCTCTCCGTTATGACCAAGAACCCTGAATGGCTGTGCCAGATCCCAACTGGGAAAGGTATTGGTGCTGAAACGGGAATGAACAAGCGCAATTGCGCTCTGCATCATCGGATCGGTGAGGTCGTTGTAGTATTCACCTAGTTGCCCTGACGTGAACATACCCTTGTATACCATTACCCTTGTGGAGAGGCTCGGTATATAGAAAAAGTTCTTCTCCTTCAGCGACGATTCCCTTATAGCCTTTTCTGCCCGTTTCCGTATTATGTATAATCTGCGTTCAAGTTCATCCTGCTGAGTATCGGCTCCAAGAAGTATCTGTCTGATAAATGGCTCCGCCGCTCTGGAAATATCACCTATAACCGAATTATCGCGGGGAACGTCCCTGAAGCCCAGGTGACTGACTTTCTCCTCCCTTACTATGGTGAGCAGTGTTTCAACGCATATCTCAGCCTCTCCGGGATCGCGGGGGAGAAAAAGAAGACCCGTGCCAAACTGCCCCTCAGGCGGAAGCGCATAACCCTGAATGAGATAAAAATCCCTCGGTACCTGTATCATAACACCGGCACCATCACCTGTTTTACTGTCGGCCCCCTCAGCACCCCTGTGGGTCATGTTCCTTAATATATCAAGCCCCCTGATGATGATTTCGTGCGATTTTTTACCTTTTATATGGGCAACAAAGCCAATCCCGCAACTGTCATGCTCCGATTCCACCCTGTATAATCCCGTTTCGCGAGGCCGTACCATTTTCATAATCTTATTATTTGTATAGTCTCTTTTCACAAAAAAACCGTTCTCTTTTTCTGAAGAGAACGGTTACCCCTTATCCAAAACAAATACCATTCTCACTCTTCCTGTAATAACCTTGTGACAAGAAAAAACGGCATTATTCTATTATAACGTATCATCCTTGTTAATTTTCTGATGCAAATATAATAATGATTATTACAAAATTTCATAAAAAGCAGGTTAAAAATTAACAAAATATTAAAAGTTATTGATAAAATATATTTTTTATACTAAAGAGCAGTCAGGTTTTCAGCTGAGAGACAGAGATACCTTTATAAACTTATTTATAAAGACAGAAGTTACAGGACAGTTAAATGGTTATATAACTTTTTTTATATTTGAGACCTGTATTTTCAAACTTAATATCTTGAGCCATGTCACACGAAAAATCAAAAGAGCAGCCCAAGGTCAAAAAACAGGCGACAAAAAACCTTAAGGAAAAAAGAGCAGCCAAGAAGGCCAGGAAGGAACAGAAGATGAAACAGTAGACGGATCAGGGACAAAGACATACATTTTCTCTGTCGCTTATCGGGCCTGCAGAGTCTGAGCCGCTAATCAATTAGTGGTGAGTCAGGTTAATTTCTGGGAATACTTTTTTTTTGCTTATACCGAAACATGAAACATGAAACATGAAACAGATTCAACATCGACTAACTGACAAAGTAATAGTGTTGCTTTCCGGCATCTTTCTGATAACCGCATGCGTTGAACCGGAACGAAAAGAACTTCTTACGGTTGCAGAGGCATCCGATTTCAAGGCTACTTCAGATTATAATGATGTAATCTCTTTTATCGGGCAACTCACGGATCTTTCGTCTCATGTAAGGGTTGAGACCATTGCACGTTCGGTTGAAGGGCGGAATGTGCCATTACTCATTATCGGGAATCCTCTGCCTGCCTCACCGGAAAGGATGGCTAATGATCGAAGAATAGTTATATATATACAGGCAAACATTCATGCAGGTGAGGTTGAGGGAAAAGAAGCTTCGCTGATGTTCGCCAGAGATCTTTTAAGAGACGGTGACCCGGAACTCTTTAAAAACGTGGTACTGCTTATTTGTCCACTTTTCAATCCCGATGGAAATGAAAAGATCAGCAGGTCCAATCGCCAATATCAGAACGGCCCGGAAGAGGGTGTGGGAGTCCGGCACAACGGACAGTACCTGGATCTGAATCGCGATGCCATGAAAGCTGAATCACCCGAAGTGCGAGGATTGATAACCAGGGTGTTCAATACCTGGGATCCTGCACTCTTTATGGATTGCCATACTACAAATGGTTCATATCATGTTGAACCGGTTACATTTACATGGATGGTTAATCCTAATGGAGACAGGTCGTTAATAAATTACATGCGGGATGAAATGGCACCGCAGATTTCGAGGAGCCTTCTGGAAAAATATAGTGTTGAAAACTGTTTTTACGGTGAGTTCGCCGATATGGGCGATCCATCGAAAGGATGGTATTTTGATGCTGCCGATACACGTTACATGACCAATTATTACGGTATAAGGAACAGGCTTGCCATTCTTAACGAGAATTATGTCTATGCAGATTACAGGTCACGGGTTATGGGCTGTTATTACCTTATTAAAACCGTTCTTGAATATGTATCCGCTAACAGGTCTTCCATCAGGGAGATGATTGCCGAAAGTGACAGAAGAACTGTTGAGCGGGGAAAAAATCCTGGTGACGGTGATTTTTTTGCAGTGGAATATGCTGCAAGTCCCGCTCCCGAAAATGTTACTGTAAAAACCTACGAGGTTGTACTCACTTCAGATCAGCAGGGCAGGAGAAGATACCAGAAAACGGACAGGGAATTAACTGTAAATATCCCTTATTATGTCGATTATTACCCGACAGCGATCTCCGGATTTCCTTATGCCTATATGTTTAACATACCTGATCCTGAAATATCAGGCTTGCTGATTCTACACGGGATCAGGGTGGAGAGACTTACTGAAGCGGCAAGGATTGAAGCCGGCCGATTTGAGATAAGTGAGCTTAGCGGCTCATCGAGGCTCAATCAGGGACACTATATGAATACGGTAAAGGGAGAATTTGTGAAGGATACCATCGATTTCCCTGCAGGCACCTTTGTTGTCAGAACAGCACAGCCACTGGCTAATGTGGCGGCTTACCTTCTTGAACCTCAGTCGAATGACGGCCTGCTCGGATGGAATTTCCTTGACCGTTATCTTGCTCCACAATGGGGCGCGGGGTATTATCCCTACCCGGTTTATAAAATTATGCGACCGGTGGATCTGATAACAGAACCCCTTAATGTGTTGATTTTAAATTGTAACCGGGATAATTCTTTGTGAAATTAACTGCCTGTAACCAGGATAAGAAAAGTAATAATGAGAAAGTGGAAAATTGAGGATTCCGAAGAGCTTTATAACATTAAAGGCTGGGGAGTTAACTATTTTTCTGTCAACTCCAGGGGTAATGTGACAGTGACTCCCCAGCAGGGAAGCGCTTCAGTGGACCTGAAGGAGCTTCTTGACGAGCTAATGCTGTCAGATGTGTCAACTCCCGTATTGATAAGATTCCCTGATATACTTGATGACAGAATTGTCACTATCTCAAAATGTTTCAAAGCAGCTGCCGAGGAATATGATTACAAGGCTCAGAACTTTATTATATACCCCATTAAGGTTAACCAGATGAGACCGGTGGTTGAGGAGATTGTGAGTCACGGAAAGAAATTCAATATCGGCCTTGAAGCGGGTTCGAAACCCGAACTGCATGCTGTGATAGCTATCAATACGGATCCTGAATCCCTTATAATCTGCAACGGATATAAGGATGAAGATTATATAGAACTCGCTTTGCTTGCCCAGAAAATGGGTAAGAGGATCTTTCTCGTGGTAGAGAAGCTTAACGAACTGAAGCTTATTACAACTATTGCAAAAAGACTCAGGGTAAAGCCGAACCTGGGGATAAGAATCAAGCTTGCCAGCGTTGGAAGCGGCAAATGGGAGGAGTCGGGCGGTGATATCAGCAAATTCGGATTAACATCCAGCGAGCTTCTTGAAGCTATGGATTTTATTGAGAAGAACAGGATGAGAGATTCCATCCGCCTGTTGCACTTCCATATTGGGAGCCAGGTGACGAAGATACGCCGTATTAAGGTGGCTCTGAGGGAGGCTTCCCAGTTTTATGTCCAGATGAGGAAGATGGGATACAATGTTGAATTTGTTGATATCGGCGGGGGGCTGGGGGTCGATTATGACGGAACAGGATCATCCAACAGTGAAAGCAGTGTGAATTACACTATCCAGGAGTACGTTAACGACTCGGTCAGCACCTTTGTCGATGCAGCCGACAAAAACAATATACCTCATCCCAACGTAATTACCGAATCTGGCAGGTCACTTACCGCACACCATTCCGTACTTGTCTTTGAGGTTCTGGAGACTACCACACTTCCCTCATGGGATCCCGAAGAAACAATAAGTGAGAACGATCATGAGCTGGTGCGGGAACTCTATCATCTGTGGGATAACGTCAATCAGCCCAGGATGCTTGAGACCTGGCACGATGCCCTGCAGATAAGGGAGGAGGCTCTCGATATGTTCAGCCTGGGGCTCCTTGACCTGAAAACCAGGGCACAGATGGAGAGGCTTTTCTGGTCCGTTGCCAGAAAGGTTTATCAGCTGGCAAGTGTTACAAAGCATGTGCCTGATGACCTGAGACAGATTTCAAGAATTCTGTCAGACAAATATTTCTGCAATTTTTCACTCTTTCAGTCTCTTCCGGATGCATGGGCCATTGACCAGATTTTCCCACTTATGCCCATTCACAGACTTAACGAGGAGCCGGTCAGAAATGCGACGATACAGGACATGACATGCGATTCCGACGGGAAGATCGACAATTTCATTTCAACACGTAACCTTTCCTATCATCTTCCGGTGCACCCCCTGAAAGCCAGAGAGCCCTACTATCTCGGAGTCTTCCTTGTCGGAGCTTACCAGGAGATACTGGGAGATCTTCATAATCTCTTTGGTGATACCAATGCGGTTCACGTTTCGGTTGATAAGGACGGATATAAGATCGATCAGATTATTGACGGGGAGACTGTCGCAGAAGTCCTTGACTATGTGCAGTATAATTCAAAAAAAATGGTGCGCACAGTCGAGACATGGGTTACATCATCAGTTAAAGCAGGTATAATAACACTTGAAGAGGGAAAGGAATTCCTTTCAAATTACCGGTCGGGACTATACGGTTATACCTATCTGGAATAGTGAACCAGGTATTTAATCTCAGTGGTTTTTCCTGATATTTAAATATTTTTACTACCTTGGAATACTAATTCAACCGGAACCTATCGTTAACTTATTATTAATCAAATTATCAGGTTATGAGCAACTCTACTTTTGATTTAAATGAATTTATCAGGGAATCCAAAGAGGTCCTTGTTAATCCGAAATCCTATTTTTCGACAATGAAAACATCGGGCGGTCTTGTCGAACCTCTTATCAAAGCTGTGCTTTATGGAGCTCTGGCCGGAATAATAGCATTTCTCTGGAGCCTTTTCGGCATAGGTGCCGTTACCGGAGGAATGATAGGTGGAGCAATAGGCGCAATGGCACTGATATGGTATATTGTTGCAGCCGTCTTTGGCCTCTTCATAGGAGCTGTGATATTACTTGTTATCTCCTCTATCTGCAAGGGAAGCACCGATTTTGAAGCCAATGCAAGGGTTACTGCTGCCATTATGGTGATAATGCCCATAAGCGCTCTTCTCTCATTCACAATGGGAATAAACACATATTTCGGAATGATTATAAACCTGGCAGTAAATATTTTCGCCCTCTGGCTGCTCTATAATGGACTTGTCGAATCTCTCAAAGCCAAACAGGAGACAGCAAGGATCGTTATGTATATACTGATAGCGCTCTTTGTCATCTTTATGCTTATCGGACTCGGAACAAAGAACCGTGCCAACAGATATCTCGACACCTACAACAAAGAGTTCAAGGAGCTTATGAAAGAAGCGGAGGATGATTAGAACCCCGGCCGGATCGCCAATCAGCACCGGTTGTGTAAGAAACCGGTAGTTGTCATTATGCAGAACATATGAAGGACTGGTCTGTTCAACGCAATATTCCGGTAGTACTCGTTTACAGGATATCGCTTATAATGATCCTGTTCACACTTGCCCGGATTGGGTTCTATGTTTTCAATCACAAGATGTTCCCGGGTGTTACTATTCCCGAGTTTCTTACTATCCTGAAAGGGGGATTGCTCTTCGACCTTTCAGCAGTGGTATATATCAATATGATATTTATACTGCTGCATATAATCCCGTTTGATATCAGATACCGGGAAAAGTATCAGGGATTTGTGAAGTATTTGTTTTTTATCACCAACGGAATTGCACTGGCCATAAACGGAATGGATTATGTTTATTACCGGTTTGTTTTTAAAAGGGCCACTGCCGATGTTTTCAAAACATTTGAACATGAATCCAATCTTGTGAAACTGTTTTTTCAGTTTCAGATGGATTACTGGCAGGTTGTCGTTTATACTCTTCTGCTTATTTTTCTTATGGTGCTTCTCTATAACCAGGTGAGGACCTCCAGACCTGTACCGGCAAACAGGTTTATCTACCACGTTGTAAACGTTCTGGCTGTCCCGCTGATAGCAGGAGCAGTGTTCCTGGCGGCGCTTGGCGGCCAAAAGCATTCAACCCGGCCCATAACCATCAGCAATGCCACAAGATATGTCAGCAACCCCAGAGATGTCGCACTGGTGCTCAATACACCTTTCACCCTTATCAGGACTTTCGGTAAGAAATCACTGGTCAGATATGAATTCTTTGATGAGAAGGAACTCCGTCAAATTTATAATCCTCATTATGTTCCTGAGAAAAAAGGAGGTTTCAGGGAAGAAAATGTAGTAATAATCATTCTTGAAAGCTTTGCCAGGGAGTATATCGGTTACCTGAACCCGGACCTTCAGGAGGGGACCTACGAAGGATACACACCATTTTTAGACTCACTTCTGGAAATGAGCCTCACTTTCGATGTTACAATAGCCAACGGCAAGAAATCGATAGAGGCTATGCCCTCAATCCTGGCATCAATACCTTCACTGGAGACCCCTTACACAATTTCGCAATATGCAAATAATGACATAAATGGAATGCCGCATTTGCTAAAACGGAAAGGATATTATTCGGCTTTTTTTCACGGCGCTCCTAACGGCTCAATGGGTTTCGACTCATTCGCCGGAATGGTTGGTTTTGACGACTACTTCGGACTCAGCGAGTACCCCGATGAACAGGATTTTGATGGTGTATGGGGAGTCTGGGATGAGCCTTTCTTCCAGTTCTTCGCAGATAAACTGAACGGGTTCACTGAACCCTTCCTGGCTTCAATATTTTCCGTTTCATCTCATCATCCATTTAAAGTGCCTGAAAAATATAAAAACAGATTCAGAAAAGGGCCCGCTCCCATACTCGAGTTGGTCGGATATACCGACCATGCTATTAAGGAATTCTTTCAAACTGTCTCTGAAGAACCATGGTTCAACAATACTATATTCGTTATTACTGCCGATCATACAAATGAGTCAGTACACCGGGAGTTCCAGAATAATTTCGGCTCATACAGTGTGCCGGTTATCTTCTACAAACCCGGAAGCGATCTGAAAGGAATCAGGAACAAAATAGCCCAGCAGATAGATATTATGCCAACCATTCTGAACTATCTCAATTACGACGAGGAATATATTGCATTTGGCAATGACCTTTTCAGCGATTCAGATATATCGTTTGCCTTTAATACGTCGGGAAGTGCCTATAACCTTTACATGAGCGACCATCTGCTCGAAATGATTGATGTTACACCCGTGGGGCTGTTTAATTATAAAACAGACAGGTTCCTGGAATC
>Ga0334887_1003382_pt1 | contig 15934 bp, 15 predicted proteins | sample GraSluR1_MG_10_FD_207217 | JGI IMG/M metagenome (GOLD analysis project Ga0334887, IMG submission 207217) | Sludge microbial communities from methane-producing bioreactor in Wageningen University, Netherlands - Granular Sludge_18_07-R1 | ecosystem: Engineered > Bioreactor > Anaerobic >...
TTCCAGTTGCCCATCCTTGACTTCCAAAGATACCTCCAAAGTTGCCACTGGTTGGCAAACTATCAGCTTTAAACCAACCTGTTATAGTTATACTTGTAGTAGAAGAAAGATTAGAGAGAGAAACATAATCATCGCTCCCATCGAAATTTATTGCATCATCATATCTTCCTGAAGAAGTCCAGGTTGGAGAATTATAAAGGGTTCCAGTATTATGATTCCCGCTTGAATCGACAGTATAATTTCCTGTTCCTTCGTCAAAGTGCCATGAACCAACAAGACCTGTTTCGTTAAATATCTCTGGCTCAACAAGGATTTGATAGTTTGTTAGAGTGTTTGCATTTCCTGTATTGTCTATAGAAACAGTTTTGGCGTAGTCATAGTTTTGTAACGAATAATCAGAAAAATGAGATACGTTAAAAGTGACATTTTGTCCATCATTTTCAATAATCACACAATCGCTACAAGGTTCCCCATTTTCAAGAACTATTACATTAGACATATTTACAAAATATAACGTAATATTTGCAGACGAATTAAAAGAAGAATCGAGATTTGAGGTATCAACACTTACATTATTAAAGCTAATATTCACGTAAGAATCAAAATTTGCACCTGAAGCATTAACTGTTCCAGCCCAAGATATTTTTCCATGTGCAGATTTTTCTAATACTGGTTTTGATACGCTTTGAATTGTTGTTTGATTATAAGAAGAGTTGAAATTAGTTGTTGAGCCATCAAAGTCAGAGTAGGAAGGATTATAACTAACTTCCGAACTTGCGGGTCTAAAAGCAACTAAAGAAACAATTCCTCTACTTAAACTCGAAGTTGTCCATCCTATATCACCAGAACTCGTGCTATTAGCAATCTTGTAACCTTGCGCTCCCGCACCTGAAACACCTAGTTGACTTGAGACTAAAGTATGATTCGTTCCATATGCAGATAGAGTGGCTTCATATCCATTAGCTCCACCACTAATAACTATATCACCATCTTGTAAACCGGTTAAACTTGTATAAAAAGTTGCAGAGGTAGTTGTAGCATATGTTGAATTTACAGGACCACTACTTGAAACATTACTAAGGGTTAAAGCGTGAATCGAACCTCGCTGTACATCAGAGCCTGGAAAAGTGCATAAAATATTTCCGGTATTTCCGGCATCAACAGACATCCAAAACATTGCACCCCCTATGTAATAACTGGTTACATAATAATTTGTTGAAGCGCTTGAAATTTTTGTCATCGTTGAGCCATTAAAGGTACAATTTTGTGCTTCAGAATTTGCATTATATTCAGCTTGAACCCATACAGCCAATATTAAATCATCTCCTTTATCAGAAGGCACCGTGTAGCTACTTAAGGTTATAGTATCTGCTATTGAGTCAGTTCCATAAGATTGATTGTTATGAATATATGATGGTTCTTCCTCAGGGATTTTAGCAAGTGGAAGATAATCAATATTTGTGCCATTTGTACTCACAGTATAACTTGAATTGCAAAAGCCATTTTCATCAGAATCACAAGTTTCGGAAAAACCTGTACCCGAAGGATTTAACCAAAGGTTTCCCCCAATATACCCTACTGTGCCATCAACTCTTGTCCCCTCTTGCATTGTTGTATTCCAAGTACTATTATATTCTCCAGAAATCTCTACATTTACTGAGTTATTAAAGAGATTATTAAACAAATTATCACTATGTAAAGAACCTGCAAAGCCAATTTCACTTGAATTTATTATTTTGTTGTTAAAAAAAGTATTATTACCAGAAAAAGAAGAACTAATACTAATGTTAGAGTCACTAATAGTATTATTTGAAATTGAATTATGGCCCGAAAATATTAAAGCAAGTCCTGAAAAAGTATTAACAATTTCATTTCCGGAAATGTTGCAATATTCAATTATAGAACCAATATACCCGGACACATACATTCCAAAATCCCACTCTGAAACTATACAATTTTTGATAGTTGTATGGTTTGCTCCATATAATGTAGAAATACCCATAGATTGATTTGTCTTAAAACCATCTATTCTATGACCCATGCAATCTAAAGTAACGTTTTTTGCAGTTATATTCATACAGGTCAAGTTATCTGAATCAATGATATCTTTTATCAAATAATAAGTTTTCCCTTCCTCATCTAAGTTTAAACAATCTTTGATAAAATAATTAGGATTTGCCAAAGGTAGATAATCGGCAGAGAATTCAGAGAATTCATAAGGTTCATCACAAAAACCATCTGAATTTGAATCATTGCAATATGAACCGCATAATGGAAACCACAGATTTCCTCCAATATTGCCACTTAAACCATCAATCCTATCCCCAGATTGATTTGAGGTATTAAAATAATTTAAGTAATCACTAAAAATTTCAGAATCATCAGAAAAATAGAAGATATTGTTATAAAAAATATTTGGAGAAGGATCATAACCTTCACTTGAAAAAGCTAATTTAGTTTCAGTAAATATGTTGTTTGAAAATGTGTTTGAAGAACTATTAAAAAAGAAGTACAAATTTAAACCCTCTTCAGAGATAATATCATTATTTTTAAAATTATTTTGTGAAGAATTAATAGCAAATAACGCATAATATGCATTAATTATATTATTTTGAACATTTGTACCAAATGTATTAACTAGAACTAAAGCATGGCTCTCACTATTATTGTTGGTAATGGTATTATTAAAACTCGATAAATTATACACTGGTCTATATTCTCCTAAATCAAAAGCAGTAAAATTTCCTAAGCTAAAAGGAATTATGTATCCCTTAATATCACAGTTACGAACCGATGAATGATTATTCTGAACCTCAATACCAACAAAACTAGAATCCACACCCTCGATCAAATGACCATTACAATCCAAACTAACGTTATTTGCACTTAAAACCATACATGTTGATTCATCAGAATCAAGAATATCTTCAGTTAGAACATATATTTCATTAGGTGTATCAAGTTCAGCACAATCATCGATATATGTTAAAGAATAAACTGCAGAAAAAAAAATGGTGTGTAGAAATATTATAAGAAAAATGTTTATCAATTTTCTAGGCCAAATACAACTATTAAAGAGAACTCTACTCCTATCCGACCTCTTATTAATATTCACTTACGTACTACCCCTAACTAAATAAAAAACCAAAAGCCACCAAAAAAATAACAATAAATCTAAAGTTTTTCATTTTTAAATTCCTTACAAATCTTTTGGAAATATTTCTTAACAAAACAAACACCTATCCCCTTTTTAAAAAAAGCCAAGATTTTAAGGTATTTTTAATTGCAATTTCAAGCGGAGATATTCCAAAATCTTAAACATTAATATCCTATACCCTTTTCAGGGTGATAATTAGGAAACTCCTCTTCACTTGTTGTATGCTCCAAATAGACCTTAATCATTCCATAAAGTTTGTATAAATCCTCTCTTACCTTATCACGATGCATTATTATTTGGTCTCTAAGCCACCTTTTGGCAAAAGTTTCATAAAAAAACGCAACAAAAGGATGTTTTTTTAGTTCCCCTTTTGGATCAAAAAGCAGATAACCTTTCAAATTAAAATTAACCTCTCCAAGATTCATCTTCTCCTTTTTATCATTAATCACAATTTCAGTATCATTAAGCCCTAGAATCTGAATCTCCATATCTATATGATACTCAAAATATTTTGACATAGTCTTTTCTTCTCCAGCAAAAGATCTCCACCAATACCATATATCTTTACCCCTTTGATTTGTAGATTGCCAGTAATACTTTTCGTAGAACGTATCTGATGGCCCTTCAGGCTTATACCCTTCATCCATAAGCCATTCATGCATCATCTCATAAATTGGAATCATTTTAAAAGCAGATTTCTTGTGCCTTAAATCTAATCTGATTTCGCCAATAACCGTTCCAGACCCAGGTCTTATTCCCATAATTCCCCTTTTTTTACTTTATACTTTTTAATATTATTGTTTTTTACCTTGATTTTTGAACCCCTTTTCTAGCACATACATCCGCAATTGGGCATTTTGAGCAAAATGGGCTAATTGGTTTACAGATGTTTTGGCCAAATGTAACAAGTAAAAGATTATACTTATTCCAATGCCTTATTGGAAGCTTTTTTCTTAGTGCAAACTCAGATTCCAAAGGATCTTTTGTTTTGATGTACCCAAACCTGTTGCTAATTCTATGCACATGCACATCCACACACATTGCTGGTATATCAAATGCTTCAGTTAATACAAGGTTAGCTGTTTTTCTTCCAACTCCTGGAAGGCAAAGCAACTTATCCATATCCTTTGGCACATTACCATCATATTTATCTAAAAGGATTTTTGATATCTCAATTATGCTTTTTGTTTTGTTTTTGTAAAATCCTACTGGATAAATTGCCTTTTGTATCTTTTCTGGGCTCAAATCCAACATTTCTTTTGGTGTCCTTGCAAGAGCAAAAAGCCTTAACGATGCTTCTTTTGTTACATCATCTTTAGTCCTTAAACTAAGAATTGTAGAAATAAGTATCTGAAATGGACTTGCTGAAACATTCTTAAAATAGGTTACAACAGGAATTGTAAATCCTTTTATTGAGTTTTCAATTTTATCTAATACTGCTGAAATGTTTTGATTTGATATCATTTCTCTAATTATTATTACAAGGTGTTTTTTAATTTTGCGATGTTTTTGATTAGAAACGGCAGATTCAGCAAAAATTTTATAAACAGCATAGTAATAGTTTCTTAAATCATGCCAAGAAATAAAAGGATTATTCCCTTAGCATCATTAGCAAGGGAATTTTATGATGAAAACACATCAAGGGTTTCAACAGAAGCACTAGTTGAGCTTTCAGAGTGGCTTGAAAATTACGGATTAAAACTCTCTTCAAAGGCTTGGGAGCTTTGTATTAACTCTAACAAAAAAACATTAATGGATACAGATATAAAAATTGCACAAGAACTTTTGAGAAAAAAATACTAACGGATGATTTTTCAATGGAAGATAAAGAAACAAAAAGAAAAACTATTGGACTAACTTGCAAAGCAAAACTCTTCGGGAAAAAAACTGGGCATAGAGAACTTTTAGCAAGGGTTGATACAGGCGCTGCGCTTTGTTCAGTAGATTTAGATATCGCAGCGGAACTTAGGTTAGGACCTATTGTAAAGGCAAAAAAGGTAAGGTCTTCAAATGCATCTATGAAAAGGCCTATTGTTAAAGCACAATTAGAGATTGAAGGAAAAAAAATTGTTGTAAGCTTTAGTATCTCAGATAGGTCACATATGAGTTATCCTGTTCTTATTGGAAGAAATGCGTTAAAGAAATTTGGGTTTTTAATTGACCCCGTAGAGTAGATTATTATATTTTTTAAAGGAATGATACCTATGAAAGCATGTGTAATAAGTCTTGGAAGCATAAGTTCTAAGTGGGTTGTTGAATCATTAAAGAAATATTTCGAAGTAGTTGATGATATTGATTTGCAAAAAATCGAAGTATCAATTACTGATAAAGGCTGGAACTTGTTATACCTTGGAAAAAAAATGGAGAGTTATGATTGTGTATATCTTAAAGGGTCATTTAGATATTCAAATCTTTTAAGGACGATTGCAACGGCACTTGAAGGAAAATCTTATACTCCCATATGTGCAGAGGCGTTTACTGTCGGCCACGATAAGATTATTAATCATATTGCATTTCAAAAACAAAACATTCCAACCCCTAAAACTTATCTTTTTCCATCTCTTTCTTCTGCCAAAAAATTTCTTAAAGACGGAGCTACATATCCATTGATTATTAAGATTCCAAATGGCACTCAAGGTAAAGGCGTCCTTTTTGTTGATTCATATCCATCTGCCTCATCAATTCTTGATACTTTATCGGCTTTAAGACAGGCTTTTTTGGTGCAAGAATATGTTGAAACTGGTGGATCAGATATAAGAGCGATTGTTGTAGGAAACAAACTTTGCGCTTCAATGGTAAGAAAAGCACAAGTAGGGGAGAAAAGGGCAAATATCCACGCAGGGGGAGAGGGAGTTCCTTTTGTTCCAGATGAAAAGACAAAAAAGATTGCGATTGCAGCTGCTAAAGCGACTGGTGCAGAGATATGTGCAATAGATATTTTATTGAGTTCTAAGGGACCAGTTGTTATAGAGGCAAACCTAAGTCCAGGTCTTCAAGGCATTACAAGAGCAACAAAGATTGATGTTGCTGGAGAGATTGCAAAATATTTATATGAGCAAACTAAAAAATTCAAAGCAAAAAAGAATGGGAAAGAACAGGATAAAATCTTTCAAGATCTTGGAATTGCCTGTTCAGCTCAAGAAGGAGAGAAGCCTTCTTTAATTACTAATCTTGAGATTAAGAATGAAAAAATGATAATTCCAAAAGAGATTTACTCTAAATGTGACTTTGCAGATTTTGAAGAGTATTATGTTGAGTGTGAAAGGGGTAAACTTACTATAAAAAAGATGTTAGATTAATTATTTTTTTTTAAAATATTTGTTTCTAAGCAAAATCACTTGAGAAAAGAGAAAGATTTAAATAGTATTAATGCCCGAAAAGGTATATTTGTTTACAAAATAGTTTGTTAACAAATCTAAAAAGAGGTGAAAATGATGGTAAAAAGAAAGGCGCAAACAGCAACAGAGTATTTGATTATTTTAGCTGTTGTGATTGTTATCGCGTTAATAGTAGTAGGAGTAATGGGAGGAATCCCTGGAATTGGAAGAGGTGTAGGCACAAAGACTTCTTCGTCTTATTGGAGTTCAGCAGACATTGCAATTGATGCTTATTCAATTACTGTTGCAGGACAAGTAACAGCAGTTGTAAGAAACAATTTACAAAAAAGTGTAACTCTAACAGCATTTACTATTGGTGGAACTAACATGGCTACATTAGGTACATTAAGTCCGGGTGAAACAACTACTTTAACCTCAGCTGCAACTGCACTTCCATGCTCAGGGTCGTTTTCCCATGCGGTAAGTGTTACATATACAGACCTTGCAACAGGAGCAGCTTACACCTTTACTGGAGATGGCCATAAGTTAGAAGGAGCCTGTGCTAATTAAAAAGTATGTTTTTTTTTTGTTTTTTTATATTTTTAAATAATGTGTTTTTATTTTTAAAAGTCATTTAAAGGGGTAAATTAATTTGTCAAATAAATCACAATCTTCAACGGAAACTATAATCATGCTTTCGGTGTTTTTAATAATTTTTCTTGTAATATTTATTCTAAACCAAAATGTATTCTTTGGGCTTACTAGTAGGATAAGCAGAACAAAAGCTCAAAATGCACTTGATGAGATTATACATTCATCAAGGCTTTTGTATCTTCAAGGTGATGGGGCATTTGCTAAGATATTTGTGGATTTCCCTGATAACATTCAAAACATCACAATTGAGAACAACTCAATAATCATGGCCTTAAGATTTGGTAAAGATATTGAGTACTTGACAAAACAGCTTCCTTTTGAAACCATAGGAGAAATTACCCAATTTAAAGGATTACAGCCAATAAATATTGATGCAAGAAAGAGATTTCTTTTGATTGGCAAGGGAATTGTCAAGGCAAATCTAGAGAGTAATTATGTAAATGTATCTATTGGAAAATATGAAAACCAATCTATTGATATTGATAATCTTTTGAATAACTCTATGCAAGCTAATCTGAGCTATGATGGGTCTGGCTTCTCAATTGTTTTTAATAAAACCTGCCTTAATTTCACCTCAAGGCAAAGGCTTTATGCTAATTATAGGGTGTATGTAGCTGGTGGCACTCCAGTGGGTGAATACCAAGGAAACATATACATTAATGCAGTTGATAAGGTTTCTTTTGAAACCAAGAACTTAACGCTCCCTTTTATTGTGAATGCAATTCCTTAAGCAATTAATTAAAGGGTTGTTTTCAAATTCAACTTGGCTCTTTATTTATAATCATGTTTAATCGCAGAGTATGTAGAAATAAAAGTGCTCAGCTAACAACTGAGGTTATTATTGTTTTAGCAATAGCTTTTTTTGTATTCTTGATATTTCTTATGATTATACTACCAAAAGAGCAAGAGATTGAATCCAAAAGAACTAAGAATAAGGCTACTGAACTTGCTAATCTCATCTCTTCAAGTATAAATCAAGTTTATATTTCTGGAAATGGCGCGCAAAAGACCATATATATTCCTCAAACAGTGAATGGTATTGCTGATTATAATATTACAATATCAGGTGTGATTGTAGATATTAATTATAAAAAGAGCCATGTACAAAGTTCTATTATGACCTCAAGGATTACTGGAGAATTTGAATTGGGCTATAATTTGATAACTAATAGTTTTGGAGAGATTATTATCAGCTCTTAAAAGAATTTTTTAAAATTAACCTAGCCAAAGTGCATATAAAGTTGATTTAGATGAAACAAATTAAAAAAAAAGGACAGATGTTTACGATTGATTTACTATTTGGATTTATTTTGTTTGTTATTGTATTTTTAATTCTTGAAGGAGCTTGGGTTTCAATAAGAGAAAAATCTATGAACCAAGATAATATTAATGACCTTCAGCTTTTATCTGATTCTTTGGCACAAAATCTTTTATCTTCATCAGGCAATCCTCAAGGCTGGGAAGATATTGAGATTAATTCTAGCTCGGTTAAAGCAATTGGTATTGCAACCTCACCAAATCTTTTAAGTGTTGATAAGATTATGACTATTCAAAGTCAAAATAATGAGATTTATGATGAGTTAAAAGAGATTTTTGGGATAACTGGACCAGGCTATGAGTTCTATGTGGAGATTAGATACCTTGGAGGGGGAGGGCTTTTTGGATTAAACCCTGTGATTGCTTACACCTTTGCAAATTCTGATAGCTATGCAGAAGAAGGAAATGCAGAGTATTACGGGATTAGGGATTATCTTGATTCTAATGAGATAGAATACACAAATTATATGGAGGATTGGCAAACTCTTTTGGAAAATATAGATGATTATAATGTAGCAATATTTGAAGACCCTGATATTGATGATAAAGACCTTACAAAAGCCCAACAAAACAAACTTAAAGCTTGGCTTGAAAGGGGAAACTTTTTTTTACACAAGGAGAAGGGAACAATTGGTCAAGTATTTGGTTTGAATTATAATAGTTACGCAGACAACATGTATGGAATTGTTAAAAGAACTGATAATATGCTTAATAATGTAGGGATAGGAGATGAGGTGTTTTGTGAAGAAGGTTATAGAATTAATAAAAATAAAGGAAATGTAGGGAGTCTTATAGAAGATAATAGCAACCATCCAATGATAGCGTATGCAAATGTTTCTAATGGAACATTTTTTTATTTGTGCGATACCCAAGGAAAGGTTTTTTTTAATACAAGCCGTATAGAAAAATATAACAATGTCAGAGAGATCATCAACTTTGGAGGGGGAGTATTATCATATAAGTTCGGGATTAAGCCAATAGATTACGATATTGTATCAAGAACGCAAAGAATTGTCACACTTGATACAAATACAACGGCAAATATGATAGTAATGGTTTGGAAAAGAAAATGAGGCATAAAAACAAAAGTGGTATTATATTTAGCCTTGATATATTGGTTTCTATAGCATTATCTTTCTTGGTAATAATAGCAATATTTTCACTTTCTAATACTGTTGATGAGAAACAAATACTACAACATCATCATTCTTATGATATTTTAATGGACACTTTAACAACGCTTGAAACATCTGAAATGTTTGATTATTTACTGAGATCTGGTGATCAAACTACATTTATAACAACACTCGGTGGTTTCTTACCAAATTCAATGTGTGCCAAGGTCTATATCTTTTATAGCAATAATTCAGAGATGCTTAATCTTTCACTCCCTTGTTTTGAAGAGGGCGCTGAGAGCTTAATGGTTGTCCACAGAAGTTTTATAGTTAATAATACCCCATATTATTGTAAACTGGAGGCATATTCAAATGAATAAAAAGTGGAACAAAAAAGGGTTCTTTTTTAGCCTGCTTTTAATGTTTATGCTAATTATGCTCTTTAGCATGGCTTTAGTATCAAAAGAGATATCTAGGCAAGACTATGAGGTTTTAGAATCTCTTCTCTTAGCCAAGAAAATTAGATACATTGAATCAGATGTTGCAACTGATTTTTTAAACATATTAAATATCTCTGTGAACGCTTCAAAAACCAATTTTACCATATCAAATTTATATTTAAAAGATTACTCCAAAAATCTTTCTTTGTATAATGACTTTTTGAAATCCTATTCAAATCATACAAATATTGGTTTTGTTGCTAATGTTTCTAATGAGATATTTATCAACTCAAATCTATTAAATTTTTCAAATACTTCAATTTTTTATAATGATACACTAAATCTTAAAGGATTAACTATTGAGATTAAAGCAGATGAATTATCTAGTGGAGGGATAGAGTTTACTCCCAGTGATTCTGGGGCAGTGGTTGTTAATTGCGTTATTAGAAATTCTGCGTTGATAGTTTTATACAACAAAACAAGGTATTTAGACTTAAATTCTTATAATTCTGCTTTTGGGTACAGCAGTGGTGGGAAGAATGTAAGTTTAAATGTTTCTAACGCAAGATTAATTTTAAACTCTAATGCAACAACGACTATAACACGTATCACTTTTGATTTTAACAACGATTACGCTTATGGGGAAGTTGGAGAAATAAGTTTTGAAGAGTACTTAGGACTTATTAAGGACTCAAGGATTTTACTTGCTAAAGGTTAAAAAACTAAATTTTTCTAATTTGTTATATGTTTTGATTTTTTGTATATAAATAACTGCTTTGTTCCAAACGATGATTTAGCATATCGGGGCTAGATAGACTGCCTTAGTTCAATAGGCGAAGTTATCTAAAGTGGTGTATTTTAGCTTACCTATTAGTTGTATCCCTTATAAAACCCAAATAGCACAAGGTTTTTAAATTAAAAGTGATGACAGATATAAAAGATTGCTAAAAAGAAAATATTGTTGGTAATCCAATTCAAAGATTTAACCTTTACAAGAAGTTGGTTAAGATTGTACCTGTCAAAATCGGTTTAAATAACATTGTTCGTATGAATAAGGTAGTGTTTGAATTATAAGTCTGAAATCAACAAGGTTCAAAAAATTTTGTGGGCGTGAATACAAAATAGAGATTTAAAAATGATAGGACCAAACAAAAACAAAAATCATCTTAATCATTTGAAAATAACAAAAGAAAAGATATTAGTAGAACAAGAGAAATCAGGGATTATCAGAACTCCAACAGGCATACCGGGTTTTGATGAACTAATACAAGGTGGTTTTGTCAAGGGAAGTATTAATCTGATTTCAGGTGATGCAGGGACAAATAAGAGTATATTTGGTATACAATTTCTTTATAATGGGATAACTAAATACAATGAAAATGGAGTATTTATTAGTTTTGAAGAAAAAAAAGAGAATGTTTATAGAGCAATGAAATTATTTGGTTGGGACCTTCAAAAACTTGAAGATGATGGAAAGTTTATTTTTTTAGAGTATACGCCTGAACAAGTTGAGGCTGTGATTAAAACGGGAGGAGGGATTGCTTCGGATATTATTACTTCAAATAATACAAAAAGGGTTGTTATTGATTCTATAACTGCTGTAACAACGCTTTATGAATTTCTGAGGTTGCTCAAAATACCCATGAACACGTGCCTACAATTGAAGAGTATGAAGTAGATGGTGATATTTTGTTATATAGTGTTTTGGAGGGGAACATAAGAATTAAGTACATTGAAGTTTTTAAAATGAGAGGAACAAATCATTCTAATAAGATTTATATATTAGATTTGAACCATAATGGTTTATCTATAAGAAAATAAGGTCTGCAAATGATTGAAAGGATAATTATAGCCCCAGATAAGATATTTGATTTTGTAATAGATGAATATGATAAGAAAAAGCTAGGAGTTAGCATTTCACAAGTTTCTAAATCACTTTTAATTGAGCCAAAGAAAGTCGAGTTTTGGGCAGTATTTTTAGAGGAGCAAGGGATTTTAGAGATTAATTACCCATTAAACCCATTTGGTTCTCCTATTCTTAAACCATTAAAAAGAGAGATAAAAGATAATAAAAAGCCAATACCTATCGTTGAAAAAAAGGAATTAATATACGATTATCAGTTGAATTCAGATGGAATGGATGCACACGTTAAAATTTGGAAAGTGCCAAATGAAGATGTGTCAATTTATGATTTAAGTGTTCCTAAACTTTCAATAGGAGCAGAAGCGTTTGTGAATGGAATGATTGAGCTTTTGCTTAAAAACATTCCAACTGAGATTGAAGAGGCAACCGACCCTAAAAAGGTTGAAGAGATTAAAAAAAGATATCTTAAAACTGTTATTTTAGAGGTTAGAAAAAGAATACCTGAAGAAAAGGAAGATATTATTTTATGCCTTGCAAGTATAATTATACATAAGATTTATGGTCTTGGACATATTGAGGTATTGTTATCAGATAATAATATTGAAGAGATAGCAATAAATAGTTCTACTGAGCCTATTTCTATTTATCATAAAAGAGCAGGATGGCTTAAAAGCCATATTTTTATTGATAATGAAGAGAACATTTTTAATCTTTCTTCAGATATTGGAAGAAGGTCTGGTCAGCAGATTAATTCACTTCACCCAATAATGGATGCTTATCTTTTAAGTGGGGATAGGGTTGCATCTACACTTTATCCTATTAGTACTAATGGGAATACAATTACAATAAGAAGATTTGCAAGAAACCCATGGACAATTACTCAGTTTGTGGAAAAAGAGATTAATCTATTCTCAAAAGAGGTTGCAGCATTTATTTGGCTTGCTATGCAATACGAATTAAATATTATTGTTGCAGGAGGTACCGCATCAGGAAAGACCTCAGTTCTAAATGTTCTATCATCATTTATACCGCCAACTAATAGGATAATTAGTGTTGAAGATACAAGGGAAATATCTTTGCCAAAATCTTTGCGATGGAACTGGGTCCCTATGACTAGCAAAAATCCCAATCCTGAAGGAGAGGGAGAGATTTCAATGCTTGATTTAATAGTTGCTGCTCTTAGGATGAGGCCTGATAGGATTTTAGTAGGAGAGATTAGAAGAAAAGAACAGGCTCAAGCACTTTTTGAGGCAATGCATACTGGACATTCTGTTTATGCTACGATGCATGCAGATACTGCAAGCCAAGTATTAAAAAGGCTTGAAGAGCCTCCTTTAAGTGTTCCAAAAACCGAGATTGGTTCTCTACACCTTGTGATTATTCAATTCAGAGATAGAAGGTCTGGAAGAAGAAAAACCCTCGAGGTTGCAGAGATAATTGAAAGTAAGGATGATATTGAACTAAACCACCTATTTAGATGGACTCCAAGAACTGATAATTTTGAAAAAGTAAATCCTAGCAGAAGAATTTTTGAGGAATTAAGTCTTCATACTGGAGCAACTCCTAAGGAAATTGAACATGACCTAAAAGAAAAAGAAAATATTTTAGAATGGATGGCAAAAAACAAGATTGAAGATATTAATGATGTAGGAGAGATATTCAGGATCTATTACAAGGAAAAGGATTTCTTAATAAAGGGGATATCTCAAAAACTTAGTTTTAAAGAAATAATTGATTTATTTCAAGGTAAAGAAAATAAGAATAATGCTTCTGCCCAAAAAAAGAGCAATTTAGAACAAAATACATCAAAAAAAATAGGGCAAAGCATAAAAAATGAAAAACCCAAAGATAAATGTTAGAAGGCATCTTAATTAGATAGTTTCAAGGTTTTGCTTTTGCAAGTGAAAAATCCGAGCATAAATGTGTAGGGGTCTCACGAATAGTTGAGGTTAAACGTTATGTGAATCCGTCCATTCAAAATTTCGGCTTGAAAAATCAACAACCTCACCCCAAGGGGCGAGGTATGTTAGTAATATAAAAGCATGCGCTGTATTAAAGCTAGGTTGTTGATAACTGAAAAGCTTATCGAATCCTCTTGTTGAAACACGAGGTATGCTTTTCTATTGACCAAAGTATGCGAATAACGGATTCATGAAATCAACAACCTCGCCCTAAAAGGCGAGGTATGTTGGCAATATAAAAGCATGATACAAACGATATAAACTGGATTTGAAGATACCTAAAAAGAATATGTAAAACAATAATTTGCTTGTTGGTTTTATTTGTATATGTAGGTTTATATTTAGAGGGGCACTATGGATAGCAGAAAAGATAATGGAATAATATTTATTTTAGTAGACCCTTCTTTTTCTAAAAAAAGACTTAAAAGATTTAAAAATATTGGATCGTTTCTTTTGAAAGCATTCCCCTCAATTCCAAGTGATTTAAAGAAGGCATCGCTTAAATACGAAGCCATTCCATATATGATTTCAGTGTTTTTTAGTTCTCTTTTATATGGAGTTTTGTTCTCGGTTATATCTTCCCAGTTGGTTTTTCTTAGAACCAAAGAGATTACCCAAACCATAATTTTGTTTCTACAGGTTTTTTTTGGCGTGGCGCTCCTGTTTTTCATAATACTCACTAAATACCCTAAGATTTTGGCACAAAAAAGAGCAGATGAGATTGATAAACATTTGATTTTTGCGGTTAAAGACCTTTTACTACATACTGCCACAGGAGCGCCACTTTACAATGCTATTGTAAATGTTTCTAAATCAGATTATGGCGAGATATCTGATTGTTTTAAAGAAGCAATTCTAAGGATAAATGCAGGTAAATCAATTGATAATGCAATGGAAGAGGTTGCAAAAGAAACAGACTCGGAATTTTTTAATAAGGTTTCATGGCAGATTGTTAATACTATAAGGTCAGGTGGAAATCTTAAGGAATCACTTAATTCTATTATTAATGAATTAACTCAAAACCAAAGAGCAAGAATTTCAAGCTATGCAAATGAACTGAATCTTTGGTCTTTGATATATATGCTTTTTGCTGTAGCTATTCCTACTATTGGAATGACTATGATGATTATTTTGTCATCGTTTGCTGATATGGGAGTAAATGAGATTACTATTACTGCTTTTGTTGGGATTACTGTAATTGTTCAGGTGATTATAATTAATATGATCAAGGCTAGAAGGCCGGCAGTAGAATTTTAATCCATATTTTAAATAGTTGATAGATAAAGTGTTGATATAATCAATACTTGAATTAGGCTAGATGTATATTAATGCTTGAAAAGAATTAGAATGCTAGGAATAGAATTTTGAAATACATTTGATCAGATAAAGAATTGTTATTTTTTAATATTGGAGAGTTAAGTGGATAAAACACAATTTAAAAAAGATTATGCTCAGGAGTATCAAAACTGGCACCTAGTGGGAAAGCAAGGTGGATAAAACACAATCAAAAAAAGATTGTAATCAGGAGTATCAAAACTTGCATATGATCTAAGAATTAAGTGAATAAGATGGAATTTAAAAAAAGGTTATACTTTAGTTTATCAAAACTGGCACCTGGTGGGAAAGCAAGGTGGATAAAACACAATTTAAAAAAGATTATGCTCCGAAATATCAAAACTGGCACCTAGTGGGAAAGCAAGATGGATAAAACACAATTTGAAAAAGATTATACTCCGAAATATCAAAACTGGCACTTGGTGGAACAGCAAGGTGGATAAAACACAATCTAAAAAAGATTGTAATCAGGAGTATCAAAACTTGCATATGATCTAAGAATTAAGTGAATAAGATGGAATTTAAAAAAAGGTTATACATTAGTTTATCAAAACTGGCACTTGGTGGAACAGCAAGGTGGATAAAACACAATTTAAAAAAGATTATACTCCGAAATATCAAAACTGGCACCTGGTGAAACAGCAAGGTGGATAAAACACAATTTGAAAAAGATTATACTCCGAAATATCAAAACTGGCACTTGGTGGAACAGCAAGGTGGATAAAACACAATCTAAAAAAGATTGTAATCAGGAGTATCAAAACTTGCATATGA
>Ga0334887_1003384_pt1 | contig 15930 bp, 14 predicted proteins | sample GraSluR1_MG_10_FD_207217 | JGI IMG/M metagenome (GOLD analysis project Ga0334887, IMG submission 207217) | Sludge microbial communities from methane-producing bioreactor in Wageningen University, Netherlands - Granular Sludge_18_07-R1 | ecosystem: Engineered > Bioreactor > Anaerobic >...
CCTAATAAAGGCTTTTGATAGGGCCTAACGGTTTATGGATTGACAGGATCACAAACGAACACGGTAAAGTTGCCGTATTCGTGCACCTGTTCAACCGCTGCGGGGGGGCAGATCGTCGTGTCAAATGGCGTGCCGGTGAACAAATTCTGATACGCTGAATCTTCGCGCCTATCCATCAACAGGTAGAATTGGTTCCAGTGATCGCGTGTTCGCAAATTAATCACTGTATCCATGGGCATGTCGTAATAATCAAAGTAATACCAGTAGGCGGTACTGAAATCGACCGAAGCCAGCACAACATCCTCTTCAGTGATTCTTTCACGCAGCCAGAGCGTGATTGTTTCGACATCACCCATCTCTCCCTGATGGTATTCGCTGTTTTGCCGCAAATGCACCACACCAAACCCTATCAGCCCCACCAAAAGAACGGACATTAAAACCTCAGTAGTTTTTCTGGCCGTTGGTGATGAAGCCAATGCTTTCAAAAAGCTGACCAGACCCGCAGCACTCCAGATCAACAACATGGGGAGCAGATAGGTCCAGGTGCGCGACCAGGGATTGGGTCGCTGAACCGCAAAGATCACAGCCAACACCAGCAACGTCACCAACGGTAGTGAAACCCGGCAATCTTTAACCGCCCGCCGTAGCAGCAGATACAGTATCAAACCAGCGATGATGACAACCACCATCGCCTGCGGTACTTCCCAGCTCCAGTCCCGCAGGGTTTCTGCCAGCCGGATCGGCAGTGTCTGGCGGAAATCAAGGAATGACAGACGCGCAACGAAAGGATTGTTAAAAAAAGAATCCCACCCGCTACCAAATAGAAAAACTGGCAGGTATAGCAGGAAGGTCAACACCCCTGTAAGAATCCCATATCCCAATAAGTATTTGCCAAACACCGCTTGATTCTGGTAATCGTCACCAATGTCGCCCAAAGCACCGCTGAAAAGCAGCCACACCCACAGGATCGCAAACGGATACAGCGCCACCGGCAATGTGTAGAAATTCAACACGCTGACCAGCACCAACAACAGCCAGGCAAAGCGGTTGCAGGTTCGCCGCACGACCTCCGACAATGCCGCCATCCAGATTGTAAACAACGCCATCAGCATGTAGCCACGCCCGTTCACCGATTGCAGTTTTAACCAGGGCAGTACCGCCACCAGGGCGCAAGCCAGCAGTGCCTGCCAGCGGCCATATTCCCGTCTTGTGTAAAGATATACACTCACCGTCAGCAGCACACCAGCCACAAAGGCTGGCAGACGTACGATAATTGGACCAGCATTGCCAAGCCAGCGGTACAAAACATGAATCTGGATCGTGTTGAAGATATGATTGTTGGGCAGATGGTAATCCGTCATGGAAGCGCGCAACCCGCGCTGTGCAAATGCAATAAAAGTGTAACTTTCATCATGCAGCATTGGCCGGTCAATCCACACCCACCGTCCCGCAAAAGCCAGCGCTACCAGGCCGATCAACAGCAGCCACTCCCACCAGGCAATTTCTTTGAGCCTCAGCTCCTTGCTGAACACCCGCGCATCTTCCCAGGTTGCTTTTGCGTACACCGGCAGCCACAACAAGAAAGCCTGTAAGGTGTGCTTAAAGCGCTCACGCATGGTCACGCTCAGTCCGCCCAACACAAACAAAATGCTGCCGGTCAGTGACAAAGGAATGCGCAAACGATTGTGCAAGCCAATGGTGAAGGATTCCAGCGAGCCATCACTGGCAAACTGGTCAAGGAAGGTCCGCAAACCCTCATATTGTCCGATGCCCAATAACAAAAGCAGGAATCCATTGAATAACAGCAATACAGTAATGAGCAGCGAGAGAACAGTGATTATTTTTTTCATCTGTCGCAACCAGTTTTCATAGGGTCTATTGTAACCGCATAATGAAAAGAATAATACCGTGCGTCATTTCGTGTAAAATAAAAGAGTATTGTTCCATACCCCAGAACCTACTGCAAGGAGATATCGTATGGATTACGAAAATACCTTCACCCCGGATGAAATGAAACTGGTTGCCTTTGCTCCGGCTGTGGCTGCCAATGGCATTGCCATGATAGACGGCATGATTTCAGAAGAAGAAACCCTCACCATCAGCGCCAATTTACTCAATACTACCGAGAAATACAAACACAATGATTTGATCATGCTGGCTATCCGTTCTTTTTCCAATCTTATGCTGGATGGCGACATGCCCGGCGAGATGCGCTATATCCGCACCCCTGAAGAATATATGCGCTGTTTTCGTAAGGTCGGCAAGATCATCGACAAAAAAGTGCCTGATGAGCAAGGCAGCGAATACAAGCAATTCCTGCTGGATCTCATGCACAACGTAGCGGCTGCCTCTTCCAACAAACGGCACTCGTTCTTTGGCAATAGCAACAATGTCTCTGCGGAGGAAAAAGATTTCATCGACCACATCGCCCAGATCATGAACGCCAGATAGTTGACAGCCTTCTGACCAAAGGCTATAATCAGACAAAATTCAATATTGCCTGCCAGAAGTAGTATCTTCGGCTGTGCTGCAAGAGAAGGGAGCCATGCGCTGAAAGCTCCCCCAGCAAATGCGAAGAGAAGTCGTCTGGCAATGGCTGCCGAAGAAATCAAACGAGAGTAGACCGGCACGGGTAAGCCCGTTACAGCAACATCGGATGTATGTCCGATACAAAGTGTACGCAAACGAAGCAAAACTTCAAATGCGTAAATTGAGGTGGTACCGCGGAATGTCCCCTTTCGTCCTCAGGCGAATCGGGGATTTTTTTTATGGGACTATCTCTTTTTTATTGGAGGAACGATGGCAAAAATTGAACTGCCCAAAACCTATGACTTTGCCGCCACCGAGCAGCGTTTATACCAGTGGTGGGAACAACAGGGTTACTTTAAGCCCACCAATGACCCCAACCAGCCGGGGCATGACCCTGACGTCAAACCCTTCGTTATCTCTATCCCCCCGCCCAACGTAACCGGCAAGCTGCACCTGGGCCATGCCATGTTCTTAAGCATGGAAGACCTCATGATCCGCTACCACCGCATGAAAGGCGAGCCTACCCTGTGGGTGCCCGGCAGCGATCACGCCGGCATCGCCACCCAGATGCGCGTGGAAGAAATGCTGCGCGAGCAAGGCACCAGCCGCGAGGAAGTCGGCCGCGAACGCTTCGAAGAAATCACCTGGGATTGGAAACATGAGTATGGCTCACATATCACCACCCAGGTACGCCGTATGGGTTCTTCCTGTGATTGGACCCGCGAACGCTTTACGCTGGATGAGGGCTTATCTCGTGCGGTGCGCGAGGCATTCGTCACACTCTATGAACAGGGTCTCATCTACCGCGGACCGCGCCTGATTAACTGGTCGCCGGGATTGCAAACTGCCGTCTCTGACCTGGAAGTGGAATATGCCGAAGAACCTGGTTTCTTCTACCACTTCAAATACATGCTGGCGGACGCTTCCGGTGATTTTCTGCCGGTTGCCACCACCCGCCCGGAGACCATCCTCGGCGATACCGCCGTGGCAGTGCACCCCGAAGATGACCGCTATCAGTCCTACATTGGGAAAACCGCCCTGGTGCCCATTCTGAACCGCGAAATTCCCATCATCGCCGATGACTACGTTGACCGCGAATTCGGCACCGGTGCCTTGAAAGTGACACCCGCCCACGACCCCAACGACTACGAGATCGGCTTGCGCCACAACCTGCCCATGATCAATATTATGACCAAACAGGCGCAGATCAATGAAAATGGCGGCCCTTACGAGGGCTTGGATCGCTTCGTCTGCCGTAAAAAGATGTGGGAAGATATGCGTGCCGCTGGTTTGGTGATCAAAGAAGAACCGCACACCCATCAGGTGCCGCGTTCTCAGCGCGGCGGAGAGATCATTGAACCGCTCATCTCGACCCAGTGGTTCCTCAATGTGGACGCGATGGCAGCAAAAGCCGCTGCCTCCGTGCTTGAAGGACGCACGGTCATCATCCCTGAACGCTTTGAAAAAGTGTATCTGCACTGGATGGAGAACATCCATGATTGGTGCATCAGCCGCCAGTTGTGGTGGGGACACCGCATCCCGGTGTGGTATTGCGATGATTGCGGCAAACAGACCAGCACGCGTGAAGACCCTGAATGCTGTGCGCATTGCGGCAGTTTGAACCTGCAGCAGGACCCTGATGTGCTCGATACCTGGTTCTCGTCCGCGCTGTGGCCTTTTTCAACCCTCGGCTGGCCTGACCAAACCCCTGATCTGGCTTATTTCTATCCCACCTCCATCCTCGAAACCGGCTACGATATCCTCTTTTTCTGGGTGGCTAAGATGATGATGATGGGTGTCTGGCTGACAGACAAAGAACCATTCCATACCGTGTACCTGCACGGCCTCATCCGCGATGAAGCCGGCCAGAAAATGAGCAAATCAAAGAACAATGTTGTCGATCCCTTGATCACCATGGATGAATTTGGCACAGATGCCCTGCGTTTCACCTTGCTGGTGGGTTCCAGCCCCGGCAATGACATGAACCTCAGCCTGAAAAAGGTCGAGGGCAACCGCAACTTTGCCAACAAGGTCTGGAACATGACTCGCTTCATCATCGGCGCGGTAGAAAAAGCCCCCACCCAGGCAGAAGCCGCACCGCTATATACGCTGGCAGATTCATGGATCTGGGCACGCATGAACGAACTCATCCGCAATGTGGATCGGCTGTTCGAAAACCATCTCTACGGTGAAGCCGGACGACAGATCTACGATTTCCTGTGGAGCGCATTCGCTGACTGGTATCTGGAAATCGCCAAGTTGCAGATAGAAGCAGGCGGTGACCGTGCCTTCTACACCGCTTATACCCTGGTGCAGGTACTGGATACCTGCCTGCGCTTGCTGCATCCTTTCACCCCCTTCTTTACCGAAGAAGCATGGCAATACTTGAAACAGGCCGCCCAAGAAAAAGCACCGGCCTTCAACCCCCGCCATGGTGCATGGGAAGAAGCGTTGATTATCGCCCGTTGGCCCGAAGCCCAGCCAGAAGAAGGCTGGGAAAACCAGAAGATCGCCGATTTCTCCCTGCTGCAAGAAGTGGTACGTGCTATCCGCAACCTGCGCGCCGAACAGAAGATCAACCCCGGCATCCTCACACCGGCAGTGATCGCGGCGGGAGAACGGCTGAAAATTCTACAAGAAAATCGTGACAGCCTGATTTCACTGGCGAAAATCGATCCAGACCATTGCGAAATCGTAGACGCGATCAGCGAACCGCCGACGGAAACTGCATCGACAGTGACCAGCGGTATTGCCGTCTACCTGCTGCTTGAAGGACTTATTGACAACACAGCAGAAATTGTCCGCCTGCAGCGCGAAGTACAGCAGGTCAATGAGCAGATCGAGCGTTTAGAAAAACTGCTGCGTTCGCCATTTGCAGAAAAAGCGCCCGCAGCCGTAGTTGAGAAAGAACGTGAAAAGCTGGCCACCTATCGGGAAAGCGCCCAACAGTTGCAGGATCAGTTGCAGAACCTGGCGTAAATTACCAGCAATTAAGCTTGATTGCGCCGTGCTCTCCCAGCAGAAAGAAATAAATGATAGGTAGTGGCGGTAAATCCACCGCCACTACCTGCTGATATTCAGCATGTCTATTCATAGATAACAGGTTCCGCCCCCAAAGACCGAGGTTGTCTTTGGATTCATTTGAGACAACTCCTATTAATTTGCTCCGTCTCAGGCGCGGCGACCGCCCTTCAAACTGTCCTGTAACTCTGATAACTGCTCCCAATCACCCTGGGCAGCCAATTTTGCCTGATCAGCCCAGGTGGACGGATTGGCGATTCGTATACCGGCTTCATCCAACACCGCCTGTAATTGCTCAGGAGTCTGCTGCGCCAGCTGTGCGAACGTATGAATGCCATTTTCTCCCAACAGCATGGAAATTTTTGGCCCAATACCTTCGATTTTCTTCAGATCATCTGGTTCGGTTGTTTCAGCTATCTTGTCTTCGATCGTTTCGACGATTTCCTCAACCTCTTCCTCAATGACCTGCACGATAGGTTCCGGTTCCACCACGGGTGATTCATCAGACTCAACTTGCTCATCATCCACGATCACGGCATTGCCCGATAACAATATCCACAGAATAATTAAAACAACCACCAACAAAATCACAAACAAGACCCAGGTTGGCATGGCATCCTCCTCACAGAAACCTTTGTTTAACTATACTGGATTATTGAAGTGCTGACAATAACTTCCTTGTTTAGCCTTGCAGCATTGCCCCACTGAGCAGGCGTTCTTCAAACAAAACACTTTCGCCATCCACGACATAGGTGTAAACCGCCGCCGCGAAAATCCCGCTCAGCGTGCTGTTTAGCAAGCCCATGAACATGACAAACAACACCAGCACGATACCAAACAGCACCGCAGGCACCCAGCTTTCTAACCAGAGGCTTAAGCCAACCCCGGCACCCACCAGCAGCAAACCGCCGACCACACCGACCAGGCCAAATACCAGACCGATCGTGATCGTGCCAGAGATCTGCTCACCCCACGAACGCTTCAGCAGCGTCCAGGAGCGTTTGACGGCTTCGATCGGACCCAGCCCCTCGGCTGCCAGCACCGGCACCACCAGGAAGGTCAGGATGTTCCAGGCTGCGCCCAACAAGGAACTGATCACGTGGCCGATGCCACGCCCATTTTTCTTCGACTTGTCTGAGATCACATTCAACAACAAACCAACGGTAGCAGACACCAACGCCCAGCCCACAATCGGCCACAGGCGTGACATGGCGACTTTGAAACCATCTCTGACAGTCGGATCTCCGCCGCGCAGACGAATCAAGGCTGCTCCAATCAGGGCTGTGTTAAAGAAATACACCACCGTATACTGAACGATGTAGAACAGAAACAAAACCACATACCCCAAAACAGGTGCGTCTGCCCCCAGTATGTTGTCAACCAGATTACTCAACAGACTTGGCACCAGAAACACGGCGCTAACCACCACCATTGCCAACGCCGAAATGATGGGGAAGATCATCAGTTCCTTATCTTGGCGCAACACATCCAGGCTGGCTTTCGCCAGTTCCCAACTTCGTCGGATACGTTCCATGAATTATTTCCTTTCAAGCGGCTAAACCGTCAACAGTTTGCCATCGCCCTTCAAAACTTCTGTCAGGCCAACACCCCAATATTTGACTTCGATCCCCATAGATTCCAACTGCTTACTCACCTTGTGGCGGTCAGCACATGCTTTGCAGGCAGACACTGTTACGCCCAATTCTGCCATTTCTTGGAGATGCTGTTGTACAACTGTATTTTCTGCTGCCAGCACCGCAGACGGCCCCCAAATCAACAGGGTAACCTCCTCGAACCAGCCGAATTTTTTGGCGTTGGCTGCATACATGAACACCATATCCAGCGTTGTAACCAGGTCATCCGTTGTCCATAACACTGTCAGTGTATTTTTTGAACCCATATTTTTCCTCCTATTTTTGCTACTGTCTATATTTTAATCCAGTTAAGAGTTTTCGTCACACCCAATAATTTTAATATTCTATTTATTATTATCACTATAATTATAAATACAGGCAAGTGTGAATGCCAATAGTTCTGAAAGGATAACATAATGTTTCCCCACATAACACCGCCTGCTGGAATAACACCCTTCTCAACGGCGCGGCAGTCAACCACCCTCATGGCAGCCATGTTGGATGCACTAAGAAAAAACACGGTCCGCGGAATCAGCGTGAAGGTTGTCCGCAGAAAATAACTACCAAAGGAGAAAAACATGTTCCAATTACTTGTAACTTCACTGTATTCGGCTTACGTCACCAACCCCCACCAACAGAAGTCCAAAACCAACTGGACTCGTTCCGATGAGGAGATAGAGAAGCAACGAAAATAAACGAGACAACCTAATAAACCCATTTAATAATCGCACTGCTGCTGACAAATCAGCAGCAGTTGCCTTTAAAGTGTATAATCAGAAACGACAAACGCAACCATAGATAAACTCTACACAAAAGGTGGTGTTCATGAACCCAACGATCATTGAATTTACGATAGGAAATCTAAACCTTGCTTTGCGCTGGTACGGCGTCCTGGTGATGGCAGGCATCATTTTCAGCGCCTGGCTGACCACAGTCGAGATCAAACGCCGCAAAGAAGACCCCGAATGGGTGTGGGACATGTTGATCTGGCTGGTGATCGGCGGCATTATCGGCGCCCGCATCTGGTATGTCCTCAACGCCACGTTGGGCGGCAGCACCTATTACACAGACAACCTCGTCCGCATCCTCATGATCCCGGAAGGCGGTTTGCACTTCTACGGCGCTATGGTCGGTGGTGCCATTGCCCTGATTGTGTATTGCAAGATTCGCAAGTTAGATATTTGGGTGTTCATCGATTCGATTGCCCCATCTTTGCTCTTGGGGCAGGCGCTGGCACGTCCTGCCAATTTCATCAACCAGGAGCTATACGGTCCCCCTACCTCCATGCCCTGGGGTATCAAAATTGATGCTCCCTTCCGCATTGGTGAATGGCGCGACATCATCGCCTACCCGGTGGAAACCACCCGCTTCCATCCCACTTTTGCCTATGAGATGATCTGGAACATCATCACCGGTTGTTTGATGCTATGGCTGGGGCGCAAATATGCTGATAAGTTCAAGCCTGGCGCCATGTTCAGCCTGTGGCTGGTACTGGCAGGTGTTGGCAGGGTTATCATTGAAACCTGGCGGCCTGACCAACCCGTTATCTCCGGTACAGGACTGAGCTACACCCGCCTGGTCGCTATCCTGATGACGATTGCCGGCTTGCTAACGTTGGCTTATCTCTATCACTTCATCAAGCCATCCTTCTTGAAAGCCCCCCGTGAAAAATACTTTATTAGCGACGGGTATCCACTGCCGCAGAACACCAAAAAATCAACCGCCAAATCTTCCTCAAAAAAAGGCAGCAGTGGTAAAAATACCGGCAAAAAGAAAAAGAAATGATGCAAAAGACCCCTCGGCAAGAGGGGTCTTTCTTTACACAGGTTGTGCGGCGATCCACTGCAACACCGCGCGGGTGAGCAGCGTATCTTCTTTGGCGCGATGCGCATTGGGGATGGCAATGCCGCAATAGGCACCAGCCTGTTTCAACCGGAACCAGCGATAGGTGTTGGTGCGGCGGTTAATTTCTCCGCGGAACTGGGCAAACAATTTCATCACATCGAAAGCAGCCAAGCGCTCACGGCCGATGCCGTAGCGGTCATTGCTCTGGTCAATCAAGCGCAGATCAAATTCTGCATTGTACATGCACACCGTTTTTCCGCTTAGCATACCTCGTACGGCGTGCCAGACCTCGTCCCAGGTGGGCAGATCTGCCACCATTTCATTGGTAATGTGGTGAATGGCGATCGCCTCCTGCGGGATGATGTTCTGCGGACGGACCAATTGCTCGAACAAAACCTCGCCTGCGTTATCCACGATCGCCATTTCAATGATCTCTGCATCTGCCAGTAAGCCGGTGGTCTCAGTATCCAGATATACCGGATTGGTACTGAGCACCTGCCGCGCAGTGCGGACTGCAACACTGCGCGCAGAAGATGGTATCACCGATCCAGCCACGTTCAGTTTTGCAGCCAATAGCGGATACGGTCAATTTCGATACGGAAACCCGCTGTTTCAAAAGCGGCGATGAATACCCCGAAGTGGCCTGCTCCTTCAAACTGATCGTTGTTGACCTCTTTGACCAGCCTGCCATTAATATACAGGGCAATGCTGTCACCTTTCACCATCACACCCAGGCGGTTGGTCTGGTTGGCGCCACGGTTGAGTGCCTCTGTAAATTGCCAGGGAATGATATTGGTGTAACTGCCATCATAGCCCCGCAGACTATATTCACCATTGCAGCGTGCGGCGAGGAAATAGCCGCTGGAATAATCAGGGCCGCGGAATATGATGCCGTATTCGTCAACACCGCTGCATTGTTTCACATTGATGTCAACTTCGAGATAAAAGTCCTCAATGGTACGGTAGGTCATGCTCCACGTGTGCCAGCCAGGCACCGCCAGAGACGACGTCATCACCAGGGCATTGTTCTCCAAGGTAAACGTGGTGTGTTCATCACTGGCTGTGTAAAATCCTTCATCACTGCCCCCATCAAAAGTGCCGCGCCAGGTGGAATTTCCGAGCCAGCTTAATGGATCTTCATTTTCCGGGGTCGGGGTCACTGTGGCGGTAGGTTCCAGTGTGGGCGTTTCTGTGGGATTGGGCGTGGCACTGGGTTCCGGTGTAGGTGTGGCAGGCACCGGGGTCAGGGTAGCGATGTCATCATCCTCACCCTCAGAAATCTGGGGGAGTGTTGCGGTTTCAATCGGCTCTGCCACGGCTGCAGTTAATGTGAGTGCGACAGAAGTGGCAACCACCGCAGCACCTTCTGCATCCAAAGTTGGCTGTACACCAAACGGAACATTACAGGCTGTTAACACTACCAGCACGCCTGCCATCAACATCATCAATCTATTTTTCATCGTAGTCTTCCTTTCTACAATCGGTTTGGACCCTTACTGCCGGAATTCCTGCAGCGTGCTTAAATAATTATCCGGCAAGCCGATATCATAGCGGGTGCCTTTTACCGTCACACCCAGAAATCCATCATATTGCCTCAGACGGTCCAATGCCGGGGTCAATTGATATTCACCCATATGACGAATATTGTTATTTATTTGTTCCTCAAGCAGCGTAAAAATCTGCGGAGAGAGGATATACTGGCCAAAAACGGTCAAATACTGCTCATCAGACAGGCCGCTGACGCGCAGGTTGCTGCGGGCATAATCGACTGTAGGCTTCTCCGTAAATTCGGTTACATTCAACAGATGGCCATCTTCTATCCAGTTGCCCGCCACCGTGCCGAAATGAGCGATCGAGTTTTCGGCAGAGTAGCGCAGCCCGACCATATTCTTACCGTGCAATTGATACATATCGATTAGTTGCTGCGCGCAAGATATCTCGATATCTGAGCGATAAATATGATCACCCAGCATCAGCAAGAATGGCTCATCACCCACCAGTTCCTTGGCACATAAGACCGCGTGGCCAAATCCGTGTTGGTTTCTCTGCACCACAAAGCGCACTCTTTTGCCGATCTCCAGGATTTCAGCCGCATATTGCTGGAATAAGCGCGGCAGCTTGTTAAAATTCTCGATGGTCAATTTTTCATGAAAGAAGGTATCGAAATTCTGTTTGGCGCTTTCCTGCACAATAATGATCACATCTTCGATGCCAGCCCGTATTGCTTCTTCAACGATTAGCAAAATGGCGGGTTTGGCAATCCCGTCACGGTCAATCACCGGGAAGAACTCTTTTTGGATCAGTTTGGTGGCAGGGAACAGGCTCCCGCCGAAGCCGGCGGCAGGGATCACGGCTTTGCGAACCCGCTGGCCTGGCTTGATCGTCAATTTCAGACAACTGACATCCAGGTCATTTTCCAGAATTTCGACCACCCTGTCCTGCGCCTCTGCCGAGATTGCCAAAAACTGAGCGGTGCCGTCCCCTTGCGAACCAATACCTTTACCTCCATACACATAAGGTTGCACGGCTTCATGCGACAAGACCTGATGCAGTTTCGGCGCAGTCAATTCTTCCGGGCAGGCAGGCCCTGCCAGCGCATCAAAATTTTTCTGTGCTTCCACCATTAAGGCACCCAACTGCGCAGATTGATTTTCGCGCATGGCTTCCATGGCACGAAAGGTGATGTCTTTGTTGATCGGTCCCAGCAGGCGCTGCACGCCTTTTTCCACGTCGTTTTCCGCCACCGGATAACAGCGATTGAGACGATTTAGAATCTCAAGCGTGTCTTTTTTGGCAAGCAGATCAACAATAACCAGGTGATGCTCCGCATTGACATTGAATTCTTCTGTGTCCAAACGATCACCGTCAAAGGTCATCATCACCGGACGGCTGCCAAATGCGCAGCCCTGGTCGAGGCGGCCGCAGCGGGAAGGGGTGGTGATTTCGCCCTGATAAGCCAGTTCCATCTCACCGCGCACGGTTAACTTGAGGTCATAGATGCGGTTAAAAGCGCGCGCCATCAACACACACACCGCCGCGCTGGAAGAAAGGCCTTTTTTCAAGGGCAAATCGGTTTTGTAATTATTGACCACCAGCCCGCGCACATGGTAATTGACCAGCGCCTGGTAAGCCACGCCAGCCATATAACTCCAAAAGCCGCCCGCCTGCGCTTCTTTCAGCAGAGTCTCCGGTTGCATTTCGATGGTGTGCGGCCCGACCTGGTTGCCGTCATTGTCGGTCGAGGTCAACACCAATGAGGTGGGATGGGCGCTGATTTCCGCATAGATGCCCTGGTTGGTGCCGCAGATGATGGCATACCCTTTTTCAATGTCAACATTGATGCGGCGATACCCGCCCGCCCAATCGGAGTGTTCCCCAAAAAGACAAATGCGGCCCGGCACGAAAAGTTTCATACGAACTCTGCCAACTTTTTCAATTCAAAAATATTCATTGCCTCTATTGTATTGGATATTATCCACTCCTGCCAGTACACCTTTGTAAATTACCACCACCCAGGCGCAATCCTGACTATAATAATATCATGCAGAAATTGACCACCGCCCCGATTTATGTCAATCCGGATGACACGCGCCTGAAGATCCAGCAAACCATTGTGCGCGCCAACACAGAGCGCATCCTGTTGATCATCCCTGCCCACACCGATATCAGCCTGAACATGGTCGATCTGCGCCTGTTACAGCGGCAGGTCCTCCAGCGCGGGAAACAGTTTGCCATCGCCACCCGCCATCCTTTCGCCACGGATGCTGCACGCGCCTTGCAGATTCCGCGATTCCGTACCGCCGCCACAGCCAGGCACAGCGACTGGCCCGCGACATACCCATTACCGCAGAAAGACGTTGACCAACTCAACCACCGATTAACCAACCGGCCGAAACGGTATCAACCTGCCTCCCGTCGTGCACAGTGGTGGCAGTGGCTTTCTTTAGCCCTGGTAATCATCGCTTTCGGTTTCGTTGTACTCTTCTTCACCGCGCGCACACAAATCACTATCCAGCATGGCATCGCCAAACAATCCCTCAGCCTGGTCACAAAGCCGTCATCCGCGGTCAGGAATGCCAACCTCAGCGGTGATATCCCCTTGCATGAACGCTATCTGATCCTGGAAACGGTGATCAGCGCCGAAACTACCGGTACGCTCAGTCTGCCGGACGAATACGCCAGCGGAATAATTAACACGGTTAATCTGACCAACCAGCCTGTCACACTGCCGGCCGGCGTCATCGTGCAAACCAACGACGCAACGCCCATCCAATTCATCACCACCGAGTCCGTTGAACTGCCTCCGCCCGTGGCTGGAGAAACAACAGAGGAGTTCACCATTGACATCCGTGCTGTGGAAGCAGGCCGCACTGGCAATGTTTCAGCCAACCGCATTGTAGCAGTGCCGGGGGAATGGGGCGCTTCGATTTCCATCAACAACCCGCAACCCACCAGTGGTGGCACCAACAAAACCGTACCCACAGCAACTGAGCGTGACCGGGCAAGGCTGCGCCAGATTGCCATGGATGCTTTACTGACAGAAGCCGAACAAGCTTTTGATGAACAAGCCCTGGAAGGTGGTTTCACTATCCTTACTGCCACCATCGCCATTGATGAGGCCCTTTCTGAAGAATGGCTGCCTGAGGAAGACGAACCAGCAGATGAGCTTCAACTATCAACACGGATACGCTTCAAGGCTTCATCACTGGACCCGCAAGACCTGGCGCCTGTCGCAGAACAGTTGTTGAACGCCAGCCTGCCCGATGGTTTTGCGCCCCAACCCGACTCTTTGGCCATCACCCCTGCCGGTATCTCTTACACAACGGAGGGCGAATTGCGTTGGGAGGTAGAGATCACCCGCAGCATTGCGCCTTCTATCAATGCCAGCCAATGGCAGCCCTTTTTGGGGCAAAGCAAACAGATGGTCCTTGCCTGGCTGACAGACGCCTATCCAGACGCCGCCAGTATCCAAATTGCCAATGCGCCTGCCTTCTGGTGGTGGATGCCGGTGTTTCCGCAGCGCATCGAGGTGGAGATCACGTGAACAACCCCACCGGACGCATTCTTGCTGTTGATCCGGGCGACAAACGCCTCGGGTTGGCAATATCTGACCCTCTGGGCATCATCGCAAACCCGCTCACGGTGCTAAACCATATCTCTCGTGACGAAAATGCCCGCCGCATCGCGCTAATGGCACAAGAACAAGCATCAGTCAGGATTATCGTGGGTCTGCCTTTAAATTCGGAGGGTGAGATCGGCCCATCCGGAAAGAAGTCCGTGCGCCTTGCCAACGCCATCCGCAAATTCACCGACATTCCTGTGGAATTATGGGATGAATCCGGCTCTACCAAAGCCGCACAGCAAGCCTATATCCAGATGAATGTGCCCAAAAAGAAGCGCAGCGGCCATCTCGATCATATCGCTGCAACAATTATCCTGCAATCTTACCTGGATGCTCATGCTTCTGTTTCCCATTTTGGGAATGATTCTTTATAATTAAGGTACAAAAACCTATGAATTCCACCGACCCAACCACACGACCTTTTTTCTTGATTGCCTTCATCGTCCTCTTTCTTTTTGTCATGGGGCTGATGCTGGTAACGATCCTGTTGTTCGTGCCAACCGCCACTGAGGAAATCTTCGGGCCGCCAGCAGGCAACCAGAACCCGCTGCAAATCATCAGCCGCTCCACTGTCTTGGTGTTAAATTACCAAGACCTAATAAAGCCAGTTGGACCAGACAACATGTTTGTTGAGTTCGTTATTGCTGAAAATCAAACAGCCCGAGACATAGCAGAAAACCTTGAGACACAAGGATTAATAACGGACGCTAACCTTTTTATTAATTACCTGACTTATAAGGGCTTCGATAGAAACTTGAAACAAGGCACCTATACCCTGGAAGGCAGGATGACTGCTGTAGATATGGCCGAAAAGTTTCAAAACCCAACAATCACCTTCTCGATCCTCGCAGGCTGGCGGTTGGAAGAAGTAGCCAATTCGATCGCCTCCTATTGGCCGATCGATACAGCCCTGTTCCTCGACATGGCCAGGCACCCCCGGGAATACGATATCACCTCACCCCTGCCAATTGAGAATGGCCTCGAAGGCCTGCTGCTTCCCGGTGATTACGTCATCGAGCGCAGCGCTGTCGATGAGAAACAAATCCTGATTGCCATGCTGATCGGTATGGAACGAAGCTTAACTCCTGAATTATTGACAGCTTTCCAAAACAATGGGCTCAGCCTATACCAGGCGCTCATCATGGCTTCCATGGTCGAAAAAGAAGCCCTGTCACCCGCTGAGATGCCCTTGATCGCCTCCGTGTTCTACAACCGCATTGAGGCCAACATGCGTTTCCAATCTGACCCGACCGTGCAGTTTGCCATCGGGTATGACGAAGGCCAGCAGACATGGTGGGCCAACCCGCTGCCAGCCGGTTTTGACCAGATAGATTCCCCCTACAATACCTATCGCTACGAAGGGTTCCCGCCAACCCCCATTTGCGCACCTTCCCTCAATGCCCTGCTGGCCACTGCTGATCCTGCTGAAAGCGACTATTACTTTTTCCGTGCCAAATGTGACGGCTCGGGAGAACACAATTTTTCCCGCACCTATGAAGAACACCTGAATTTTGCCTGCCCCTGATCTATGACAACTACCGACAAACCATCCATCCCGCCCCGCATTGTACTCATCGTCGGCATCCTCGCTGTTTCGACGGCCTCGCTTTTTATCCGTTTTGCACAGCGCGAAGCCCCTTCGCTGGTGGTCGCCGCTTATCGCTTGACGATAGCCAGTTTACTGCTGACACCTTTCATTTTTTGGCGTTTCCGCAAAGACCTGTTCGCCATCACCATACGCCAATTTCTCCCGATGGCACTCGCCGGCTTGCTGCTTGC
>Ga0334887_1003390_pt1 | contig 15918 bp, 17 predicted proteins | sample GraSluR1_MG_10_FD_207217 | JGI IMG/M metagenome (GOLD analysis project Ga0334887, IMG submission 207217) | Sludge microbial communities from methane-producing bioreactor in Wageningen University, Netherlands - Granular Sludge_18_07-R1 | ecosystem: Engineered > Bioreactor > Anaerobic >...
GACGTCCCGGAAGGTGAGCACCTTGGCGTTCTTGACGAAGCGCGCCGGGCGGTACATGTCCCACACCCAGGCATCCGCCATCGACACCTCGTAGTAGACGTCCCCGCCCTCGGTCCGGACCTTCAGATCCACCGCATTGCACAGGTAGAAGCGGCGTTCCGTCTCGACTGCGTACTTGAAGATCTCGACAACTGCCTTGTACTCCTTGTACAGCTGCAGCTCAAGGTCGCTCTCGTACTGTTCCAGGTCCTCAGCGCTCATGGCGTAGTAAGCCTAGCTGCATCGGCAAGCCTCGCGATCCCCGCGGCCCGGGCCACGTTGGCGTAGCTCATCCGGTGCACGGGGCTGGGCCCGAGGGCCTCCAGGGCGGCCGTGTGCTCCGCGGTCGCGTACCCCTTGTGCCGGGCGAAACCGTAGCCCGGATAGTCGACATCCAGTCCGATCATGATCCTGTCCCTGGTCACCTTGGCCACGATGGACGCGGCGGCGATGCAGGCCGCGATCCGGTCGCCCTTCCACAACCCCAGCCCGGGTGCGGGCAGCCCGTCGACGGCGAATCCGTCGACCAGACAGTAGCCGGGGGCGACGTCCAGCTTGAGCATGGCTCGCCGCAGGGCCTCCAGGTTCGCCTCCTGCAGACCGCGCTCATCACACTCCGACGGCGGCACGACGACGACCGACCAGGCGACGGCCCGCGCCACGATGACGTCGTAGGCACGCTCCCGCTGCGCCGGACCGAGCAACTTCGAGTCCCGCAGGCCGTCGATCTCCCGGCCCGGGGCATCGTCGAGGATCGCGGCGGCGGCCACCAGCGGGCCCGCACAGGCTCCGCGTCCGGCCTCGTCGGCACCGGCCACGGGGGCCAGCCCGCGACCGGTGAGGTCGCGTTCGTACGCCCACAGATCACCGGCCCCCGCCGGCCGCCTTGCCGGGGACATCAGCACACGATGTTCTCCGGCTCGATCACGGCCTCATCGGGGGCGGGCCGGTCCGGTGCCGGGATGGTGTCGAAAGTCCTCGGCCGCGGAAGCATCCGGGTGCGGTCGAACGGTGCGAAGATCGCCCAGCCCACACCGGCCACGTCGGCGAGCGGGACGAACGCGTTCTCCCCCGTCGTCTCGCCGGGCATGGAGTCCGACAGATGACAGCGGGAGTCGGCGCTGGCGTTGCGGTGGTCGCCCATGACGAACAGCCGACCGGCCGGCACCACCACCGAGAAGGAGATGTCGGACGGTGCCACCGGCTCGCCGTCCTCCTTGCGGTAGAGGTAGCCGTCCTCCTGCAGGGCGGCCCCGTTGACCGTGAGGTGGCCGGTGTCATCGCAGCAGGCGACGGTGTCGCCCGGCATGCCGATGACCCGCTTGATCAGGTAGTTCACCGAGGTGTCGGGCAGCAGCCCGACGAACTCCAGTGCCTGACCGACCGGGCTGCGGTTGACCAGCGGCTCGGAGCCGAGCCACTCACCGGAATCCTTGAAGACGACGATGTCCCCGCGGTGCACGTCGGTGAGCTTCTGCGCGATCACCCGGTCGCCGATCTTCAGGGTGTTCTCCATCGACCGCGACGGGATGATGAACGGCTGTGCGACGAAATGTTGCAGGAGCATCGAGAAGACCAGGGCGCCGACGAGGATGATGACCGTCTCGCGTACCAATCGCCACAGGCGCCCCCACCAACCGGGCTCGGCCTGAGCGCTAGCGTCCACGGCCACTGACGTCCTCCTCCGGGTGAGCGAACCGGACGGATGCGGATCGTACGCCCGGGAAACCTGCCACTGCGAACCGCGGCGTCAGTTGGCGCGCTTCTCCTTGATCTTGGCGGCCTTGCCGCGGCGATCCCGGAGGTAGTAGAGCTTGGCCCGCCGGACCGCTCCACGACGATCGACGTCGATGTGATCGATGATCGGGCTGTGCACCGGGAAGGTACGCTCCACGCCGACGCCGAAACTCACCTTGCGGACGGTGAACGCCTCGCGTACGCCGGCGCCGGCCCGGCTGATGACCACCCCGGCGAACACCTGGATCCGGGACCGGTTGCCCTCGACAACCCGGACGTGGACCTTGACGGAATCACCCGGACGGAAGTCGGGCAGATCCTCACGGAGGGAGGCGGCGTCGACCGCGTCGATCAGCTTGCTCATGGGAGTGTCCTTGCCGGTGCCACAGGTCACCTTGCCAGAAGGGGGACGGAAAATGCCCGGCATACCGCGGACGGCCCCCTGTGGCAGGAACCGCGATGCATGCGGGCAGCAGCACGCCATTCTGCCACGAACCGGAGGCGTACGCCAATCGTGGCGGGCTCAGCCGACCACCCGCACCGCCGGCAGCGGATCCACCCGGTTGGCCAATACCGGGAGGGTACGTCGGGTCGACACCGCCAGCTCCGGATCGATGTCGGCCAGCAACAGGTCCTCTCCGGTGCCCAGTCGGGCCACCACCCCACCCATCGGGGCGACCACCACCGATCCACCCGCGCCCGTCGGCGCCGTGGCGGACTCCCCCGGCGTCGCCCCTGCAGGGACCGCCTGGCCACAGCCGACCACCCACGACCCGCTGTCCAGTGCGCGGGCCCGGCACAGCAGCTCCCACTGCTCCGCCTTGCCCGGCCCGTCCTGCCAGGATGCCCCGACCAGCTGCACCAGCGCGCCGGCCGACGCCAACGCCGTGAACAGCGTCGGGAAACGTACGTCGTAGCAGATCGACAGTCCGACCGGCACCACCCCACCGGACCGGGTCGGCACCCGGACCAGGACCGGTGCACGGCCGGGCGCCACCGTGCGCGACTCGGCGAACCCGAAGGCGTCGAAGAGATGAATCTTGTCGTAGCCGACCGTCAGTCCGCTGCCGGTGACCAGCAGCGTGTTGCGCACCCGTTCCCGGCCGGTGTCCGGATCGGGTCCGCCCGGGGTGAACATCCCGGCGGCCACCACCAGGTGGTGCCGGTCGGCTATGGCGCCGACGCCGCGGGCCCAGGGTCCGTCCAGCGGCTGGGCGACGCCGCGCAGGGACTGCCCGAAGGCCTTCATGGTGGCCTCGGGGAAAAGGACCAGGTCGGCCCCGGCATCGGCCGCTCGGGCCGTCCAGGAGGCGACCAGGTCGAGGTTGTCGACCGGCTCCGGACCGGCACTGATCTGGGCGAGGGCGATTCTCATGGTGTGCTCCTCGGGGCCCTCAGCACCTCTGCGAGTGTGCTGAGGGCCCCGATCACGAACCGATCCGTACGGACGCCGGTCAGCCGAGCTCGGCGCCGCGGACGGTGGTGAGGGCACCGTACAGGTCGCGGTTCAGCCGGGAGATGACCTCCAGCGGAATCCCCTTCGGGCAGACCGCGCTGCACTCACCGATGTTCGTGCAGTTGCCGAAGCCCTCGGCGTCGTGCTGGGCGACCATGCTGAGCGCCCGCGACCGCCGCTCGGGCTGACCCTGTGGCAGCGACCCGAGGTGGGTGACCTTCGCGGCGGTGAACAGCATCGCCGACCCGTTGGGGCAGGCGGCGACGCAGGCGCCGCAGCCGATGCAGGTGGCCGCGTCGAAGGCCCGATCGGCGTCGGCCTTGGCGACCGGGGTGGCGTGCGCCTCGGGAGCCGTGCCGGTCGGCGCGGTGATGAAGCCGCCGGCGGCGATGATCCGGTCGAAGGCGGTCCGGTCGACGACCAGGTCCTTGATCACCGGGAACGAGGTGGCCCGCCACGGCTCGATGTCGATGACGTCCCCGTCGTGGAACTCCCGCATGTGCAGCTGACAGGTTGTCGTCTGGTACGTGGTCTGGCCACGCCCGTGCGGCACGCCGTTGATGACCACCCCGCACATGCCGCAGATGCCCTCGCGGCAGTCGGAGTCGAAGGCCACCGGCTCCTCGTCGGCGGCGGTCAGCTGCTCGTTGAGCACGTCGAGCATCTCGAGGAACGACATGTGTTCGTCGATGTCGGAGAGCTTGTACTCGACCATCTTGCCCGCGGACCGGGCATCCTTCTGGCGCCAAACGCGCAACGTGACGTTCACTTGTAGCTCCGTGTCTTCAACTCGATGTTCTTGTAGACCAACGGCTCCTTGTGCAGCGTCGGCTTGCCGTCCTCACCGGCCGCCTCCCACGCGGAGACATACAGGAACTGATCGTCGTGACGGAGCGCCTCGCCGTCGGGGGTCTTCGACTCCGCACGGAAGTGGCCGCCGCAGGACTCACGGCGCTGCAGGGCATCGATGCACATCAACTCGCCCAGTTCCAGGAAGTCCGCCAGCCGGGCGGCCCGCTCGAGGGCCTGGTTGAGGCCGACCCCCTCGCCGGTGACCTTGACGTCGGTCCAGAAGTCGGCGCGCAGGTCGCGGATCAGGCCGATCGCCCGGACCAGGCCCTCCTCACGGCGCTCCATGCCGCAGTACTCCCACATGATCCGGCCGAGTTCCTTGTGGAAGGAGTCGACCGACCGGGAGCCCTGGATCGTCAGCAGCTTCTGGGTCCGCTCCTTCACCGCTGCGATCGCCTCCTGGGCGGCAGGGTGGGAGTCGTCGATCGGCTCGGCGCGAAGCATCCCGGCGAGGTAGTTCGGAATCGTCTCCGGCAGCACGAAGTAGCCGTCGGCGAGCCCCTGCATCAGCGCGGAGGCACCGAGCCGGTTGGCACCCTGATCGGCGAAGTTCGCCTCGCCGGCGCAGAACAGGCCGGGGATGGTCGTCTCCAGGTCGTAGTCGACCCACAGCCCGCCCATCGTGTAGTGCACCGCGGGGTAGATCCGCATCGGCGTCTCGTAGGGGTTCTCGCCGGTGATCTGCTGGTACATGTCGAACAGGTTGCCGTACTTGGCCTCGACGGCCTTGTGGCCCAACCGGTTCAGCGCATCGGCGAAGTCGAGGTAGACACCGCGCCGGCGGAGCACCTTCTGCCCCGTCGCCTGGTCGACCTCCTCGACCTCGGGTCCGACACCGCGACCCTCGTCGCACATGTACTTGGCCTGCCGGGAGGCGATGTCCCGCGGCACCAGGTTGCCGAACGACGGGTAGATCCGCTCCAGGTAGTAATCACGGTCGGCCTCGGGGATCTCGCGCGGATCCTTGGAGCAGTCCTCCACCCGCTTGGGGACCCAGATCCGGCCGTCATTGCGCAGCGACTCCGACATCAGGGTCAGCTTCGACTGGTATTCGCCGTGCTGGGGGATGCAGGTCGGGTGGATCTGCGTGTAGCACGGGTTGCCGAAGAAGGCGCCACGCTTGTGCGCACGCCAGATGGCGGTGGTGTTCGAGCCCATCGCATTGGTCGACAGGAAGAACACGTTGCCGTAGCCGCCGGTGGCGAGGATGACCACGTCGGCGTAGTAGGTCTGGATCTCGCCGGTGACCATGTCGCGCACCACGATGCCGCGGGCGCGTCCGTCGGCAACGATGACGTCCTGCATCTCGTGCCGGGCGTACATCGACACGGTCCCGGCCGCGACCTGCCGTTCCAGTGCCTGGTAGGCACCGATGAGCAGCTGCTGGCCGGTCTGACCGCGGGCGTAGAAGGTCCGCGACACCTGCACCCCGCCGAAGGAGCGGTTGTCGAGCAGGCCGCCGTACTCGCGGGCGAAGGGGACGCCCTGGGCGACGCACTGGTCGATGATGTTGGCCGACACCTCGGCCAAGCGGTAGACATTGGTCTCCCGGGCGCGATAGTCGCCGCCCTTGACCGTGTCGTAGAACAGCCGGTAGGTCGAGTCACCGTCATTGCGGTAGTTCTTGGCCGCGTTGATGCCACCCTGCGCGGCGATCGAGTGGGCCCGCCGGGGGCTGTCCTGGTAACAGAAGTTCAGGACGTGGTAGCCCATCTCGCCCAGGCTCGCGGCGGCGGCGCCGCCGGCCAAGCCGGTGCCCACGATGATGATGTTCAGCTTGCGCCGGTTGGACGGGTTGACCAGCTTGGCGGTGAACTTCCGCTGGCCCCACATCTTGTCCAGGGGCGAGTCCAGGGGCGCCTTGGCGTCGTGGATCTCGGCACCGATCGTGTAGAGGTCCTCGGCGGTGACGGTCGTATCCGCAGTCGTCGTGCTCATCTCCATCCTCCTCAGGCACCGATGCCCGGCTGGGTGATCAGGATCCAGGTGACGGGCGCCAGGAAGCCCACCCACAGGAGGCCCGCGACGATCCACGAGGCGACGTTCAGCCAGTACCGCGCGGACGGCCCGACGTTGGCGCCGAGCGTCGCGAAGGCGGACCACAGGCCGTGCCGGACGTGCAGGAGCACCGCGGTCAGTGCGATGACGTAGAGCAGCCAGACCCACCAGACCTCGAAGCCGGCCACCACGCGGGCGTACGCCGACTCGCGCATGATGTCGGTGGTCCGCAGCTGGGTCGCGGTGAAGTGCAGCAGATGCGCCACCACGAACAGGAAGATGATCACGCCGCCCCAGCGCATGGTCCGGGACGCGTAGGTCCGCTGGATGCCGCTGCGGTTCTTGGTGGACTGGTAGCGCTGTTTGAACACGCCGCCGGTCGCCGCCCATGCGGAGCGGGACACGACGATCGCCGAGACGATGTGCAGTACCACCGCCGCCAGCATCACGACGCGGACAATCCACAGGAAGCCGCGGAGCGGGAGGATCGGTTCCAGCATCGTGCGCAGGTGATGCGCGTAGGTGTCGTACGCCTCCATGCCCGCGAAGAGCTTCAGGTTGCCGTACATGTGAAAGAGCAGGAAGCCGATCATGATGAGGCCCGTCACTGCCATGACGGATTTCCACACCACAGTCGAGCGCCGTGCTCGTTGCTTGGTCGTGAGAGTTGCTGTCGCCACGGCCAATACCCTAGACCACGGCCTCCGCGGCTGAACGGCGGACTTGCCAAACTGTGATGCGGACCGGCACCCTCCTCCACCACCGGTCCCAGCGCCCCTCGGGACCGGCCCGACCGGCCTTGTCGCGAGGGGGTTCAGTCGGTGAGCAGATCGGGCCGACGGGCACGCGTACGGTCCAGCGACCGTTCCCGCCGCCACTGCGCGACCCGCCCGTGGTCCCCCGACAGCAGCACCGGCGGCACCTCCAGCCCACGCCACAGCGGCGGCTTGGTGTAGACGGGATACTCCAGCAGTCCGTCCTGGCCGGGGGCGTAGGACTCCTCGACCAGCGACTCGGGATTGCCGAGGACCCCGGGAACGAGCCGGACGACCGCCTCGATCATCGCCAGCGCGGCGACCTCTCCGCCGTTGAGCACGTAGTCGCCCAGGCTCACCTCGGCCACCGGCATGACCGTCCGGGCGTACTCGACGACCCTGGCGTCGATGCCCTCGTACCGGCCGCACGCGAACACCAGCCGACCGGCGCCGGCCCAGGTCTGCGCGGCCGGTTGGGTGAACGGAACCCCCGACGGTGTCGGCACCACCAGCGTCGGCGGCGCGGCCGGGTCGACGAGCGCGTCCAGTGCCCGGCCCCACGGCTCGGGCCGCATCACCATCCCGGCGCCCCCTCCGTACGGGGTGTCGTCGACGGTACGGTGCCGGTCGTGGGTCCACCCGCGCAGGTCGTGGACGTCGATCGCGACCAGGCCGGCGCGGATCGCCTTGCCGACCAGGGAGACCTGCAGCGGGGCGAAGTACTCCGGGAATATGGAGACGATGTCGATGCGCAGCACCGGCTCGTCCGGGTGCGGGGGCTCATGCATCGGGCTGCTCCCGGACCGGCCCCGACGTCAGTGGCACGGACTCCGCCAGGGTGAGAGTGCCGGCGGCCAGGTCGACCGCGGGGACGAGTGCCGACACGAAGGGCACCAGAATCTCCCCGGTGGGCGCGTCGATCTCCAACACGTCCTGGGCCGGCAGGTGCATCACCCCGGTCACTGTCCCGACGCGGGTCCCGTCGGCGGCGCGCGCCTCCAGACCGACGAGGTCGCGGTCCCAGTACTCCTCCGGCCCGGTCGGCCGGTCGCTCCCGTCGACCCGGACCGCGAGCACGGTGTCGCGCGCCTCCTCGGCGGCGGTCCGGTCGGGCAGCTCCTCGAACCGGACGAGGAGCCGCCCCTGGTGCCACCGGTGTCCGGTGACGGTCAGCGTCCGACCGGATCCCTCGGCGGTCAGCCGGGTGCCGGACGCGAACCGCCGGTCGGGTTCATCGGTGCGGACCTCGACGGTCACCTCGCCGGTCAGGCCGTGCGGGCGGCCGATCCGCCCGACGACGGCCGTGGTGTACGCCGGCACGTGCTCAGCCCACCACCGAGGTCAGCGTCGTCCCGCGCCGCGGGGACGGTCGACCTCGGCGAAGTCGACCCGGACGCTCTCGTGCCCGGCCAACGCCGAGACGACCGTCCGCAGCGCCGTCGCGGTCCGGCCGCGCCGGCCGATCACCTTGCCGACGTCGTCGGGGTGGACGTGCACCTCGAGCAGCCGGCCCCGGCGCAGCGTCTTGTCGCGGACCAGGACGTCGTCGGGGTGCGGGACGATGCCGCGGACCAGGTGCTCGAGAGCCTCCGCGAGCACGATCAGGCCTCGGCGTCCGCGGACTCGGCGGAGGTCTCCGCGGCGGCCTCGGTGGACGGCTCGTCGGCCTTCTTGGGGCTGAACGCCTCCACGAGCGGCTCGCCGCGCGAGTCGGCCAGCGCCGCGTTGAAGACGGCAGTCTTGTCCGCCTTCTCCGCCTGCGGATCCACGCCCGCGGGGACGGACGTGTCCCCGGTGAACTTCTGCCAGTCCCCGGTGCGCTTGAGCAGGGCAACGACGGCCTCGGTCGGCTGGGCGCCCACGCCGAGCCAGTACTGGATGCGGTCGGAATCCACCTGGATGATCGACGGATCGTTCTTCGGGTGGTACTGACCGATCTCCTCGATCGCCCGACCGTCACGCTTGGTGCGCGAATCCATGACGACGACGCGGTAGTGCGGGGTGCGGATCTTGCCGAGCCGCTTCAGTCGAATCTTGACAGCCACGTGTGTGGATACTCCTGTAGGGATGTCCGGGGAGGTCCCCGGGATGTCGGGTGGGGTCAGGTTTCGGTGTGGGGCACCGGCCCGCTGACCCGCATGGATCCGTGCGCCACGGCAGAGAGAGGGACCCGCGGGCACAGACGCATCCGATATTGTGCCACGGACCGGCCCCGGGAGCCAAGCACCCCGGCGTCGTACGTCGTGGGGTCAGTACACCCGCCCACGCAGGATGATCGCCCGCGGATGGCGCAGCACTCCCGGGTCGGCCAGTGGATCGGAGTCGTACACGATCAGATCGGCCGTGGCCCCCGGCTCGAGGGCGGGAGCGCCGAGCCAGGCCCGGGCCCGCCAAGAAGCGGCGCCGAGGGCGAACCCGGCCCCCCCGAGCCTGCCGAGCAGCTCGACCTCGGAGGCGATCAGTCCGTGCGGCACCGTCCCGCCGGCATCAGTGCCGGCGTAGATCGGCACGCCGGCCTCTCGTGCGCTGCCCAGGGTCTCGAAGCGGCGCTCGTAAAGGTCGCGCATGTGTGCGGCGTACCGGGGGAACTTGGCCTCCCCCGACGCGGCAATCTGCGGGAAGTTCTCCAGGTTGACCATGGTCGGGACAAGCGCGACCTGCCGCTCCGCCATCAGATCGATGGTGTGGTCGTCCAGCCCGGTGCCGTGCTCGATGCCGTCGATGCCGGCCTCCACCAGCTCGCGGGCCGACTCCTCGGCGAAGCAGTGCGCCGTCACCCGGGCGCCGTGGCGGTGCGCCTCGGCGATGGCCTGCGCGGCGACCTCGGCCGGCCACAGGGGCGCCAGGTCGCCGTGCTCCCGGTCGATCCAGTCGCCGACGAGTTTGACCCAGCCGTCGCCGCGGCGCGCCTGTTCGGCGACCGTACGCACCAGCTCGGCCGGGTCGATCTCCACGGCGTAGTTGCGGAGATAGCGCCGCGGGCGGGCGATGTGCCGGCCTGCCCGGATGATCCGCGGCAGGTCCTCGCGGTCGTCGATCCAGTGGGTGTCCTGCGGGCTGCCGGCGTCCCGGATCAGCAGGGTCCCGGCGGCACGTTCGGTCAGCGCCTGCTGTTCGGTCTCTTCCACCGGGACGGCGCCGTGAGCGCCCAGGCCGACGTGGCAGTGGGCGTCGACCAGGCCGGGCACGATCCAGGCGTTCCGGGCGATCGTGTCGGCCTCCGGCAGCGGGCCTTCGACGAGGTGGCCGCCGCTGATCCACAGGTCGGTCGGCTCGCGGCCGGGCAGCACAACTCCGTGGACGTGCAGGGCGGGGCCGTCGACGTGCAGATCGGGGCCGTGGGCATGCCTGTGCTGGGCGTCCATCGGGTCAGTGGCGATGCTTGGGGTCGAAGAGCTTCTGCAACTCCGGGGAGAGCTGGAAGTCCTCCATCGCCCGCTCCATGTCGGCGGCGTTCGGGGTCTGTCCCGCGCCGAAGGCGGAGGCGACCTCGTCGGGGACGTTCGGCACCTCGGCCGCGGCGGCCGGCCGGTCACGCTTGGCCGGATTGCCGGAGACCTTCTTCCCCTTCTTCTTGGTCTTGCGGGCGGGGTGCTTGGCGGGCCGTGCCGTGGGGGCCCCGGGCATGCCCGGCATACCGGGCATCCCGCCGCCGGCCATCTGGGCCATCACCTTGCGGGCCTCGACGAAGCGGGTGACGAGACTGTTGACCTGGGTGACGGTCGTGCCCGAACCGCGGGCGATCCGGGACCGACGCGAGCCGTTGAGAACTCCGACATCGGCGCGCTCCGACGGCGTCATCGACAGGATGATCGCCTCGATCCGGTCGATCTCCTTCTCGTCGATGCTCTCGATCTGGTCCTTCATGGCGCCCATCCCCGGCAGCATGCCGAACACCTTCGAGAGCGGGCCCATGCGGCGCACGGCCTTCATCTGGTCGAGGAAGTCCTGCAGGCCGAACTCCTTGCCTCCCTTGGAGGAGGCGAGTTTGGCCGCGGCCTTCGCCGACTGCTCGGCGTCGAAGGTCCGCTCGGCCTGCTCGATGAGGGTCAGGACGTCGCCCATGCCGAGGATCCGGGACGCCATCCGATCGGGGTGGAAGGCATCGAAGTCGGCCAGTTTCTCGCCGCTGGAGGCGAACATGATCGGCCGGCCGGTCACCTTGCGGATCGACAGTGCGGCACCGCCGCGGGCGTCGCCGTCGAGTTTGGTGAGGACCACGCCGTCGAAGCCGACGCCGTCGGCGAAGGCCTTGGCGGTGTTCACCGCGTCCTGGCCGATCATGGCGTCGACGACGAAGAGCACCTCGTCGGGGCGGACGGCCTCGCGGATGTCGACGGCCTGCTGCATCATGTCCGCGTCGATGCCGAGCCGGCCGGCGGTGTCGACGATGACGACGTCGTAGAGCTTGCGTTGTGCCTCGGTGATCGATTCTCGGGCGACCTGCACCGGGTCCCCGACGCCGTTGCCCGGTTCGGGGGCGAAGACCGTCACTCCCGCGCGTTCCCCGACAACCTGCAACTGGTTGACCGCGTTGGGTCGCTGGAGGTCGGCGGCGACGAGCATCGGGGTGTGCCCCTGCTGCTTGAGCCAGGCCGCCAGCTTGCCGGCCAGGGTCGTCTTCCCGGCGCCCTGGAGGCCGGCGAGCATGATCACCGTCGGTGGCTGCTTGGCGAACCGAATCGTACGGGTCTGCCCGCCGAGGATGTCGACCAGTTCCTCGTTGACGATCTTGACGATCTGCTGGGACGGGTTGAGCGCCTTCGAGACCTCGGCATTGCGGGCCTTCACCTTGACCGCGTTGACGAACTCCTTGACGACGGCCAGATTGACGTCGGCCTCGAGCAGCGCAATGCGGATCTCGCGGGCGGTCGCGTCGATGTCGGCGTCGGACAGGTGGCCCTTGGCCCGCAGGTTCTTGAAGGTCGCGGCCAATCGGTCTTGCAGCGTGTCGAACACGATCGTCCTCAGGTGTGGTCAGGGGTATCTGTCGACCCAGGATACGCGGGCCGCTCGGACGCCCGCCGGTTCCGGCCCCGCACGCTCAGGCGCCCGCCGGTTCCAACAACGCGTCCACGAAGGCCTCCGCGTCGAAGGGCGCCAGGTCGTCGACGCCCTCCCCCAGGCCGATCAGCTTCACCGGGACACCGAGTTCGCGCTGGACCGCGACGACAATCCCCCCCTTGGCCGAGCCATCCAGTTTGGTCAGCACGATGCCGGTGATGCCGATCTCCTCGGCGAACACCCGCGCCTGGGTCAGTCCGTTCTGGCCGGTGGTCGCGTCGAGCACGAGGAGGACCTCGGTGACCGGCGCCTGCTTCTCGATCACCCGCTTGATCTTGCCCAACTCGTCCATCAGGCCGGTCTTGGTGTGCAACCGCCCCGCGGTGTCCACCAGGACGACGTCGACCTCGCCCTGGATGCCCTTGGCGACCGCGTCGTACGCCACCGAGGCCGGGTCGGCGCCCTCGGCACCACGTACGGTCGGCACGCCGACCCGGCCGCCCCAGGTCTCCAGTTGATCCGCTGCGGCGGCCCGGAAGGTGTCCGCTGCGCCGAGCAGCACCTCCTTGTCCTCGGCCACCAGCACCCGGGCGAGCTTGCCGACGGTCGTGGTCTTGCCGGTCCCGTTCACCCCGACGACCATCACCACCGCGGGCAGGGCACCGTGGCGTTCGACCGACAGCGAACGGTCGAGCGTCGGATCGACGAGGATGACCAACTCCTCACGCAGCACGGATCGTGCCTGCGCCGGATCGGAGACGCCCTCCACCCGCAACCGGGTACGCAGGCTCTCGACCAGTTCGGCGGTCGGGCCGACCCCGAGGTCGGAGGTGATGAGGGTGTCCTCGAAATCCTCCCAGGTCTCCTCGTCCAGTTTGTCGCTGGACAGCAACATCAGCAGACCACGGGCCAATGCGTTCTGTGACCCGGCCAGCCGGGAGCGCAGCCGGGCCATCCGGGTCCGCGGCGTCTCGGGGACCTCGCGGGTCGGGACGCCCGGGGCCTCGACCTCCGGCGCCGGAGCGGGGGCAACCGGGGTCTCCGCGGGCGATGGCGGAGCTTCAGGGGTCTCGGGCGCCTCGGTGGTCGGGGCCTGACCACCCGGCGTGATCTCCTGCCGCTCGTCGCCGGGGGGCAGCCTGCGCTGGGACGCGGCGACGGCGATGATGCCGGCGATGAGGAGGAGCGCGACGACGACGCTGATGATGATCGGGGTGGTCAGCACGTCCCCATCTTGTCACGATTGCCAGGGCCCCTCGCGTGGCGTGCGGCGATGCCCCGGGCGTCCCGGCGAGGGGTCCGCCCGTCACATGGCGCCGAAATCGCCCGTCGGTGGCAGGGTGCTGCGGCGCTGCGCTCGGGTGACGGGATCGGGGCGCTGCGGCGGCACGGCTCGCCCGGGACTGCGCAGGGTGGGGATCATCCGGGTGGCCTGCGGGTCCGCGGCCGGGGGCTCCGCTGCCGGCGCGGGATCGGGCAGCGGCCCGAGATCGGCGTCGGATCCGTTCGGCTGGTCGCCGTTGAGCTTGCGCGCCGCCCATTCGAATCGGCCGGCGAGTTCGGGGGCCCGTTCGGACACCTCGGGCAGGTCACCCCGGATCCCGACCACCACGATGCCCACGATTGCGGCCGCCACGAGAAGTGCCACGACGACCGAGACGATCACCACGCTCACGGTGTCCTCCTCTCACAGGTCCCGGGGGTCGGCCGGACCGAGCGGGCCCCGTCCCCAGCGTACCCGCCGGTGGTTCGGGTTCTCAGGGCTTGTGAACCCCGACTCAGCGCTCGCCGCGGCGGCCGGGGACAGCCGGTGTCTCCTGCGGGTCCTGCTCCTCGGCCCGCCGCCGGGCGCGGACGCTGCGGGCCCGCACGGAGGCGAATACCCAGAGCTTGTTGAGGACGAAGTTCATCGGAGTGGCCACCAGCGTGCCGATGAGGTTGGCCCAGTACAGCAGGGTGCGCAGGCCGGTCGAGTCGTCGAAGACGGTCCGCGGCAGCGCCAGTGGGGACGTCGGATTGATGAGGAGCGTCTGGACCCCCAGTGCGATGACGAAGGCCGCCGTCCCGGCGCCCAGGAACGGGAAGAACCCCCGCAGCCACGGTAGGTGGTAGCGGGACCGGAAGGTCCACATCCGATTGAGCTGGTAGTTCCACACGTTGGCGACGAGGAATGCCAACGTGGCATACAGGTGGTAGACGCGAATGTTGAAGTCGGTGCCGATGATCGGCACCAGCACCCGCTCGTAGTCCGGGTGGATCTTCTTGCAGATGATGACCACCAGGCTGTTCACCACCACGCCGGAGCCGCCGACGAGGCCGAACTTGACGAACTGCCGGACGGTGTTGCCGTAGCGGGCCCACCAGGTGGCGAGCCACGGCGTTGATCCGGGGGTGCGGCGAGGGGTCACAATCGAGAGAGCCTAGCCGACGCCGACGAACCATGGGGACCGGCACCGCACCCCGGTGCGCCCGCGCACCTCAACGACGACGCCGCGGAGGACGCTGGCAGACCGGGCAGAAATAGCTCGACCGGTTCATGAAGCGCTCGCGCACGATCGGGGTTCCGCAGCGCGGGCAGGGCAGCCCCTCGCGCCCGTACACACGCAGCGACCGGTCGAAGTACCCGCTCTCGCCGTTCACCCGTACGTACAGCCCGTCGAAGGTCGTCCCGCCCGCGGCCAGGGCGTCGGACATGATGGCCGCGACCGCGTCCAGCAGCGTCCCGGCGCGGGCCCGGGTCAGCGCACCGGTGGGCCGGGCCCCGTGCATCCGGGCCTCCCAGAGCGACTCGTCGGCGTAGATGTTGCCGATCCCCGACACCAGCGTCTGGTCCAGCAACGCCCGCTTGAGCCCGCTCCGACGGTGCCGCAGCGCGGTGATCACATCGTCGCGGTCAAAGGCCGGGTCGAAGGGGTCCGGCGCGATATGGCGGATCTCCGGCGGGATGCCGCCCGCGGCAGGGCTGACCAACAGCCCGCCGAACATCCGCTGGTCGCAGAACCGGATCTCGGGCCCGTCGTCGGCGAAACCGAACCGCACGCGGACGTGGCGTTCGTCGGGGGCGCCGGGATCGTCGACGCGGAACTGCCCGGTCATGCCCAGATGCGTGAGCAGGGCGCCACCGTCGTCCAGCGGCCACCACAGGTACTTGCCCCGCCGACGCAGCGGGAGCACGGTCCGCCCGACGAGCCGTCGGGCGAAATCCTCCGGACCGCCGACGTGTCGGCGTACGGAACGGGGGTGTCGGACGTCGACCGCGGCCACGGTGCGTCCCACCACCAGAGGGTCGAGGCCGCGCCGGACCACCTCGACCTCGGGAAGCTCAGGCACCGTCCGCGGTCGGGGCGGCGTCAGCCTCCGGGTGGGTCACCTGCCCGGCGTGCAGTTGCCGCCAGGCGATCTCGGCGGCCTCCTGCTCGGCCATCTTCTTGGACCGTCCCGTGCCGGGGCCGAAGTGCCGGCCCCCGACGACCGCCACGGCGGTGAAGCGTCGATCGTGGTCGGGGCCGGTCGAGGTGATCTCGTATTCCGGACCCTCCTGGCCCAGCTCGGCGGCGATCTCCTGCAGCGAGGTCTTCCAGTCGAGGCCGGCACCCATCGTGGCGGCTTCTGCGATCGCGCCGTCCAGGACGTGATGGACGAAGATGCGGGCCCCGGCGATGCCGTACTGCACGTGGACCGCGCCGATGATCGCCTCCATGGCGTCGGCGAGCAGCGAATCCTTGTCCCGTCCACCGGTGGCCAGCTCACCCCGGCCCAGCCGGAGCAACTCACCGACGCCCAGCGGCCGAGCAACCCGCGCCAACGCCTGGGTGGACACCACGGCCGCACGCAATTTCGCCAACCGACCCTCGGCCATCTCGGGGTGGTGGGTGTAGATATCCTCCGTCACCACGACTCCCAGCACCGCGTCGCCGAGGAACTCCAAGCGCTCATTGGTGGGGATCCGGCCGTGCTCATAGGCGTACGACCGATGGGTCAGGGCGAGCTCGAACAACTCGGGGGCAGGAGCGAGATCCAACTCGTGCAGCAGTTGTTCGACGTTGTGGGGCGAGACGTGCCCGGTGGAGGCGCGGG
>Ga0334887_1003391_pt1 | contig 15915 bp, 8 predicted proteins | sample GraSluR1_MG_10_FD_207217 | JGI IMG/M metagenome (GOLD analysis project Ga0334887, IMG submission 207217) | Sludge microbial communities from methane-producing bioreactor in Wageningen University, Netherlands - Granular Sludge_18_07-R1 | ecosystem: Engineered > Bioreactor > Anaerobic >...
GTAAAGATAAAAAACAATGGGTTGAAGATATTTTTAATCTATATGATAGGGTAATATTTAAAGGAGAAAAAATATCTGACAAGGAGATAGCTGATGATAATTATTTATTTTTAGGAAGTTGGTATCTCCAAAGCTTAAATTCCTTTTATATCAAACCTATTGATTATACTTATTTACAAAGCCTTAAAAGTAAAATAGCCTCCAGACTCTATGAAATTTTAGGGGTAAAATTCTATGGAATTCGAAATAAAAAAAATTGTGACATACATTTTAAATATTCTACTTTATGTCAACTTCTTCCGGTAAAACCCTATAGATATTTTTCTGATGCTAAACGGCAATTAGATAGTGGTAACAATGAATTAAAAGACACCGGCTTTATCTCAAATTTTAAATGGAGCGAAAACGGCAAACAAGACTGGCTTATTTATTACTGGCCCGGGGAAAGAGCCAAAAAAGAGATGAAAAACGGTCAGGCAAAACAACTTGATTTTAAAGAGAATAATTATTTAAACGGATCAGATGATCACATCGAAGAAGTTAATATTAAAAAACAAACTAAACCAGAGTATGATAATGAGTTAATTAATAAGCTGATTGATTTAAACGTGTCCAAAATTACGGCTTCCAGACTGGTTAAAAAATACGACAATAAAATGATTAAAGACTGGGTCAGGGCGATTGATTTTACCAACGCAGAAAACAAAGCAGCATATATTGTAAAAGCAATTAAAGAAGACTGGCAGCTCCCCGAGGATTACACCGAAGAAAAAGAAAAAATCACAGCAAGAGAAGAAAAAGAAAAAATCAATAGCCTCCAGAAGAAAGAGCAGGAGAAGAAGAACAAAAAGTTACAGGAAGAAAATCAGAAACTGGACCAGATATATCATTCCCTTGACCCGGATAAACAAAAAGAAATTGACCTGGAAGTGGAAAACAGATTAGATGATTTCTGGAAATCCCAGCTGAACAAAGAAAAATCAAAAGGTAAATTATCAAAGATATTAAGGGCTGCTTTGGATGAGAAGAGAAGAGAAATCACCAAAAATAAAATTAATACAGACTTATAAATAATATATTATATATTTAAATATTATTTAGTTAGGAGTGTACCATGCACATTTTTTTAATATTGCTGACAATTTTTCTTTTATTATTGTTTTTGGTTGGTCTTATTAATCCAAGATGGGTTCCACTAAAAGGGGGAAAAACTAGGAAAAAAGTTTTACTGTATTATGGCTTATCTTTATTTGTGTGTCTTATATTTGTCGGAATAACTAATCCGGAGGATACTCTCGAAAAAGAACAGACTAAGGATAATATTAAAGAGAGTATTAGTATCGAAAGTGCTTCAAATAAAAATCCTTCAAAGGTAATAGGCTTTGCTAGCGAGATGACCGAAGAAGAATTTTTCATTTTGTTAAAGAAGGATGATCGCTACAAAGAATGTATAGAAATATCAGATCGTGTTTCGAAATATAAAAAAAACAAAAATTGGATTATTGAAACAACAAAATATTTGGCTGACAAGTGTTATAAGTGGGATGAAGATAGGGGAGAAAGGCAGTTAAGAACTTTACTGTCTGAACTTCGTGCAAATAAATGGAACTATACTGAGGAAAGACATGAAATGTATGATTCTCAATTTAAAGGGTTTGGGAAAAAAATAATAAGAAGAATATATATTAAGATATTTGAAGACAATCATTTTAATCATATTTCTGAATTTTTGCCGATTGATAAGGAAAATTTATTGGATTTTTTTATCCGAAAGAATTTTAAATATAGTAAAATATTTTCGGAAGAGGGGGATTACAAGCAAATAATTTTCTCACAGAAAGAAGATATTAGCGAACCAAATTTTTGGGTTGGTTGGGACGAAAAATCCCAAAAAGTAGTTTCTATGTCGATCCCTTTTGCTTATCTGGAATGGGGAGAAAAAAATAAAGAAGATGAATATTATGAAGCGTTTAGTAATGCGTTTAGTGAGCCATATAATTTTTCAATGCAGGTAATTGAAAAATTTGAAAGTAATGATTTAAGGAATTATCTATATCAACGGATAGAGAATATTAAGAATTATAGTAGCGAAGAATTTCGAGGGTACCTTGATAAATTTTCTTTTGATGTTTTATGGTTCCATCAAAAATTTTCCCATGATGAATATAGTGTCAGTGTAGCATCTGGTTTAAATATCATTCAGATGTTTATAGAAACAAAAGAAAGTACAAATCTCTATAGGGTTTATCGGGATTTAATGAGAAAGTACATTTATGGTTTAGAAGAAAAACAGTAAAATACAGGAAGAAAATCAGAAACTGGACCAGATATATCATTCCCTTGACCCGGATAAACAAAAAGAAATTGACTTGGAAGCTGAAAACAGGTTAGATGATTTCTGGAAATCCCAGCTGAATAAACAAAGATCCAAAGGCAAATTGTCAAAGATACTACAGGCCGCTTTGGAAGAGAAGAGAAGGGAAATAATTAAAGAGCAAAATATTTAGAAAAAAAGAGATTTTTCTCTTTAAATATCATCTATAATTTTATTTAAATTTTAATGCGATGTGGGGGTTAAAAATGAATAAGAAATTAAATTGCCTATCGTTAATAATATTTCTAATTATTTTTACATTAACTTCTATAATAAATATACAAGAAAGTTTTGCCCAAACAGAGCATAATGACAATTATTATATTGGTTTAGAATGTTTAGGTGAATTTACAGATGATCAAGTAAAAGAAACCGTAAAAATTATAAAAAATCGTTTTGATTTATCGGGTTTTACAGAAGCAATAATTAGAAAATGTGGTTTTAACTATATTTTAATGGAATTACCATGTTACATAAATTCGTATGAAGCAATGGCCTTGGCAACAACATCAGGTCTTTTGGAAATCAAAGATGAAAATGGAAAAGTTCTATTGAGCGGAAGCCATATAATAGAAGCTACACAATCTTTTGAGAAATATGGTCGTCCTTGTTTAATAATTCAATTCAATGATATTGGGACTAGTGAATTAAGCATAGCTACCCAAAAAAATATAGGAAAAACACTAGCTATAACCCTAGATGGCGAAGAGATATCACTTCCGGTAGTGCAAGAGCCTATCGTAAATGGGCAAGCGATGATTGTTGGTAAATGGTATACGGCCTGGGTAAAGAAACTTGCTGTTCTTCTAAAGGCTGGGAATCTTCCGGTGAAATTAAAGGTCTTGTGGTCTGAAACATCGGTCACTGATGCTGTACAGAAATTTTTAGATATATATGAAAGTGAAAATAAAACACAACCACCATTCTCTTCTACTGATGATAATAATTTTAATGTCACCCAAACCATCCCGGTACCTAGCTTTGATTCCTATCAATGGGAAGTAGGGTTGCCTGGATTTGTAGAAGCTGGTGAGAAAACTTATTTTAGTACTCCAAAGCCTGATACAAGTCAGCTTTTGAAACCATTAAACGGAGAAACATTATTAACTGGAAATATCTCTTTCTCCTGGAATCCAGTAAGTAATGCTACAAAATATCAGTTCGTTCTATATAATTCTCAGGGAAAGATTGCTCTGGATACAGCAGTAAATAAAACCTCTATAAAAGTGAACCTCGGTATTGAAGAAACCATCACCTGGAAAGTAAGAGCAGGGGATAATAGTGGTAATTGGGGTCCTTGGTCCAGTGTTTGGAGTTTGACTTTAAAATCTCCCACAAGCATTACCGACACTCTTCCCTATCCCTCACCATCCACCCACCCCCTACAGGGCAGCTTGCATTGTCCCGACAAGGCTGGATACACTTGCCCAAGCTGTCTTGAGACTTCTGACTATGTTAATCATTTTAAAGGTTTCAATATCCTGACTACCAAGGAAGACTGTTATGTCAGACTGATTACCCAGGATAATAGCTCTATAGGAAATCATAATGATTGTGAGGTAATTATCAAAGGAGAAAAGTGGTTAGGATTGGAAGATAAATCGGGAAGGGTATTAGCTGAAGAAATAAATAGGGAAAACTTTGACTTTATACCTGCTAATGATTTTGCTGAAAGAACCATAAACTTTCCCCAGGATGGTTACCAGTATGAGCTTGCTGATGGGGGTAAGGAGTTCCGCTTATACCTTTCCAGAAATCTAACAGAAGCATTTAAAGCAGTCCCCTGGCAGAATCTCTCTGTAGAGATAAAGAACCAGGAAACGAATAAGGTCTTCACCTATCAGTTTGAGAAGGGGATCTTCCCCAGACCCTACACCTGGAGTAACGGTGTAGCCAATTACGGGCAATGTGTCTGGTGGGCAGCCAAAAGATGGGTAGAGGAGGTAGACTTCCAAAAACTGTTTCCCTTTTATCCTACTGCACCACAAACGGCTAATGTAAAAATTGTTGACCTGAATTACAAACCTAAACAATATGATATTCTTATTGATTATATTCCAGGAGGGCAACCAGGACATTATGCCTTTGTAGAAAAAGTAGAAGATGATCTGGTATATATCAGCCAGTTCAACTTTATACCACCGGGTGAGGTTTATAACCATATCCCAAGATTCTGGAATGGCAATCCGAAGAGCCTTTATTATTCTCTCAATCCCCATAACGAATATTATTTTAAATATTATTATAGGGATTAAAATGTAAGGGAAAATATTGTAACTTTTCACTTTTAAAGAAAAAGACAGGAGGAAGAAAAAATGTAGAGTGATTCATTTATTAGGATTTTATTGGTAATCATTGCAATATTTTTGGCTCTTGATTTATTAATGCCCATTGTTTTTAATCCAGTACCTACTTATGCTGCCAATACAGTACAATATAAAGTAGATAGTGTTGATCTTGGCAAAATAGGTATTCTTAAAACAAGTGGTTTAGAGAAGCTTCTAAACGAATATAGCAAGGAAGGTTGGGATGCAATTAGTGTAAATGTTGTAACCATAAGATTGGGTGGCAAAGCATTAGTTGTATTGAAAAAATGAATATATGGCAATAAATTAATAAAATTAAAATTGGATTGGACTTTACAATCTTTGAATATCCATCTATTTTAAAAAAAGTTTATTTCTGAAAAAGTATAGGTATAAAATTTAAATATTTGGAATATAATCTTAATTCTCTTTGCACCTTGTAAGTTTAAATTAATTTTTATTAATTTTTATTTTCAAGGAGCTTGCCAGCTGTTATATTTCAGTATGCAGTCGAATGCTTTTTTATGAAAAATTTCAATTAATGTCTAACAGCGATTCTTATAGGGAATAAAGAGGATAGAAGTCATTATATTTGAAAATAGAATAAGTATCTTTATAAGTTGATATTGTTACACAAAAGAGGCATAAATAAACAGGAGAATAGGAGTGAAATATCAAACCATTACCAGTATCATATTTAGTTTTAATATAGAGTAGTCTTCATGCATTATAATTTGCACTATATAATACAATCAGTCAATTCTTAGTTATTTCAAAGCAACCTTTGAATAAGCAAAAATAGAAAAAGACAGAGTAGATAAACATTACATTATTTTCTTATTCTGTCTTTTTTATTTTTATTAACCCGAAGAGCAGAATACCATGGGCTTACCCGTGGATGAATGCAAATATTTAAAACATTACTTGTTAGACGTTGTTCACAATTTATTTTTACTCACATTCTTGAAGTTTTTACAGGGGAAATTAACAATTTCTATAATAGTCTGGTTTGGAGATAAAGCAGAAAAAATATCAAGAGGTGTTTGTTATGTTAAAGAAAGTAGTGTGTTTGTTCATTGTCTTAATTTTTTTAGTTACAATGGTGGGGTGCGGAGTAGTGCCTACTATTCCTTCTACTCCTGATCCAAAATTAGTATTAGTTCGAGTTACCGATCCGAAAAGCAACCTAGTTTCCGTAGCCGGGATAGAGAATGAAGATGCAATGGCAATTCTTGGAAAAAAAGATACCGAAGGAAATCCCACTAGCATAACGGGAGCCGTATACGTGTTGGAACAAGGAGATGCATTTGGTATTGTTATAGGGTTAGATGGTCTTCCAGATTATGCAATAGATTCCGACGGTAATACAATATATTTTGAGAATTATACAGATTCTACGGTAGATATTTCTATATATGATTCCGATGAAAAACTTGTCCAGGAACCTGTTACAATAAATATAGAAGCCGAAGATCTTTTAGAAATAAAACAATTATACGATTCTTTTTATTCACAACAAAAAGATGCGGGGAAAAATGTAGCAGATGATATAGCAGCTGGATTGAGATGGGGGGCTAAAGCCCTTCCATGGGTTGGATGTGCAATAACTGCGGCAGGAGTTATCACTAGTCCAACTACTGCAGGGTTAACTTTGCTTCTACTGTCTCCTTTGTGGAAAACTGCTGCAGTTGCTTGTGGCGGCACTGTACTTACAACTCTTGTTTCTGTGAGTGGAATATATTCTTTTACTGAGTATGAAGAAGAGGCAATCACTACTGCGGGATTTAGCTCAACTAATCCTGTTGATTACCTAAGTACCATACTTTATGTGGCAGCTGATGCAATTGAAGGGAATTGGGGCACTAACAAACCTCCAACTATTACCTCTGCCCCAATAACTTCTGCAACCGTAGGGAAATTATATAGTTATGATGTCGATGTTGATGATCCTAATGACGATGTACTTAGTTATTCACTCATTATCAAACCCAGTGGAATGGAGATAGCTCCAAATGGATTTATTTCATGGATTCCCACAGAATCTGGAAATTTTGATGTTAAAATAGAAGTATCTGATGGAGAATTCTCTGATACTCAGAGTTTTACCATTGCAGTACAAGAGTCAGATCCTTCAATTGGGCAGGTTCAGCTTTCAAATCCATACAATGGCTCTACTGTCAACACATCTACTGTGGTACTTTCCTGGAATTCCATAGCCAATGCCACCGGCTATGAGGTTGTCTATGATACTTCGAGTAATTTTACAAACCCAATCGGATGGACAGTATCTGGTACATCTAAAACAACTGGTACTCTAAATGAAGGAGTAACTTATTACTGGCGCGTCCGGGCTTTTGTAGGAGATCAATATTCTTCATGGTCATCTATCTGGAGTTTTACAAAAAGCGGTTCTGTTTCGTCTCAAGAGGTAACTCTTGTACTCTATATCTATGAGAACAGCACAAGCGGCCCTCCTCTTTCAGGAGTAAGTGTTGGAGTCGTTGACGGCGGAGGTAATTCATCTAACCACACAACAAACAGTAGTGGATATGTAACAATAACAGGAGTAGTTGGTACATGGTCTTTTTCAGCGATGAAATCAGGGTATGATACTAATAATTGGACCCAGTCAATTACAACTCATTGTACAAAATATGGATATTTAGTTAAAAGTGAAACCCCAGTTGGTACCATTGATGTGTTTGCTACACTAGATGGTTCACCTTGGATTGGATCTCTTAGTTATAGTTTAACTGGGCCTTCTCCTTCAAGTGGGAGCACTGTTCCTGCTGTTCTCAATAACAAATCTGTGGGGTCATACAGTATTACTTATAATTCTGGAGGGCCCTCTAATGCCTCCCTTGCATCTATTACCCCAAGCAGTAATCAAACGCTCTCAACAGGTGGAATAATAGCTTTCACATTAAACTTTGTTACCGAAGAGATTCTTCCACCAAAGCCTCCTACTTTTCTTTCCCCAGGGACTACATCTGCCCCTGGCCCAATTATAAGTACCTTGACCCCAACTCTCTCATGGCAGGCAGTACCAAATGCTGATTATTATAACTTATCTGTTAGCATTTATCCTTATGGCACAAGCAATATCATTTTCTATAATCAGCAGGTATATGGGAATTCGATTACTATCCCTAGTGGATATCTGCAATCAGGACAGAAATACCGTTGGAATATGAGGGCTTATAACAGTGCCGGTTATAGTGATTATTCTGACACATTGTATTTTCAGACTGGAATAACCCTTGGACAGGTCCAGCTTTTGGGCCCCTCAAATGGAGGGTTATTACCACCAATGAGCGTTTATTTCTGGTGGGATTCTGTGAGTAATGCTACAAAATATCAATTTATACTTTATAATTCGCAAGGGCAGGTTGCATTAAATAATACTTATACCAGCACATCTGTGTTTGTTACTCTTGGTATTGAAGAAACAATCACTTGGAAAGTAAGGGCAGGGGATAATAGTGGGAATTGGGGACCCTGGTCTAGTACATGGAGCTTGACAATCAAATCATTATAAGCATTAAAGCAGTTTAAAGATACTGCTTACAACATTTTTGGTAACTTTTAGCGGGAAACCTATAGGGTCTGAGGAGTTTCTAATCAGCTGATTGAAAGTTTCATAGAATAGAAAAATTGGATGAAAAGAGGAGGGAAATTATAAAGGAGTGGAATGATAATGGAAAGCATTTAAAAAGGTAATATAACAGTGCATAAATAAACAATAATAACAATTTAAGTACTATTATTAATTCTAAAAACAGCTTTTCATATTAATTATAAAAAATCTACAAATATAGCCATACTACAAGCGCAATATTTATTTAAAAGCCTTTGTTTTGTTTATCATATAATATTATTTTTAGGAGGAATAAATGAAACTGTTGAAAATTATCAACCTCACTACTCAAACAGAAATAAGCAGATTCTATAATATTCTTACAGCTATTATTTCAGAGATAGATGAGTCAATCAGTCTTGATAAAAGCACCGATGCTGAACATTTTGTCAGAACCTTTAACAGACCAGAAATTTATAAAACCTACAAAACAGGATTACGCCAGGCAATCCAGAATGATGTTTTTTTAGACATTCTTTCCGATATTATAGTGAGAGACGGAAACAGTATTATGTCCAGAGATTGGTTAAAGATATTAATTGAAAAAGAAGTTGGGGTAATTAAGGGAAGGATTATTTTTTTCAAGGGGTTGTTAGAGCATGAGAATAATGAGCTTGAAACTAAACGTATCAGGGATTACCAGATTTTTCTCAATTGTACCAAGACAGCCTTTACTAATGATCTTGCGTATGGCAATGAGGCAAAAATTAACACAGATGAATGGTCTATTCTGTTTACCCTCAAGGATGAATTGGCACTTTCCAGCGATGAATTTAGAACCCTACTATATTTAGCCACTGGAACCAGTGAGCTAGATAAATACGATATAGATGAAGCTATTAGAAAATTAAGAGATAGTGGGATTGGCTTTTATAAAAAAAGCAAGCAAAATCTTTATTTCCCGGATGAAATAATCAGGATGTTAAGGGAAATTAAGGATATTATTTTGCCAGAAAAATATACCAGGAGAATCCTTAAGTGCTTGGATGACAGGCAGATCAACAAGATAAAAAAACATCATGGTATTAAAGAGATTGAGAGAGAAGACAAGATTGAATCAATCATCAAAAAAGGTGTAAATATAAATAAAATACTCAGTGAAGAGATCTTTGATGAAGACACTAAAGAAAATGATAAAAAGAAGATTTTATACGATATTATTGAAAGCAAATTAGAAATACATCTTCCCTCATACGGCAGAACATTAGAAGAAAGAATAGGCAACCTGATAGATTATTTCAAAAATCTTGATGAGGATAAGAATATCGGTATTTCCAAAGATGGTTTTGAAAGGATGTTGCTAGACCTGAAAAAAATAAAGAATTTGGAAAATTTAGTCCGAACAGAATTTGAAATCGAGCCAAAAGTAGAGTTAAACACAGAAACTTTGTTGGACTATAATATTCGCCCAAAAGATATTTTATATCTTATGCCCTTAGATGACCTTAAGGCTTACTGTAATGAAAGGAATATTACATACAGAGGAAAAAATATTATTAATTGCATATTATCCAGTTATCGGGAATCTGAAAATATTTTTATTGAGAATTTTGTTTTGATTGCGAGTAATGATATTAATGCCCTTAAGAACAATGGGATAGAAATAAAGTCAAAGGATTTACCCATAGCTTTCGAAAATACCTCTAAAGCTATTTTCAAACGTCTGGGCTTAAACGTAAACGAAGAATTAAAGAAAAGCATCAATTCAAAGAGGGACAAAGCGGATATAATTCTAGATCTGGGGAATCAAGATATACTCATTGTAGAGTGCAAATCTTCGAAAAAGGAATATACAAAGTTTTCCAGCCTGATACGACAAGTTAACTCTTATGCCAGGCTTTATAAAAGAAATGGTTTTAACATAAGGGGAATCCTTATTGTTTCCGGAACTTTTACAGATGATTTTGTTCACGAATGTGATGCATTTTATGATTTTAAGGTTACCCTTATCGAGGCACAGGCTATGGTTAATATTTACGAAGAATTTAAACAATCTAAACTTCAAGTCTTTCCGGTAACGCTTTTTAGGCATGGGTTATTGCAGGAAGAAGTGATAGCTAAAGCTTTGAAGAAATAAAAAGATCCAAGGATAATTTATCAAAGATATTGCAGGCCACTTTGGATGAAAAGAGGAGGTAAATTATAAAGGAGTGGAATGATAACGGAAAGCTTTTAAAAAGGTAATATGCCAGGGTAAAAATAAACAATAATAACAATTTAAGCACTATTATTAATTCTAAAAACAGCTACTCATATTAATTATAAAAATCTACAAATATAGCCATACTGCAAGCCGCAATGTTTATTTAAAAGCCTTTGTTTTATTTAACATATAATATTATTTTTAGGAGGTTTCTAATGAAAAAATTTTGCCCGTTATGTGGTACCGAAAATAAGGAAGATGCTAAATTTTGTAAAGAGTGTAATGAACCGCTTTTTAACCCTAATGCTAATGAAATAAACAAAGAGGAAGATAGAAAAAATCAGATTCAAGATAAGCCAGAAAGAAAAGTAGCTATGAACAATCAACCACCAAAGTTTTATAAAAACCCTAGCATATCTACAATACTATCATTCTTTTTTATGGGACTAGGCCAGATTTATAATGGACAGATAGGAAAAGGAATTTTATTTATTATTCTCTATGGTATATCTGCTGCATTAATTTTTGTTGGTGTCGGCTTTATAACTACCCCTTTATTATGGATATGGGGCATGGTTGATGCAAATAATTCAGCTAAGAGAATCAACGAAAAATTAGCCAATGAATAACAGGTAAATAAATTATAAAAGAAAAAATAAGTGAAAATATAAAAAATATTATTTACTTTCAAATAATGGGAGGGAAAAGATGAGTAAAAAATATATTATACTGTTAGTTAGTATTTTACTATTCTTGTTGGTATTTGTTAATCAAAGTGTTATTTCTAAAACAATATATGCAATTAAAGATCCTGATGACAATATAATTGCTATTATCGATTTTAATTGTATTTCTATTGACTTGATTAAATCAGGGTATATATTAGAGTATTTTTATGGGAAAAAACCGGTTAGAGATACCTCTCAAGGTTTTCAAAATATTATGTACAACAATACGGATACATCTCTATGGTATATAATATCCCGCTGGCAGGGGAAAAGTACTAAAAATACTGAAACTTTCCGCATTCCTACAAACGAATGGAGAATATCATGGAATACTGAGCCAGGTGAATATGGTGATATGAACTTTATAATTTCTGCTTATAAACCTCCTAGCAACCTTCCTGATGTAGTAGCAAATGTCATAGGCCGTGATAGAGATTCCAGCATTATGAGAGGAGCAGGGGATTATTATTTAAGCATAAATACCGCCCAGCAATATGAAATTGTTGTTGAAGCTAAATATTAGTAAATAATTTAATAGTTAAATATTATTTTGCAAAAGTTTTCATAATATTTACATAATAACACTTACGTTTTTTAAAATATTTTTCTACCATTTACCAATGTAAAGTGTTATAATATAAACGTTTGCGGGGGTGTGATACTCAAAATCACGCTCCCTTTTTTATTTGCTCACAAAATACAAGATCTCACAGATGCTTAATATTCGGTTTTGCTGTTTTTAACTATTAAGGCTATATCTTTCCTGAAGTAGTAGTATCAATGTACCAGGATCATATATAAAATGTAGTTGAAAGGCTGTAAGGGCATGGTTGGAGTCTTTGCTTTTGTCTGGACTTTTTACCGGGTCCGGCAATATTTTGAAGCATATTCGCAGTTTAATAGAACAATATATACAATATGGGTATAGCCTTATTCCGATTGATGAAGAGAAAAAACCGCATATCTACTGGAAAAAATACCAGTACAGTAAAGCACCAAGAAGCGATATCCTTAACTGGCTTAATGAATTCCGTCCTTATAATATCGGGATAGTTACCGGAAACATCAGCAGACTGGCCGTTGTTGATGTTGATGATATTTCCTTATTGCCCGGGCTTGAAAAAAGAATGCCGGAATTGACACAGACAACCAGGGTAAGAACAAACCGGGGATATCATTATTATTTCAGCTTAAACAACAAAACTGTAAAAAGCACCAGTGCGCTCTTTGGGGAAAGACTTGAATTGAAGGGCAACGGAAATTACATTGTTGCTCCTCCTTCTGTAATCAATAATCACCGTTATACTTATGAAGTTCCTCTTGACAACATACTTCCTATACCTGAAACACTTATCCAAAACAATAAATACAGTGAAATAATTCTGGATAAGAATATAATATATAAAATACCAAATTACCACGGGCATAATATGGACTGTATAAGACAGATATTAAAAAGAGATCTAAAAGAAGGGGAGAGGGATAACGGACTATTTGTTCTTTATAATCTCCTGCTTCAGAATAAAAACTCCCTACAATATTCCCGGAAGGTAGTGGAAAGAAAAAACATTTCCCTGGCCAATCCCTTACCCGGGAAGGATCTGAAAAAGATTTACCGCAGGTCTTATCATTACGGGTGCAGCGGGATCAGGAAGAAGATTCCCTATGTCAGGTGTGAGAATTGCACCTACCGGTTTAAGGGAGGACATTTGAGCGGGAGCAATATTCTGGTCAGGAGCTTAAGACTGTTACCTGAATTAACAAACACACAAAGAAGTGTTGCCTGTCTGTTGGGAACAGTTTTTGACGGTGAAAACCCTTCTATTTACAGAATAGCAAAAGAAGCTCATATGGACTGGAGAGTTGTCAAAAAAGCCATAAGAGAATTAAAAGAAAAGGGTTTTCCGGTTAAATAGCAGAATGCAGAAAAACACTGTAATTTTACAGAGTCAAATTCTATATTTTTCAACGGTTTCCGAAGGAAAAAGGCGACTATATACTGTATAGTATTAGTATTTGTATTTCAGTGTTTATTTTGGCATTAAATTGCCTTCCTCTCTTTGTATCCGGAACACTTTCTTTCCCTGTACCCCTCTTTTGCATTTAAGGCGATTCAGGAAACAAAAAAAGGACAGCCGGGAAACAGAAAAGAAACTTTTACCCTCTCTTTTTTTGCCTGAAAAAAAAGATATAAGTGGCTTGTCTGTGGGACCGGCTGCCCTCATTGATATAATATAAAAATAAAGAATAAATTCTTTCGTTTATGATACAGAAAACCTTAACCTAAACCTATTTCGTCTACTTTTATTTTGATTGCTCAAAGTATATTTTTTATATATTTCGAGAATTATATACTTTATTAAGGGGAAAAGTATAAAAAGAAGATTTTTAAATATTTTAGTAGTATAATTTATAAAAGCTTAAAAATTAATTATAAGGAGGTTGTTCAGAAAAATGGCTTAAAGAAATTTAGAGCTATCACTTTTAGAACCATAAATGTAGTGCTGACTAATTTCTTATAACAAAATAGAGTTAGTAAATTTGTGTTTAATTCTTAAAGATTATTTTGCCAATAATTCTAAAATATACCCACTAGTATACCAAGAAAGAAACGTTCTTAAAACCACAACAAAATATACAAAACCTTATAAGGCCTTTTTTATGTTTATTGGTAGAAATATGGTTATCAAGGAGGTTTCTATTAATGAATAGTCTAATAAAAAGAAAAGTATTTATTTTAATGATTGTGTTACTAGTGGTACCTTTACTTGTTGGTTGTTTTCTATTACCCCCCAAAAATCAAGATCCTATCATTACCTCAGCCCCTGTTATCGATGCCATTGTAGGTCAAGTATATACTTATAATGTAGAAGCTACTGACCCTGATGGGGATCCCTTGACCTATGCATTGCCTGTTGCACCTGATGGTATGGAGATATCTGTGGAGGGGATAATCAGTTGGACTCCTGTTGTTACTGGAAGCTATGAGGTCACTGTCGAGGTATCTGATGGAAAGACAAGCATTGCTCAGACCTTTACTATTGAGGTAAACGAACAGGCATCAACGACAAGTCCACCTTCTGCTATTGATATAGAAAATGTAGCAAAAAATATATTAGAAACTCAAGATAATGGGAGAGAATATTTTGAACAACTTATGTCACAAGAAGATCCTGATGCTTTACAGAAAACGGTGGACTTCCTTAAAATACAGCCGAATGTTGATGATGTGGAAATTGGAGAAGACAATGTTACAATATGGATTTTTTATAAAAGTGGTGTAGAAGGAATCATTTTCACTGAACCATATAGAGTAACATGTGGCTTGCCCAAGGCAGGAACCTATCGCTCTAATTTAGCCACAGTAACTAGAGAAACTACATTAACGGACAAAAAGGCAGTAATAATCTCGCCATTTTTTAATTCATGTGTATATATAAGTGGCTTACTAGATGAAATCCCTATCTACCTTCAACAGAGTGGATATTCCCCGGCTAATATTGAACTATGCGCCGATGAAAATGTTTCGGTTAATTTTATGCAGACATTATCTGAGTACGATTTTATCTATATGTCTACACATGGGTCTGTTAGACCAACTTACCAAGATGCAACAATACTCACAGGAGAGCAAGCTACTTATAGTCTTATGCATAATTTGTGGAGTTATTTAACAAATAATAAGATTCAGGTGGGAACTGTTGATGAAATAAATTATTTTGCCTTAAGCAGTAAGTTTTTTGCAGACTATTCCTATCCAGGCAGTATTGTACATGTGGATGCATGTCTTACTTTACAAAATGATACCATGGCAAATGTTTTTTTGAATAATGGTGCGAAAGTTTATTTAGGATGGACTGAAAAAACTTATACTAACCTTTGTTCTATATACAGTACGAAACTTTACCATGAACTTGCAAGATCCAACAATACTTTACAGCAAGCTTATAGCGATACCTATGACAGTGATTTTCCTATTAGTATTTATAAAGATAAAAATGAAGATGGGTGGCCTGGCATGCTATGTGCAAGCGGAAAACAGTTAGGTGATCCAAGCGAGACTACTTTTGACTATACATTGTATTTTGAATTTAGAGGAGATCCTCAATTTGTTCTTAATCCCTCATCTATACCTGAGACTTATACCATCACCGCCTCTACGGGGCCAAATGGTTCTATAAGTCCGTCTGGAGAAATCTCCGTAAATCATGGTTCAGAACAATCATTTGCTATAACCCCTAATATTGGTTATATTGTTGAAGATGTCATGGTGGATGGTAGTTCAATAGGAGCAGTAGATACATATACCTTTACTAATATAACCCAGAACCATACTATCTCTGTTACGTTTAGCACAATTGAAACAACAGTAGATATTACGGCTGCATTAACATGGAACCACGCATTGCCACTGCAAGAAGGTGTATTATATGAACGCTGGATTCAGCTGCAGTGGGAGAGCTATCCCGGAGCTATTGGTTATAATATCTACCGCCGTGTTAATCAAGGGGATTATAATCTATTTTTCCAGTATTACCCCGAACACCCTTATAATATCTTTTCAGATGCTGATGTTTCTATAGGTAATAGCTACGATTATTATATTACTGCTTATGGAACTAATTGGGAGACTTTTCCTAGCGAGGTTAAACATTTAGATACGTGGTTGCCATGCCCTTACTTAATAAGCCCAGTGGATAATTCAACTATTACTGATCCAAATCCTA
>Ga0334887_1003393_pt1 | contig 15910 bp, 14 predicted proteins | sample GraSluR1_MG_10_FD_207217 | JGI IMG/M metagenome (GOLD analysis project Ga0334887, IMG submission 207217) | Sludge microbial communities from methane-producing bioreactor in Wageningen University, Netherlands - Granular Sludge_18_07-R1 | ecosystem: Engineered > Bioreactor > Anaerobic >...
CCCAGGCCACTGTGCTGGGAGTCCTCGACCGGCAGCTCGCCGCCACGGGAGCGGCGACCCTGTTCATCACCCACGACCTGGCGGTGCTGGCGCAGGTCGCCGACTCCGTGATGGTCCTGCTCGACGGCCACCTCGTCGAGTGCGGCCCGCTGGCCGAGGTTCTGGCCGACCCGTGGCACCCGTACACCGCCGGCCTGGTGGCCACCGCCCGGCTGGACCGTGTCGGGGCCGGGGAGCGGCTGCCGACGGTGGCCGACTACTTCGATCGATCCGTTCCGGTGCGCGGGCTCGCGAGCGTGCCGGCCGACTGGTCCCATCGGGCCGCCGTGGAGGGCCTCGATGACTGAGCAGCCTGTCTATCGCGTGCGCGACGTCAGCCGGCGGTACGGCCGTACGTCCCGCCCGGCCGTCGACGGCGTCTCGCTGGAGGTGACCTCCGGCGAGCGGCTCGGACTGGTCGGGGAGTCCGGGTCGGGCAAGTCAACCTTGGTGAGAATGCTCGCCGGACTGGACCGGCCGACCACGGGCAGCGTCGCCTTCCGCGGCACCGAGATCGGCCGGCTGCCGGAACGCCGGCTGAGATCCCTGCGCGGGGCGGTCCAGATGGTGTTCCAGGATCCCCGGTCCTCCCTCGACCCGCGGATGAAGGTCGGCGTCAGCATCGCCGAACCGCTCCGGTCGAGGAGTTCGGGCACCGGGCGGGCGGACCGTCGGGAGCGGGTGGCCGAGGTGATGGAACAGGTCGGGCTGGATCCCCGGCACGCGAACCGCTTCCCGCACGAGTTCTCCGGCGGGCAGCGGCAGCGGATTGCCCTGGCCCGGGCGCTGGCGCCCCGCCCGGACGTGCTCATCGCCGACGAGCCGGTCTCCGCCCTGGACGTGTCGGTACGGGCACAGGTGCTCAACCTCATCGCCGACCTGGTCGCCGCGGAGGGACTGACGCTGATCTTCGTCAGCCACGACCTGGCGGTGGTGCACCACCTGTGCGATCGCGTGGCGGTGATGCGCGCCGGACGACTCGTCGAGGTCGGCACGGCCGACCGGATCTGGACCCGACCCGCGGACCCCTACACCCGTCGGCTGCTGGCAGCGATTCCCCGGCTGCCCGACTGATCGGCGTGTTCCGTCGGCCATGCGTTCCTGATATGCCTACCGAGGTGAGCCCAGGGGCGCGGCTGCCTAGACTCCTTCGACGTGAAGGCACTGCTACTCGAGAACATCCACCCCTCGGCCGTGACCGCCCTGGAGAACTTCGGCATGGAGGTCGACCAGATCTCCTCCGCCCTGGACGAGGACGACCTGATCGACCACCTCGACGGCGTCGACGTGCTCGGCATCCGCTCCAAGACCCAGGTCACCCGGCGGGTGCTGGAGGCCCGCCGTGACCTGATGGCCGTCGGTGCCTTCTGCATCGGCACCAACCAGATCGACCTCGACGCCGCCAGCCAGACCGCGACCGCGGCCTTCAACGCGCCCTACTCCAACACCCGCTCGGTGGTCGAGTTGGCGATCGCGGAGATCATTGCGATGGCCCGCCACCTCACCGACCGGAACGGGGAACTGCACCGCGGGGTGTGGCACAAGACCGCCAAGGGTTCGCACGAGATTCGCGGTCGCAAGCTCGGCATCGTCGGCTACGGAAACATCGGCTCCCAGCTGTCGGTGATTGCCGAGGCCATGGGCATGCAGGTCTACTACTACGACATCGTGGACAAACTCGCCCTGGGCAACGCGCACAAGTGCAACTCGCTGGAGCAACTCCTGGAGACGGCCGAGGTGATCAGCCTGCACGTGGACGGGCGCGAGGACAATGTCGACCTCTTCGGAGCCGAGGAGTTCGAGATGATGCGCCCCCGCGCGCTCTTCCTCAACCTGTGCCGCGGCTTCGTGGTCGACCACGACGCCCTCCGGGATGCGCTGCTGTCCGGTCACATCGCCGGTGCTGCGGTGGATGTCTATCCGGAGGAGCCGCGCTCCAACGACGAGCCCTTCGTCTCGGTCCTGCAGGGCGTCCCGAACGTCATCCTGACCCCGCACGTCGGCGGTTCGACGCAGGAGGCACAGGAGGACATCGGGCACTTCGTCTCGGGCAAGCTGATCGACTACGTCCGGTCGGGGTCGACGACGATGTCGGTGAACATGCCCGAACTGCACGTCGATGCGTTCGTCGGCCAGGCCCGCCTGCTGCACCTGCACCGCAACGTGCCCGGCGTCCTGGCCCGCGTCAACGGCGTCCTCGGCAACCACAACGTCAACATCGAACGTCAGCAACTGGCCACCCGCGGCGAACTCGGCTACGCGGTGACCGACACCCTCACCCCGCTGGATCGGTCCCTCATCGACGAGTTGCTGGCGCTGCCCGAGACGATCCGGCTCGCCACGATCGGTTAGGGTCCTGAACGACGCGGTGGGGGCCGCCGCGGCTCAGTCGCCGATCCGGGCGAGCAGGTCGGAGTGCAGCAGCCCGTTGGAGGCGGCGGCGCCCGGACCGACAGGCCCCTGCCGGCCGGCCAGGTTGGTGAACCGTCCGCCGGCCTCGGTGACCACGAGGCTGCAGGCCGCCATGTCGTGCAGCGCCAGGTCGGGTTCGGCGGCGAGGTCGACCGCTCCCTCCGCGAGGAGCATGTAGGACCAGAAGTCCCCGAATCCGCGGACCCGCCACACCTGTCGGGTCAGGTCCACGAACGCGTCGCCGCGACCCAGCGCGAACCAGCCGGTCAGTGAGGAGAACGACAGCGATGCCTCGGACAGGTCCGCCACTGCCGACACCCGGCACCGCTGGGAATCGGCACCCGGCCGCGGTCGCACCCACGCCCCCTCACCCTGCTGCGCCCACCAGCGTCGACCCAGCGCCGGGGCGCTGACCGCCGCGGTGGCGATCCGGTCCCCGGCTGCCAGCGCGATCAGGGTCGCCCACACCGGCACCCCCCGGACGTAGTTCTTCGTGCCGTCGATCGGGTCGAGGATCCAGCGCCGCTCGGTCCCGCCGGTGTCGGCCCGCTCCTCCCCGTGCACACCGTCGGCGGGGCGCAACTCGGCGAGCAACTCGCGGAGCCGGTCCTCGACGGCCAGATCCGCATCGGACACCGGGGTGAGGTCCGGCTTGGTCGACACCCGCAGATCGAGGGCACCGAACCGGTCCAGGGAGATCTCGTCGGCGGCGTCGGCCAGGGTGAGAGCGACATCCAGATCGGACCGCGCGGCGGTGGAGGTCTCGACGTCGCCGGAGAGCAGAGGATTGCCGGTGTGCGGGGGGTCGGGCTGGGTCATGGTGCTCAGGCTAGACGGTCGACGTCCGTCGCCTCGCACCGATCCACGGCGTCACCCCGTCCCCCGGGCCGGGCTGGGGGCGGGATCCTCCCCGGGGGTGACCCGGATGCCTCCGTGGGCCGATGCGAAGGCGGCCGGGCGACCCCTAGCGTGGCGGGCATGGAAACGCATCCCTCCGCCGTCCCCTGGAGCCGCAGGGGCACTGCAACGGCCTGGTCCGACCAGATCGTCACCGTCGTGATCGCCGCGGTCTCCGCCTTCTTCGGTGTGGCCCTCACCCAGGGCGCCCGACTCATGCGGGACCTGCTCGGTGGGGACCCGAGCGCGGACATGATCAGCGCCGCCGCCCTCTTCGTCGCGTGGGTGTTCATCGGCATCGGGTCCTACACCGCGGCGGTCGTCACGGCGAACACCTTCGCCACCCTGGTCGCGGGTCGTGTCCGCACGATCGCACTGCTGCGGCTGCTCGGGGCGCGGGCATCCCGGCTGCGCCGCGACCTGGCCCGGGAGGGGCTGGCCGCCGGGGCGGCCGGATCGATGGTGGGCCTGGCGATCGCCCTGATCGGATATCGGGCGGCGGTCGGTGCCGCGGTCGCCGCCGGAGCCCTGCCGGCGATCGCCTACACGTGGGTGGACCCGGGAGTCGTTGCACCGACACTGGTCGCCGTCGTCACGGTAGGGGTCTCCGCCTACGCGGGATCGCGCGTGGTCGGCCAGGTGGCGCCGATCCAGGCGCTGTCGGCCGACATCGAGGCGCCGATCGAACAGGTTCGGATGGGCCGTCGCGCGAGGGCGGGCATCGCCGCGCTGGTCGTCGTCGGGGTGGTCCTGCTCGCCGGCGGGGTGGCGATCGGACTGAGGTTCCCGGGCGGCGTACTGGTGGCGTTCTGGGGTGGTGTCGCCTCCTTCACCGGGGTGGTCGCCGGAGGCGTGTTCATCGTGCCGCGGCTGATGCGCTGGGTCTCCACGGCGTTCGGTCGGTCCGTGCCCGCGACCCTGGCCCGCGACTACGCGACCCGCTCGCCGCGGGCCGCCACCCGGGGGGCGATCGGCATGGTGGTCGGGGTGGCCCTGATCGTGATGTTCGTGGTGGCGTTGGCGACCATGCGCGACATCACACACGGGGCGTTGGTCAACGACCCGGCCCGGCCGCCGTCGGCGGAGGACCTGCAGATGTACGACCGGATGATCGGCATCACCACCGCCGTGATGGTGGCACTCACGGCGATCTCGGCGGTGCTGGCCGCGATCGGCATGATCGCCAACCTGGCGCTCAGCGTCCTGCGGCGGCGGCGCGACCTGGGTCTGCTCCGGGCCGTCGGCGCCACCGGCGGGCAGGTCCGGGCGATGATTGTTCTGGAGGCCCTGCTGACCAGTGTGGTCTCCATCGGTTTCGGCGCCGTGCTCGGCGTGCTGTACGGGTGGGCGGGAGCCCAGTCGACCTTCGGCGTGGTGGCCGGAGGCCTGGTGGCCCCGGTGGTGCCCTGGCCGCTGATCGGGACGATCCTCGTCGCGGCGGCCGGCCTGGCCCTGGCAGCCTCGGCCGGGCCGGCGCTGCGGGCGAGCCGGATCAGCCCGACCCGGGCCCTGGAGGTCACCTAGCGGTGGGCGATCATGCGGCGGTACGACGCGACCCGGTCGGCTGTCAGCCGACCCTCGGTGACGGCGAGGTCGAGGCCACAGCCGGGCGCGCCGGCCGTGTGGGCGCACCCCCGGGGACAGTCGGCGGTGCACGCGGCCAGGTCCGGGAAGGCCTCGATGATGTGATCGGGGGTGACGTGGGACAGTCCGAAGGATCGGACGCCGGGCGTGTCGATGACCCAGCCCGAGTCGCCGCGAAGGCGCAGGGCGACGGCCGACGTGGAGGTGTGCCTGCCGCGGCCGGTCACCTCGTTCACCCCGCCGGTCTGGCGGTCCGCGCCGGGGATGAGCCGGTTGACCAGGGTCGACTTGCCCACCCCTGAGTGGCCGACGAGGACGCTGATCCGCCCCGACAGCGCGGCCAGCACCGGTCCGAGGTCGGTGCGCGGATCGATCACGACGACCGGCACGCCCAGCGGGGCGTACTCGGCGACCAACGCGGCGGGGGTGCCGAGATCCGCCTTCGTCAGGCACAGCAGGGGATCGATGCCGGCGTCGTACGCGGCGACCAGGAGCCGGTCGATCATCCCGGTCCGCGGCGGCGGGTCGGCCAGCGCGGTGACGATGACGAGCTGATCGGCGTTGGCCACGATCGGGCGTTCGTACGGGTCGTCGTCGTCGGCGGTCCGACGCAGCACGGTCCGGCGGGGCAGCACCTCGACGATCCGGGCCAGGGTGCCCTCCCGGCCCGAGACGTCCCCGTCGAGACGGACCCGGTCACCGACGATGGCGCCCTTGCGGCCCAGCAGTCGCGCTTTCGTGGCGATGACGAGGCTGTCGTCGTCGGTCAGGCAGCGGAACCGGCCCCGGTCGACGCCGGTGACCATCGCGGTGGGCGCCCCGGAGTAGTCGGGTCGGTCCTTGGTCCGGGGCCGGGTGCGGGAGCGCGGGCGGTCGAAATGGGCGTCCTCCTCGACGCCCACCCACCGCGACGTCAACGGTCCGTCCCCACCGCCAGCGCGTGCCATGCCCCCGGGAAGCTCGGCATCGTCTTCGACGTACAGCCGATGTCGTCCACCATCACGCCCGACACCACCAGACCCAACAGGGCTCCCGCCTGGGCCAGCCGGTGGTCGGCAAAGGTCTGCCAGGGGCCGCCGTGCAGTACGGCAGGGGTGAACACGAGTCCGTCCTCGGTCTGGCGCACGTCGCCGCCGAGGGTCCGGAAGTCGTGCTCGAGTGCGGCCAGCCGATCGGTCTCGTGTCCGCGGATGTGCCCGACTCCGACGATCCGGCTCGGGCTCTGGGCGAGCGCTGCGAGGACGGCGACGACCGGGGTGAGTTCGCTCGCGTCGGACAGGTCGATGTCGAATCCGGGCAGGGCCCAGTGGCCCGGGCCGTTCACCGCCAGGGTGCCGGTCCGGCCCGACGGATCGGGAACGAGCTCGATCAGGGCGCCGAGTTCACGCAGCAGCGGCAACAGCAGGGCACCGGGCTGGTTGCTCTCCAGCGGCCAGTGCGGCAGGTGGACCGTCCCGTCGGTCAGGACGGCAGCGCACAGGAACGGGGCCGCGGTGGACAGGTCGGGTTCGACGACGATGTCACCGGCGCGGATCGGCCCGGGGTGGACGATCCAGCGGTTGGGCGACGGCTGGTCGACCCGGATGCCGTGGTCGCGCAGGATGTCGACCGTCATCTGGATGTGCGGCAGAGAGGGCAGCGTCCGGCCGGTGTGCCGCAGATCCAGGCCCTCCCGGAACCGTGCCCCGCTGAGCAGCAGCCCGGAGACGAACTGGCTGGAGGCGCTCGCGTCGATGGCGACCGGGCCGCCGGGCAGGTCCGGCCGCCCGGTGATGTCGAAGGGCACCTGGACCGCATCGTCGGCCAACCGGGCGCCCATGTCGGCCAGAGCGTCGAGCAGCGGCCGGATCGGCCGTGACGACATCGCCTCGTCGCCGCGCACATGAGTGGTGCCCACTGCCATGGCGGCGATCGGGGTGAGGAAGCGCAGGACCGTCCCGGCCAGCCCGCAGTCGAGGTCGCCGGATGATCGGAACCGGCGTGGCGGCTCCACCCGCCAGATCGCCCCTCCTGACGGGCATGTGCCGGCCAGGGTTTCGGACCCGAACCCCGCCTCGGCGTCGGCGTCGGTCAGCAGGCTGGTGTGGATTCGTACGCCGAGGGTTCGCAGCCCGTCGCGCATCAGCCGGGTGTCACGCGCCTCCAATCCGCCGGTGATCGACGACGGTCCGTCCGCCAGCGCGGCCACGACCAACGCCCGTGCCGTCGCGGACTTCGAGCCCGGGATGGACACCTCGTGATCGAGGGGCCGACGCAGCTTCGGCGCGGCCCAATAGCCGCCGGTGGTGGGGAACGCGGCCATCGATCAGCGCGCCAGGGCGCCGCGTGCCTTCGTGGCGGCGGTCTTCACCTGCCGGCGCGCCCGCCGGGCGGCCCGCTTGCCCTCCTTGACGGCGTTCTGCTGGCGCAGCCGCCGCGAGGACTCCTTCACCCGGTAGGCGACGCCGGGTCGGCCTTCGGTGTCCTGGGCGGCCAGCAGAGCCCCACCGGTGAGCGCGACGTGGCCGAGGAAGCCCTGCAGGTCACCGGAGCGGATCCCACGGGCGGATGAGACGATCCCCGGGACGGTTGTCGCGGCCAGCACGGCGGCGCTCCAGCGGCGGCCGATCCCGCTGGCCAGACCGAGCCCGGCGAGGACCCGGACGACGCCGGTGATGCGGGCCCACGAGGCCGGGTCCTGCGGGACCAGGCCTGACACGGACTCGGGGACGACGTTCTTCACGAGGGGAGCCACCCGCGAGCTGATCAGGTCCGCCTGATCTGCCTCGGCCGACGGGTCCGAGATCGCCTTGACGCCCTGGGAGACGAACCAACTGGCCAGCATCGTCCGAGCCGCTGCGCGCGAAAGAGTCATGCTCCATTCTTACCGCCTTGCAGGCCGGGCACCAACCGGGGGCCCGCGCTAGGCTCACTGTATGTGCGGGCGATACGCGTCGAGCGCCGAGGTTGACGATCTGGTCGAGCAATTCGACATCGCGGAGGTGCGCCCGGGCGTGCCGGGGCCGTCCTGGAATGTCGCCCCGACCGACACCGTCCGGGCCGTGGTCGACCGGGCCGGGCACCCTCGCTCGCTCGTGCCGATGCGGTGGGGTCTGGTCCCGTTCTGGGCCGACAGCCCGTCCATCGGCGCCCGGATGATCAACGCCCGCCGGGAGACGGTCGCCGACAAGCCGGCCTTCCGCCGATCCCTGCGTGCGCGCCGCTGTCTCCTGCCCTCCGACGGCTATTACGAGTGGCAGCGGGTCGACGGGGGCAAGCAACCCTGGCTCATCCATCGTGTCGACGGTCGTCAACTGGCGATGGCCGGGCTGTGGGATGTGTGGCACGACCGGAGCCGTCCCGACGACCCGCCGCTGATCACCTGCACCATCATCACCACCGGCGCCACCGACCGGCTCGGACACGTCCACGACCGGATGCCGGTCGCGCTGGCCGACGACGTGTGGGCCACCTGGCTCGACCCGGAGCTGGACGACGCCGACCTGCTCACCGGTCTGCTCGCCGCCCCGGATCCCGAGGACATCACCGGCCACCGGGTGGGCTCGGCCGTCGGCCGGGTGTCGAACAACGGTCCCGACCTGGTCCGGCCCGTAGGGGACCGGCCGGAATAACGGGCACAGGAGCGCTGTTGACGCCTGCATGAGTGTCGCCACCCTCACCTGCCCCCGGAATCGCCATGACTGCCCTGCGGGCGGTAGCGACCCCGTTCGGCGGGAGCACGGGCTAGTCTCGTTGCTGATGAGCACGCCACAGGCCGACGACACCTCGCACCCGGTGCCGGACTCCGCCCGATCCTCACCGGACCGGCAGCAGGCGGAGACCGACGCCGAACGTGCCGCGCGCTTCGAGCGTGAGGCGATGCCCTATCTGGACCAGCTCTACGGGGCAGCCCTGCGGATGACCCGCAACCCGGCCGACGCCGAGGACGTGGTCCAGGAGACCTTCGCGAAGGCGTTCGCGTCGTTCCACCAGTTCAGGCCGGGCACGAACCTCAAGGCCTGGCTCTACCGGATCCTCACCAACACGTACATCAACGCCTACCGCAAGGAGCAGCGTCGGCCGCAGATCGCCGACGGCGATGATGTGGAGGACTGGCAGATCGCCCGGGCGGCCGAGCACACCTCCACCGGGCTGCGCTCGGCCGAGGCCGAGGCACTGGAGCAGATCCCCGACGGGACGGTCAGCGACGCGCTGGCACGGCTGAGCCCGGAGCGGAGGATGGCGGTCTACCTGGCCGACGTCGAGGGCTTCTCCTACAAGGAGATCGCCGAGATCATGGGCACCCCGATCGGCACCGTGATGAGCCGCATCAACCGTGGCCGCAAGCAGTTGCGCGACCTTCTGGCCGACTACGCGCACGAGCGCGGGCTCGACCGTTCCCACCAGGAGCACCGATGACACCCGAGGCACCCCGGGGACCGCTGGACTGCACGCACGTACGTGACCTGACCTGCGCGTACCTCGATGACGAGATCGACGACGACCTGCGGGCGGTGGTCGAACGCCACCTCGCCGAGTGCCCGGGATGCCGTGACCTGTTCCGGGAGCACCGGATCGTCAAGGCCCTGCTGCGGCGCAGTTGCCGGGACACCCTCGCACCGGCGCGGTTGCGCGACCGGGTGTGGGCCGCGGTGCTGGCGCAGGGCGGCCAGGGCGGAACCTGGTCGGTGAACGCGGCGTCCACCACCATCTCCCACGCCGGACCGGACGGCACGTTGGTCCGGCGGACCACCGTCACCGGGGCCGTCGTCGTCTGGACGCCCGACAACCCGGTGCTCCGGCCGCAGGGCAACGACAGGGAGGCCTGACCCCCGCCTCGGGCAACCCCGGCACGGCACAGCCCCCGGGTTCCCTACGGATCCCGGGGGCTGTCGGCGCCGGATACGCCGGCGGGGCGTACGCCCGGGTGCTCAGGCGTTGGGACGCTTGCCGTGGTTCGCGCTCTTCTTGCGACGCGCACGGCGCTTGCGGCCGGTCTTTCCCATGAGGGCCTCCCTGCTGGTGCGGTCGAACCGGACTGGCCGATTCGGTGAACGATGCATTATCCCACCCGGGGCGTACTGGGCGAAATCCGGTGCGCGGCGGCCGGCGACGGACCCGCGCGTATGGTGAAGCGCATGCCGGAGATGAAGACGTTGCTGGCGCAGCACTGTCCCACGAGCGAACGGGTCACGGCCTGGCTGGTCACCCTCGTCAACGAGTGGCACCTGTTGGCGGACCTGTCGTTCTCCGATCTCATCCTGTGGGTGCCGACCGAGGACCCCAACCAGATGTGGGCGGTGGCCCAGATTCGACCCACCACCGGACCGACGGCCCTGCTGGACGATGTGGTGGGGGAGTCCATCGCGTACGACCCGGAGGAACTGCCGCTGCAGGCGTACTGGTCGGGAGAGATCGTCGAGACCTCGGAGAACAAGCTGTCGACCGGGATCCCGGTCGACATGCACGCCATCCCGATCCTGCTCGACGGCGAGGTGATCGCGATCGTCGAGCAGCACACCAACCAGATGGGCGTCCGCGCCAACGGGGCACTGGAAGAGGCGTATATCGCCATCGCCAACGTGCTGCGCGGGATGCTCCACCGGGGGGAGTTCCCGCTGGCGGGCACCCGCTCCCACCCGACCCGGTCACCCCGGGTCGGCGACGGGCTGCTCTGGCTCGGGCCGCACGGGGAGTTCCGCTACGCCACCCCGAACGCGGTCTCGGCCTACCGGCGCGCAGGCCACGTCGGGGACATCTCGGACACCACCCCGATGAGCTTCCGGGCGGAACTCGGGGGCGAGGCCGAGGTGCATCGGCTGCTGACCGCCCACGAGGCGTCGGAGCGGGAAGTGACCGTCGTCTCGGTCGCGCTGCGGTTCCGCTTCACCCCGCTGCACAACGCCGACGGCAGCTCCGCGGGGGCGTGCGTGCTGCTGCGCGACATCACCCAGGTGCGCCGCCTGGACCTGCAACTGCTCACCAAGGACGCGACCATCCGGGAGATCCACCACCGGGTGAAGAACAATCTGCAGACGGTCGCCGCTCTGCTGCGGATGCAGACCCGCCGGGTCACCTCACCCGAGGCCAAGGACGCGCTGCGCGAGGCGATGTCGCGGGTGTCGTCGATCGCCGCTGTGCACGAGGTGCTCAGCCAGTCGTTCGACGAGGTGGTCGACTTCGACGACGTGGCCGATCGGATCCTCGCCATCGTCGGGGACGTGGCGACGCCCGGGGAGCCCGCCCGTGCCGTGCGCGAGGGGAAGTTCGGTCAGATTCCGGCGCCGATCGCGACGAACCTGTCCCTGGCGGTCACCGAGCTGTGTCAGAACGCCGTGGAGCACGGGCTGGAGGGGACGACCGGAATCGTCCGGGTGCTCCCGGTCCGTCGGGACGGTGCGCTGGAGGTTCGGGTGGTTGACCGGGGCCGCGGGCTGCCGGAGGGATTCGACCCCCGCCGGACCAACAGCCTCGGGCTGGGCATCGTCTCGACCCTGGTGGCGGACATGCACGGCGTGTTCACCGTGGCGAACAACACCGACGGTCCCGGGGTGACGGCCACCATTCGGGTGCCGCTGCCCGACGACGAGTCCGACTGATCAGGCCGTACGGACCCGCGAACGGGCCTTGCGACGCTTGAACGCGCGTCGCTCGTCCTCGCTCATCCCGCCCCACACGCCATGGTCCTGGCCGGCCTCGAGGGCCCAGGCGAGACAGTCCTCGCGGACGCTGCACCGCTGGCAGACCTTCTTGGCCTCCTCGATCTGCAACAGTGCCGGACCGGTATTGCCAATGGGGAAGAAGAGTTCTGGATCTTCATCCAGGCAGGCAGCCTCGTGGCGCCAGTCCATACCGATTTCCTACTCCCTGATCGAATCCACGATCATGTCGTCGCGGGTCTGCCAACATCATCCGGCCGACCAACCCCCCGCGTCAGGTCGGGCCTCCGGGATGTCCCGGATGGCGGGCCGCCGACCATGCTACGCGTCAGTCAAGCGGAGGGACAGACCCAAGTGGCAACGATCACATTTACATCCCACCCCCGTGGCGGTCTGTCGGCCCGGGACCGACGCGTAGCATGACCGGGTGCCCAAGCTCTCCGCCGTACGGGACGGCCTCCGGCAGGCCCCCGGCACCGTCCTGGTGTTTGCGCTCCTGCTCACGCTGCAGGCCGCCGCCTTCCTCGGCTTCGGCCTCTTCGAGGCGACCCAGCTGCACGGCGGTCGGGTGATGACAGGCCTGATGACGGCCCTGCTGCTGGTCGCGTGGGGGGTTGCCCTGGTCACGCTGGCCGGTGCCGCGGTGGCCGGCCGCGGCTGGAGCAGAGGACCGGCCGTCGCCCTCGAACTCATCCACATCCCGGTCGCCTGGAGCTTCCTGGGTGGCCGAACCACCTGGGTCGCGGTGGCGCTCGGGGTCAGCTCACTGGTGGCCGTCGTGCTGGTGCTGCTGCCGCCCTCCACCGCGCATCTGGTCGGCCCAGGGCGGCGGTCCGGCTAACCCTCGGCATCATCATCCTCGTCGTCGAGGCGCGCCAGCCAGGTGGCCAGCCGCTCGACCGGAACCTCGAAATCGGGATGCAGATCGACGAAGAAACGCAACTGCTCGGCCAGCCAGGCGAAGGAGAACTCCTCTTCCCCCCGCCTGGCCGCGAGTTCCTCGATGCCCCGATCGGTGAAGTACACCGTCAGGGGCGCGGCCCGAAGGCCGCCTCGATGAGGGCCTTCTCCTCGGCGTCGTGCCGCTTCTTCTGGCCGACGGCCGTGGTCGCCGATGCCGGCCGGGTGACCGGCAGGATGGTGCTCCAGTCCCGGCCCGGGTCCTTGGCCTGCAACTCCGGCAGCATCCGGTAGGAGAAGGTCGGCCACGGGCCCTGGTTGGCGGGCTCGTCCTGCACCCATCGCAGGTCGGACACGTGCCGATACGGCGCCAGGACCTCCAGCAGCGCGTCGGTCGGCAGCGGGTAGAGCCGCTCGGCCGTGACGATGGCCACCTTGCCGTCCAGACCGCGCTTGGCGCGGGCCGCGACGAGCTCCCAGCGCACCTTGCCCGAGCAGATCAGCACCTGCTCCACTGCCGACGGATCGGTGATGGTCGGGTCGGGCAAGGCGTGCCGCCACCGCCCTGAGGTGAAGTCCTCGGGCACGGAGACGGCCAGCTTGTTCCGCAGCATCGACTTGGGGGTGGCGACGACCAGCGGGCGGTGCCAGCCGACCTGGGCGTGCTGGCGCAGCAGGTGGAAGTAGTTCGCCGGCGTCGACGGCTGGCAGACCGCCATGTTCCCCTCGGCGCACAGGGCCAGCCAGCGCTCCAACCGGCAGGACGAGTGGTCGGCGCCCTGGCCCTCGAAGCCGTGCGGCAGGAGCAGGACGACGCCCGACTTCTGACCCCACTTGGTGTTGCCGGAGGCGATGAACTCGTCGATGATCGTCTGCGCGCCGTTCGCGAAGTCCCCGAACTGGGCCTCCCACATGACCAGCGCGTCGGGCCGGGCCACCGAGTAGCCGTACTCGAAGCCCACCACCGCGTACTCGCTGAGCAGCGAATTGAACACGTGGAACTTGCCCTGGTCATCGGTGAGGTGCTTCAGCGGCACCCACGCGGCGCCGTTGTTGGAGTCGATCACCGCGGCGAATCGCTGGGAGAAGGTGCCGCGGCGGGTGTCCTGGCCGGTGAGCCGGACCGTACGCCCGTCCATCAGCACCGACCCGATGGCCAGCAGCTCGGCGGTGGCCCAGTCGATCGGTCCCTGCATGATCGCAGCCGAGCGCCGCTCCAGCTGGGGCCGGACCTTGCGATGCGGGGTGAAGCCCTCGGGATAGTCCGTGTACGCGTCGGCGACCCGCTTCATCACCTCGGGGCTGACCGCGGTGACCTGGTCGAACTCCGACTTCTCCGGATAGTCCGGGGTCGACGGGTAGAGGGTGTCCCCGCCCTTGTCCTCGCGGACCTCCCGGAAGACGCTCTCCAGCCGTTCGTGGAACCGGTCCATCACCTGCTCGGCGTCCTCCACCGAGATGATCCCGCGCCCGATCAGCGACTCGGCGTACAGCTTGCGGGCCGAGCGCTTGTTCTCGATCATCCGGTACATGGTCGGCTGGGTGAAGCTCGGATCGTCGCCCTCGTTGTGGCCGCGCCGGCGGTAGCAGACGATGTCGACCACGACGTCCTTGTTGAACTCCTGCCGCCATTCGTACGCGAACCGGGCGGCCCGGACCACGGCCTCGGGGTCGTCCCCGTTGACGTGCAGCACCGGCACCTCGAAACCCTTGGCCAGGCCGGACGAGTAGTACGTCGAGCGGCCCGAGTCGGGCGAGGTGGTGAACCCGATCTGGTTGTTGACGATGAGGTGGATCGTGCCGCCCGTGCGGAAACCGCGCAGCTGAGACATCTGCATCGTCTCGGCGACCACACCCTGGCCGGCGAACGAGGCGTCACCGTGCATCAGCACCGGCAGCACCGGGAACTCGTAGCTGCGGTCGAGGATGTCCTGCTTGGCGCGGGAGATCCCCTCCAGCACCGGGTCGACCGCCTCCAGGTGGGACGGGTTCGCGGCGACCGAGGTGCGGATGGTCGACCCGTCCATCGCGGTGAAGGTGCCCTCCGCGCCGAGGTGGTACTTGACGTCGCCCGAACCCTGCACCGACCGGGGGTCGATATTGCCGTCGAACTCTCGGAAGACCTGCCCGTACGACTTGCCGACGACGTTGGTCAGCACGTTCAGCCGGCCCCGGTGCGGCATCCCGATGGCGACCTCTTCCAAGCCGTCGACGGCGGCCCGGTCGCAGATCTCGTCGAGCGCCACGATGGCCGACTCACCGCCCTCGAGGGAGAAACGCTTCTGGCCGACGTACTTGGTCTGCAGGAAGGTCTCGAACAGCTCGGCCTCGTTGAGCTTGTCGAGGATCCGCAGGTGCTCCTCACGCGGGATGTCGGTGTAGCGCCGCTCCACCCGGTCCTGGATCCACTTGCGTTCCTCGGGGGACTGCAGGTGCATGTACTCGATGCCGACCGAGCGGGAGTAGGCGTCGCGCATGGTGACGATGATGTCGCGCAGCTTCATGAACCGCTTCTGGTCCGGGCCGAGCCCGCCGACCGCGAACGTCCGGTCCAGGTCCCAGATGGACAGCCCGTGGGCCTCCAGCGCCAGATCGGGCGAGGACCGCTGGTGGTATTCAAGGGGATCGATGTCGGCCAGGAAGTGGCCGCTGGCCCGGTACGCATTGACCAGTTCCATCACCCGGGTCTGCTTGGAGATGGCGTCCTCGTGCTGGTGGGCCTTGTCGGTGGTCCACCGGTACGGCGCGAAGGGGATGCGCAGCGAGGCGAAGACCTTCTCGTAGAACTCGTCGGCGCCGAGCAGCAGGTCGTGCAGGCGGTTGAGGAACTCGCCCGACTGGGCGCCCTGGATGACCCGGTGATCGTACGTGGAGGTGAGCGTGCAGACCTTGCCGACGCCGATCTCCTCCAGGCGCTCGGTGTCGCTGCCCTCGAAGGCCGGCGGAAAGGCGATGGAGCCCATCCCGACGATCGCCGACTGACCGCTCATCAGCCGCGGCACCGAGTGGTGGGTGCCCATCGGGCCGGGGTTGGTCAGCGAGACCGTCGTGCCGGCGAAGTCGTCGACCGTGAGCTTGTTGTTGCGCGCCTTCTGCACGAGCAGTTCGTAGGCGCTCCAGAACTGCGCGAAGGTCAGCGTCTCGGCGGCCCGGACATTGGGCACGAGCAGCTGGCGGGTGCCGTCCGGCTTGTGGACGTCGATGGCGAGGCCGAGGTTGACGTGGGGGTGCTCGACCAGGGTCGGCTTGCCGTCGACGACATCGTACGTATTGTTCATCGCCGGTACATCCCGGAGGGCCTGGACCAGCGCGTACGCGATGAGGTGGGTGAAGCTGACCTTGCCGCCGCGGCCGCGGCGCAGGTGGGAGTTGATCATCGACCGCTGGTCGATGAGGAGCTTCATCGGCACCGTGCGCACCGACGTGGCGGTGGGCACGGT
>Ga0334887_1003395_pt1 | contig 15902 bp, 9 predicted proteins | sample GraSluR1_MG_10_FD_207217 | JGI IMG/M metagenome (GOLD analysis project Ga0334887, IMG submission 207217) | Sludge microbial communities from methane-producing bioreactor in Wageningen University, Netherlands - Granular Sludge_18_07-R1 | ecosystem: Engineered > Bioreactor > Anaerobic >...
GCAGCTGTATCGTCGAGCGGCCGCAGCAAGCGTTCGGCGGTCGCGATCTGAGCGGCGAGTTCCGCGAGGATGTCGCGGTCCAGGCAGCGCGCGACGTAGCCGCGGTAGAAAGCGTCGTAGTCGGATTCGGCGGGGCGGGGCAATCTCATGGCGTGACCTCGGGCCGGAGGACGAACGACGGCGGCGCCGGGTGCGGCGACTGCCCCCGCGCCTGACATGATACCGGATGGCCGCCGGCGCGCCAATATAGCGCCGACCGCCGAGGTGGACAAAGGGAACCCACGGTGGCATGATTGCGCGAGTCGCCCGCATGGCAGCGACGTTGGCGCAACGAGCTTGCCGAAGCGAGACCCGGTCCACCGGCGCGGATACTCGATCTAGATCATGCTCTTCAATTCGTTCATCTTCGTCTTCTTCCTCGCCTTCGTCTGGATCGGCTACCTTTTGCTGCGTGCGCCGCGGCCGCGAGCAGTCTGGCTGCTCGCGGCGAGCTATGCCTTCTACGCCTACTGGGACTGGCGTTTTTGTTCGCTTCTGGTCGGCCTAACGCTCGTCGATTTTTCGGTCGGCCGCGCCCTGCACGCCGCCGCGACCGTGCGGCGGCGCAAGCAATGTTTGGCGGTGAGTCTGGCCGCCAATCTCGGCGTGTTGGGGTTCTTCAAGTATTTCAATTTCTTCGCCGCCGGCGCGCAAGCGGCGCTGGCGGCATTCGGCCTCGAACTCGACCGCGCGCACGTGTCGATCATCCTGCCGCTCGGTATCTCGTTCGTCACCTTTCGTTCGCTGACATACACGATTGACCTCTACCGCCGGCGGATCGAACCGACGCGGTCACTCCTGGACTACGCGCTCTTCATCGCGTTTTTTCCTATCTTGGTCGCCGGACCAATTGAACGTGCCGGCAACCTGCTGCCGCAGCTTGCGCGGCTGCGCGCGCCGTCGCGGCGGGAGATCGGCGCTGGGCTCGTCTTGATCTGTCTGGGGTACTTCAAGAAAGTGCTCATCGGCGACGCGGCCGGACGCATCGTGGACCACATCTTCGGCCAGCCGGAGCTGTACTACTCGCCGGAACTGTTGGCGGCGGTGATCCTCTTCTGGATCCAGATCTACGCCGACTTCGCCGGCTACTCCGACATCGCGCGGGGAATCGGCAAACTGTTCGGCGTGAACCTGGCCGTGAACTTCGAGCAGCCCTACTTGTCGCGGTCGTTCAGCGAGTTCTGGCGCCGCTGGCACATCTCGCTGTCGACCTGGATCTGGGACTACCTCTTCAACCCGCTCGTTGCGGCGGTCCTGCGGCGCGTCGCGAACTGGCGGTTCGCGAGCGTTCAGGCGGAAATGCGCATCGCCTACCCGGTGGCGGCGATCGTGACCATGCTGCTTTGCGGACTCTGGCACGGCGCGGGTCTGACGTTCATCGTCTGGGGCGGACTGCACGGGTTGTATCTGAGCGGCGAACGGCTCTTCGTTTACCGGGGCAAGTCAATTCCCCTGCGATGGCGGCTGCGCGGACCGCGCAGCGTGGTCCGGCTGGTGCTGGGGCTCGCCGCCACACAGGTCTTGGTGATGTTCGCCTGGTTGTTCTTCCGCGCCGAAAACCTCGCGCAGGTCGGCTATTTCCTCGACCAGATCGTCCACTGGCAGGGCAGCGAGCTGAGCGGCCGTTTCGCGGCGATCACGGCGAGCTTCATGGGGATGATGGTGTTTTTGGATCTGCTGGAGTACAAGACGGGCACGCACGCGTGGCTGCTCAAGCTGCGGCCGGCGGTAGCGGCGGGCGTGTGCATCGCGGCGATGGCTGTCGTCGCGCTCTACCTGGCGACGGTCGATCCGATGCCTTTCGTCTACTTCCAGTTCTAGCCCGGGTTCGGCAGCGATCATCCGGGCTGGGGAGGCCGCGCGTGCGAGGTTTGTGTGCCGCCCTGATTTTCGTGACGACCGCGCTGGCGGTCGGCCTTGCGCTGGACGCGTGGTTGCAGGCGGCCGAGATCCAGAGTCCGCTCGAGACCTACATCGATCCCATCTATGGTCCGTCCTATTATCCCGGCCGCTCCTTCAGCCGCTTCCATGAGAGTTTCTTTCTGGGAGGGACCAATGCCTGGGGCTACCTGGGCGAAGGGCGGCCGGAGCGCAACGAGACCGACGAAGTGCGGATCTTGTTGGTTGGCGATTCGTTCGTGCTGGGCCACACGGTATTCGAGCGGCATCACTTCAAGCGGGTCATGGAACGGGAGCTGAGCGCCGCGCTGGGCAGGCGGACGGCCGTGCTCAACTTCGCCCGCGCCGATTTCAATCTCTGGAACATGCACCGTTACTACTGCGACTTCGCGTCGCGTTGGGACCACGATCTGGCGCTGCTGTTCGTCGGCGAAAGCGATCTGGTGCCGAGCCGGCAGGTGGGGTCCGCGCTCTATCCCTTCAGCTACGCCTCGGCGGACACGGTCGCGGCGGATTACTCTTTTCGCGCGAGCCGGCAGTTCCACCAGGCCAAGCGCCTGGAGCCGCTGCTCTCGCGATTGGCGGTGCCCCGCCTGGCCTTCAACCTCTATAAACTGGGACTGCGGGGCAAGACCGCCGGTATTCTGTTCGGCAAGTTGGCGCCGGCGAGGACCGCCGACGCGGAGGATGGCCGGACACGAGCGGTCGCGGCCGTCGAGCCGCTTTCGGCGCACAGTCGAGTCATCTTACGCGACCTCGCTCGCGACCGGCGCGTCCTGCTCGTTTATAAGGAACCGATCGACGATACGTACCGCGCTGCGATCGACAGCCTCGGGGCGCATCCGTTCGATCTCGTGCCCATCTTCACAGGGCTGCGGGCCCGCGGCGTCGAGCCCCGCTGGTGGCCGGTCACCCGCAAGCTGGGCCACTGGAATCAGCAAACGCATCAGGACATCGGTCGCGCCCTGGCGCGTGTGGTGTTGGACCGGAAATTACTGGATTGACCGCTGGCTGGTTCTGTCGCCCGTCCTCGCGTTGGGAGTTCGCATGTCCCGTTCGTCCCACCATCGATCCAGCCGCGTGCGCGGCCGTCGCCGCCGCCGCTTGCTTTTGGTTGCGGCCGGGGCCCTCGTAGGCGCGCCGCTGCTGGTTGCCCTCGCCGCGACCTTGGCCTTGCGCGGCAGCCTAGCCAGGCTCGACGGCCAACGCCAGGTAGCCGGTCTGGCGGCGCCCGTCAGCGTGGTCCGCGACACGCTCGGCGTACCCGATATCTCGGCCGGCAACCGGGAAGACGCCGCGCGCGCACTGGGCTATGTGCACGCCCAGGAGCGCTTCTTCCAGATGGACTTGCAGCGCCGCAATGCCGCCGGCGAGTTGGCGGCGCTGCTGGGCCCGGCCGCCCTGGAAATCGACCGCGACCATCGGCGCCACCGTTTCCGCGCGCGCGCCGACACCGTGGTAGCGGCGGCGGCCGACTACGAGCGCGGCATCTTGCTCGCCTACACCGATGGCGTCAACGCAGGCTTGCGGGATTTGCGCGCGCGGCCGCCCGAGTACTGGGTGCTGCGCTGCAAACCAGAGCCGTGGCTGCCCGCGGACACGGTGCTCACGCTCTACACGATGTTCTTGGACCTGAGCCTGGATACGGTTTGGGACGAGTCGACTCGACACTCAGCGCGGGAGCATTTGCCCGCGGCGTTGGCTGCGTTCCTCATGCCGGTGGCGGCGCGCTGGGATGCGCCGCTGCAAGATGACCCGCTGCCGCCGGCGAAACTGCCCGACGCGACCCTCGTAGACGCGCGCGGCTGGGATTTCAACGGCCGCACCTGGGCGAGCTTCCTAGAGCCCGCCGCCGCCGAAACCGCCGGCAGCAACAACTGGGCGGTGGCCGGGTCGCGCAGCGGACACGGCGGCAGCCTGCTCGCGAACGACATGCACCTCGGCCACGGTCTGCCGAATATCTGGTACCGTGCGCGCCTGAGCTGGCCCGAAGGTGGCGCGCGTCGGTCTATCGTCGGCGTCACGCTGCCTGGCACGCCGGTGCTCGTGGTCGGCAGCAACGGCCAGGTTGCTTGGGGCTTTACCAACAGCTTCGGCGACTGGCTCGATCTGGTGATCGTCGAGGCAGATAGCGTGCCAGCGCCGCGTTACCGCACGCCGTCGGGGTGGCGCGCCTTCGACGAGAGGACCGAGATCATCGCGGTCAAGGGGGGCGAGCCGGACACGCTGGTGTTCGCGGAAACGATCTGGGGCCCGGTCTGGCAAACCGACGCGCGGGGGAGGCCGCTGGCGCTGCGGTGGACGGCCTACGACACCGAGGCCGTCAACCTCTCGTTGCTCCTGCTCGAGACCGCCGGCGATGTGGACGCCGCGGCTGCCCTGGCCGGCGCGATCGGCATTCCGCCGCAGAACCTGGTTTGCGCCGACAGCCGGGGTCGCATCGCCTGGACCATCATCGGCCGCATTCCGCGCCGCGTAGGATGGGACGGGCGCCTGCCGGCGTCGTGGGCGGACGGCCGCCGCCGTTGGGACGGCTACTATGAACCCGCAGCGCAGCCGCGGATCGTCGATCCCCCGGAAGGGCTGCTGTGGACCGCGAACAACCGTGTCACTAGCGGCGGTGACCTCGCGGTGATTGGCGATGGCGGCTACGGACTCGGCGCCCGCGCTCGACAAATCCGCGACGGCTTGCGCGCGCTGGCGGCGCCGGTCGAGGCCGACATGCTAGCCCTGCAGCTCGACGATCGCGCGGAGTTCCTCGGCGAATGGCGCGACTTGCTTTTGCCGGTTCTGGCCCGGCACGCGGACGTGCTCACGGCTGAGCAAGCAGAATTCCACCGCATCGTACGCGACCAGTGGGAAGGGCGGGCGTTGCCGACATCGGTGTCGTACCGCTTGATCCGGTATTTCGTCTTCGACTGCATCAATCTCGTCTACGGTCTCTTGACCTGGCCGTGTATGGCCGCCGATCCGGATTTCGATCCGAAATGGCTGCCATGGCGCCATGCGGCGACTTGGACCTTGCTCGTCGAGCGGCCGCCGCACCTGTTGCCGCTTGGTTGCCGCGACTGGGATGACTTGATGCTGAAGTCCGTGGCGCGCGTGATGGAGCACGCCGCCGCCAACGGCCGCCAGCCGGCGGAATATACCTGGGGTGCGCTCAATGTGGTTCGCGTGGAGCATCCGTTCGCGCCGCTGGTGCCGCGGCTGTCGCGCTGGCTCGTCGCGCCGACGGGGCCGTTGCCGGGCGACACGATGATGCCAAGGGTGCAACAGAGGTCGAGCGGCGCCAGTCAACGCCTCGTCGTTTCGCCGGGCCGCGAGGGTGACGGCATCTTCCACATGCCGGGCGGGCAGAGCGGCCACCCGCTGTCGCCGTTCTTCCGGGCCGGCCACGACGACTGGTGCGAGGGCCGCGCGACGCCGCTCTTGCCCGGGCCGGAGCGCTATCGCCTCGAGTTGCAGCCCCACCGAAAGGGATCGCCATGACGCCGGCGCCGATACCCGTCGTTGCGGTCGTTGGTAAGAGCGGAGCGGGCAAGACGACGTTGCTCGAGGGATTGATCGCGGCCCTCACTGCGCGCGGTCTGCGCGTGGCCACGGTCCGCAACCATGTCCACGAGCAGGACATCGATGCGCCCGGCAAGGATACCTGGCGCTACGCGCGCGCTGGCGCCGCGGTGACCATGGTCAATGCGCCGAACCGCCTGGGTATGGTGCGGATCGTCGATCGGCCGCGCTCCCTGGACGAACTCGCCGAACTGGCCGTCGCGCACGCCGAGATCGATATCTTGCTGGCCGAGGGCTTCCGCAACACGGCGCCGGTGCGCGTGGAGGTGGTGCGCGCGGAGCGGTCGGTCGAACCTCTCTGCGCGCCGGGCGAGCTGTTCGCCCTGGTGACCGATGTCGACGTTCTGCGCCGCTGGCCAGTGCCGGTGTTCGGACTCGACCAGGCGGCGGCGCTCGCCGATCTGATCGCCGAGCGGTTCCTGCCGGGCGAGTGAGCCGCAAGCGGCCAGCAGCCGGCCAGGCGCCGTCAACGGCGGTGCTGATCAGCGCTGGGCGGCGTCAGGCAGTTCGGCGGTGAGTTCCCCGATGGTGCGGACCAGTTCGGCCGCGTTGATGGGTTTGGTGATGTAGGCGTCCATTCCCGAAGCGAGGCACCGCTCGCGGTCGGGCGCCATGGCATGCGCGGTCACGCCGATGATCGGCACGTGGCCGCCGGAGGTCGTTTCGTGCGCGCGGATCGCGCGCGTCATGTCCAGACCGTCCATGAGCGGCATCTGTACATCCGAGAGGATGACGTCGTAGGTCTGCGCCTTCGCGCGCTGCAGCCCCTCCTGCCCGTTGTCCGCAACCGTGACACGACAGCCTTGCTTTTGCAGTAACATCCGGCCAAAGACCTGATTGATCGGGTTGTCCTCCACCAACAGCACGTTCATGCCGTCAAGGTCGGCCGCCGACGATCGGGCTGCGGTCTCCCGTCGGCTGTCGCTCCCTTCCCGCTCGGGCGATTGCAAGAGGTCGAGCAATGCTCCCGGTTTGGCCGGCAGGGTCAGGTGGCGGCCCGCTGAATTTCCGCCGGCGATACCAGCGGTGATGAGCGCGACGCGGTAAATACCCTCGCGCCAGGCGGGGGCGGCCAGCAGGTTCCGGGCGTCGTCGGCCGCCGGATAATCGGTGGCGGCTTCGTACAAGATCAAATGGGGCCGCTGATTGGCGTCGGCGAGCGTCGTCAAGAGGTCTGCGGTCGTCATGCCGACGTCCACCGCCCGCGTCTGCCAGTCGAGGCTCGCGAGCTGCGACACCAGGGCCTCCCGCGCGGAGCACGGGCGGCAGATCACCAGGGCCTGCCGGCCGTCGCCGCGCGGCCAGTCCGCCGCGGCTTCGCTCGGCAGCTCGATCGTGAAGGCGAAGGTGCTGCCGCGTCCGAGTTCGCTCACGACTTCGAGTCGGCCGCCCATGAGTTCGACGAGTTGGCTCGAGATGGCCAACCCGAGCCCGGTGCCGCCGAACTGGCGCGTCGTCGACGTGTCGGCCTGATTGAACGCCCCGAAGATGGTCTGCTGGGCCTCGGCGCCGATGCCAATACCCGTGTCGGTCACGGCGAAACGGATCGCGAGCGGCGACACCGCGGCCGCCGGCTCGATGACCAGGGTCACGCCGCCTTCGCGGGTGAACTTGATTGCGTTGCCGATCAGGTTGACCAGCACCTGGCGCAACCGGCCCGTATCGCCGCGGCGCCGGCGCGGGGTGCGGGGATCGAAGTGGCAGACAAAATCGAGATCGTGGCGGGCCGCCTCCAGGGCGAAGGTGTCGGTCAAACTGTCCGCCACCTCGATGAGATCCAACTCGGCATCCTCGAGCTCCAGGCGGCCGGCTTCCACCTTCGAGAAGTCTAGGATATCGTTGATGATCTTCAACAATGCCTCGGCGCTGTCCTTGACGATCAGCAGATTGTGCCGCTGCTCGACGTCGAGATCCGTGGCCAGCGTGAGGTCGGTCATGCCGATGATGCCGTTCATCGGCGTGCGGATCTCGTGGGACATGTTGGCCAGGAACTGGCTCTTGGCTTTGGTGGCGCGGACCGCTACCTCCTTGGCCTCGAGCAGTTCCGCTGTGCGTCCGGCCACCATGGCCTCGAGGTTGCGACTGTACTCGTCCACCTTGCGGCGCGAACTCTGCAGACTGCAAGCGAGGTCGTTGAACGCCCTGGCGAGCTTGCCCAACTCGTCGCCGGTGCTGTCGTCGACTCGGACGTCCAACCGTCCCGCTGCCATTTGATCGGCGGCCACGCACAGAGCGGCGATGGGGCGAGTCAAACGCCGCGAGACCATCGACCCGGTCACCAGGCCGATCAACGCCACGACGGCGCTGACCAGCAGGGTCAGGCGCCGGTTACGCGCGACCTCGTCGTGCACGACGGCGGTGTCGAAGCTCAGCAGCAGCGTGCCGAGCCACTGGCCGTGGCCCAGGACGGGTGCGATGACGTGGAGGGTCGAACCGTGGTCGGTCACCCGGGTCGCCGATAGAACCGGCAGCGTGCCCGCGACCAAACGTCGGCCCGCCACCAGATCGCCTGCGGCGTCGGTGACCTGGACGCCAACCAACCCGCGATCATGCTCGAGGCCGGCGATCATCTCCCGGGCGCCCTGGCGGTCGCCGAACTCGAGCGGTACGGCCAGGTTGTAGGCCAGGACCTCGGCCACGCCGACGCCTTTGCTCTCCAGCGAGGCACGCGCCAGGTTGGTAAGCCGCGGCGGGAAATAGAGAGCGATCGACACCGCGCCGACGAGCGACACCACGACGATGGCAAGGATGACCTTGTCGCGGATCGTCATCGTTGTCTGGCATCGCTTCATCGTTCGACTACCTCGCAGAGGCGCAGCACGCGCGCGTCGAACTGATGCCCCTCGGCGGCCAACGCTTGGAGATTGACCCGGATCAGGGGGCGGTCATCGACCAGGACGAGGCCCACCGCCAGGCCCGCGTTCACGAAACCGCCTTGCGCTGCCAAAGACAGGATGCCGCGGCGGCGGGTTTCTCGCGCGATCGTGTCGAGATGGGCGCCGTTGCCCGCGGTGACGTAGAGCACGTCGATCTGCGCGTCCGCCAGCAGGCGCGACAGCTCCTGCGGCGTCGACCACGTGATGGTGGTAGTTTCGAAGCGGACACCGTTGATCGTCTTGTCCGAGACGCCGGCCAGTACTTTCGCTATGGCTGTCAAGTTGGCGCGTGATTCGTCGCTGGCGAGCCGGTGCAACAGCCCGATGCGTAGATCGTCCCGCGGCTGCTGCCATAGCGTACGGTCGTAGGTGAGCAGCTTGAAGAAGATCGGCAGTTGACTCGCTTCCGGCACTTCTTGCGCCGGTGCCGCCGCCGTCAACGCAGCCAGTACGACAGCCAACGTCGCTGCAACGATGACCGTCCTGAGCAGTGCTGATGCGTTTGGCTCGCGCACGTTGTTCCTTGACCGCGTCATGCCGGCGTCATCCGGCTGAGTTCTTGTCCTTGTCCCGCCCGCATGGCGTCAGAAGCCGACCGCGATGGTGGCGGCCAGTCGCCGCCGGTGCTCGATGGCGAGCGGGTAGTCGCGGCAACGCTCGTCGAACAGGTTCTCGATGGCGAGCGTGAACCGATAGTCGCTCGCCTTGGCTTGAGCGTGCCAGGCCGTGTCGATCAAGAATCGTTGGGCGCTCTTTTCGTTTTCCCCGTCGATGTCCCACCAGGTGCGCGAACGATAGCGCGCGGTGAACGACAGGCTGTGCGCGGGCGACAACCGCACCGCCGTCCTGCCGTAACCGCTATGGGCGGGAGCTCGTTCGATCACAGTCCCGGTGACAGCGTCGCGCAGGCGGTTGTAGGCGTAGAAACCGGACAGGCGCAGCCAGTCGGCGAGGTCCATTTCCGTCGAAATCTCGCCGCCGGTCGCCTCCCACGACTTCTTGTTCTGGAACGAAAGCTCCGACGGAATATCCGGATACGGCGCCGGCGGCGACGGGAACCAGGCGATCGGGACCATGGCGATCAGTCCCTTCATCTGGTTGTGGTACAAGGCGACGTTCAGCATGACGGTTGGCGTCACCAACCCCTGGTAACCGACCTCGAAAGACCTGATCTCTTCGCTCGCGACGCCGGTGTCGCCGCGATACACCTGATAGATCTCGGGGAGCAGTTCGATCGCCGTACGCCAGTAGGTTTCGACGTATGAGGGATCGCGATACGCCTGGCTGTAAGAGAACCGCAGCGCGTGGTCGGTTCGCGGTCTGTACACGATGCCGCCGCGAGGTGCGGCATGTCCGTCGACCAGCGGGTGGTGTTCGTAGCGCACACCGAGCGACAGCATCCAGGCCTCGGCGGGCTTCCACTCGCCGAGCACGAATCCGGCGAAGATGTCCTGCCGTACGACCTCTTCCTGGAGGCTGTACTCGAATCGCTTGTGCCGGTATTGGCTTCCCCACAGGAAGAACGTCTCGGGGGTCGGGGAGAAGGCATGCTGGAACTCGACATCGTGGAGGCGATTGATGGCCTTTGCTTCGTTGCCGACCAGTTCCAGCGTCAAGGGATCGATATCCATGCTCCAGTAATTCGTGTACCAGCGGATATCCAGATTGCCGTACTTAAGATCGGAACGCAGGAAGGAGGCTTGGCCGTCGGCGCCGAGGGGCGTGTTCTCGGTCATCAGCTTCAGTTTGCCGTTGCTCAGGCCGCCTTCGATCGAGATCGCTGCACGGGGACTCAGCGCGTAGCCTAAGCGGCCGTTGAAGCGTACGTTCTCCGTTTGCGGCGACTTCTGCTCCCAGTCGTCCGATCGTTCCCAAGTCGTCGACCCAGTCCAGCTCAGGGCGGCGCGGCGCCCCGCCGTGCGCAACGAACCCTGGCTTTCGCGCAGATCCGAAACGTAGGTGCGCGCTGCGGTGCCTGGCTTCTCGTCGGCGCTGAACGTGATGATGTTGATCACGCCGGCGAAGGCGTTGGCGCCGTACATCGCCGAGCCCGGCCCCTTGATGACCTCGATGACCTTGATGTCCGCCAGGGAGACGGTCAGCACCTCCCAGATCGTCAGGCCATAGACATCCTCGTAAACCGAGCGTCCGTCCACGAGCACGAGCATGGCGTTGGAGCCGGGCTGATTGAGGCCGCGGGCGGAGACGTCGTAGGCGGAACTGCTGGTTCGCATGACGTCCAGACCGGCGACCCGGTACAGCAACTCCGGGACATTGCGGGCACCGCTGGCGGCGATCTCCTCGGCCGTGATCACCGTGGCCGCGACAGGCGTTTCGCTGATCTTCTGCGCGTGCTTACCGGCGGTGACAATGGTCTGGTCGAGCAGCGACTCGAGATCGAGTTCAGCGAAATCGCGGTAGTCGAGGCCGGCGGATGCCGCCGCCGGCCGCCACCAGAACATGCAGGCAGCGGCCAGGCAGATCCCGGCCGCGGTCATTGGAAAAAGGGGACGCATTCAATAAGCCTTTCGTCATCCGTGCCGTTGAGCGCGGGCGGCACGCGGGCACGTCTCGGTGATAGTTCGGCTTGGCGGGCAAGGACTTTACCAAGTGTGTAATGATATCGCTTATAGGCAGGCCGCGGCCGCCGCGGTTGGGGCCCGCGGCGGCCGAACGAGTTGAGATGAAGAACTTATCGTACTAACGCGATCTTACGCGATTGGACCCCTTCGGAGGTGACCAACCGGCCGATGTAAATTCCGGAGGGCATCTCGCGCCCCTCGTCGTTGCGGCCGTTCCATGCCAATGCGTGGCGGCCGCCGCCTCGGATCTCGCCGGCAAGGAGCGTGCGCACGGCGAGGCCGGCGATGTCGTAGATGCGCAGTGTTACGTGATCGGGCGCGGCCAGGGTGAATGCGATCGTGGTGCCGGGGTTGCACGGATTCGGCGCGATGGAGATCATCGCGGGCGCTGCCGGCGGCGGATTCTCCACGGCGGTGGCCACCGCACCCGACAGGAGATACAGCCCCGCCGTGCCGCAGGACACCAGCACGAGGGAACCTTCATCTCGCACGTACTGCGGTTGTGTGGAGGCGGGGGTCGTCCAGGTGCTGACCAGATAGGGAGCAGCCGGCTCGGTCAAGCTGAAGAGATGGACGCCGCCGGCACCGTCGGCCACCCACAGACGGTTAAAGCGGAGATCCACGTCATAGGCCTGCCCCGGTGTATCGATTGTCGCGACCAGTACCGGCGACGCGCCGTCGCTGACGTCGAGGACGAGCAATCCCGAGTTCCCGGCCGCGACATACGCCAAACCACCGGCGACTGCAACCGCATGGGCGTAGTTCGGTGTGAACGCAAGGCCGAGCACGACCGGCGCCTGGGGATCCGCTACATCGATGACGTAGAGCCGGTCATAGCCGTTGGTGACGTACGCGACCGTTCCGTTCACAACGACATCGCTGGCGCCCTCCGCGGTCGCCAGGTGTCCGATCTCATGCGGCGCGGCCGGATCGCTGATGTCGGCGATGCGCAATCCCCCTTCGCTGCTGGCCAGATACGCCAGATCGCCGACGATCTGCACCGCGCGGCCGCTCATTGTCAGTTGGCAGGCGCCCAACAACCTGGTTGCGCCCGGCTTGCTCACGTCGAGCGTGAACAACTTGCCGTAGTAATCGAACACGACCGCGAGGTCGCCGGCCACGTCCATGGCAGCGGCTTGCTGGTCGAGCGCGTAGAACGCTTCCGCGACGGGTGCGGCGGGATCGGCCAGACCCACTTCATAGAGTCCGGCCATGCCCTCGCGCTCGCCTTTCTCGTCGCACCGGTAGCCGCCGAGCACGAGGACGCGACCGTCGGTATGCTGGATGGCCTGGCCGACCATACCCAGGCTTCGGTAGTGGGCCGTGACCGTCAGCTCATCGCGGTCGACGCCGTGCAATCCGCCGAAGGTGCTGCTTACCCAGGCCGTGCCGCCGCAGACCGTGACGTGCCGGTGGTAGCCCGTCAGGTCGGCGGTGCCGATCGGCACGGGTGATTCGGGTTGGGCGATGTCGACCGCGCACAGTCCGGCGGAGGTGGCGAGGTACGCGCGTTCGCCGGAGACCGCGATATCATAAGCATAACCCCAGTCGCTCGACTGGAAGGAGCCGATTGTCACGGGCGCCGTTGGGGTCGCGATATCGATGACGTGGAGGCGGTAACCCGACGCGCAAACGTAGGCATACGGCGAGTCGACAGCCACGCCGGCGCAGGATCCGGCCGTCGCCGTCTGTCCGATCTCAACCGGTTGCGCGGGGTTCGACACGTCGATGATCCGCAAGCCCGCCGTTTGTGCCGCCACGAAGACGAGGTTGCCGTTGTGCGCAAGGTCTTGTGGGTTGCCGGGCACGGCGAGCGATCCAGCCACGACCGGATGGGTCGGATCGGCGAGGTCGATCACCCATAATCCGGAGAACTCGTCTGCGACGTAAGCGAGACCGTTGGCCAGCACCACGCTGCAGCCATACTGCGGACCGCTGCATGTGCTCAGCCAGATGGGATGCGCGGGATCGCTGACGTCCACGACGTGCAGCCCGGCGTGGTGCGCGGCAAGGATCGCGAGACTGCCGTCGGTATCGACGGCGTGGACCGCGCCGGCGAGCGGCAGAAAGGCGATCTGGACAGGATCGGCGCCGGACCGCTCGCTGAGAACCAGGAGGCCATTGCCGGCGGCACAGAAGATCCTGGCGCCAGCCACGGCGGCATCCTCGATGCTGCCGGGAGCGGTGCCGACTAGGTCGAGCGGGCGCGCCGCAGTCGAAACTGCCAGGCACGCGATCATGGCGAGGGTGACGATGCGCATGGCGACTCCTCCGGAGTGGGCGATTGAGGTCTCCAAGAGGCAAAACCAATGGTGCGGGGACGGTATGATTATACCACCGGCGCCGGAGCGGAATAACAACGGAATTAACGCGTCCAGTCGAATCCCGCCGCGAAGGTCCGGCCCGGTGCGGGATAGCCGAGTTCTTCTTCGAAATGAGCGTCGGTGAGATTGAACACTTCGCCGTGGAACGTCAGGCCGCGGCCGAGCGGCTGGCGGATGCTGATCCCGTGGAGTTGGTAAGCCGTGAGCGGGCGTCCCGGCACGTGGGAGATCCGCTCGTCCACCAGAGTAACGTCGTAGCGCAGGCGCATGCCGCGGGATGTTCCCGCGGTCACCGCCCCGCTAAACCGATGCGGGGAAACATCCTGCATGACCGCGTCGCCGGCGGCGCCGGTGTCGATCCAGACATGGCCCGCGTCGACGGCGAAGGACGGCGAGAGTACGGCGCGGATCGCCGTCTCGATCCCGCGCAAGGTTGCCGCGCTCACGTTGCGATACTGCTGCGATCGGACCGGGCGATCGATCAGATCGCTCAACTCATTGATGAATCCGGCGATTTCGACGGTGAGACGGCGGCCGCCGCCGCTGAGCAAGCGGTGTTCGAGGCCGATCTCGTACCGGTCGGCGACCTCCGGTCGCAGGTCCGTGTTGCCCGACGTCTCGCTGTACAGGGCATGCAAGGTCGGGTAGCGCACGGCGCGGGCGTAAGCGGCGCGGAACGCGGTTGCCGGCAGCGGAGTCCACTGCACGGCGAGGGACGGCGATACCGACGTGCCGGTCGACTCGCGCCGCTCGGTGGCGTGCGCGGTCCCCTGCAGGCCGCCCGTGACGGTGAGCGCCGCGGCCGGGGCGTACTGATCCTCGACGAAGAGCGAGCCGGTGCTCAACGTGTGGCGCACCCAGGGCACATCTGCTTCCGGCTGCTTCTTCATGATGTCGTGCCGGTAGGTCAAACCCGCCCGGAAGCGGTGCCGGGTCCACCGAACGCCTCCCAACTGCAGCGAGCCGCCGAGACTGCGGTTGCGCAGGCGGGAGTCCCAGGCCAGGGCCTGGTCATCGAGCCGGCGGTCGAGGTAGTCGAGGAGGCGATCGTCCTGCGCGTCGGCATAGAGAACCGTGACCAGCTCGAGGTCCTGGCCGAGGCGCCGCTGGTTGTTCAGCGAGACACCGCCGCGCGCCCAGCGGGGGAACCGGCGCCAGGTGGGCGCCTCCCAGGCGTAGATCGTCGCGGGGATATCGCGGCGCGACCAGTGATAGTCGAAGGTCGCGGTGTAGATGTCCCAGTCAGTGCGCGTGTAACCGATCTTGACGCCGCCGCCGGCTTTGCGAAATCCACTGTTGAAGCGCAGACCGCCATCCTCGAGCGAGGTCGGCGCGAAATCATCGCTGAGCCGAAAGCCCACCTGGTACTGCTCGTAGCCGTAGACCGAGTACGCGAACAACCCCTGCTGCGCGGCATGGTCGAGCGACAGCCGCCGCCGGCCGTCGGCGCCGAATCTCGCGCCTACCGTGGTGCCCGGCGCATCGAAGCCGCTTCGCGTGATGATGTTGATCACGCCGCCCATGGTGTTGGGGCCGTACGCCGCCGAGGCCGGGCCCTTGATCACCTGGACGGCGGCAATGCCGGCCGTGGCGACCATGGTCAGGTCGACCTTGCCGTAGTAGCCCGGATTGACGGGTCGGCCATCGACCAGGATCAAGGTGGCGCGCGCCGGCATGCCGCGCAGCCTGGTCTCGGTCTCGGCCTTCGTGCCCGTCGTCACGTGCAGGGCCGGGTCGAAGCGCAGCACCTGGGCGATGTCGCCGCCGCCGCGCTCGACGAGCGCCGCATCGCGCAAATCGGTGACCATGCCCGGATTGGCCGGTGTGCGGCCGTAGACGACTACTTCCTCCAGGCGGTACGCGGTCCGGCAGGTGTCGGCCGCCGCTGCCGTCGCTGCCGTCGCGGGAGCCTGCCCGTCCGGCGGCGGCGCCGTTGCCAGGGCCGCCGCCGCGGCCAACCAAACGCACGCGCCCGCGCTCACTGGACCGTGATGCGCTCGAGCATCCGGACGCGATACTGCCCGTCGATCAGCGCTGAGTCGGTGAAGCGCGTGCGCCTGGTCGCGAGCAGCCAGTATCCAGTTTGCAGCTGCTCCCAGGTCAAGGCGTCGGAGGTGCCGAAGCCGTCGAGCGCGGTGAGATGGAAGGTGTTCGCCGCGGGATTCTCGACGAGCGCCGCGACGAAATCGGCCAGACCTACGGCGTCCTCGAGTTCGTCCTGGAAATTAGGGATCTGGACGACCGGCATGTCGGCGAGCTCGAAGAACGCGGAGGTGTCCGCGGCGACCACGTCGAACTTGCGCCGTATGTGCAAACGGCCGGTGTCCTTCACGTTGTACGCGCCCGGCAGGTCGATGGCCTCGTCCGGGAAGATCACCCGGCGCGTGGCGACGATGATGTACCCCAGCGGCATCTGTTCCCAGGTGTTGCTGGGGTAGCCGCGGGTGTGGGGCGAGAATCCGTCGTCTCCCACGAACAAGTAGCCATACAGGACGCGCGCGTCGTAAACACTGCCGCTCTGGGCTTCGTACATGGGGATCAGGGTGGTGCTCACAAGATGATCGAGGTGCACCGCGGCTGCGCCATCGATGTCCACCGACGGCAGTGTGTTC
>Ga0334887_1003401_pt1 | contig 15891 bp, 11 predicted proteins | sample GraSluR1_MG_10_FD_207217 | JGI IMG/M metagenome (GOLD analysis project Ga0334887, IMG submission 207217) | Sludge microbial communities from methane-producing bioreactor in Wageningen University, Netherlands - Granular Sludge_18_07-R1 | ecosystem: Engineered > Bioreactor > Anaerobic >...
GTTGGATCGCTTTTAGCATGGTTAGTATTAGCAAAAAAAACCCGCTCCGTAACCGAGCAACTTAACGCTCGGACTATGCCGGAATTTTTGGAAGCTCGCTACGGAAGCAAGATATTGAAATATCTTGCTGCGGTTATTATTTTCATATTATTAGTTCCTTATTCTGCATCTGTCTATATGGGACTGAGTTATTTATTTGATGTGGTTATGGGAATTCCCTATGTATACGCCCTCTTGCTCATGGCTGTTCTTACCGGAGTTTATCTGGTTATGGGTGGGTATTTCGCAGTGAGCATTACCACCCTAGTCCAGGGCGGAATCATGTTTTTTGGTTCAATTTATATGGTTTTGTATTTACTAAGTCGACCTGAAGTTGGAGGCTTGAGTCAGGTAGTGGAAAAAATGAGTGCTATCAACCCTAAATTGGTAGGTGTTGTTGGCCCGCCGGGATTCATTGGTCTTTTCGGTTTGGTGGTTTTAACCAGCTTTGGTCCTTGGGGACTCCCTCAAATGGTTCAGAAGTTTTACTCAATTAAAAATCAAAAAGTGATATTTACTGCTACCATTATAACCACCATTTTCGCACTGGTTTGCAGTTTTAGTGCCTATTTTTCCGGAGCTTTAACTCATCTCTTTTTTAAAGAACTTCCGACAATGAATGGGGTAGCCAATCCTGATCTTCTTATGCCCAATTTATTAATTCAATACATGCCCACTGCTTTTTCAATCATCTTTCTCTTGCTGGTTTTTTCTGCATCAATGTCAACACTCTCATCATTAGTTCTAGTGTCGTCTTCAGCAATCACCATAGACCTTTTACCAAAAAAATATGGGAAAGACAATGTGACGGTGATGAGAATTTTATGCATTTTATTTATCTTTCTATCCCTGATTATTGCCATATCCCAAGTAACCTTTATTGTAAATTTAATGTCGATTTCTTGGGGAGCAACTGCTGGTAGCTTTGCTGCACCATATGTTTATGGTCTTTTTTGGAAAAAAGCCAACCGCCAGGGCGCTTTAGCTAGCATGGTCACTGGCCTGGCATTTGCATTGATCCTTTCCTGGGCATTTGGATTTAAGTCCAGCATTGTGCCGTTTATCGGATCTCTCGCTATTTTAATTCCTTTTGGAGTTCTCCCCTTAGTATCAATATTAACTGGAGGAAATAAAAATGAAAGCGTGTCTATTCGAAGCTAAAGAAAAATTTGTAATAAGTGATATTAAAAAACCTGTACCACAAAAAGATGAAGTTCTAATTCGAGTTAAAGCTGCTGGGATTTGTGGCACAGATATTCATATTTTAAAAGGTGAATACTTTTCTGATTTCCCTTTAGTAGCCGGCCACGAGTTTTCAGGAGAAGTGGTGGAAGTTGGAGAAGAAGTCACTCAGTTTCAACCAGGTGATCGGGTTACTGCCGATCCCAATATATTTTGTGATAAATGTTATTTTTGCAAAATAAATAAAAACAATCATTGTTTGGATAGTCACGTGATAGGTGTAACTCAAAATGGAGCTTTTGCTGAATATGTTGCCGTTTCCGAAAAGGGTGTCTTTCATATACCCGACCATTTAAGTTATTCTGAAGCAGCGCTTGCTGAACCACTAGCGTGTGTGGTTTACGGAGTCCGAAGAAGTGGGATCAAACCAGGCGAAAAGGTTTTAATATTTGGAGCTGGAGCAATTGGTTTGCTTTTAATGTCATTGCTTAAAATAAGCGGTGCTTCCCAGGTGATTATGGTTGACATTAGTCAAAAAAAGCTTGATTTTGCTAAAAAGATGGGAGCGTCTGAGGTGATTCTCAACAATGCAGAAGGAGAAAAAAAATTAAAAGCGATTGCTCCCTTTGGGTTTGAATTGGTTGCCGATGCTACTGGATCACCCCGAGTTATGGAAAGAGAGCTGCAATTTGTTGAGCCCGATGGAACCTTTTTAGTTTTTGGAGTTGCTCCTATTGGTGATATGATGAAAGTCGAACCTTATGATATTTTTCGTCGTGATATTCATATCGTTGGCTCCTACGCTGTGAAAAAAACGATGCAGTATTCGATCAATCTCCTTGCCTCGGGTAAAATACAGGTCAAAAACCTTATATCTTCAACTTATTCCTTAGAAGATTTTGAAAGAGGGATACAGGATTTTTATCACGACCCCGATCATATGAAAATTCAAATCATTCCATAATTTATTAGCATGACTATGAGTGTGAATGGGATTGCCATGTCGTCCAACCATTCTTTGGTTGGACTTCTCGCAATGACGGAGCAGGAAAAAATTCAAATCCCCCCAACCCCCTTTGCTAAAGGGGGAGATTGATCGTCATATATATATTTTTCATTGTCATCAAATGACGTAACATGGCATGAAAATCAATCCTGAAAATACACGGGCATGATAAATCAAGCCCCCACAAAAGGATATAAAATTGTAGGGGGAAAGTATGTATTGCGCTCATTTTTTGATTAATGTAGCGACATGCCATAGCATGTCGAATCTTTGTTTTCGACCTCATCTGGTGCTGTGAAAGCAGCATGAGGGTCAATTCTAAAAATACGGGAACGAGTAATAAATAATCAAGCAGAAGTAAATAAATAGTGGTAATAAAAAACTATAATGATTTCTTATCATTTTTTCTTAAGGAGGATTAAAAATGAAAAAAGGAGTTAATCAATGGGCATTTCCTGGTAACTTTTCAATACCGGACATTATTCAATTAGCAGCGAAACACCGTTTCGATGGTGTAGAGCTATGCCCTGATGAAGAAGGTAGTTTTCCTTTAAATATCGATCAACAAAAGTTGCTGGAATGGAAAGCTCATTCAGAAGATAAAAATATAGAAATTCGTTGCATTGCTTCAGGGTTACATTGGAAATATAATTTGGCATCCATTAATACCGAAGTTAGGAAAAAAGCTATTGATATCGCTAAGCGTTTGATTGAAATCGCTTCTACTTTGGAAGCCAAGTCTATTTTATTAATCCCAGGGTATGTTAATGTTCCCTGGGACCCTTCTTCAGAAGTAGTTCCATACGAAAAAGCCTATGAAAATTCACGATTATCAATTTCAGAAATAGCAAAATTTGCAGCTGATGCTAAAATAACTATAGGTTTAGAAAACGTATGGAATAAATTATTTCTTTCCCCCTTAGAATTCCGCAGTTTTATCGATAGTTTTAATAATCAATGGGTAAGAGTTCATTTTGATACTGCCAATGTTCTTATTTCAGGATATCCAGAACAGTGGATCGAGATTCTTGGAAAACGAATTGTAACCATTCATATAAAAGACTTTAAACTTTCAGTCGGAAACATCAATGGATTCTGTCTTCCTCTTGAGGGTGATGTTAACTTTCCAGCAGTAATGGGAAGTCTAAAATCAATTGGATATGATGATTTCTTGATTGCAGAAATGATTCCTCCTTATCACTATTCCATCGACGCTTTGCTGGCAAACCTTTCTTATAATCTTGATTGTATCATGAATATGAGGGTATAATAATACCGTCTATCATTTTTTATGTTTATCTTTAAATAAAATATTTAACGGGTGAGTGAAAATTATTAATATTTTTAAGGGGGGTGAAACATTTTATCTAAAACATTTACCTAAAGAATATTTTAATGTAACACTAAAGGAGGAGTGAATTATGAAAAAATCATTATGGGTCGTTTGTCTTTCAATGTTTTTAGTTCTGGGATTAGCCTTAATGGTTGGAGCTGCAACTAAAGTTAGAGTTATGTGGGCAGAGTATGATGGATTAACTCCGGAATATGCTACAAATTTAGAAAAGGCTTTTGAAGAAAAACATCCGGATATTGATTTAGAAATAATATCTACACCTTGGAATGATATGCATGATCGTCTCATTACTTATATTGCGGGAGGCAATCCTCCTGATCTTTCAGTTATTGGAACTCGTTGGCTGCTGGAATTGATGGATATGGGGGTTGTGGAACCAATTGAGCAACATCTCAGCCCAGAATTACTCGATAATATAGATCCAGCACTTTTTGAAGGAAAAATTAAGGGAGTGGTGTATGGTTTGCCAGTAGCGGCGGGAACTCGGGTCATGTATTGGCGATCCGATCTTTTAGACAAAGCTCCGGAAACCTTTGAAGAAATGCGCACTATGTTAGAAAAAGTAGCCAAACCGGAAGAAAATTTCTATGGAATAGCCTTAACTGGTCAAAAATACGTTGAGCTCACTGAATTTGCTTATTTCTTGTTTGGTAATGATGGGTATTTCTTTGATATCAATGAAGACGGGAGCTACGGAAAATGTATTGTCAACAACGAAGCCGGTGTTAGCACTTTAACCTTTATGAACGATTTAGTTAAAGATAATTTAACCCAACCGGGAGTGACTGCATACAAAAGAGATGAGGTTCAAAATCTCTTTATATCTGGAAACGCTGCTATTATGATGACCGGAGGTTTTGGTGCGACACTTCTTACCCAACAAAATGTTCCTTTTGAATGGGATGTTGCTCCTCTTCCTCATTTTGAAGGGAAACCTCAGAGTTCACTTATTGTTACCGACGCCCTAGTTATGTTTAAGGATTCAAAAGCGAAAGCCGAAGCTTCCAAATTCTTAGACTTTTTCTATTCCGATGAGTGGAGGCTGGAATTCGATAAATTGGTTGGTTTCCCACCGGTTACCAAATCACTTGCCGACAATGAGTTCTTCCAAACTCCAGTATATAAGTACATGGTTGATCAAATTGCTGGTGCCAAACCTTGGCCATTGATGGCTGAGTGGCCAGAATGCAACGATCTGATTTGGGATAATATCGAGGCAACTTTCCTTGGACAGAAAACACCACAACAAGCGATGGATGATGCTGCAGCTTCTATTGATGCCGTAAGAGGATTCTAAATATGCTTTAGAGAGGGGAGACAAAATCCCCTCTCTAATATACTTAAAAGTTACAGGAATCACTTCTTAGCGATCTACAAAAGGAGAAGATTATGAGTCGGGCTGGGAAATTTTGGACTACAGAATCACGATTAGCCTATCTCCTCTTAATACCCTCAGCAGTTTTTCTAATCGTCTTCATGTTTTATCCCATTTTTTACGTTTTTCTCATGTCTTTCTTCAAAGTCAATAAATTAGCAAATTTAACTGGTTTTTTTGGAATGGGGAACTATATTACACTTTTTAAACTCCCTGAATTTTGGCAAATTATTATTCGATCGTGCGTATGGACAGCGCTGGCAGTAACTGCAAAAACGGTAATCGGATTAATTATCGCTCTTCTTTTAAACGTCGATTTCAGAGGAAGAAAATTAGCTCGGACTTTAATCATCATACCTTGGGCAAGCTCCATTCCAATCAGTGCCATGCTCTGGCAATGGACTTACAATAACGACTTTGGATTATTAAACTATACTTTACGATGGTTAGGTTTAAACCCGCCAGTGTGGTTAGCTTATCCCCTTTCTGCATTTATGGCAAATTTATGGGTTGATATTTGGTGTGGAATTCCTTTCATGGCATTGGTTTTTCTAGCTGGATTACAGGCAATTCCTCAAGAACTGTATGAAGCTGCTGAAGTCGATGGTGCAACCTCAATTTCGAAATTCCGATTTGTCACTCTTCCTCTTTTAAGTGGGGTATTGACAGTGGCAACCTTGCTTTCTATTTTATGGACGTTTAATGATTTTAATGTTATTTACATTTTGACCAAAGGAGGTCCTGCTAACTCAACCGACATTCTTATCACCTATATTTATAAATATGCATTTCAATACATCAAGTTTGGTCCTTCGGCAGCCATGGCAGTTATTACCTTTGCGATTCTCCTTACTGTGAGTATTATTTATGCCCGAAATTTCTTCCGAGAAGGAGCGCAATAAATAATGAATAGAAAAAATACTCACTATCTTGTTTATCCGGCTATTATCTTTGTCCTTTTAGTTTTACTCTTTCCTTTTTTTGTTATGATCTCAACCATGCTCAAACCACTTGAAGAAGTTTATTCTAATCCTCCTCACTGGATTCCTAAAAATTTAACCTTTACTAATTTTAGTGACATATGGTCGAAATACCCGTTGGTTGCTTATTTTAGAAACAGTTTTATTGTCGCCTTTGGAACTACTGTATTCAATATGCTTTTATGCATTCCAGCTGCTTATGCCATTGCTCGATTAAGATTTATGGGAAAAAACTTTATGATGTATCTTTTTTTAGTGGTTCAAATGTTTTCTCCAATTATTGTAGTCATCTCACTTTTTAAAATTGTCGCACGACTTGGTCTCTTAGATAATTTACTTTCCCTGGTTCTAACCAATGGTGTCTTTACTTTAGCTTTTGCTATATGGCTATTAAGTGGCTATTTTCGTAGTATTCCCAAAGCCATTGAAGAAGCAGCCCTCATCGATGGATGTTCTCGCCTCCAAACCATAACCCGGATTCTTATTCCAATTGCTATGCCGGGATTAGTTACAACTATCATTTATACTTTTATATCGGCCTGGAATGAGTTTATGTTCGCTTTAACCTTTATAACCTCGATGGAAAAAAGACCGTTAACTCTTGGTCTATATAATTTCATTGGTCGGTGGACCGTTCAATGGCAGTATCTTATGGCAGCAGCATTTTTGGCCTTGATTCCGGTGGTTATTTTATTTATGATTATTGAAAAAGAACTGGTTCAAGGTCTTTCGGGTGGAGCAGTTAAAGGTTGAAAGCGAGCTGAAAAATACGGTAGAAAACCCAGATCGAATGTTCAATTTTCAATGGCATATTACTAACCGTTGTAATCTTCGGTGCCATCATTGTTATCAATCGGAATATTCTCAAGGTGCAAGCCTTGATTTTTTACTCACTGTTGCTGAGAAGATTATCAATGAGTTAAAATCACGAAATTATTCAACCTGTATCAATATAACCGGTGGAGAACCCTTGCTGGATAAACCGGTTCTTGTTTCCTTGCTCCGTTTTCTAAATCAAAGCCCAGTTGTCCAAGAATTGATGCTTATTACGAACGGATTATTATTAAACGAAGACTATCTTCTTGAACTGAAAAAATTTTCAAAATTAAGCACCATTAAATTATCACTGGAAGGCGCTACTTCCCAGAGCAACGATCTTATTCGGGGGAAAGGCACCTTTAATTCTATACTGCAAAAAATAAAACTAATCCAATTGCGTCATGATTTTAAAACTGTTGTTATGTTTACCCTTCAAAAGATGAATCTCCCCGAGTTAGAATTAATGTTGTCCTTAGGCGAAAAACTCAACCTTGACGGATTAATATTGGAAAGATTCATTCCTGAAGGGCAGGGAAGAGGCTTAAAAAATTTAGTTTTAGACAAATATGACTGGGAAAACCTTTTAAAGAAACTGATTCAATATTTCGACCTTGATGTTGCTCCTGAAGACCTTCTTCCTTATAAGGCCTTTTGGATTCAATTTTATCCTCAGTTTGATATCTTGGGCGCAGCCTGCAATCTCAACGAAGCACTTTGTATAATGCCTAACGGAACGCTTTATCCCTGTCGACGATTTATCTATCCTCTGGGAAATATTCTTCAAGATGGGTTATGGTCGGTTATTGAAAAGTCCAAGCTCCTTCAAACTGTAACTAAACATGATCATCTAAAGGGGAAATGCCATTCCTGTTTCATTGATGATTGCCATGGCTGTCGAGCTCTTTGTTATTCTCTTTTTCGTGATCCGTATGCTGATGATTATCAGTGTTTTTTAAAATAGTTCGGTTTTAAACCATTATTTTTTTCTTTCTATCGATATATTTCTTCATCATTAAAAATGTTCGAATTACTTATTATCCTTATCCTTCTTCAACTGGTTTTTAATTTTAAAATCTGGTACAATTGCACCCTATTATAACTCGGATACAAGATAATCTATGTCTTTTATTTAAGCATAAAGCAGTTTTGTTAAATTTCACTATTATCTATTAAATATTATATTTATTTAAAATCATTTTTCTGATATAAATACATAAAACAATATTGACAGATGAAAATATTTATTCTAATCTGTTTAGTAAATCTTAAAGGAATGAGGTAAACTGAATTGGCTCAAAACAAACCACCCCTGATAATTAAAATTAAAAGCAATTATTCTTCGTTCACTCCATCTTTGAAAAAAGTTGCAGATTATCTATTCACCCATTTTGAAGATTTTACCCATATGACGATTAATGAAGTTGCCAAGCAAAGTGGAGTTAGTGAATCAACTCTTACCCGATTCTCTCAAAAGATAAATATGAAAAATTTTCAAGCTTTAAAAATTCAATTGGCTCACGAATTGGGAGGAGTTGAAGAAGACAAAGAATTAATCTATGGAGAAATCCGGTTTCAAGATAGTATGGAAGCAATTGTTCAAAAAATATATTTAGCTCAGGAAGAAGTTTCCAAAAGCACGCTCCAGCAAATCGATAAAAATATCATTGAAAAAATTGCTGTAAAAGCTGTTGAATCGCGCAAAGTTAATATTTTCTGCAGCGGAAAATCCATCATTGCTGGAATGAGTCTTTATGGTCGTCTCAGTCGTTTAAATATGAACTGCAATATTTATACCGATCTCCCTCTCATGATGGTAGCAGCCGGACATTCCGGTTCCGAAGATTTAATCATAGTCGTTTCGAATTCCGGGACTAATCCTGCTCTGATAATGGCAGCCGAAAAAGCCAAAGAAAACAAAGCAGACATTGCGACCATAACCAGCTATGAGTCTTCGCCGTTAGCAAAACTTGCTGATTATTGTATTCTTACCGCTGCTTGTGAAGAATCAGGATTCTTTGGTGAATCTACGGTTTCAAGATTTGCTCAACTCCTTGTAACTGATATTCTTTATGCGACCATTGTAGTAAAGTATGGACCTCCCGCTCTTCAACTCTTACAAAGAAGTGCTGAAGTTCTTCAAAAAATGAGCCAGGAAAAGTAAAATATATTTTCATTTTTTATTATTCAGGAATAATTGGATAAGGGCAAAATATACTTGACGCTTTGGTTTCTGACGGTTAACATAGGGAAAGAAAATTTAAACAAAGGAGGAGATTAAATAGGTTCATTATTGGTTTAAATGGAATTTTCCTATGTTAACCGTTATTTTGTTTCTGGTTTGATTTGTATTTATAAACTAATCTTGAACCTGTCGCATCGAACTACCATAGTTTGGGAATTATGGTAATTTTTGTAATTGTTTCTTGCGACAAGGGGGAATTATGAGAGTTATTGCGGTTGCCAATCAAAAAGGTGGGGTTGCCAAGACAACAACATGTATCAATTTAGGTGCTTCGTTGGCTTATCACGCCCGAAGGGTTCTTATAATCGACATGGACCCTCAAGCTCACTCTACGCTTGGTCTCGGTTTTGAACCTAATGAGTTTGAAAAAACTATTTTGAATGTACTCGAACCCGTCCGGAGTCCCTTTCATTTAGAACTGAACGATGTTATTATCCCGACCAAAACTCCAAATCTGTATATAGCTCCTTCAAATATTGATTTAGCTGGCGAGGAATACCGCTTGATCGATAAATTAGGTCGGGAAGATTTTTTAAATTCCGGTATACATCGGGCAAAACCGCAGTATGATTATATTTTAGTTGATTGCCCACCTTCGTTGGGAATATTGACTATTAATTCTTTGAAAGCATGTCAAGAAGTAATTGTTACTATACAACCTCATTATTTTGCACTTCGCGGTATACAAGAATTTGTCGAAACCGTAGATATAATGAGGGAAAGTTTAAAACACAACCCGGAAGTCTACGTCCTAATCACCATAGCCGACATCAGGACAAATTTATACCGGGAAGTCATGAACGAGATTGAAGAATATTTTGGAGATCGAACCTTTCAAACTATTATCCACAAGAACATTACTATTGCTGAAGCCTCGAGCCATGGTGTACCGGTAATCGAGTATGAACCGGAATCCAGTGGATCACAGGATTATCTTTCACTTGCGAAAGAGGTGATTGAACTTGAAAAAGAAAAGCCTGAAAAGGGGCTTTTCCGAAAGAATAGACTTCAAACGTGAGCTTATTCGTGATACAACAAAAAAATTTGATGTCGATGAAAGTGCAACGCCACCACCGAAACCCGTAGAGGAAAAAACTCTTCATCCTCCCAAAACTGTAAAAAAAGCAGCACCTTCAAAGCCAAAAAAAGATGAAGCCATGGAACGGCTAGCAATTATCAAGGTTATTGGAGTAGGAGGGGGAGGAAATAACGCTGTAAACCAAATGGCTGAATCGGGTTTGGATGGTGTTGATTTGGTTGCTGTCAATACTGACATTCAATCTTTGAAAAAATCCTTGGCAAACGAAAAGTTGCAAATCGGCATTAGTGCCACTCGTGGCTTAGGAACTGGTGGGAATCCTCGTATTGGAGAGGAAGCTGCCCGCCAAGATAAGGAAAAAATCGTTGATCTTATCAATGGTTCTGAATTAGTTTTTATAACTGCCTGTTTAGGAGGAGGCACCGGCACCGGAGCAAGCCCGGTTATAGCTCAGATTGCTAAAGAGGCTGGAGCTTTAACCGTCGGTGTTGTTACTAAACCTTTTCAATTCGAAGGAAATAAAAGAAAAATTCAGGCTGAAGCTGGTATTGAAGCCCTTCGAAATACCGTTGATGCCCTTATTGTTATACCGAACGATCGCCTAATGCAAGTAGCCAAAAAAGATACATCTTTTCAGGAAGCATTTAAATCAGCAGATTATATACTTTATCAGGCGGTTAAAGGGATAACAGATTTGATATCGTCAGCCCAAGATATAAACTTAGATCTTGCCGACTTACGGACCGTTTTAACCGGAGCTGGAACGGTATTAATTGGGATAGGACACGGCCGAGGAAGGGAAAAGGCTAAACATGCAGCCGAAGAAGCAATCTATAGTCCTTTATTGGAAATATCAATTAAGGGAGCTCGATCGATTCTCCTGAATATCACCAGTGGACCAGATATGACGCTTCATGAGGTAACCGAAATCACTGAAATTGTTCGAAATGCTGCTGGGATAGAGTCGGATATTTTATTTGGAAACAAAGTCGATGAAACATTGACTAATGAAGTTTCAGTAACGGTTATAGCAACTCGTTTTGAAAAAGAGGAAGAAGAAGTTTCTTCTTTTGAAGAAGATGATATTGATAGTAGAATTGTTATTGAAGATGACCTCGATATGCCAGCCTTCCTCCGGGAGTCACAAAGAAGATCATCAACACCACCACCAGAAGAAAAAACTCGCACCGATGATATATTGTCATTTTTTAGAAAGCAAAGGAGAGAATAGATATGGCTTTTATTTATAATCGAGAAATGACTCGAGAAGAAATTTTAAAACGAGTTGGAGATATTTCCCAAATTGGAGGAGTTATTCTTTCTGAATTACAAGATGGACCAGAAAGAGGAAATCGAACTGCACAGGTTATTACTGGAGGAGGTCTTCACTATACGGTTTTATTAGACAGGGGAATGGATTTAGCTTGGACCTGGTATAAGGGAATAGCAGTTTCCTGGAGATCTGCTACCCAAGCAGTAGCCCCCTATTATTTTGAATCTACCGATTTAGGTTGGTTAAGAGGATTTCATGGCGGTCTTATGAATACCTGTGGGTTAACTTACTTTGGTTCACCGGTTCATGACCCTGAAACCGGGCAAAATTTAGGATTGCATGGACGAGCTTCTTATACCCCAGCGAAAAACGTTTATGCCGATGGCGCTTGGCAGGGTGATGACTACCAGATATGGGTCCAAGGCAAAATTCGAGAAGCATCGGTATTTGGAGATAAATTAGTTCTTTATCGAAAAATTATGAGTCGTCTCGGAGAAAAAACTATTTATGTAGAGGATGAGGTTGTTAATGAAGGGTGGGCAGAAAGTCCTTTCATGCTTCTCTACCATGTTAATGTTGGATATCCATTGTTAGATGAGGGAAGCAAGCTTTATGTTCCTGCCGAAAAAACTGTTCCCCGAACCCCGGAAGCAGAAAAGGGACTTTCAGAATGGAATATTTTTAGTACTCCCCAAAAGAACTTCTTTGAGCAAGTTTATTTTCACACTCCAAAAGTTCTTCACGATGGGTATAGTGCAGCGCTTCTTCACAATGAAAAAATGGCTTTAGGGTTTTATGTCAAGTTTAAAAAAGAAACCTTGCCCTACCTTAGCCAGTGGAAAATGATTGGGGAAGGCGAATATGTGCTCGGTATTGAACCGGGTAATTGTTTGCCAGAGGGACGTCCCATAGAAAGAGAAGCTGGTCGTTTAGTAACTTTAAAACCTGGAGAATCGCGAAAAATGGTTCTTGAAATAGGTATCGTTGAAGGTGATAAGGAAATCGAACAATTTAAAAAATACATGGGGACATTGTAAATTGTCCAGTATAAATCATTGAATATATGAAGTAGAAGTTTATTACTTTTTTAATATAGTTTTTGGTTTCTGGAAAAGGAATAGTTTCAATGAAGGAATCAGGATTAGCCTGATTTCCTTCATTTATCCATTCATTCAGTCTGCCCGGTCCCGCATTGTATGCGGCAATGGCCGGGCATATTTTTTGATTGAAATAATCTAATAAGTACCTAAAATAAGTTATCCCTAACTCAAGGTTAACCTCCGGATTCATAAGAAAAACATCTTTCCACTCAGCAAAATCGACAACCTGGTTCATTCCAGTTTCTATCATCCAGGCAGCCGTAGAAGGCATGATTTGCATCAATCCAACTGCTCCAACCGGTGATATGATATCATCTTCGAAAGCACTTTCAGCCTTAATAATTGCAAAAATAAGATAAGGATCAACAGAATACTGCTCGCTCAAACCCTTAATTATTGTATGATAGTAATCCGGATATAATTTTTTCCACACATTTTTAAAATTCTTAAACTCCGGATAGCGGTTCTGAAAATAAATTGCATTTATCTGGCTTTTTCGATATTCTTGGTTACGAGCATAAAACCGACTGAGTTCGAAAAAAATTTCTGGATGACTCGGCATCAATCTCTGTAGAGTCAAGAGCTCAGCTTCTGCATTGGTAAAAAGATAAAAGTCGCTAAGAATGAGATAGCGATGCCAATGAATCTTTTGATTTTGAGTAAATATCTCCATCTTGGTGATGAATTCATGAGGCGGAAAAAGCTCACGAGACGATGGAAGGTTCCAATTAATTTCACTCAGTTCCTGCCAAGCACGAACGAAGTAATAATCGAGACTTCTAGTTTGAATTATTTCTTCTAAATAGTGAATGTTTTCTTCCGATTGATCGATATTATATTTCCAAAAAAGGGCACGACTATTTTCATCAGGATAGGTTGAAAGCAAGTCTAAAGCCGATTGAGCTGAGTTTAAGTCTTTTTTTTGATAAAGATACCAGAATTTTTCCCATATTGGTTCACTATCATAGGGGAATTTCGCAACTCTTCGATCTAAAATATCGAGATAGTTCTTCTCATCGCCTAATACCCGATAACAAAAAGAAAGATTACGGAGAGTATTTAAAGCATATTCACTATTGGGAAATTGGTTTAAAAGGTTTTCATAGGCAATACTGGCTAAACTATATTCACCCCGCCTCTGATGGTAAACACCAGTATAAAACCAACCATCAGGATAATCCATTAACATATTGTTCTGCATTAAGACATTTTGTATATCTGTCAAATTTTCCTGACGTAAATGTATTCTTAACCACAATACCCAATATTCAAGGATTTCAGTATCAAGCAGTGAGTTAGTATCGATTTGATCTAAAAATTTTATTGAATCCGAAGTCCACCCTAACTGGAAGAAAAAAGCTGCGATATCCAACTTTGTATTCATTGAATAATCCTCTGGGTTAAGAACATTTAAAATGGGGTAAATCAAGTCTCGTGCTTGGTGGCTAGTCATGGTTTGATAAGAAAAATATATTTTTTTGGTGTGAAGTAGAGCTTCCAAGTGATTTCCTCTTTCTACAAGGACTCTGCTGATTCCCATCAGGGAATTGAGCCGTTCTGACTCATCGTAAGCATTAGTAAGGGATTCAATAAAATAATTGATCGATTGATTGTAGTTTTTTTCATCTCGAAACAATTCAGCAATTTGCCAGGCTGATTGATGAAGCAAGATTGACAAGGTCGATAATGATTGTAAGTGATGGTAAACAATTTCTACTAAGTCGATTCTTTTTTGTATTATAAGTTCATCAAGATATAGCGACCAAAGGTGATCAGAAAGAATTATTTGACGATTTTTTTCTTCTTTTAACAAAAATTCCTGAGCTTGTTCTAATTGATTGGTAGCTATAAACGATTGTAATTTTAGAATGGCGGTTTGATTTGCATAGTGTTTGGCTTGGTCGGGGTGGTTATTGATTTGATTAATAACCTTTTGGTAATCTTTTTGACGGTAGTCATTGATCAGCTCGGAAAGAAAGTCATCTTTCCCCCAGACATTTCCAGCTGCTCCTAATAGAAAGCTTATGAAAACAATGAAAACGATAAAGTCTTGGATTTTGTTTCTCATATTTCTTTCTCCTGGTTCATGATATTATATATTAAACTAACTTTTTTCAGTTCCTCATTCATCGTGCATCTGGTAAATAGTAAAAAATAATTAAAAAATGTTACTAAACAGTGAAAAGAAATGTATTGAAGGGGGAAGGAACTATAGTAACACGTCATCCTGAGCGGTGCTTTCCCGCGTGAGGATCTCAACTGACACTGCAGTTGTCATCCTGAGGCTTCGTATTGAGAAGCCGTTAGGATCCCATCCTTTCATTGTTTTAAAAAAAATACTAAATGAGATTGCCACGTCGTCCAACCAAAAAACGGTTGACCTCTTCGCAATAACGGATTTAGAAAGATATTTTCATCCCCATCTGGTGCGATGAAATAACATGAGGGTTTATTCAACCTTTATTTAAATTTAAAAATTGATATGAATTTATAATTAAGATGTTTTTATCTTGAGGGATAAAATTATGAGAAATATTGAAGTAGCTCAAATTCTTCGTGAAATTGGCATTCTTTTAGAAATAAAGGGAGAAAACCGGTTTAGAGTTTTGGCCTATCAGGAAGCTGCCAGAAAAATTGAAAACTGGCCTGAAGCGGTTGAAACACTCGCCGAAGAAGGAAAGTTGCGGGAGATATCTGGTATTGGCGAAGGATTATCTACTAAGATAGAAGAATATCTACGCACGGGAAAAATTAATTTTCTGGAAGAATTAACCAAAGAAATTCCTCGAGAACTCATCCGGCTCACTGAAATCCCTGGAGTTGGTCCAAAAATTGTCCGACAAATCTATTCCGCATTAGGAATCCTAAACATTGAACAGTTAGAACAAGCCATTCAGGAGCATCTCCTTCAAAACCTCCCTGGATTGGGTATCAAAAGTGAAGAAAAAATAAGAAAAGGGATCGATATTATCAAGAAAAGTACCGGTAGGATGCTTTTAGGTGATGCACTTCCCTTAGCTGAAGAAGTTGTTATTTTTCTTCGTGAAAATACTCAAATCGAAAAAATAAGTACTGCTGGAAGCCTTCGTCGCATGAAAGAAACCATTGGTGATATTGATATTTTAGCATCAACGGTTGATGCAAATCGGATGATGAAAGCTTTCATCAATCTTCCCATGGTAAAACAAATCATTGCCCATGGAACAACCAAATCGAGTATTTTAACTTATGAAGGAGTTCAAATTGATCTTCGCGTGGTTGATAACCAAAGCTTTGGTGCCGCTCTTCAATATTTTACCGGTTCAAAAGAACATAACGTCAAACTTCGGGAATATGCGTTAAAAAAAGGGTATAAAATTAACGAATACGGGATTTATCGGATAGATGATGGGGAAAGAAGAGGAGGAGAAAAGGAAGAAGATATTTACCAGATTTTGGGTATGGAATGGATTCCACCCGAAATGAGAGAAGATCAAGGTGAA
>Ga0334887_1003409_pt1 | contig 15862 bp, 7 predicted proteins | sample GraSluR1_MG_10_FD_207217 | JGI IMG/M metagenome (GOLD analysis project Ga0334887, IMG submission 207217) | Sludge microbial communities from methane-producing bioreactor in Wageningen University, Netherlands - Granular Sludge_18_07-R1 | ecosystem: Engineered > Bioreactor > Anaerobic >...
CTTCTCGAGGTCCGAAATCGCCGACCGCTGTCAGGCGACTGCTACCCGCCGATGGTCAAACACCTGACCGTTCCTTCGACCGGAGCCGATCCGAAAATCTTGGCTGTTAGGCGCTTGACAAGCGCACTTAACCGAATGCACATGCTCAGCAATACGGCTTGTCGCGGTGGCTTGCTTTATCAAATCCTGCCAGTGTTGATTGGCACTGACAATCTCCTGTATCCGGGCCGCTGCTCCAGACATTTCAAGGGCGCGACTGATTTCCAACTGCTGACGACGGATCGGTTCCAGCGTGCGCTCCATCTGCTCGATCACGCTCAGATAGGACGGCTTGGCCAGCTTGTTGATGGCCTCCATGTCGTGATGAAGCTTGGCGAGGGCGGTTTTTGCTGTTTTGAGATCGTCCGACATTTTCAAGTCAATTTGCTTCTACGGCCAGCTCTGTAGCGCCCAACCTGCCGCATCCAGGCCCAGATATTTGGCTTCTGCCACCGGTTTGAGGCGTTACCTGGATCTGCGTACTGATCCGCTCCTTCAAGGCGGGCACGTGCGAAATGACGCCGATCAGTTTGCCGTCCTGCTGCAGGCCCGCGAGGGTTTCCAGGGCGGTGTCGAGGGCTTCCTCGTCCAGGGTGCCGAAGCCTTCATCCAGGAACAGCGAATCCACACGGACATTCTTGCTGGCCATATGGGACAACCCAAGCGCCAGGGACAGGCTGACGATAAAGCTCTCGCCGCCGGAAAGATTCTTCGTGGACCGAATCTCTCCAGCCTGATAGTTGTCGACCACGTTGAGCTCAAGGGGCTGAGCATCGTCACGAGCCAGCAAGTAGCGGTCGGTCATTTTCTGCAATTGCCGGTTGGCGTGCCCAATCATCATTTCGAAGGTCAGCCCCTGGGCAAAATTGCGGTATTTCTTTCCGTCTGCGGAGCCGATCAATTCGTGCAGGTTTTCCCACCTGCGGCACTCTTTTTTCTGGGCCTCGATAGCTGCCTGCTTTTCCTTTATCCGCTCTTTAGCGGCCGCATTTTCACTCAACTTGTGCTTGAGACCGGCAATGATGTCCCGGAGCTCTTTCAGGGCCTCCTCTTGCTCTTTGAATTGGGGCTCGAGCTCTTCCAGCGACTTGTCGGTGACCTTGCGGGCCATTTCCGTAGCTAGGCGCGTTTCCCGATCCTTCTGCCTGGCCTTCAGATCCGTTTGACGCTCATCCAGATCCTTGGCCGTGGCTGTCAGCTCCGCCCGAGCTTCAGGGGGCAATATGGCCGCCAAAAACTGTTCTTCATTTGAAAATCCCACAGGCGCAAACGCTGCGGAGAATTCTGTTTCAAGCCTTCTCAGTTCCGGCTCTCGTTGATCGATGCGTTTCTTCAGAGATTCGACATGGGCCTTCGCGGTATTCCATTTTTGTTGGAGCTCATTGTGCCGGTCTCTGGCTTGTTTTTCGGCACCTTCGGCATCCGAAATCGCCTTGTTTAAACGGCGCTCCTCATCGTCCGGATTCTTGTCGCCGTACAGTGCATTGCGCTCATCACTTCCAGCGACGAGTTCCTTTTTCAAGGTCTCCAGGCGTTCCAGCTTTTCGGTCAGGGCGGTGCTTTGAGTTTCGATAACCGCATCCAGCCGCTTCACCTCGCTGTCGATGTCGGAAATTTGTTTTTCGATGTCCGCCTTTTTCTTGACCTGGGCCTGCCACGCCTTCAGCCGCGCCTTGAGGGTTTCGATCAGTGATGAAATGTCGGTTTCAGGGATGTCCGCAATACCAAGCGGCTGGAGCTTGGCAGAGACAGACTGCCTGCGTTCGGCAAAATCGGCACGGAGTTTCACCAGGCCGTCCTTCACCTCGGCCAGGGCTTTCTCGGCAGCCTTCTTGTCATTAGCCGCTGCTGACTCCAGCTTCTCAGCCTCCGTCAGGTTCTTACGGGCTAGGTTTTCAGCTTCTTCGAGTTTCTTGATGGCGGCTTCCTGATCCTCAGCTTTGCCAATCAGCCTGGTCAGGGCGTCGATCTTCTGTTCGGTTTCATCGGGGACGGGTACATTCCCTTCCGCGAAGGGGTGTTCGGTTGCGCCGCAAAGAGGACAGGGCTTGCCGTCTTCCAGTTTTGCCCGGTGATCTTCAAGCTCCGCAATTTTGGTCAGGAAGGCCATTTCTCGCAGCAGGGTTTCCTTCTCGGTGCGATATTCCCGCAACAAGCGGTCCCCCAGTAGCTGGCTCAAAGCATCCTTCGCCTGCTGAAGCTGTTTTGAGGCGTCCTCCAACTCCTGCTTCCGGATGCCGGACTGTTTCTGACCGTCCTCGAGTGATTTTGCCGCCAGTTCCAGAGCCGTCGTGGCCGTTTCTTGAGCGGCCTCCTTTTGAACGATTTCATTTTGCTTGGAGAGGAGGCCACTCAACTGTTCTTCAACACCAGCCAGACCGCCGATCAGCCATTCATCTTGTGCATTCTCCTTGAGGTAGCCGCCTACAAGCTCCAGCGTCTCATGGGCCGTAGATCGCTTTACCTGCTCTTCAAGCCGGACTTTTTTGTCAGCGTCAATCTTGGCCGCATCCTTCTTGCAGCCCTCATCACCTTCCGAAACAGCTTTTTTCTGATCGGCAAGTTTCTGATCCAGGGAGCGAACCTTCTGCAATGTAGGCGTGGCCGCTTTCAGCTCTTCTTTTGCCCGAGCGGTTTGTTGCTCAGCCGATTTCAGTACTTCGGCCTGTTCCTTGGCGGAGGATTCCAGTCCAGGAAGAGCCTCTTCCTCAGCTTTCAAGCCTGCTCTATCATCCGCCTGTTGTTTGCGGGTGGCGGTGAGCGTTGCGTATGCGCCGTCCAGTGAGGCGGCGCTCAAAGCCCGGCCCAGCTTTTCACGGTCCGGTTTGAATGCCTCGATATCGCCCTGCAGCTTGCTCGCTTCATCGGCCAGGTTGATGATTTCCTTCTTCAGTCCATCGATGGTGGTGAGCCAGGCAATGGCCTTCCCGGTTTCAACGGCCCTGGCGGAAAGGTCTGTCTCTTCCTTCTGCTTTGCTTCGAGTGCCTGCCCGATCTCTTGTTCCTGCTCCGGGTCAAGAATCACGATACCTGCCGTTTCAGCCTGGAGCAGGTTCAGTTTTTCCCGCTCCTCACGTTGGCGCTCATGGACACGGATGGATATCTGGCTGTAGATCTCTGTGCCCGTTATCTGCTCCAGGATCGGAGCCCGATCATCCGGTGCCGCCTGAAGGAACGCGGCAAAGCCGCCCTGGGCCAGCAACATGGAGCGGGTAAAACGGTCAAAGTCCATGCCGGTAGCGGACTCGATCTGGTCGGCTACACCTCTGATCTTGGATTCGAAAATCTCGCCGGAATCGGCATTGGCAATTTCGTGCTTCGGGGCCTGGAGTTCGCCATCCGGCTTCTTGCGCGCCCGGTGTTGGCTCCAGTGACAGCGGTAACGCCCGGTCTGGGTTTCGAAGGTCACCTCGGCAAAACATTCGCCGGTCTGGCGGGACATGATTTCGTTTCCGCTCTTGGTGACCTTGTTCAGGCGAGGCGTCCGCCCATAAAGGGCGAGGCAAATAGCATCGAGGATGGTGGTCTTCCCCGCGCCGGTGGGGCCGGTGATGGCGAAGATGCCGTCAGACGCGAAGGCCGGATGCATCAGGTCGATTTGCCATTCGCCGACCAGTGAGTTCAGATTCTTGAAGCGTACCTGCAGGATTCTCATGGACAGCCTCTCTATTCCGCCTGCACGTCGTCTTCATAGAGAGACGAGACCGTTTCCTGATAGGCCCGAAGCAGCTCTGGCCGCTGCTCTTCGGACACGTCATGGATGGCGAGGCATCGTTCGAACACGTCGTTCACGTTCAGGTCGTCGAGCGTTTCCTCTTCATGGATTTGTCTCAGAACACGTTCAATGATGCGGTTGTTCTTTATCCGGAGAATTTCCATTTGGGTGCCGGAAATCGCTGCCTCCAGGCGTTCACGCAGGTTGCCAATGACTTCAGTGCCGTCGTAAATGACTTCGAGCCAGCCTTGGGAGCCCGTTGCCGTCAATTCAAGGATGCGGCTTGAGATGCCGTCCCAGTCACCCTTGACGCGCTCGAGTTTCTGAAACACCGGTACGTCGATCAGCTGTACCGATGCAGCCGTGCTGTGGAACTCAACCTGGCAAACGCTCTTCTGCTGTTTTACCTCTCCGAACCCCATGGGCAGAGGAGAGCCGCTGTACCGAATGGTCTCAAGGCCGTTCACCTTTTGCGGGACGTGGAGGTGCCCCAGCGCCAGATAGTTGAAGCAGGCAGGAAAAATCCCGGCAGTCACGTGAGCCAAGGAGCCGACATAGAGTTCGCGCACGCCATCACCATCGACGGTTTGTCCACCTGCGGTGAACAGATGTCCCGTGCCAACGATGGGAATATTGGCTCCGAGTTCCTCGCGCTTCTGCTCGGCCAAGGCGGCGACGGCGGCGTAATGAGTGCGGATGCCGTCAATCAGCTTTCGTTCCTTGTCCTCAACACTCTCACCAGCCTCCGCAACGCGGATATCCCTGTCGCGGAGGTAAGGTACGGCGCAGACAATCAATTCAGGAACGTCCTGCTCATTACGGAGCACCAGCACTTCGTCTTCCGGGGATTCCGTGCTACTACCGACCACGTGCACATCAAGGGCTTTGAGCAGCTCCTTGGGAGCATTGAGAAAGGACGGGGAATCGTGGTTGCCCGCGACAACAACAATATGCCGACAAGATGAGGCGGCCACCCGGCACAGGAACCGGTAATAAAGCTCCTGGGCGCGATTGCTCGGAGCGCTGGTGTCAAAGACATCACCCGCCACCAGCAATGCATCAATTGCATTCTGCTGAATCGTCTCAGCCAGCCAGGTCAGAAAAGCCTCGAATTCCTCGTAGCGTTTTCTGCCGTAAAGGGTGCGGCCGATATGCCAGTCGGATGTATGGAGCACTCTCATACTGCTACCCAGTCACCGCTGAGGTGGGGCGTTTCGCGTATTCCTCACGCCAGTTTTTCAATGAAGTCATGTCGGCCAACAGATCGTCTGGCTTCGGCAGCTCCACAGGTGATTCTGTTGGTTGCGAGTGTTCAAACCCTGAGTATTTGGTCATGAGCGAATCAAGGAGATTGCAATCCGCGTCCTTCAATTTGGCCAGATCCTTGAGCTTCAACGTATGGACCGGTCGTTGGAATCTTTGGACCACCCCGCACAGCAGATCATTTTCAATAGAGCGCTCCACCAATGTCCTGAAGTCGCTACATATCGACTTCAGCAAGATTTCGGCATGTTCAAACTCGCCGTTTTCACTCGCCTTCTTTGCATCCTGATACCGCTGATTCATGAGTGTGTTCAGGGCGGATTTGATGTCGCTCTGTGAAAGTGGAATGGGAGCGGGCTCTCCGGTCCCCCAGTCCGCAGAGCGAATGCTCACCACATCGGGCTTGATGGTCTTTTTCTCGGCAAAATGCCGGACCGTTCCCAGCAAGGACAGGCGGTGAGTAAAGACTATGACCTGTTTTTCCTGAGACAACTCGATCAGTCTTTGAACCACGGCCTCCTCATAGCTTTGGTCCAGCGAGGATATTGGATCGTCAAAGATAAACGGGGCCTGGTTGCTCTTGCCGGTGACGTCGGCCAAGAAAGCCGCAATGGAAACGATCCGATTTTCTCCCTCGCTCAGCACATCGGCGAGCCCATTCTGAGAAGCCCCTTGAAGCTGGAGCTTATGAAGGACGCGGCCTTTGGAGACTTTTGACTTCACGAGCTCGACTTTCACCTGAGACGCGCCCAGGGCCTTGAGCTCTGCATTGAACCTTTGCACGAACGCATCCGTGATCAAGGCTTCTGCCAGCTCCCCTTTCTTCTGGGATAGGGCTTTGGTGTTGGTCGACTTCTTGGCTTCCTGAATCTGATTCAGCAGCTTCAATCGGGTGACTTCTTCATCAATGGCGGCGCGGTGTTCAGACAACCACTTTCTGGTCTGCAGGCTGTTTAGCTTCTTCTTGATCTCCTCACGATTATCGCTTTTGGCGTCTTCGTCATATTTTGCCGCGAGTTCACCGAGGTTTTTCGACTGGGCGTTGGCTTCTTCGATCCATTTCGGTGAGAGCAGAGGGTCGGGAATGGCTTCTTCGGAATCGATCCCAGGGAGTTGGTCTTTCCTGGTCTGCAATTGAGCAAAGAAATCCGTCACTTGGCTGGCGACTTCATCCTGTGGAATGCCAGCAGCATCGATACGTGTCTTCAGCGTATCCGATGTCGGTAGCGCCTCAATAGTTTGACTGGCGGTCTCGTATTCCTTGGCCGCATCCGATGCGGCTTTCTGCATTTCGCCCTTCACGAAATTTTCGAAGGAGACCAACCGCTCCTTGGCCTCCTGGGTCAAGGTCTGGTGACACAGGACACAACGGGAACCATCAGCAACATTCGGGTACTCGGCTTGTTTGTAGGCAGCCGATACGGAGTAGTTCCGGGCCGCTTCCCAAAGTTCTTTCCAGACATCAGAGCCGATTCCTTCCAGCTCGCTGCCGGAGAACACCTTTTCCGCTGCCGTATCTGCCGCTGCCTTTTTGAGAATCGACTTCTTCTTGGCAGCAATGATCCGCCGGTAATTCTCGTCCGATAATTGCTCCAGATACTTTTGAGCATCCTGGACCAGAGTGTCGATATGCTGTTTCTGCTTTCTCAGCTGCTTCGCTTTTTCCGCCGGTGCCTGTTCGGCAAGACGCTGCTGCAGCGTTTGCATCTCGGTCTCGTCAGAGCTGCCAAACGAGCAATGCTTGTCGATGTCCTGGGTGCTGGTCTTGGCGCTGATGGCTTCGTACCAGATGCCTTCAGGAGTTATCTTCTTGTCAGCCGGGATATTCGGCTTTTTGGACTGGTGCCGGTTTGCCTCGGCATCCAGGGCCGATGCGACCTTTTCGCATGCGAGGATGAGCGAGCTGAAAAAGGATAATACCGGCGGCTCGTAGCTCACCTCGTCTTCGCTGCTGACAAACACCTTGCCAAACGAGGTGTCGAAAATGTCAACGCTGTTGAGGTCATCGCAGATACCTTGCCCAGACCAGGTATGAGTCTTCGGTACGCCGTCCTGCTCAAACGAAATGCAGGCTTTCTGTGCGGCAGCACCGGGCTTATAGACATTGCGGTGGAGGGTGCCCGTCTCGCGGGCTCCGCATACATGTTTGAGGAGTCTGACGTAACCGGATTTGCCTGACCCGTTGTTGCCATAAACAATCGTGATATTGCCCTTGCCAAACTCAAGTGGCTTTTTCGGAGCAAGGGCGTTTACTCCTTCGACATCACTGATTGAACACAAACGCAGGGAGCCTGCTGCGCCCGGGGAGAACGCGGTAGCAGGAAAGGAACAGGTCGTTTTGGGCAGCTTACCTTCGGATTCCTGCTGGCATAGGGTTGCGAGCTCAGAGACATCTTTGTCGGTAAGCTCAGACTGCTGGAGTAGCCGAGTAGCCGCGATCTGAAGCCACTGGGGGCGCTCTGAAAACCATTTGGTCAGTGATGCCGAAATCCCGCTCATATTATTCCCCCTCAGCTTCCCGCTTGTGTTTAATAAACGTCACCTCGAACGCCTTGCATGGCCGGTATTGCTGCAGGCGATTGGCGAAGGTAAAGGCATCGTTCATCTCATAGTGCTGGAAGATGTCGAGGCCGCGATCCAAGGAGATTTTCCAGCCATGGTCGGTCACGATGTGGCGGGCGTGGATCGTGCCGGTGCCGTCGAACTCCCAGGTGAAGTTCACGCCCACGCTGCTTGCGGACTCCTTCATCTTCTCGAAGTTGTCCTTCTGCTGTTCGCCTTTGAACTCGTCTTCCGTGGTCACCAGATGCACGGACACTTCCTCATCCGGGGCCTTGTGTTTGACCACGGTCTCCAAAAATTCCATGAAGTTGCGCACCTGGTAGAACAGGCGGATGTATGGATCGGTGACGGTGATCGTGGTCGCGCCCTTGAGATAAGGGCCGAGCAGCGTATCGAAGGAGAGGCCCTTCTGGTTCTCCTGGAATGTGAGGTGCTTTTCCTTGAGGACGGGCTCGGCCGGAGCTAGGGGTTCGGATGGACTTTGGGGCGAGTCCGGTTGCGCAGCTTCCAAGATTTCCCCGTCTTCACCCTCGGCGATGGTCTTGTGGTAGTAGCCGGGGTATTCCTCTTCTTCGAGCGTGGTGACAGGCTTGGCCTGGCCATCACTGTCTTGATAGGTAAAGCGGACGTTGCCGTAGGTGGAGTCGATGCGCATCAGTTGGTCTTTGACGCGCTTGCGGCCTTCAATCGCGAACCGCAGTAGTTCCTCGACCTCTTCCTTGGACGCCCCACCATGCGGGAAAAGGATTTTCATCAGGCCGGAGAACGTCTTGTTGATGCCATCGCGGTCCCGCGTCGAGATATCGGAGGAGAGGGAGAAGTGCTCCTTGTAGCGGTCCGAGTAATCGTGATTGCGCAGCGAGCGAAGGATCTCGGCCAGGTAATCCACCACGAAACCGTAACCACCGGAGAACATCTCGCCTCGGATGATGTCCACCTCCCAGCCGGGGATGTAGAAATGGATGCGATCAAGAAACGCGGAGTCGTAGAACTTGTCGGGCAGCTCGCAAAACAGGTCCGAGTGCTTGAGCATGTAGGGCACGGTGTGCTGGGTGTTGCCCACGAACACCATGGAGGCCTCCGCGCCCAGCGTCTCGACACCTCGCGAGAAGGACTTGTTGGCCATGTAGTTTTTCATGATGTCGACCAGGGCCTTATCCACGCGCTTTTGCTTTCCGGCAAACTCGTCGAAGGCAACACAGTCCCAATAGCCGACCAGGCCAATCTTTCCGGAAGAGTTGTTCACGAACAGCTTGGGAACCGTAACCTCGCCGCCGGAGATCAGGATGCCGTGGGGCGAGAACTCCGAGTAGATGTGGGATTTGCCGGTCCCCTTGGGGCCAAGTTCAATCAGGTTGTAGTTACGTTCGCAAAACGGGATCAGGCGGACCAGTTGGGTCAGCTTGCTGCGTTTGCCGAACATCTCCGGGTTGAAGCCGATGCTTTGCACCAGCAGGTCGATCCACTCGTCGGTGGTGAACTGTTTGCGGGCCTCAACATAGCCGTCGAAATCGAAATGGGAGAGCTGGATCGGCTTGAGGGTCGACAAGATCCAGGGACTGGCGCTTTTGTCTTCGGTGAACTCATATTCCAAATCGGCAATGCACCACACGCCACCGACCAAGAGTTTGGGGTGCTTTTTCACCGTTCCGGAATCAACCAAGATCTCCTTCAGCCCTAAGTTGGAGAACTGCGCCTCGTAGACATCCTTCTTGTCGTTCAGGTCAACGCTGATTTTGTCGATGACCTTGTAGCGCCCCTTTTCCTTGATGTTCGAGCGGACCAATCCGGCTTCATTCCGGTGCACATAATGCTTGGCAAGGATCTCCTTGACCGTCTCGATACCGGTCTGGATGGTCGGCTCGTCGCTGGTGGCGCAATACTGGCCCAGCAGATATTCCAGCACGTAGGAGGGAACGATGGCGTTGCCCTTGACCGTCTTGACGAGATCCTTGCGGACAACGAGTCCCGGGAAGTGTGTGTTGATTTTCTGGTCAAGTTCGTTCATCGATCACCCGTCCTTTAAAAGTCGAAGTCGCTGGTAAATGAGCGCCGCATCAAGTACCGGAGCGACTTGTATTCCTTGTAATGTGAAGTTCCGGCATGTTTTTCCTCCAGCCGCAGGATGACCTCCTGGCCGTTCGCCTCATCAGCCTTGCGGGTGAGCACGAAGCGCACCTGCAGCTCCCGCTCCCGGGGGTTGTCCGAGCTCAGGTCGAAAGTCAGGTCGTGGCTGTCGGAGATCAGCTCGCCCGCCTCGGTGTAGATGCCAGCCCGCAGCACTCGCGGCTGGATCTTGTCCGTCACTGGCCCGGCCTGGTACATGGTCACCGCCAGTTGCCCGGAGGTAATCACCGAGCTGGCTCCGCGCAGGATGTCCACCTCGACGGCGGTGACATCGCTCTGGCGCTTCTTGTTGATCTTGAGCACCGGGATCACCACCTCCTGCAACGATGCGCCGCCATGCACAAAGCGGCTGCCGGAGCCCTTCAGGCGCAGGCGGTTGATCGACTTGGGAATCTGCACCTCCACCTCACCGGCAAGGCCAAGTTGCTCGGGAGTGAACTTGTGCAGGCTGGATGCCTCGGCAAGCCCCTTGCCGAGCACGAAGCGGCGGTCCCGGAACAGAATCTGGTCGCCCTCGGCGTCGACCCCGGAAAAGTCGCTCTCGTCGATGGCGCGGTTCTGGTAGATGAAGCCATGGTCCGAGGTCACCAGCAAGTTGTTGGCGTTGGCCCCGGTCAGCTTCTTGATCAGGCGAATCAGCTCCTGCAGGGTCTCTTCCACCGCCTCGAAAACCCGCTCCTCGGATTCACGCTTGTCGCCGGTGGCATCGATGCGGTTGTGGTAAACGTAGATCACGTCGTGATCGCGCACCAGCGCCCGGCAGTCGTCGCCCTTCATGGCCATCAGTTCATCGGCCTTGCAGGCGGTAGCCCGTTGACTGATCGCCTGGCCAAGGATCTTGATGCGATTGGCCGTACCCTGGGAACTTTGTCCATCCACCAGCACGGTGCCGGTTTCGTTGTCGGTAATCGCCAACGCCTTGTTGGGCAGAAGCGCTGCCATGCCGAGCTGGGTGTAGCTGGGCAGCATCGACAGCGCCGGTTCCAGTTCGGCGCTGTAGCGGTCCTCCTGGCGGATCAGGCTCAGCAGCTCATCGCCGATCTCGTAGCGCATGGCATCGGAGATGATCACGCAGACCTTGTTGTCCTTGCGCAGGAACGGCCGAACCCAGTGTTCGAAAAACTCCTTCTGCTTGCGCACCGGGAAGGCTTCCCACTTCGATGCCGCGTCCACAAAGGTCTGGAAGCGGTCGCCCAGCTTCAGCAGGTAGTTATTGGAGTAGAGGTTTTCGATCTGTTCGGTCAGGCTGCCCATCAGCGACGCCTGTCCCGACATGCGCACATGGTAGGTGAACTTGCGGTAGAGCTGATCGAGCAGATACCAGAAGCGGCTGTAGCGCTGCACGCCTTCGGCCAGGCTGTCCATGGCGAGCTTGGCCTCGCCCAGGGCATGGGTAAACTGGGCGGCGTAATCGACCGCCTCGTACAGATGCCGGTATTCGCGATACCAGTGCCCTTGCCGCCGCTGGCGAACCCAGATCGCCACGTCACCGCTGGAGGCCGTGCGGGCCGCCACCGCCCGCACCAGATCGCTGATGATCTTCTGGTCGATCAGGCGGAAGTAATCCAGCTCGATCAACTCGCGGAAATCCCGCTTGGTCAGATCCTGCTCAATGCCAAGGACCTCGGCGCATTCCCCCGAGAGAGTCTCGAAGCCGCCTTCGAACTGACGGCTATCCTTCCAGCGCTTGAGGAATACCAGGGCGTCGCCGGTCAGTTTCACCTGGCCGTCGGTGCCCATGGCGTAGCAGGACTTGAACAGCTCGATGGCGAAGTCGCGGATGCCCGGCTCGTCGGACTTGTAGCCATAGCAGCGGGTCATCTGTTCCCAGAGGAAACCGTCCAGGCTGCACCGGCCAACCAGCTTGATCTTCTCGTCGCGACCGTCGGCCAGCTCCTGCAGCAGGTTTTCCACCACCGCATCCATGCGCGGCTCGCTGCCGGTGCATACCGCCAGCATCTTCAGGCGAATCTGCCCGGCGGTGTCGTCGGCTTTCAGCAGCTTCTTGAGGGCGTCCTTGCGCTTGATCGCCTGAAAGAACTCCGCATGGGCCTGCACCACATCCGTGAACTCCAGGCCGAGCTCCAGTTCGGAAAGCCAGATGGCCACCTGATCGGTGCGGAACTCGCCGTGGGCCAGCTGCACATCCAGCAGCCAGTTATCCAGATCGGCGGGTTGTGGCCCTTCACGGTAGAGCAGGAATTTCTGTTCCGGCTGCTCGCGCAGCAGCTTGTACTTTATGCCGTACTCGTTGTTGGTCAGCTCCAGCTTCTCGACGCCGGGAAGCTGAAGCGCCTCAAAGTCGTCGCGCAACTCCTGCTTGGCGTCGTACCAGAAGACGATCCGGTGCCGGTCAAAGAGTTTGGTCAGGGCCTGGGCTATGCGGTTTTCCATCAATGGCGCTCCTTAATCCTCTTTCGCATCCAGGCCGACGATCTTCTTCAAGGCCGCGCCGAGTTTGGGGTAGTTGACCTTCACGCCGTCGTCGAGGTCGATCTCCACCTGCTCGGTGGCCAGCGGGTAGAGCACCTCGCGCTCGTACTCCTCCAGCTCGGCAATCATCTTGGTGATGTTCTCGATCTCCTTCAGGGCCTTGGTCTTCTCGCCCTGGGAGGCGCTGGCGCTGATGCTGACCGCCTCCAGATGGTTCTTGTGCGAGGTGAGCTTGGTGCGGAATTCGCGCAGGTAGTCGTTGAGCACCACGCTCACCGTATCCGGGCGGTAGCGGTGCATGTAGATCAGCGCGTTGAAGCTGCCCTTGGGGCTGGAGAACAGCCAGTAGATGGGGCGCTTCTTGTAGCGCTTCACATGGTCGGTGTAGAACTCGCCGAGGAAGTAATCGCGGATGCTGTAGTTGCGCTTGCCCTTGATGTTCAGCGCCTGCTCGACGAACCGGAGGTTGGCCTCGTAGTGCTCCTCGCCAAAGGCCACGCGCAGGAACTTGCGGAAGCGCTCGGCGATGTCGTCGGTGAACCAGTCGCCGTCGAGCATGGGGATGACGTTGTCGTCATCGGCCGGGAAGCTCGGCTCCGGAACTCGCTTAAGGTAATCCTCGATGGTCTCGCCCTGGTTGGCCAGGATCAGCCCCGGCTTATCGAGCGCATAGCGGCCGAACATGCAACCCACGGCATAGGAGACCAACTCGCGCATGGTGTCGGCCAGTAGCAGCGCCTCCAGCTCGTCCTCGCTCTTGGCGTTGCCGTAGCGGTAGTGCGGGTTGCAGGTCAGGGTGATTTCGTTGAGGTCAACCTTTTCATTCAGCTCATCTTGCAGGCCATAGGCGTCGATGAAGATGCGGTTGTTCTCTTCTTCTAGCCGTTGCATTTCCAGCGTCATCTCCCGCCAGTGGGCGCGAACATTGGAATATGTTTTAGCTAAATTTGTATCGAAAAATCTCCCATCCAAGAGTGAAATCGACCCTCCAGGGAAAAGAATCGAGGTTTCGTTATAGTCGAAGTCATCTTTTGCTATTTTTATCGCGGAATCGGCAATGGACTTGTCGTAGCTGACTTGGCTAGCAGATGGTAATTTACCAACAACACCACAACTGAAGTTCATTGTTGGATTTAAAAGTTGGAGCAGATAGCTTGATAGTTTTGAGTTGAACAACCCCAAGAGCTTAAATTTGAGCGAATCCTTTTCGAAATAGATGCAGTTTGAAGCGGTATCTAAGATGTACCCATGAGGGAAATATCTTGAAGAAAAGGCTCCTGAGGCGACGAGAGTCCATGAAAAGTGTGGTTTAAAAAAATATTGTGGGCTACGGACTGCAGAACGAGCGAAATTTCTAATCTCATGGCCTCGATTTTCCCATAAGACGACGTGGTATTGGTTCCCATACCACTTCTTATATTCTCCGCCTTTGTCCATGGGACACCACTTGTAACCTCCCTCTGCAAATATATCTTCAGAGTTACAATTGCTTCCTATGGAAGCAGTTCCTATTTCATACCAAAAGCGAATAAATCTTTCCCCGTCGCCAACTGACATGCCGAATTTAGGTATGGCCACGTCTTCAACGGCGGCGTCATCAAATGCCGCCCGAACATTATCATTGACCCAATAGGAAATCGGGCTCCCCGGAATCCTTTTAAAATCAATTGCCGAGGCATGATAGAGCCAACCGCAATCAGGATTCATAACCGCTTCTCGGATGGCGGCGTCTTTCTCAGCTTCAGAACTGCCAGCAACCAACCTTAAATAGCCGCCCTTGTAATCCAGCCGATTTGAGTTCTCCAATACAAAAGCAGTGGTTGAAACCACTTCACCGCCGATGCTGTCAAAAGCCCTCGCACCGAGGTGAGCCATTGATAGCAGTGTGTTCTGTCCCAGAACCCGCGCACGCAGTGCCTCGAAAGATGACAAGAACATCCAGCTCTGCATGGTAATCATCGCAACTGCGCCATGCTTCTGGGCAAGGTCGAGGTTACGCTCTATGAACATGGCAAATAGATCAGACTTGGTGTTCGGGTAATTGTCCTTTACCCATGCGGCCAGTCGCCCATTCATCCCCTTACCACCCATATACGGCGGATTGGCAATCACCACATGGTATTTGGGACTCAGGTAATCGGCCTGCCGCAGGGCTTGCAGCACCTTCTGATGGGTCATGCTGATAAACAGCTGCCCGGAAACATTCTTTGATTTCAGAATCCTGAGCATGCCGTCCACGTCGGTGACATCCGGACGGATCAGGGAGCCGAAGTTATCGGACTCTTCGAACTGGCGCAGGGTGGTTTGCAGTGGCGCGGTGAACAGGTCGCGCCCGACAAAGTCCATGTACTCCTTCAGCTCGCCCTCGTCGAAGTGGACATTTTCCAGCACGCAGATGTTCGGTTTGACCTTGTCCTCGTCATCTCTTTTTAACTGCTTTCTAAGAAACCGCTTATCGTACTGCTGGGCCTTTATGGCCAGGGCAAAGGCCGCCAACTCCCCGGCGCGTTCGTCGATCTCGATGCCGTAGAGGTTGTTCGTGAGGATCTTCTCCGGAATCTCGGCGGGCTCGTAGCCTTCCTCCTCGTAAATGGCGTAGAGCAGGTCGAAAGCATAGGTGAGCATGTGTCCGGAGCCGCAGGCCGGGTCGCAGATCTTGATCTCGTCCGGCTTGGCGATGCGCAGGAAGTCCGTCTCGGCCTGCTCTTTACCATTCGCCGCAGGCGCTGGCTTGATGTAGTAGTCCATCTGCTCGACCAGCTTCGAGCCGGGACGATTGAGCAGCCACAGGCGGCCGAGGGAGTTTTCCACCAGGTAGCGCACGATCCAGTGCGGGGTGAATAGCTGGGTGGCGGCAGGAATGTTCTCGGGCGTGATTTTCTTGTTCTTCTTCAGGCCATCGAACACCTCGTCCTTCTTCTCGGAGATGTAGAACTGGTAGAGCCAGCCGATCACCTCGACATCCTCGCAAGTCTCACTCGTCATCGCCTCGCGGGTATAAGCGAGGATGGAGTTGCCCGAGAGCAGGTCGTCAGGCATCAGCAGTTCGGTGTAGTCATCGATGCGCTGGAACAGGAACGGCATCGCCTTGTTCCAGAAGTTGCAGGCGGCGACCACCAGCAGGCGGTAAGCCTCGCCCTGCGGATCGCGGCTGGGCGCTTTGCCATCGAGCAGGGCAAAGATCTGCTGCCGGACCTTGTCGTGAACCATCTCCTCGTCGATGTGGCCCATCTTGGCCTCGGCCAAAATTTCCGGCTGGAACTGTCCTTCGGCGGGCGACACCACGCCGATGCGGGTATAGCGGTTCACGTCCATGAAGCGCAGGGCGCAGAAGCGGTTGAACCAGATATAGGCCACCCGCTCGATGACCTGTTCCTTGCCGTGCCCCTTGATCACCTCTTCCAGTTTCTTGACGGCCTCGGCACGTTCACGCCGGGCGGCGCTGTTTTCAGCCAGCACCAGTTTTAGCTTGGCGGAGACCTGCTCGAGCAGGCTGCGCCGGGCGAACTGGGCGAATTTTTTTAGTTTTGCGGTTTCCATCTATTCAGGCTCCTCCGGCTGCGGCAGCGGCCAGGCGGGTGACCGGCCACTTGGGGCATCCGTGATCGGTTAAGCGATTTTTCGGGCTTTTCTGGTCTTATCCACAAGGTCCCTGGAACGAGAACGGCCAAGTATTCGAGTGATAACAACCACCCAAAGGGGGTTCTCGAACCTTGGCCGCCT
>Ga0334887_1003417_pt1 | contig 15832 bp, 19 predicted proteins | sample GraSluR1_MG_10_FD_207217 | JGI IMG/M metagenome (GOLD analysis project Ga0334887, IMG submission 207217) | Sludge microbial communities from methane-producing bioreactor in Wageningen University, Netherlands - Granular Sludge_18_07-R1 | ecosystem: Engineered > Bioreactor > Anaerobic >...
CCCATGGAATATCACGGGCCGCCATTGACTTGATGAGGCCCCGGAAATAGGTTGCAACCTGCTGGTAGACGGCAAAATCCTATGCCAATTTATGCATGAAAGGAAGTGTTAAAATGGCAAAAGTCTTAATCTGTGATCCTGTAGCCGATGACGCCCTGAATGTGATCAGGCAGGCAGGCCATGAAGTCGTGGTCAAAACCGGAATGGATCAGGACACCCTCGTCGAAACCATTCCCGGTTTCGACGCTATGGTGGTTAGAAGCGCCACCAAGGTAAGGGTTCCCGTCCTCGACCAGGCCAGGGATTCCCTCAAACTGGTGGTCAGAGGCGGCGTTGGTGTAGACAGCATAGATGTGGATCATGCGGAGAAGCTTGGAATCGCGGTTAAAAACACTCCCGCAGCCAGTTCCGTGGCGGTGGCCGAACTTGCTCTGGCTCACATGCTGGCTTGCTGCCGGGGCGTTACCGGCGCCGACCACGCCATGAAGGAGGGCCGCTGGGAGAAGAAGGCCTACAGCAAGGGCAAGGAGCTTTTCCAGTCTACCCTCGGGCTGATCGGTTTCGGCAGAATCGCCAAGGAAACCGCGAGAAGAGCCCAGGCTTTCGGAATGAACATCGTCTTCCACGACCCCTACGCTACAGAGGACCCCTCAATCGCCGCGAAGAAGGTTGACCTTGACACCCTGTGCAAACAGGCGGACTTCATAAGCCTGCATGTGCCCCACAACGACGAAACCCATCACATCCTTGATGCCTCGAAATTCGCGCTGATGAAGCAGGGCACCGTTATCGTGAATTGCGGCCGGGGTGGAACAATTGATGAGGAATCCCTTCTTCAGGCCATAGAAAGCGGCACTGTGCATTCCGCCGGTCTTGATGTGTTCGAATGCGAACCCCTGACCGGAGCCGAAAGCCCCCTGGTGAAGTCGGACAAAGTTGTGGCAAGCCCCCATGTCGGCGCGGGCACCGTGGGCGCGTCCAGCCGTGTCGGTGCGGAAGTCGCCTCCATCATAGTTGACTTCTTCAAGTAATCAGAACGGGAAAGGCGGACCGATGACACTGAAAGTCCCCCTGGTTCTCCTGATGCTGGCTGCGGCCCTCATGGCTCAGACAGGAGAAACCGAAGAACAAGCGCCACCGGTGGAAGAGCCCACCATCTCCGTAGAAGAAACCCCCACACTCTCCCCTGAACCGCTTTCTCCGCACCACGGGGTTGATCTGGCCCCTCCCGGAGAAATCATGGTTGTGGATAACCCCGACGATGCCGGTGACAGGCTGATCGTCAGTTTCCAGCCGGGCGGAGAAACGGAATACCCCGAGTACTTCGCGGGCTACAATGTCTATCGAAGGGTGTACGGAGGTACGGAAGATGACTGGCAGCTGGTGGGCATCCTGCTCGCCGGCGAGGGAACCGCCATGGTGGACGGTTACGACCCGGATTATCCGGTTCTCACAGGCGAGCAGTACGAGTACATGGTAAGCGCTTTCTTTCTGGACGAAACCCAGGTTTTCAGCGCTCCCCAGAAGGCCCAGGAAGTAGCGTCGGGGCAATGGTTCCACACCGGAACAACCCGTGTTCTCATAACCTGCGCCCTTTTCATGGGGCTCATCTTCTTTTTCTTCGGAAGGGCCAAAAGAGGCGCCGAAATGTACCTGCGCCCCATCGCGGGTATCGAGGCCATCGACGAGGCCATCGGCAGGGCCACCGAGATGGGCAAGCCCATACTCTTCGTGCCGGGTCTTTCCGACATCTCCGATGTTGCCACGATTGCCGGTCTCACCATCCTGGGAAGGGTTGCCCGAAAGGTGGCGGAGTACCAGACCGCGCTCATCGTTCCCAACCGCGATCCCATAGTCTACACCGTGGCTGAAGAGGCGGTGAAGCAGGCATACCTCGAGGCCGGCAGACCGGACTCCTACGATTCGAACAGCGTCTTCTTCCTCACCCAGAGCCAGTTCGCCTTTGTGGCCGGCGTCAACGGCATAATGGTTCGCCAGAAGCCCGCCACCAACTTCTACATGGGCATGTTCTGGGCGGAAAGCCTGATCCTCGCTGAAACCGGGTCGCTTTCCGGAGCCATCCAGATCGCCGGAACCGACGCTGTGGTCCAGCTTCCGTTCTTCATTACCACTTGCGACTACACACTGATCGGCGAGGAACTCTACGCCGCCAGCGCCTACCTCAGCAGAGAGCCCATGCAGATGGGTTCCATAAAGGGGCTGGATGCCTGCAAGGCGATTCTTATGGTGATAATCACCACCGGCATTATTCTGGCGATTGTTGACATGGTAGCGGAAACCCGAACCCTGGCGTGGTTGCAGAACCTTGTAACCTCCCATGTTACGGATTAGCCCACCGGAAAGGAGAATGACCCAGTGAAACGAGCTGTTCCCCTGATGATCGTGCTGGTGGGCGGAATACTCATGATCATTCAGTATTTCATCCCCCACCAGATCTCACAGGATGTCAAGGACAACTACACGATCTGGATACCCATCATCACCGCCTTCGCCCTGGTGCTTGGCGTGGGAAGCCTTACCCGGCTTCACGGCCACAAGGTGCGAAACAGGGCTCCCAACTGGCCGTACAGCCTGGCGGTGCTGCTGCCGCTGTACCTGGTTCCGATTTTCGGGCTTCTTCTGCCGGCTTCCATGGCCGGAGGAAGAGACGCGCCCAGCGTTTTCCATTTCGCATTCATGCATATACAGGTTCCCATACAGTCCACAATGTTCAGCCTTCTGGCATTCTACATCGCCAGCGCCGCCTTCCGGGCGTTCAGGGCCAAGAGCATGCTTGCCACGATCCTCCTTCTCACCGCAGTGGTCGTGATGATGGGACAGGTGCCCATCGGCGAGCTCCTGGGAAGCTGGTTCCCCAGGGTGGGCCTTTGGATCATCGACTTTCCCAACAATGCAGCCAAGAGGGCAATCGGTCTCGGGGTGGGTTTCGGCATTCTTGCCACCCAGCTCAAGATCATTTTCGGCGTCGAGCGGAACTGGCTCGGCGGCGCCGGTGATTAGGAGGTGAAGGCATGAAAGAAAACATCTGGAGCAGAATGCTCAATCTGGACAGACGCTGGATCTTCCTTCTTATCGGTGTTGTATGTACGGTTCCCTTCTTCGTACCCTTCGGTCTTCCCGTACTGCCCACTAAAAACGTAATTTCCATCTTCGATTACGTGGAAACCCTGGGGCCCGAAAACGCCATCTTCGTCAGCTTCGATTTCGACCCCGGCACAGATCCGGAGAACATGCCGATGGCCGTCGCCATAACCAGGCATGCCTTCGCCAGGAACATTCCCGTCTTCTTCACCGCCAACGCCCCACTTGCCCAGGGGATGCTGGAGGCGGGTTTCACCTATGTGACCAACCCGAACATCGCAGGGTACTTCCACATAGTATCCTGGCAGGAATGGGCGCCCTACCGCGAGCAGGGAATCACCCGGCGTGACCGGCTTCAGGCCGCATGGGAGGCGGACGGCAATGTGCTTCCAGAGAACGCTTCAGGATGGGTGTTCGAGGGCCGCGACTTCGCCAAACTCGGCTATCTGCCGGCGTTCGCGCTGGTGATCATGGGCATGACCTCCTCCATCGAAGCCCAGTACCCGGAAGACATGAACGGGAACCCCCTGGCTCAGATGCCCATGCTGCAGGAGCACAAGAACCTTCGGGATGTGGATCTGGCCGCCACATTTTCCGGAAGCGCCGCCTGCATGTGGTGGGTTCTCTACGCGGGAGACACCATCAGCCTGCCCATAGCCTTCGGCGTTACCGCGGTGAGCGCCACCGACTACACCATGTACATCCAGTCCGGCCAGCTGGTGGGCCAGATGGGAGGCCTTCGGGGCGCGGCGGAGTACGAGGTTCTTCTTCAGGAGGCCGGGTACTTTGAACACCCGGACAGGGCCTTCATCGGCATGGATGTTCAGAACGCCGCCCACCTTCTAATACTCTTCTTCATCATACTGGGGAACATCGCCTACTTCGCCGGAGGCTTTCACAAAAAAGGCGCTCTTCTTAAGGGAAGGAGGTAGACCGTGTACGAAACCCTCGGAATCTGGACGGCGGCCATCTTCACCCTTGCGGTGTACTCGTTCCTTTACAAGGAAAACCCCCTCTACAGACTGGGCGAGCACCTGGTGGTGGGCATATCACTTGGCTACTTCATCGTGGTCACATACACCCAGGTTTTAAAGCCCAGGCTGATCGACCCGGTTGTTACCGACAGCCAGTACATACTCATCGTCCCTGCTCTACTGGGGCTTCTTTACATAACCCGCTTCTTCCCCAGAATCGCGTGGCTTTCCCGTTATCCCATGGCCTTCGTCATGGGAACCGGGATGGGATTCGGGTTTCCCCGTTCCATGCAGAGCATGGTTCTGAAGCAGCTTCAAGCCACGATTCTTCCACTCTACGAGGCGGGGATGCCTGCTGAGGTTGTTATCGGTAATGTGGTGCTGGTGCTGGGAACACTGGCGGCACTGATTTACTTCTTTTTCAGCAAACCCCACAAGGGCCTGTTTTTTGGAACCGGTTCCCGAATAGGCATCTGGGTCATCATGATTGGCTTTGGCGCCACCTTCGGCTTTACCGTGATGGGCCGGATCAGCCTGCTCATTGGAAGAATTCAGTTCCTTCTGAACGACTGGCTGGGTGTGATTCAATGACCTGAAGGGCGCCTCCGGCTTTCGTCCGGGGGCGCCCCGCCTTCTCCGCCGGCAACCATGGCAGGAGGATGACAGCCGTGAACGATTTCATCCTGGTAACCGATATCGGCAGCACAACAACTAAGGCACTGCTCCTTGAGATTCGCGACGGACGGTTTGTTCCGGTGGAAACCGCCGAGGAACCCACAACCGTGGAAAGTCCCCACGAGGATGTAAGGGTGGGTCTGTTCCGGGCCGTGGACCGCATGGCGGGAAAAACCAGGCTTTCCCTCAGGGAAGGCGACCGGTTCACCGTGCCTTACTACACCACCAGTTCCGCCGGGGGCGGCCTTCAGATTCTGGTTGTCGCCCTGGCTTCCTGGGACACAGGTGTGATGGCCCGGGCGGTTACCTGCGGCGCCGGGGGGGTGGTTCTCGACTCGTTCACCATCGATGACGAAACCCCCAGAGTGGAGAAGATGCGCCGGATGAGCACCCTTTCGCCTGATCTGGTGATAATGGCCGGGGGCTACGAGGGAGGCGCGGTGGCGGGGGTTATCAACATGGCGCATCTTCTGGCTCTTGCTGCCCCCAGACCCAAGTACGGTCAAGGCAGGCTTCCGGTGGTGTACTGCGGCAACACCAAGGCCCGGGGTTTTGTGAAGGAAACCCTCGGAGACGGCTTTGAACTTCATTTTGCGCCCAACATCCGGCCTTCCGGGCTTGAGTTCAACCTGCAGCCGGCGATAGCCTCGGTGCATGGACTGTTCATGGAACATGTGATGCAGATGGCTCCGGGATACCATCGTGTCGCCGAAGCCGCCAGTGCTCCGGTGATTCCCACACCGACAGGGGTGGAAAGGATTCTTTCATTGTTCGCCAGGGGAAGAGAAGAGAATCTGGTACTGGCGGACATGGGCGGCGCCACCACAGATGTGTTCAGTATCGTAGGCGGTGCTGTTCAACGAACGGTGAGTTCAAACATCGGCATGAGCTACAGCCTTTCTAACATTCTCCGGGAAGCGGGGAACTCAATGGTTTCCCGGCACATCCCCGGTTTGGACAGCAACGCTGTCCGTGACCGGGTCTTGTCCAAAACCCTCTTTCCCACCCTTCCGCCGGCTGACGCCTTCGGAAATCTTGTGGAGCACGCCTGCGCCGCGGAGGGAGTGAGGCTGGCATTTCAGCAGCACCTGGAGTTTGCCTACAAGAGGGAAAGGGTGGGTTTTCTGGACAGGCTGAAACTGCTTGACCGGTGCCGGTATGAAGAGACATTCAAAACCCTGGACGGGTCACACCGGTTCAAACTCAGCGGCTTCAGCACGCTGATAGGCGCCGGGGGCGTGCTGGCCCATTCCGGCAACCTCAGAGCCGCATGGATGCTGGCGCAGGGCTTCCATCCCCCGGGGGTGACCACCCTGATGGTGGACAGCCTGTTCCAAAGCCCCCACATGGGTGTTTTAAGCGGCGCGTACCCCGAACCCGCCCTTGACTACTACTCGAAAACCTGCCTCAGAAAGATATGCCGTGTTGTTACTCCTTCCGGTGCAGTGAGGGATGGCCGTCCCGCCATAACGGTCATGGGCCCCCACGGTGAAACGAAGGTTTCAGGGGGTGACTTTCTGTTCATCCCCGACGCCGCCGGGTGCAGGGCCGGAGACTGGGATGAGACGGAGAACATTCCCCTTCTTGTCGACTGCAGAACGAAGCCGGAACAGACCATCCCGATAGATTTCCGGAAAGCCCCCATCGAAATCGCCGCGGTTCCCCCCGCCCACTCAAGGAAGGCGGTTTTTGCCGGACCCGTCCACATGCGGCATACCTTCACCCTTCCCTACCCCGGCGAGATACTGGTAAAACCCGGAGAAGGAGTTCAGCCGGGAACACTGCTGGGGCGGAACCGTCTCAGCCCACCCATGGTCTATTTCATCGATGTGAGGGCATCCGCGGGATACGATGATGACATCGCCAGCGAAGAAGTGCTTTCCCATGTCAAGGTTCTGGTGGGAGACGAGGTTTCCCTGGGGCAGGAGGTCTTCCGAAGTGAGGCGGACAGGCGGGTATTCGGCAAACTTCACTCGGTTCGAAGCCCGGTGAGGGGCAGGGTGACCGGTATCATACCCCCGGGTCTGATAAGGCTGACCGAGATTCAGGATTACGACGGCAAGCCGCATGTGGTGGATGTGGCGGGGCCCCTGGGGATAAAACCCCGGCATATCGGAAGGTATCTCAAAGCTCGAAAGGGAGACTTCGTCCATCGGGGGCAGACCCTGGCCGAAGGCGCCGGCTTTGCCCTGGTGAAATCGCCCTCCGCGGGCACCGTGACCGAAGTGGACAGCAAGGCGGGTCGGGTTGTCGTTCAGTATGTCACCAGCCCAGTGGACCTGCTCTGTCCCGTTCATGGAACGGTTACCGGAGCCGTTCCGGAGAGTTCCGTGGAAGTCTCGTTCGAGGGGATGCGCATGGAAGGCATTCTGGGGGTGGGCAGAAACGCGCATGGAACCATCTCCACCGCACCCGGGAAGGGCGGGCTGCTGCTTGCGGAGGGGCCTGTGCTGAGGGAACACATTGAATCCGCCAGGCAGTCCGGAACCAGGGGAATCATAGGCTCGTCCATTTCCGCCGGGCTTCTGGCGGAGTACCTTGGCCATGAGCCCGGGGTGATACTTACCGGAAGTGAAGATCTGCCCGTCTCCCTGCTCATCGTAAGCGGTGTGGGTTCCATCCCCTTCGGGGAGGAAGCCCTGCAAAGGCTTCGATCTTCCGTTGGCAGCCATGGAGCGCTTTTCACCACAACCCGGATCCGTGCCGGAGTAGAGCGGCCGTGGCTTCTGGTGGAGAGCTGACCGGTGTGCCGTAACGGCTCTGAAATTATATTTCCGTAAGCTTAAACCAGGGAGGAAAGACATGTGGGTTTGCCAGGCCTGTGGATGGGTGTACGATCCTGCCCAGGGTGATCCCGACGGCGGCATCGATCCCGGAACCGCTTTCGAGGACTTGCCGGATGACTGGGTCTGCCCGGTTTGCGGAGTGGGAAAGGACATGTTCGAGCAGGAATGAGTGGTGTCATGAAGAAAACCGTGGTGGCGATATTGATATCCCACAGAAATCAGGCGGCGTCCAATGTTCAGAAGGTTCTCACCGGATGGGGATGCATGATCAAGACCCGTCTGGGAATCCATGAAGGGGTTCTCGACGACTGCTCGGAGAAGGGTCTGATCGTGCTTGACCTCGTTGGCGAGGAAGAGAAGAAGGAGGAGTTGGTTCGCAAGCTCAACGCTCTGCCCGGAGTGAACGCGAAGCGGATTGACCTGGAGCTTGACTGACTCCCTGAAGGTTCTTCTCGAAAGCCTTTACCACACCTGGAACCGCAGGGAGTATGTACACCCTGATCCGCTGGAGTTTTTGTACGGGTATAATGACCTGCGGGATAGAGAGATAGTTGGACTCATCGCCTCGGGACTGGCCTACGGCAGGGTCAGACAGATTCTGAAAAGCGTGGGCACTGTTCTAAAGCAGATGGGGCCAAACCCTTCGGGAGCCATCCTTCCGCAACTGAGGGAATCCCTTCTGGGTTTCCGTCACCGTTTCACCACCGGAGCGGAGATTATTGCCATGCTTGAGGGCGCCCTTTCGGTTCAGGCCGCCCACGGGTCCATCGGCGCATTTGTTTCGGAACATACCCGGGAGTCAGGCATCCTCGAGGCACAGCGGGCTCTGGTCAACCGGATCACCGGCGGCGGCAGGGTCGGCAGCCTTCTTCCATGCCCATCCAGGGGAAGCTGCTGCAAGAGATTGAACATGTGGTTCCGTTGGATGGCAAGACACGACGAAGTTGATCCGGGCGGATGGGATGAGGTGCCGGGCTCGCTTCTCCTGATTCCGCTGGATACCCACATGTGGAAGGTGGGTTGTCGTCTGGGCTTCACCAACAGAAAGGCTCCCGATCTCAAAGCGGTTATGGAAATCACAGAAGGGTTCAGGGGGCTTTGCCCGGAAGATCCGGTTCGGTATGATTTTACCCTGACAAGGTTTGGAATTCGAGACGAGCTTTGCCTTGATTCACTGCTTTCTCGGCTTGACCGATGAAAGGGGTTGTGTTAAATTCGCTGCTCGTGTGCCGAGGTAGCTCAGTTGGTAGAGCAACGGACTGAAAATCCGTGTGTCGACGGTTCGATTCCGCCCCTCGGCACCATTTTATGAAATACCTTTCTGAAGCCGTTTCCATATCACCCATGGGCGCCGGAGGTCCCGGCGGCCAGCACCAGAACCGCAGCCTGACAGGTGTCACCCTTACCTTCAGGATTTCACAGAGCGGAATTCCCGAGGATGCCGCGGAGAGGCTGCGGCTTATGGCCGGCTCGCGTCTGAACAGCAGGGACGAAATCATCATACAGGCCAGGGAACACCGCAGCCTCGAGCAGAATATCAGGGCGGCGCGGAAGCGGCTGGAAAAGCTTCTGGACAGAGCGTCCAGGAAGCCCCGGGTCAGAGTTCCCTCAAAACCCACCGCCGCGTCCAGGGAGAAGAGGCTTCAGGAGAAGAGGCTCAGATCCCAGGCGAAGCAACGGAGAAGGGAACAGGAGTACTGATCCTCAGCCCCGGGTAACCACCCTCAGAAAAGCGCCGTCCTCCAGTGAAACAACCTCGCCGATCACCGCGGACGCGGTGTCGCCGTGTTGATGCAGCCTGTCCAGGATTTCATCGGCATCGCCGGGCCTCACCGCCGCCAGCAGGCCGCCGGAAGTCTGGGCGTCGAAGAGCAGTTTCGCCAGGTCGGGATCAATGGTTTCGGGGATGGAAGCGTTTTCTCCCACGTAGCGTCTGTTGTTCCCGGAGCCTCCCGGGAAGAAATCGTGGGCGAATCGTCGGGCGCCTGGAAACAGCGGAACTCGTTCGGGGTGGATGACAAAGGCGGTACGGGAGTTGCGGGCCATGGCCAGGGCGTGGCCCAGCAGGCCGAAGCCGGTGATATCGGTCATTGCGCTGACCTGGTACTCCCTCAGTATTCGGGATGCGTAGAGATTCAGCCGCTCCATGGAAGCCACAACCGGAGGAAAAAGCTCGGTGGGGAACACCGAAGCCTTGTTAGCGGTGGTGATAACACCGGACCCCAGGGGTTTCGTAAGAATCAGCAAGTCGCCAACCCGGGCGGAGGAGTTGGTAAGAGCCTTCTTCGGGTGGATGACACCGGTGACGCTCAGGCCGAAAACCACCTGATCCTGCTCCATGGTGTGGCCCCCCACCAGGGAAACCCCGGCCTCAACCAGTTTCTCTCCCGCTCCGGAGAGAATCTCCTCGATGATCTCCGAACCCAGGACATTGCCCGGGAAACACAGCAGGTTCATGGCGGTGATCGCGTCGGCGCCCATGGCCCAGATGTCGGACATGCTGTTGGCAGCTGCGATTCTTCCGAACTCCCGGGGCCCGGCAACCACCGGTGTGAAGAAATCGACGGTTTGCACCAGGGCTGTGTCAGGGGTAAGAAGATAGACCCCGGCATCATCCATGGACTCCATGCCCACGATGAGATTCGGCGAGTGGATTCTGGGAAGCCGGTCGAGTATTCCCGACAACCTGCCGGGAGACATCTTACCCGCTCAACCAGCGCAGGCGGCGTAGTCCATCAGGTTGACTCCCATGGACGGGCCTGCCTGAACCTTCCCCAGCAGCTCCTTCTCGCAGTAGACATGTTCCCCCAGCAGCTCATGGAACTTCCGGCACGCCACGCAGTCGCCGTGCCTTTCGCACTCCAGAGGGCAGGGACAGTTGCTGTTCATTCATCCCCTTTCCAGCGGGAATGGCATATCATACCCCATGCTCTGCGGTTTTCAAATCAGAAAGACGGTTTGCGAAAGGTCGCGAAATGATTCAGTTTCTCGTGCCGTTCCTGCTGTTTCTGGCTGTACCCGAGATCGTTTCCGTCAGTGACCCGCCCAACGATTCCGGAGACAGGCTCATCATCCGGCTTCTTCTCCCCGAGCATTCAGACGGTATTGCGGGGCTTCTCATCTGGCGGACCGAATCCGGGGCGGACTCCTGGGAAGTGGTCATGGCCGAGGCCATGCCCCTTGAGGAGGACCTGCTCGTTGACGGCTACGACCCGGACCATCCGGTTATCGCAGGCACACACTATCACTACCGCCCCGGTTTTCTCACCATCGAGGGCGACACTCTTCGGGGGCGGGTGTTCACCGGCGCGGAGATTCCCTCCGGTTCCTGGTTCAACACCGACGAGTTGCCTACCCTGGTGGCGTGCGTTCTCTTTCTCGCCCTTATCTTTCTCTACTTTCGTAAAGCTCTGAGGGGTGCTGAACTCTATCTCAGGCCAATCGCGGGAATTGAGGCAATCGATGAAGCCATAGGCAGGGCAACGGAAATGGGGAAGCCGATTCTTTATGTTCCGGGTCTCTCCACCATCGACGATGTGGCCACCATCGCCAGTCTCACGATTCTTGGCAGGGTGGCGAGAAAAGTGGCGGATTACCAGACCGCGCTCATAGTGCCAAACGCCGACCCCATAGTTTACACCGTGGCTGACGAGTCGGTGAAGCAGGCCTATCTGGAGGCGGGAAGACCGGACTCTTACGATCCCAACAGCGTGTTTTTCCTTACCCAGAGCCAGTTCGCCTTTGTGGCCGGGGTAAACGGAATAATGATGCGGCAGAAACCCGCCACCAATTTCTACCTCGGCATGTTCTGGGCGGAGAGCCTCATTCTGGCTGAGACCGGTTCCCTGTCCGGCGCCATACAGATTGCCGGCACAGACGCGGTGACCCAGCTGCCCTTCTTTATCACAACCTGCGATTACACCCTGATCGGCGAGGAGTTGTATGCCGCCAGCGCCTATCTCGGCCGTGAGCCAAGGCAGATCGGCGGGATCAAGGGCATGGACGCTTGCAAGGCCATTGTTATGGCGTTGATCGTTTCGGGAGTGATGGCGTTTCTTGTTGACTTGGCAGCGGGAACCCGGGTTCTGCCATGGCTCAGGCAGATCATCAGTACTCCCGACGGCGGATAGGCGGGGCTGCTGTGAGGATAAGAAGAATGCGTGCCGAAGACCATCAGCAGCTTCTCCGGCTTTGGTCCTCCTTTCCGGGGAACACAATCACCGGAGCCGACTCGGACCGGGAGTTTCGCAAGTTCCTCCAGCGGAACCGGGGTTTCTGCTTTACCGCGTGTGACGGGAATGAAGTGGTCGGCAGTGTAATGGCTGGAAGCGATCGCAGACGCGGTTACATTTATCATCTGGCGGTCTGCGCTGATCTTCAGGGCCGTGGTCTTGGCTCGGCTCTCATGAAGAAAGCCGAGGAAGCCCTTGCTAAGGCGGGGCTGGAAAAAGCTCATCTGTTCATCTACCGCGACAACCCGGCGGTGGTCTTCTACGAAAAGGCGGGATGGCACGCCAGGGAAGACATCACATTGATGAGCAAAGCTCTTGGAGGAGATTCGGAAAAGGGAACCATTGACAGTACCCGGTCTATAACTTAGTAAAGACCGGAGGGCCAAAATGCATGTGTTACTGGCAGCGTCGTTGCTGGTGTTCAATTCACCCGGCATTTCTGTTCTTCAATACGATGACGGAGTTCCCTACACATTCAGTTTCGATGGTAAATATCGCGGCGTTTCCTTTGATGCCAGGGATTTCGATGGTGATGCTGTGGATTTCAGCCTGAGTTATGTGGAGTACTGGTTCTTCAACTTCGGCACTCCCCCCTGGGACACATCCCAGTTCACCGCCGAAGTATGGGCCGGCGACTTGGCCGGGCCGGAAAACCAGCTTGCTTCCCAGCAGATTACCGCTGTGCACAATTCCGCGGTGTACCTTGGTTTTCCAACCCCGCTGAACGTCACCACGGAATTCTGGTGCATCGTGAACACCGGGTTGAGCGCGAACGGTTCTCCATCATTGATCGGCGATGGAGAGCCGAATGGAGGCCGCAGTTTCTACTCGGCGGACATGGCATCGTGGTTGCCCTGGAGTACAGGTGACTACTTCATTCGGGCCGGGGGGGAGTTCAGCTACACTTCCCTGGAAAGAACCACATGGGCATCGATAAAGGGGCTTTACTAGGAAACCGCGGTTTTCTCCGGGGGTATGAGGCCCATTTTTTCAAGCCTTGCCTGCACCGCCTTCTCGGTTCGGCCGGTTTTTTCAGCAACCGAAGGAATGTTGGGGTTTTTGCGGTACTCCCTTTCAAGTTCCTCCTCGTCTGCCGGTGACCATTTGGTGAACGCCTTGGGGTGCTGATCCCGTACCTCGACCACCTCGCCTTCGGGGCGGTGGGATACGAGCTTTTCAACCGAGATGAAAGCTTCGTTGAGGGCGTCGCGGAACTGCTGAATGCCCTCTTCGAACACGATGACACGGCGTTGCTCGAATGTGTCGGTTTCGGTTCTGCGGCTTTCGGTGATGGAAAGGTAGTATCTTCCGTTCACCGCCTGCTTTGCGTCGATGAAAAAGGTGGTTTTCCCGGAGGCTACCCTTGCTTCGTAGAATGATTTTCGCTCTTCTGGCATTTTTCGGCTCCCTTCATGGTGAACATGTGTTCATATTGGGAAGTACGGTGTTCTTCGGGGTATTTTCAAGGCTGGTTTTTCATCAACCGGGAGAGTGACATGGCCGCAGGTTTTCTTCCCGTATCCGGAAGTGAGATGAAGGCCCTGGGCTGGGAGAGGCTGGATGTTCTTCTGGTCAGCGGCGACGCCTATGTGGATCATCCATCCTTCGGGGTGGCGGTGATCGCCCGGGTGCTTGAAGGGAAGGGATACCGGGTGGGGGTTCTTCCCCAGCCGGACTGGAAGAACCCCGGCGCTTTTCTTGAAATGGGTGTGCCGGAACTTTTCGTGGGTATCACCCCGGGCAATATGGACAGCATGGTTAACCACTACACCAGTATGAACCGGATTCGATCCGATGACGCATACAGCCCCGGGGGACTGCCCGGCCGCAGGCCGGACAGAGCCGCCATGAAGTACGCCAACATCATACAGATGGTGATGAAGGGGGTTCCAGTGGTGCTGGGCGGGCTGGGGCCCTCCACCCGAAGGGTGTCCCACTACGATTTCTGGAGCGACAGGGTTCGGAAGAGCCTTCTGCTCGACACCAAGGCTGACCTGCTGGTCTATGGAATGGCGGAGAATTCCGTGGTGGAAGTTGCCGAAAGATTTCGGGATCGCAGGCATCCGGCTGGAATCAGGGGAACATGCTGGTTCGCTTCGAAGGTTAGCCCGCTGCCAGGAGACCTGGAGCTTCCCTCGCATGAGGAGGTTTCCTCCTCTCCAGAAGCTTTCATGAGAATGACAAGGATGGTGGAGGAGAATCAGAACCCATGGAATGCCGCGAGGCTTCTTCAGAGGGCGGACACGAGAACTCTGGTTGTGGAGCCCCCGGCATTTCCGCTGACCACCGGCGAAATGGACGGAGTGTACGCCCTGCCGTTCTCCGGCAGACCCCACCCTTCCTGCACCGATGAGATTCCTGCCTGGAACACGGTGAGGAACTCCATTACCGTAGTCAGAGGCTGCCCCGGAGGCTGCACCTTCTGCGCCCTTGGGGTTCACCAGGGCAAAATCATCTCCTCCAGAAGCGGGGAGTCCGTTCTGGCGGAGGTGGGCAATCTTGCCGGAGAAAGCCGCGACGGTGTGGTGATAAGCGATCTGGGCGGCCCCACCGCAAACGCGTACGGCCTGGGATGCCGCAACCCCGCGGCCATGAAAGCCTGCCGCCGTCCATCATGCCTGTTTCCGGAAGTCTGCCGGGAGTTCAACACCGATCATTCGGCCTACACCAGGCTTCTGAACAGGGTGTCTTCGGCTCCGGGCGTGTTGAATGTGATGGTCTCCAGCGGAATCAGACACGATCTCGCCATTCTTGCCCCGGGATTCCTTGAGGTTCTGGTCAAGCGCCATGTGCCCGGTCACCTGAAGATCGCGCCGGAACACACTGAAGACCGTGTTCTAAGGCTGATGAGGAAGCCTCCCGTGGCCACATGGCTCGCCTTCTGCCGTGAGTTCGAGAGGCTGTCCCGGGAGGCCGGCCGGAAGCAGTACATTCTTCCCTACATCATAGCGGCTTTTCCCGGCAGCAACCTGAACCACATGAAAAGCTGCAGGAATCTTCTGGAGAGGATGGGAGCGCTGCCCAGGCAGGTCCAGGTTTTTCTTCCCACTCCCATGACGGTTGCCGCCGCTGTTTACCATACAGGGCTGAACCATGAAACCGGAGAGCCGGTGGAGGTTCCCAGAAAACCGTCACAAAAGGCAGCTCAGAAAGAGGCAATTGTGGGCGGCATCACCACCGGAGAGCCAGAAAAACCCCCATGGCTCCGTGAAGGCCGGCGTCCGCCAGAAGCCAGGAGCGCAGCGAAGCCCCACGGGCCAGGAAAACGGCGAACAACCTGAAAACCGCCTCTATCGCGAACAGCAGCAGTATGGTCGGGGCTCTGGGGTTGCCGGGCGGATCAGGCAGGCCGCCGGTAGCCAGAAAAGCCCGGACATCCCTGGTCAGGCCGCAGAGCACACAGGGCCTGCCGGTCAAGGCAAGGTGCCGGCATGTGGTGAATTCCGGTAAGACGCCGGAAATCAAGGCGGACAGTGGGGGAATCAGCAGGCAGTAAGCCAGAAGACCTGCCAGGGTGATGTTCGCGATCCTGTAGATTCTCAGTTTACATCAGCCCTGAGGCGATATCGCCCGCGGTGAAAAGCAGATAGTATCCCAGAATGACAAGAATTGCCAGACCGTTCAACGCGATGCCCACAATGGCCACCGTGGTCTGGGCTTCCGCCTCCCTCTTTCTGTTGAAGTCCAGAATACCCAGAATCAGTCCCACTATGGCGGGGCCAAGGGCCATCCATCCACAGCAGGGGATGAAGCCAAGAACAGCTGCCACAACGCCTATGGCCAGTGAAGCAATATCCATCTCATCTCTCCTTTGCTCCCTACAGTTTTTCCATGTTTGTCACGCCGATTCCTGCGAGGGTTTTTCTGTCAGCAGCCACGCAGACCGAGGCTTTGGCCACTCCCTTGTGAAGGGTTTCCGCCGCAAGGGTCAGCCCTGGTTCGTCTATTGCCAGAAGCCTTTTCCAGGCGCCTGTCTGGTACTTCCTGTCCATTTCTGTGAAGAACATCATGGTTGCGGAAAGCGGAGCTCTGGAAGGCCTGATCAGGGGGTCGAGCCTTTGCA
>Ga0334887_1003419_pt1 | contig 15825 bp, 12 predicted proteins | sample GraSluR1_MG_10_FD_207217 | JGI IMG/M metagenome (GOLD analysis project Ga0334887, IMG submission 207217) | Sludge microbial communities from methane-producing bioreactor in Wageningen University, Netherlands - Granular Sludge_18_07-R1 | ecosystem: Engineered > Bioreactor > Anaerobic >...
CCGCGGCCGCCATACGGAGCGTCCTGGCGGAGGTTTCGCAGTTCGCCGAAAGCGAGTGAACGGGAGGCGCGGAGAAAGCGAGTTCAGTTGTCGAGGGTTCGGCGAAGAGGAGCAATGAAAGCATTCGATAGAACAAGTTCGGAATTTACCGTAGAATTGACACGCCCTCGGTGGTTTGGGAAGAGCGTTGCGTAGCCCGGCGACTTCTCCAACCCTCGGGGGTCTTTCTTTGCTCGAAAAATCCATGGCCGGCACGCGGGATCGAAGTCGATGGTATAATAAATTTCGATTTTAGCATGCTATTCTATGCTCCCTGAAAAGAGGGTGTTCCATGAAACGTCGATATATGAAGCAGCAGTGGACCTTGCGCTTCAAAAAACTTGGACTGATAGAGGAAGGAGCCGTCCGGATAGCTCCTCTCATGATTTTTACCGGCGATAACAACACCGGAAAAAGCTACGTCATGACTCTGCTCTGGGGGGTGATCGCGCTCGGACGCAGCCTCTTCCCGACGTCGATTCCGGAGAGCGAGTCGTATCGCCAGTGCGAAAAGTGGCTGGGGAGTTTTTCGCAGGAAGGTGAAGACGAAAAAATGCTGCTCCCCGAAGACGAGGAGGTATTCGTACGTTGGTTCGGAGACGTGCTCAACCAGCGGCGACAGACTCTCTGCGACGAGCTTTTCGGGGAAAACGCAGTGCGGCTTCGCGAGCTTCGCATTACGGATTTTGTTCGCGAACGGCCTCTTTCCCTTCGATGGAACAAAGACGCGGCCGAGGGAAGCCGGTATTCCAGCGGAGAACACTATGTCCGCTTCCCGCTGCCGTCGAGTCCTCCTCCCCGAGCCGAAGTCTACAGGATGATCCAGTATTTAACCTGGAAGCTGATCATGGACGATTTGAGCGCGCCTCTCTATCCTCCGCGATCTCCGGTGAAAACCGTTCCCCCGGGCGAGATCCTCTACTTGCCGGCGGCACGAACAGGGTTCGTGCTCTTGCGAAAAGCTCTTGTTTCCGCAGCGCTGAGCATGGGAGGCGAGAGCGTGCCGCTTCTGCTGCCCGTCAGGCGTTTCGTTCAACGCCTTCTTACCCTTTCCTTCAAAGAGAAAAACAGGTTCTCCGCCTTCGCGGATATTCTGGAGCGCCGAATTCTGCGCGGACACATTCACCCGGACGGCGCTCCGCTACCGGAGTACCGATACAGTCCTCAAGGCCAGGATAACGAAGCGCTCCCTCTTTGGCGGACGTCGTCGCTTGTTACGGAGCTTGCTCCGCTTCTTGTCTTTCTGCGAGGGAACGACGATTTTCGCTCTTTGATCATCGAAGAACCGGAAGCGCACCTTCATCTGGAAATACAGAGAGAGCTCGCCCGCCTTCTGGTTCGATTGGTGAATTCCGGTCTTCCTGTCTGGATCACGACGCATGGAGATACCTTCTTTCAGCAGGTGAGCAACCTGGTCAAGGCCTCGGCCATAGATGACGCCGCTCTCTCCCGGCTCGATCTGGAGCCCGAAGAGAGCATACAGCCGGAACGGGTTTCTGCGTGGCATTTCCAGAGAGTTTCCGCCTCGTCCGGTCGCGACCGAACCGAAATTTCGCCGTTGCACGCCGATCACGACGGAATAGCCGCAACCGCCTTCAATGCTGCCATAGCCGAACTCACTCGGCAAACTCTTGACTTGAGCCCGGACGATGAAGCGTGAACGAGTGGAAAGCACCGCAGCAACGGAGGGAACGCAACTCGTCGTTCGAGAGTCCGAAGAGAGCGGCGAGGCCGAACTGACGCTGAATATCGCACGGAACGGAGTACTTTTTCAGTACCCGCATAATAACAACTTCATCTTCTCGAATAAAAAAGCGCGCGGACGGCATTCTCTTCTTGCAGAGAGAGAATGACTGGGAGGTCATGATCGTCGAACTCAAAAAGACCGTGAAGGCCAAGGAGTGGATGAAGATCAAAGAACAGTGGCATGGAGCATGGCTTCATGCTCTGGCCCTCTCCGGTGTTCTGGAGGCTCCTTTTCCCAACCCTCCCCGTTTTCTGGTGGCGTACCGCAAGGACGGTATCGGCGAGAACGCTCCCGATCCGATCCTGTTGAAATCGCCAGAGTATGCTCTTGCCTTCATCGAGTGGAGGAAGGGGCGCGCCGCCTTGAACGAGATCGGAGAAGCAGCCTTTGAAAAAGCGCCTCTCGATGAAACGGGAAGAGGCGAATTGCGTATTCCATGAAAGACGCCGGAATCCGGAGCGAGGAAGATTGAATAAACGCAGATCGCGCTGCGTATTTTTAGCGGTGCGATCTGCGTTTATTGTCCGGATGGGCGAGACTTCTATCGCGCCCGCTTCATGGCCTCTTCGATAACTTCCCTGTGCCTGGCGGTAAAGGCGCAGCTCGGCTCCGCGCCGCACTTCCGGCACTTCAGGTCGTAGGCGGAGTTGAGGGTTGCGCACTGCGGACAAGCGTAGTGCTCCCGTTTTTCCGTCATCCACTGCGCGTACCCGACGTCGCGGATCCGCTCCAGATCCTCCCAGAGTTCGGCGCGGTGCGGCCGTTCGGCCTGGAACGCTTTCAGCATGTCGCAGGGGTATTCGTCGCAGTCGCCGCAGAAGTCGATTCCCCGTTCGGCGGCGCATACGAACATCCGGCATGTTGTGCAGTAGGGGCCTCGCTTCTCCGAGCGACAGCCGTAACAGCGCATCTCCTCCTCCGGAAGCTGGAACATTTTCGCCAACGCGGTCAGCCGCGCCGGGTCCTCCTTCGTGGCGATGTACAGCGAACACGCCTCGCAGTACAGGCCGCACACCGCGGAGAGCGTCTTGTCCTGCTCTTTGCAGCTCATTTCCTCACGCATGATGTTCCCTCCTTGAGTATGCTGCGCGACTACAGGCGCGCCTCGATCCTGTTCAAAAAGTCGCCGACCACGCGCAGGTAGCGCTCCGTCTCTTCAAGGTGCGGCATGTGCGCGCTCTCCTCGAAGATCACCCATTCGGAGCCGCGTATGCCGCGGTGCACCGTTTCGGTGATGGCGGGCGTGGCCTCGTCGTAGCGGCCGCCGATGACGAGCGCGGCCGCGTCTATCTCCGGAAGGCGCTCCACGATGTCCCACTCCTTGAGTTTGCCGGTGACGTGGAACTCGCTTGGCCCGTTCATGGAGGTGTAGACTTCGAAGCCCGTCTTCTCGAACGCTCTGAGGAGGCACTCGGGCCACGGGTCGAGGCGGCAGAGGTGGCGTTTGTAGAAGACGTTCATCGCCTCCTGATATTCGGGAGCGTCCGTAGTACCGGCGGCTTCGTGCTCAAGAAGCCGCCGCTGCGTTTCGGGGGGAAGCGCCGCCCTCAAGAGGTTCGCCTCGGAAACCCACTGAAGCATGCTGGCGGGGGAGTCGGCGACGATCATGCTCGCCAGTCCGGACGGCCGCGTGAGGGCGTATTCCATCGCGAGCATGCCTCCCCAGGACTGTCCCAGGATATGGACGCGATCCAGTCCGAGGGCTTTCCGGACGACGCCGAGTTCTTCGAGAAACAGACCGACCGTCCACATCGACGGGTCGCTCGGGCGGTCCGAATTGCCGCACCCCAGCTGATCGTAGAAAAACACTCTCCGTCCGCCTGAGGCCAGCGCCTCCAGCGGTTCGAGATAGTCGTGCGGCGCGCCGGGGCCGCCGTGCAGACAGAGAAGCGGCAGTTTTCCCGGCTCTTCCCGCTCCCCGACGACGCGGTACCAGACTTTATACCCCCTGAACGGGACGAAGCCCTCTTCGGCGATTGGCTTTTGCATCGGATTCGTGCGTTCGGTATCCGACATCATCTCTCCCATCCTTTCGTCTCCGTCAGTCCGTTCATTCCACGACCGTCACGAAGGTCCGCATCATGCGCAACGACTGACTGTGCATCGCCGCGTCCGGAGAGGCGCATCCGGAGGCGAACACCCGGATGTTCGCCTCCGGCACGGTGTTGTAGATCAGGACGGCGTTATGAAACACGCAGACGTCGGTATACACCCCGACGATCTCCAAGTCTCTGATGGGGGATGCGGCAATCCGGCTCGCCAGCTCGGCGCAGCCGTAGGTTGCCTTTTCGATCACTTCCACGCCGGGGTACGTCATATAGTTTTTGATCACGCCGTAGGGAAGCCAGCCCTCCGTGTATTTCCGGCAGTGCAGCGTATATGAGGAGCTTTCGACGGAATCCGAATAGACGGGCTCCGTGTGGGTGTCCAGCGTGAAGAAAACTGTATGACGCGCGTCGAGATGCTCTTGAATCTTCTTCTCGATGAAACTCTCGATATCCAGCGCCGGCTGTCCGCAGCCAAGGACGCCGTCCACAAAATCCTTCTGGTAATCGACAACGACGAGGCACTGCGTGTTCGACATTTCATTCTCACCCTTCCGTGGTGTAGAAGACACTTTGAAAAAGCATACCGTATGCTCCTTTATCTATTCTTGTTTTTCCCTTGATTCGACGCAGGACACGGTTTTTCGCGGTGTTTCCATGCCCTCTTCTTCACACCCTCTTCACGCCGAGGAGGTCGTGGAGCGGATACTCGCCGTCCTGCTGGACGAAGGGCGCGTACAGGTCGTCGAGCCGGGTCCATGTCGCGTCGAACCCCGCGTCCTCCGCCGTCATGTAGCCGATCCACCGTTTCTGCATGATTATTTCCTCTCCTTCGAAGCCGAGTACGCCCCCAGAAGCAGCGAAAGCGCCGTCAGAACCAGCGCGGAGTTCCAGCCCCATTCGGAGATGGGTTGCCGCGTATGCCGGTCCAGCGAACGGCGCGTGATGAACCAGTGGGTATAGCCCGGAGGCGTCATGAAAAACTCCGCATCGGGCAGGACGGCCACTTCCAGCTCCTGCCCCTGGCGCAGCGAATCCACCTCCGTTATCTCGTCCATCAGAATATGAGAGGCCACAAGCTCTTCCGCGGAGGGCCCCCGTCCGTCGGTCACTCTCCGGGCGACGGCTATTCTCCTCGTCCCGGTATCCCCGCTGGGAACCTCCCGGAAGCCGACGATCCGGACCATCGTCGGCACTCCACGCTCTTTGAAGGCGTTCGTCTCCGCGGAGAGCCACCATGAGACCAGCAATATGATACACCCGGATATAAAGAGCACGATCGCGGTGACTGCGGCGTAAAGCCTGCTCATGTTTCCACCTCAGTATCGTCGCTTGGGATGCTTTCTCCGCGTATTGTATCACTTGCACTTGCCGACTTCGGAAAAAACCGTGGAACGAGGAAGGAGGATTATCGACACGCGAAGCGCGACTTTATGTTAGAATTTATCGGGGCTCAATGCCCTGTTTCAGATTGCGAAATTACGTTACAGGATGTCCTACCCTCGCGGATGTGGGCGCCAGCGTCGACTCGAAAGCATTTGTAGCGGCGGGGCGGCTGAAAAGACGACCTCCGAAGATGAGGGCGTAAAGGCGGATGGGAGGTTGAAACGTGCAGGTATTCGATAATGTCAATAAAATCGTGAAGGACGATCTTGCAGTTACAATCCTAAAAGGCAGCAAGCTCTCTATGGCCGCTGCATGCTTCTCCATTTACGCCTATCAGACGTTGAAGAAGCAGCTTGAGGGTATTGAAGAGCTTCGCTTCATCTTTACGTCCCCCGCCTTTGTGACGGAAAAAGCCCCGAAGGAAAAGCGCGAGTTCTATATTCCACGCTTGAACCGTGAGCGCAGCCTCTACGGAACGGCTTTTGAAGTGAAACTCCGAAACGAGCTTTCTCAAAAGGCTGTTGCTCGCGAGTGCGCCGACTGGATTCGCAAGAAGGTTCGCTTTATGTCCAATACCACGAACGAGACGATGGGCGGTTTCCTGAATGTCGTTACGCCGGAAGAGCAGATCACATACATGCCGCTGAACGGTTTTACGACGGTTGATATAGGCTGCGAACGTGGAAACAACAGCTACAATATGATGACACGCTTTGAAGCTCCGGCCAGCGGCGAGTTTATCCGGTTATTCGATACAGTCTGGCGGGACAATGACAAATTGCAGGACGTAACCGAGCAGATCATCGACAACATCACCGCCGCCTACAACGAAAATCCCGCCGACTTCCTATATTTTTTCACCCTCTACAATATCTTCAGCGAATTTTTAGAGGATATTTCAGAGGACATATTGCCGAACGAGGCTACAGGCTTCAAGGAGAGTAAGATTTGGAATCTGCTCTACACCTTTCAAAAGGATGCTGCGCTTGCCATCATCGGCAAGCTGGAACAGTACAACGGATGTATCCTGGCGGACAGCGTAGGGCTCGGCAAGACGTTCTCGGCTTTGGCGGTCATCAAGTATTACGAGAGCCGCAACCGCAACGTGCTCGTGCTCTGCCCGAAGAAGTTGGCGGATAACTGGCGCACGTTCCGCGAGAACTACAAAAACAACCCCATAGCAGCCGATCGTCTGCGATATGACGTGCTGTTTCATACCGACCTGTCCCGTGAGTACGGACTTTCCGGAAACATCGATCTTGGCAAGCTCAATTGGGAGAACTATGACCTTGTGGTGATCGACGAATCCCATAACTTCCGGAACGGCGGAGATGTGTATGGCGAGGAGATGCGCGAAAACCGCTATCTTCGGCTTTTGAACCGCGTCATCCGTTCCGGCGTAAAGACGAAGGTGTTGATGCTTTCGGCTACGCCTGTGAATAACCGGTTTACCGATCTGCGCAACCAGCTTGCCCTGGCCTACGAGGGAACCCCTGCTCTGATGAACGAGAAATTGAAAACAAGCAAGACTATAGATGAGATATTCCGCGCCGCCCAACGGATTTTCAATGTATGGAGCAAACTGGACCCGGAGCGGCGAACCACAGCATCCTTGCTGAAAATGCTGGACTTCGACTTCTTCGAGGTGCTTGATAGCGTGACTATCGCCCGCTCCCGCAAGCACATCGAAAAGCATTACAATATGAGTGAAATCGGGACATTCCCTGAACGTTTGAAACCCATTTCCAGGCGGCCAAGTCTTACCGACCTGGAAAACGCGATAAATTACAGTGAGATCTACAGCGAACTGGGTAAGCTCAATCTTTCCGTGTATACGCCTATGGTGTACGTCCATCCCAGCAAGATTGAAAAATATATAAACAACCCCGAGAACAAAGGCGATGTGCTCCGCATCACCGGACTTGAGCGCGGAATGCTCTCGCTGATGAGGACGAATCTCTTGAAGCGGCTTGAAAGCTCCGTCCACTCTTTCCGATTGACAATAGGACGCATTCGGAAACTTATCGACGGCACTATCAAAAGCATCGACGAGTATGAAACCGGCAAGACCGGGAATGTCGATGTAACGGAGTTCTTGGAAAACGATTTCGATTTCGATGACCAGAACACCGACTTCTTCGCCTACGGGAAGAAACGTCGTCTAAACCTCGGCGATATGGACTATATGTCGTGGCGTAACGGGCTTGAAGCGGACTCGAGAATACTTGAACTCCTGCATCTGATGGTTGCGGACATCACGCCCGGGCACGATTTGAAACTCCAGGAGCTTTTCCGCCTTATCGCGGATAAAATCGAGTACCCGATCAACGAAGGTAACAAGAAGCTGCTGATTTTTTCCGCGTTCTCCGACACGGCGGAGTACCTTTATGAACATGTCGGCGTCTTCGTAAAGGAGAAATTCGGGCTTGATACGGCGATGGTGACAGGTTCGGTGGATGGAAGAACCACGATCCCGAAATTTAAAGCGACGCTGAACAATGTTCTGACGTGTTTTTCGCCCGTGTCGAAAGAGAAGGCGTTGCTTATGCCGGACGATGGCGCGGTCATCGACGTGCTTATCGGCACGGACTGTATTTCCGAGGGGCAGAACTTGCAGGACTGCGACTGCTGCGTTAACTACGACATTCACTGGAACCCCGTGCGAATAATCCAGAGGTTTGGCCGTATCGACCGCATCGGAAGCAGAAACAGAGTGATTCAGCTTGTGAACTTCTGGCCGGACTTGCCCCTTGACGAGTACATCAATCTCAAGGCTCGCGTGGAAACCCGAATGAAGATAAGCGTGATGACCTCCACCGGCGACGATGACCTTATCAATGCGGAGGAAAAGGGCGACCTTGAATATCGCAAGGCGCAGCTTGAGCGTTTGCAAAACGAGATTGTGGATATCGAGGATATGCAGTCGGGCATTTCCATTATGGACTTAGGGCTGAACGAGTTCAGGCTCGACCTGCTCGAGTACATAAAAACGCACGGTGATCTGGACAAGACCCCCTTCGGCTTGCATACGGTGATACCAGCGGAGAGCGGGAATCCTCCCGGAGTAGTCTTTGTGCTAAAAAACATCGACGGCGGCGTGAATATCGACAACCGGAACCGTATTCATCCCTTTTACATGGTGTATCTCGCCGATGACGGATCGGTCGTCTGCGACCATCTCTCCCCCAAGGAGATGCTTGACACGCTCCGTTTGCTTTGCAAAGGCAAAACCGCGCCCCTTGCGGAGCTTTTCAAAGCGTTCAACGCCGATACGAAAGACGGCAGGGATATGGGGAAATACTCGGAACTGCTTGATCGTGCAATCAACTCGATCATCGACGTGAAAGAGGAGAGCGACATCGACAGCCTTTTCAAGGCGGGCGGCACCTCCGCGCTCGACATGACCGTCACGGGGCTCGACGACTTCGAGCTTATCTGCTTTTTCGTCGTCAGAGGAGCTTGAGTATGCTTGACCTGCCCCGAAGCACGGAGTTCGGGAAAAGGATACCGAAGCAGAAGTTTTATGACAACCTGCGCGTCAATGCCGAACTGAAACGGGTCTTCGTCGAGCAGATCGATCGTATTCTATGGCGGAACAAAATCGCGCCGGCCACGGTGAATGTCGCCGAGGGCGAAACCGTGGAAGAGATTCAAGTGATCTCCATACAGTTGAATCAACGGGAACTGGACGGGCGGGTAATGCCCCTCATCGACAGGGATATCCCCTACCATATTCTATTCTTGCTCGAATACGGCGGAGAGGTGCAGGCGTGGATAGGCTATAAAGAACGGGCGAAAAACGCCGCGTTCAAGCCGGAAGCCTATTACCACACGAAATGGCTCCCGCCCGAGGATCTGAATCTGCAGCTTGACGGCTTGGATATGGATACGCTCTACGAGGGCTTTCTCCGGCAGATTGCCGGAGAGCGGCTTGGAGATGCGAACAGCCGCATCAGGGAAGCCATAGAATGCGACGAGCGGCGGCAAAAACTCGAACGGGCGATTGCGGTTTTAGAAAAGAAAGTCCGGCGCGAGAAGCAGTTCAACAGGCAGGTCGAACTGAACAGCCAATTGAGGCGGATAAAGAAGGAATTGGAGGAGTTGCGATAATGGACAAAATGAAATTCGAAACCCAGAATCTCGCCGCCGTGAACTTGGCGAAGCTGGCCGAGCTTTTCCCCGGCGTCGTGGCGGAGGGCAAGGTGAACGTCGATCTTCTGCGGACTCTGGTCGGCGAAGAGATTTTCGGCGACGAAGCTTACGAGTTTACTTGGGTTGGCAAGCGTGCCGCGATTGCCGAGGCCGGGCGGCCTCTCCGGAAAACCCTCCGGCCCTGCCCGGAAGAAAGCCGCGACTGGGAGACGACGGAGAACCTCTACATCGAGGGCGACAACCTTGATGTGCTCAAGCTCTTGCAGGAGAGCTATCTCGGCAAGGTGAAGATGATCTATATCGACCCGCCGTACAATACTGGGAATGACTTTGTGTACCGGGATAACTTCGCCGCGAGCCGCGAAGAGTACGAGGAAGAAGCGGGCGTGTACAACGAGGAAGGCGACCGTCTGTTCAAGAACACTGAAAGCAACGGCCGCTTCCACTCCGACTGGTGCAGTATGATGTACCCGAGATTGGTGCTGGGAAGAAACCTCTTGCGGGATGATGGGGTTATTTTTATCAGTATTGATGACAACGAGGTCGCGCAGTTGCGAAAGGTTTGTGATGAAGTGTTTGGTAGTGGAAACTTCATTGCTACGTTCGTGTGGGCAAGCAAAGGGAGCGGTGCTTATGATAGCGAACAATATAAAACTGAACATGAGTACATTCTAGCGTATGGAAAATCCGTAGATAAGTTTTTTGCGAATAAACAACAGTATGACACTTCTAGTGATAAGGCTTATAGATTAAAAGATGAAAGATATGAAATTGCTGGAAAATACAAGAGGCAGGCATTGGCAATGGGGACGTTGACTTATTCGCAGTCTCTGGATTATCCAGTAGTAACGCCTGATGGAAGCGCGATTTTCCCCGGTGGTTCTTACGGTCCACCGTTCATATGGCGATATAGTAAGCAAAAGTTGGAAAATGCTCTAGGTAATGGTTTTGTTGAGTTCGTAAAAACGAGAAACGGATGGAGCCTTTTTTCGAAGCAGTATGAACGCATGGATAGTGACGGAAGCATTATAGTGCGCGAGAAACCATTTTCTACGATGTCAATTAATGCTATCAACCGCAATGGTTCAGAACTAGTAAAAAAACTTCTCGGTCGGAGAGTGTTCGAGTATCCTAAGCCCCTTGATATTCCACTAATGCTTTCGAGATCAGCCTCCAATACTGAAGATATCATCCTCGACTTTTTCTCCGGCTCCGCCACCACCGCCCATGCGGTGATGCAGTTGAACGCCGAGGACGGCGGCAGGCGCAAGTTTATCATGGTGCAGTTACCGGAGGTGTGCGCCGAGGGTACGGAAGCCGCCAAAGCGGGCTATGCGAACATCTGCGAAATCGGAAAGGAGCGCATCCGGCGCGCCGGGAAAAAGATCAAAGAGGAAAACAAGAACAAGGAAGGCATCGAAAACCTCGACATCGGCTTCCGCGTCCTCAAGCTCGCCGACACGAATATGAAGGACGTATACTACGCGGCGGGCGAGTATACCCAGGATCTGGTTCCGACGATGGAGAGCAACATCAAGCCGGACCGCACGGATATGGACTTGCTTTTCGGCTGTTTGCTGGACTGGGGCCTGCCGCTTTCCATGCCCCACACCCGCGAGGTGATCGACGGCGCGACGGTGCATACCTACAACAACGGCGACCTGATCGCCTGTTTCTCGGAAAAAGTGAGCGAATCGGTCGTTAGGGAAATCGCCGGGCGACAGCCGCTCCGCGCCGTTTTCCGCGACTCGTCCTTCGCAAGTTCGCCGGAGAAGATCAACGTGACGGAAATTTTCAAGCTGCTTGCACCGGGTACGGCTGTGAGGGTGATCTGATGGGCGATAATCCGCAGAACAGCTCTTTGATGCCCGCCTTCTTCGACGGAATAGCAAAAGTCGTAGAACAGGCGCGGGCGCACATCGAGCGATCAGTCAACGCGGCGATGTGCGTGACCTACTACGAAGTAGGGCGGCTGATTTTCGAGCATGAGCAATCAGGAGCCTGCCGCGCAGCGTACGGGAAAAAAATGCTCGATGAGTTGTCGGCCTATCTGAGCGAGCGTTACGGAAAGGGTTGGTCGGTTGCTACTCTCAAGAATGCGCGGCAGTTTTATCAGGTGTATTCCCCCTCAATTCGCCAATCAGTGATTAGCGAATCTCAAGAAGCGCAGTCGCTCTTCGCGCACTTTTCGCTCAGTTGGACCCATTACTTGATTTTAATGCGGATCAAGGAAGAAGACGCCCGCCGTTTTTATGAAATAGAGGCGGCAAGTCAGCAATGGACGGTCAGGCAGTTAAAACGCCAGTGCGACAGCAGTCTGTATGAGAGGCTTGCTTTGTCGCGGAATAAAGACGAGGTGATGCGCCTTGCCCGTGAAGGGCAGGCGATGGAAAAGCCGCGCGATATGCTGAAAAGCCCTCTGGTGCTCGAATTCCTCGACTTGGAGAGGAGCCCGGCGTATTCCGAGTCAGATTTGGAGTCGGCGATAATCGCCAATTTGCAGAAGTTTCTGCTCGAACTGGGCAAGGGCTTTCTGTTCGAGGCACGGCAGAAGCGTTTCGCGTTCGATGAAAAGTCTTTTTTTGTCGATTTGGTGTTCTACAATCGACTGCTGCAGTGCTATGTCCTGATTGACCTGAAAACGGGCGAACTTCACCATCAAGACATGGGACAAATGCAAATGTATGTCCACTACTTCGACCGCTATGTGAAAAAAGAGTTCGAGAAGCCCACGGTCGGCATCCTCCTCTGTCAGGAAAAAAACGATAACATCGTGGAGTTGACCTTGCCGGACAACAGCAATATCTACGCCTCGGAATACAACCTGTATCTGCCCAATAAGGCTCTTCTGCAGCGCAAGCTCGCCGAATGGACTGCGGAGTTCGAGGAAGCGCATGGAGGTGACGGCGAATGAGACTCCAGTTCAAACACCAGAAATTTCAAGCCGACGCGGCGAAGGCGGTGTGCGACGTCTTCGCTGGGCAGCCCTATCTCACGCCGACGCATATGATGGACAGCGGTTTTGGAGAATGGATTTTGCAGGACACGACCAGTTTCACAGGATTCGGCAACGCCCGCATTTCCGCCGGTCTGAACGACGGCCTGATTCTGGGGCAGATTCAAAAAATTCAGCGCGCTGGCTTGATCGAGCCGTCCAAGCAGTTGGAGGGGCGATACAACCTGACCGTCGAGATGGAGACGGGCGTCGGCAAAACCTACACCTACATCAAGACGATGTACGAGCTGAACAAACGCTACGGGTGGAGCAAGTTCATCATCGTCGTACCGAGCGTCGCCATCCGCGAGGGCGTGTACAAATCGTTCGAGATAACCGAGGAGCACTTCAAGGAAGAGTACGGCAAGGCCATACGGTATTTTATCTACAACTCCGCTCAACTGACGGAGATAGACCGGTTCGCCTCGGACAGCAATATCAACGCCATGATTATCAACTCTCAGGCGTTCAACGCCCGAGGCAAAGATGCCCGGCGCATTTCCATGAAGCTGGACGACTTCCGCAGCCGCAGGCCCATAGACATCATCGCCAAAACAAATCCGATTCTGATTATCGACGAACCTCAGTCCGTGGAGGGTGCGGTGACAAAGGAGCGTTTGCTGGAGTTTACGCCCCTGTTCACTCTCCGCTACTCGGCGACTCATAAGAAAGACAGCCTTTACAATCTGATCTACCGCCTGGATGCCATGGAGGCGTACAACAAGAAGCTCGTCAAGAAAATTACGGTCAAAGGCATATCGGTGACAGGCAGCACGGCGACCGAGGGGTATGTCTATTTGGAGAGCGTCAACCTGTCCAAAGGCAACCCCACCGCAACGATCGAGTTCGATATCAAGGGCGCGGCGGGGGTTCGCAAAGTGCGTCGCACAGTGAGCGAAGGCTATAATCTCTACCCCAATTCCGGAGAGCTGGACGAGTACAAGAACAGTTTCACCGTGCTTCGTATCGACGGCCGCGACAGTTCCATCGAGTTTACCAACGGTCTGAAGCTCTTCGCGGGGGACGTAATCGGTCCGGTCAGCGATGCGCAGATGCGGCGCATACAAATTCGGGAGACGATCCTCTCCCATCTCGAACGGGAGCGGCAGTTGTTCTCTAAGGGCATAAAAGTTCTGTCGCTGTTTTTCATCGACGAAGTGGCCAAATACAAGCGGTACGACGACGCGGGCCAAGCAATGAACGGCGAGTATGCCGATATGTTCGAGGAAGAATACGCTGACATCCTCGGCGGCATCCAACGCGAGTTCGGCGATGACGACTGGATTTCGTACATCGCCGGCATAACGCCCGAAAGTACCCATGAGGGCTATTTCTCGATCGACAAAAAGAATCACCGGATAGTGGACAGCAAGCTCGGCGATAAAAAGGAGCGCACCTCCGACGATGCGGATGCGTACGACTTGATTATGAAAGACAAGGAGCGCTTGCTCGACCGTCGAGAACCTGTACGGTTCATCTTCTCCCACTCCGCGCTCCGTGAAGGATGGGACAATCCGAACGTGTTTCAAATCTGCACGCTCAAGCAGAGCGGCAGCGAAGTTCGCAAACGTCAAGAGGTCGGGCGCGGCCTGCGGCTTTCCGTCGACCAAAGCGGCGAGCGCATGGATACGGGCCTGCTTGGCGAGGATGTGCACAACGTCAACGTGCTTACCGTCATAGCAAGCGAGAGTTACGACAGCTTCGCGAAAGGTTTGCAGACGGAGCTTGCCGAGGTCGTGGCCGACCGTCCCCGCATGGTTACGGCCGACATCTTCAATAACAAGGTTATCCGCGATACGAGCGGTGCCGAGCTGGTGATCGACCGTGACCTTGCCCAAAGTATTTACGAAGGGCTTATCACCGAAGGGTATGTCAAAAAGGGCGCTCTGACGGACAAGTATTATGAGGACAAGAAGAACGGAACGGTGAAAGTGGCCGAAGAAGCAGCCGAATGCAAGGAGTCCGTGGTCGCCATACTTGATTCGATCTATGATGAGCGGTTGACCCGCCCCGAAAACGCCCGTAAGAATAACGTGCAGTTGGAGTTCGACCAAAAAAAGTTCGAGAGCGAGGAATTCAAGGCCCTCTGGTCCCGTATCAACTCAAAATCCGTATATGTAGTAGATTTCGACGAGAGCGAGCTTATCGGCAAAGCCATCGGCGCGTTGAACCGCGACCTCCGAGTGTCGAAAATCTTCTTCAAGATCGAGGAAGGTCAAATGGCCGGCATTGAATCCAAGGAACAGCTTCAGAGCGGCACGGCCTTTCAGAGAGTGTCGAGCGCCTCCAGCAAGGTCAATGTTGCCGCAAACGCATCGGTGAAGTACGATCTCGTAGGCAAAATCGTTGCAGAAACGGGATTGACCAGACGTGCGGTATCAATGATACTGCGCGGTATCGAAAAGCCTGTGTTCGAACAGTTTGAAAACAATCCGGAGGAGTTCATCATCAAGGCTGCAAGTATTATTAACGAACAAAAGGCGACGGTTATCATCCAGCATATCACCTACGACAAGCTGGATGCGGTCTACGATTCAGCCGTCTTTACAGAGCCTGCGTTGAAAGGTCAGCTTGACGTGAACGCGATAGCGGCGAGGAAGCATCTCTATGATCATATCCTCTACGACTCCGCCACGGAAAGGGCGTTCGCCGAACAGATCGACGCCAGCCAGGAGGTTGCCGTATACGTAAAGCTGCCCGGCGGGTTCTATATCAACACTCCGGTGGGGAAGTACAACCCCGACTGGGCGATAGCATTCCACGACGGAAAAGTGAAGCATATTTACTTCGTCGCGGAAACAAAAGGCTCCCTGTCCAGTATGCAGCTCCGCTTGGTGGAGGAAGCGAAAATTCATTGCGCCCGTGAGCATTTCAAGGCGATCAGCACCGGGAGCGTCGTCTACGACGTTGTGGACAGTTATCAGACGCTACTCGAAAAAGTTTTGAAGTAGAAACCAACGAAATGGCTGCCTTGCTTCCTCTTGAAACTTGGAGTATCCTCGTTGCAAGACTGCGGGGCCGTGTTCACTTTTTTCGTTTCCGGACCCGATATTTCAGGAGGTCGTTGAGGGATGCTGAAACATACGCGGATGTCCGATCCGGAGCTGTTCGACATCGTCGTCGAGGAACTGGACCGGCAGGAGCACAACATCGAGATGATCGCCTCGGAGAGCACCGAGAGCGAGGAGCTGCTGGAGCTTTCGGGGTGCGTCTTCGCGAACAAGACGACCGAGGGGTATCCGGGGGCGCGCTTCCAGGCCGGGTCGCAGATCGCCGACAAGATGGAGCGGATGGGGATCGAGCGCGCGAAGGCGCTCTACGGGGCGGACCACGTGAACTTGCAGCCTTACTCCGGCTCCACCGCCAACTACAGCGTGTACGCGGCGGCGCTCAAGCCGGGCGACTGCGTGCTCGGGATGCGGCTGGACCACGGCGGGCACCTGACGCACGGCTCTCCGGCG
>Ga0334887_1003422_pt1 | contig 15815 bp, 12 predicted proteins | sample GraSluR1_MG_10_FD_207217 | JGI IMG/M metagenome (GOLD analysis project Ga0334887, IMG submission 207217) | Sludge microbial communities from methane-producing bioreactor in Wageningen University, Netherlands - Granular Sludge_18_07-R1 | ecosystem: Engineered > Bioreactor > Anaerobic >...
CAATACGGCGATACTGTCGTCGGAAGTCATCGCCAACGGCGATCCGACCGCTGATGTAGTCGGCACTGGCCCGTTCATGCTCGAAAGCTGGCAGCCGGAAGAGAAGACCGTCCTGAAAGCCAACCCGAACTACTGGGGGGACGGCCCCTTTGTGGACGGTGTTGAAATCCGGATCATCCCCGACGAAGCGACGATCATGGCGGCCCTGCGCGCCGGTGAAGTAGACTTCGTTATGTTCAACGACCCGCTGATCGCCACCCTGCCGGTCGGCGACGCGACCATCACCATTAACCGCGCGCCGGAGATCTCCTACCATGTGCTGCAACTGCGCGCCGCGGTCGAGCCACTGGACAAGCTCGAGGTGCGCCAGGCCATTTCCTGCGCCATTGACCGCCAGGAAGTCGTTGACGTGGCCGCCCTGGGTGAGGGCCAGGTCACCGGCCCGCTGACCATGCCGGCCTGGACCGTTCCGCTGGATGAATTGTTCTGCTATGAGCAGGATGTCGAACGGGCGCGCGAACTGATGAAGCAGGCGGGCCTGGAAGAGGGCTTCACCCTGCCGGTGATCGCCTCACCGTCCGAGCCGCCTAGCGCGCTGCCAGAAGCGCAGGTCATTCAAGAACAGCTCAAGGCCATCAACATCACCGTGGAGATCGAATCGCTGGAGTTTGGCACCTACGTGGACCGCTGGCTGGCTGCCGACTTCGTGGGCGCCATCGCGTTGAATGGTGGGCGGCCCGATCCATATCCGATGTACTCCCGCTACTGGCAGCGCGAAGCGCAATTCAACAACGTGGCGGGCTACATTGACGATACGCTCGACAGGCTGATGAAAGAAGGACAGGTCGAGACAGACCCGGTCAAGCGCTACGAGATCTTCGCAGAGTTCCAGAGGCACCTGGCCGAGATGTCGCCCTGGATCTGGCTGTATACCGGCTACACGTATACCGGTCAGCAGGCGTATGTCACCGACTTCATACCCACTCCTACCGGCTCGATCTACTACTTGAGCCAGGTCAAACTTAACCGCTAACGCCCGGCGAGTAGCCGAAGAGACTGCGTGGGGCATAGGCCCGTCAGGTCTATGCCCCGCCGCACTCGTCAAAGGAAGAAGATGCTCCGCTATCTGGCCCAGCGGCTTGTGGCGGTGATACCCACGCTGTTCGGTATATCACTGCTTGTCTTCATCGCCATCCGGCTCGTGCCCGGCGACGCGATTACGACTATGCTCGGCACGGAAGCCGGTATGTTGACCGAAACACAGCGCGCCTCGCTTGAAGCGTACTTCGGTCTCGACAAGCCCGTGATCGAGCAGTATTTCTCGTGGATGAGCCGCGTATTGCAGGGCGACCTGGGCTACTCGGTCCGGCATGGCAAGCCCGTCCTGACGCTGATCCTGGAACGGTTCCCAGTCACGCTCGAACTGGCCTTGCTGTCCCTCATCATCGCCCTGACCATCGGCATCTCCATTGGCACGCTGTCGGCGGTGCGGCACAATTCGATGATAGACCTGTTCGGGCGGCTGGTGGCGCTGACCGGCCTGGCCGCGCCCAACTTTCTGATCGGCACCTTGCTGATCTACACGCTCTCCGTGTACTTCGGTATTCTGCCCAACGCCGGCGACTACACGGATTTCACCGAGAACCCGCTCAAGAACCTGGGGCAGATTATCTTCCCGGCCCTTACCCTGGGCTTCTCGTTTTCGGCGTCGGTCATGCGCACCACGCGATCGGCCATGCTCGAAGTGCTGGGCCAGGACTACATCCGCACTGCGCACGGCAAAGGGCTACGTCCGCGCGCGGTCATCTTCGGCCATGCGGTGCGCAATGCGCTGATCCCCATCGTCACGCTGGCCGGGGTGGAACTGGGCTACCTGCTGGGAGGCGCGGTGATTGTCGAGAAGATTTTCGCCCTGCCGGGCATCGGGCGGCTGACGCTCAATGCCATCTCCCAGCGCGATTATGCGCTCATCCAGGGCGCAACCCTGTTCATCGCCTTCAACTTCGTGGTAATCAACATGCTGGTTGATCTGCTCTATGCTGCCATTGACCCCCGGATTTCCTATGTCAGCAAGAAGTGACTCCGCAGGCGAACTCGTCAAAGAGCCTTCCGTGCTGCGACGCCTGCTGCGCAGCCGGAGCGGTGCGCTGGGCCTGGTCATTGTCGTGTTTTACGTCACTGTGGCTGTGCTGGGTCTGCTGCAGATCACGCCCTACCCGCCCACCGAACAGCATCGCGCGGACCGGCTGCAGGGTCCCAGCTCGCAGTATTACCTGGGCACCGATATGTTCGGGCGCGATTTGTTAAGCCGCTTGATCAAAGGCTCCACCAATTCGCTCTATGTGGCCTTCTCCTGCGTGGCCATCTCCGGCACCCTGGGCACCCTGATCGGCACCGCGTCAGCCTACATCGGCGGCACGTTCGACAACGTTATGATGCGTATCATGGATGTATTCTTTGCCTTCCCGGCCATCCTGCTGGCGCTGCTGGTGGTGGTCATTCTGGGCCGAGGGCTGGACAAAACGATCATCGCCATCGCTGTCGTCTACACGCCCATCTTCGCGCGCGTGGCGCGCGGCCCGGTCTTGTCGGTCAAGGAGATGGAATACATCACAGCAGCGCGGTGCATCGGGATGCACCACAGACGCATCGTGTTCTTTCACGTGCTGCCCAACACCCTCGCCCCGCTGATCGTCCAGGTCAGCCTGGCCCTGTCGTGGTCGCTGCTGACCGAAGCGGGCCTCAGCTTCTTGGGGCTGGGCATCCAGCCGCCGGAGCCGTCGTGGGGGGTGATGCTGAGCGAGAGCCAGGGAATCTCCGAGATCGCCCCCTGGTTGATGATCTATCCCGGCCTGGCGATCATGTTGGGCGTGCTTGGCTTCAATCTGCTGGGTGACGGCCTGCGCGACGTGCTCGATCCCCGCATGAAACGCCTGCGATGAGCGCACGAGACCGTTACGGACAGTGGGGACGCAGACACAGCCCGCCGCCCGGCCTATTACGTCACCAGGGACCAGACTCACATGCCCACGCTCGACACCGTAGCACCCAGCCAGGCCATCAACACCCTATCCGGCAGCGGCCACGACGCGCTTGCACGAGTCGTGGAGGCGCACCTGGGAGTGACATTCCCGGCCATCGCCCTGACGGTCGTCCAGAACGGCACGGTGCGCTTCAATGGCGCATGGGGCTGGCTTGATCCAGAAACGGCCTCCTACCCCACTCAGCCGGACACCTTGTTCGACCTGGCGTCGCTCAGCAAGCTGTTCACGACGACCGCCTTTCTGACGCTGGTCAGCGAGGGATGGGTGCGCCTGGGCGATCCGCTGGTGAGCATCGTGCCCGAATTCGGCGCATCCGGCCCGCGCCCGTTGGATGGCGGGCAGGACCCGCACAGCAAGGCGATGCTTCCCATTCCAGACGATGCGCGCGGCCAGGTTGCCGACCCGGCGCGGGTGACCTTCTCCCACCTGCTCACCCATACCTCTGGGCTGACCCCCTGGCGCGCCCTGTACGAGGCCGCCGGGCCGCCGCCTCCTCCGCCAGACGAACCCGACCCGCTTGGGCGCGAGACACGTTGGGCGCGCCTGTTAGGTGCTCTGTGCCGCGCACCTTTTGTCGGCCAGCCGGGTGACGGGATTGTGCGCTACAGCGACCTGGGCCTGATGCTGTTGGGCGAGGCGACCAGCCGCCTGCACGGAACGCCGGGCGCGCTGGACGCCGCGATTGCGGCGCGTGCCCTCGAACCGCTGGCCCTGCGCTCGGTGACCTTCAACCCGCTCCAACACGGGTGCAGCCGGGCGACAATCGCTCCCACCGAAGACGATCCCGGCTGGCGCGGGCGGCGCTGCTGGGGCGAGGTTCACGATGAGAACGCCTGTGGCGCGGGCGGAGTGGCCGGGCACGCCGGGCTGTTCGGGGCGGCGCGCGATGTCGCCGCGTTGGGGCAGGCGTGGCTGGCGGGCGATCCGCGCCTGGGAATTGCGCCGGCGTTGCTGCGCGCTGCCACCCACCAGCAGGCACGGACCGGTGAGATACGGCGCGGCCTGGGCTGGATGCTCAAAGCGCCCCTGGACTCCTCCGCCGGCGACTTGTTCGGCCCCAATTCCTACGGTCATACGGGGTTCACCGGCACCTCGCTCTGGATGGATCCGGAGCGGGCGCTGATCGTGGCCTGCCTGACCAATCGTGTCTATCCGGGACGCGCCAGGCCGGGCATCGAGGCGTTCCGGCGTGCTGTTCATGATGTCCTCGTGCAGGCAGTGGAGGAGCTATGATCATCGTTGGCCTGATTTCTGGCACCTCGGCGGACGGCATTGACGCGGCATTGTGTGAGATCACAGGTGCGCCGCCCCACATCCAGGCACGCATCCACCACGCGATCACCTACCCGTTCCCGCAGGGCTTCCAGGAGCGTATCCTGAGCGCCTGCCTGCCGGAACGCAGCGGTGTGGATGTGCTCTGCCAGCTCAATTTCGACCTGGGAGAGCTGTTCGCCCGCGCCGTGCAGCGAGTCATCGAAGAGGCGGGCCTGGCCAGCAGCGAGGTGGACTTAATCGCCTCGCACGGCCAGAACGTCTGGCACATGGTCCAGCCGGACGGCCAGGTGAGCGCCACTCTGCAGATCACCGAGGCCACCGTGATCGCCGAGCGCACAGGCATCACTACTGTGAACAACTTCCGCACGCGCGATGTGGCCGCAGGGGGACAGGGCGCGCCGCTGGCGAGCTACTTCGACTGGCTGCTGCTGCGCCATCCTGCGCACTGGCGCGCTGCCCAAAACCTCGGCGGGATCGGCAACGTGACCTTCCTGCCTCCGCTCTCCGATGCCGATTCCGCGCCGCTGGCCTTCGACACCGGCCCTAGCAACGCCCTGATTGACGTGGCCGTGACACTGCTCAGCGGCGGGGCGCAGCTCTACGACCGCGATGGGGCGCTGGGCGCGCGCGGCCAGGTGGATGACGAATGGCTGGCCGCACTGCTGGCCCACCCCTACTTCGAGCGCCAGCCGCCCAAGACGACGGGACGCGAGGTCTTCGGCGCGGTCATGGGTGAGGCACTGGTGCGCGAAGGCCGCGCGCGCGGCCTGGACGATGCGTCCATCGTGGCGACGCTCACCGCCCTGACCGCCGCCAGCGTCGCCGATGCCTATCGCCGCTTTGCGCCCGCGCCGATTGGTGAAGCGATCCTGGCGGGCGGCGGCGCGCGCAATCCCACGTTGGTGCGGATGCTGCGCGAACGCCTGCACCCGACGCCGGTCTTGCTCAGTGAGGACATCGGCCTGGACAGCGACAACAAAGAGGCGCTCCTCTTCGCTCTGCTGGCCCACGAGACCTGGCACGCCCGTCCGGGCACCCATCCGGCGCTGACCGGGGCGCGACACGGCTCGGTTCTGGGGCAGATCACGCCGGGTCACAACTACGCCGATCTCATTCGCCGCACGTGGTGCGCGGACTGAGGCCGGGAACGCCACTCAGAATGGAGGACGCCCCATGCTGACCGAAGAGCGCAGTCCGCGAACAGCCAATATTGACCGCCTCAGCACGCTGGCCATACTCGAGGTAATGAACGACGAAGATGCGTCCGTCCCTGGCGCGGTGCGGCGCGTCCTGCCGGCCATTGCCCAGGCGGTAGATACTATCGTGGAGCATCTGCGACAAGGCGGACGCTTGCTCTATGTTGGGGCTGGCACCAGCGGGCGACTGGGCGTCCTTGATGCCGTCGAATGTGTGCCGACCTTCAACACCGATCCGGAGACGGTGCAAGGCATCATCGCGGGCGGCCCGCTGGCGCTGACCCACGCCGTCGAAGGTGCCGAGGACGATCGCGCGGCGGGGTACGCGGAAATGGTGGCCCGTAACGTGAACGAACGGGATGTGGTGGTCGGCATCGCCGCCAGCGGACGGACGCCCTACGTCATCGGCGCGCTGGAGGCCGCCAACGCTGCCGGGGCGGCGACGGTGGCGATCTCCTGCAACGAGCCAGCGCCCTTGCTGGACATAGCTGGCATCCCCATCGCTGTCCTGGTCGGCCCGGAGATCATCACCGGCTCGACCCGCCTCAAATCGGGCACGGCGCAGAAGCTGATCCTGAACATGCTCAGCACCGCCACCATGATCCGGCTGGGCAAGGTCTATCAGAACCTGATGGTTGACATGCGCGCTACCAATCAGAAGCTGATGCAGCGCGCCCAGCGTATCGTGGCGGAGATCAGCGGGGTGAGCAGCGAGGAAGCTAGCCGGCTGCTGGAGCAAAGCGGCTACGAGGTCAAGACGGCCATTGTCGTGGCGCTGCTTGGCGTCAGTCCAGAAGCCGCCCGCGTGCGGATCGCTGCGGCGGGCGGCGTGCTGCGCGAAGCCCTCAAAGACCAGGAGTGAGTAGGGGCGGCCTATCGCTCCGGCGCGGGCACGCCCCCCAGCCCCGCTCGCTCTGTCAAGATGATCCGCCCCTTGCGCATCTCGACACCGCAGTAGGGATCGTTGCTCACCAGCAGGTTGCCGTCCAGGTCGGCGAAGTCAGCCAGCGCAAAGGTGCGCCATCCGGCTAGGTGAGCGCCACCCTGCAGATCACCGAGGCCACCGTGATCGCCGAGCGCACAGGCATCACTACTGTGAGCAACTTCCGCACGCGCGATGTGGCCGCAGGGGGACAAGGCGCGCCCTTCCCACGTGCGCCCTTAGCGGTCAAGGTAGAAATAGCTGGCAAGAAGGCAACACCGGCTGCCCCCTGTCTCACTCCGCACTCAGTAGAGTTAGAAAGACATCGCTGCCACCAGCGGGGGGCGTTTCGCCCACCTCTCCTAGCGTCAGACCAGTGATCGCCAGGGTTTCCCCCTGACCCGTTGCCAGGAACAGGTTTTCTTCGGCCCATTCGTCGGCTCCATCGTCTTCTGGCGTCCCCAGTTGCCATACGCCCAGTTGATCTCCGTCAGGCGTATATTTGAGCAGCACAACATCGAACCTTCCTACGCTGCCCGCCAGGTTGCCATCCGTGTAACCGGCCACGATGATATTGCCGGCAGCATCCAGTTTGACGTCTGCCCCCTTGTCGTTGAGCGGCGTGCCCTGCTGAACAGCTTTCACAAGATTGCCCTCGGCGTCGAAGAAAGCCACAATCAGGTCTTTGTCCCCGACGAGCGTACCCGCAAAGTCACCAGCAGCAAAACCGGTCACCACAAACTGACCGTCGGCAGCCGCAACTCCCGTGGCCTCATCACAGCCTAGCGTGCCAAACTGTCGCCGCCATAGTTCGTTCCCTGAGGCATCGAAGAACGCCAGGAAGCCGTCAATGTCGCCCTGCGAGCCAGCCAGGTCGCTGCTGGTCATCCCAGCCACGATCACGCCATCGGCAGCAGCGGCAATAGCCTGCCCTTTGTCCTCGCCTTCGCCACCAAACTGCCGGATCCATTCGATCTCGCCCTGCGGGCTAATGCGCGCGCAATACACGTCCTTGTCGCCTGCGTTGGCCCCGTCTAGCACTCCCTTGGTGTAGCCTGTGACGTAGATGGCCCCGTCTGGTGCCACAGCCAACCCATAACCGCGGTCGGCTGCGTCGGCATCGCCAAACTGCGTGATCCACAGCACAGTACCATCGGGCGCCAACTTGATCACGAATGGATCGTTGCCCTCATTGGCTGCGTGCGCCCCGTCGAGGTTGCCGCTGGTGTAGCCGACCACCAGGATATTGTTGGCCGCGTCAACCGCCACGCCATAGGGGCGGTCGGTGGCATCGGTGCCAATCTGTTGCATCCACAGAATGCTGCCATCGGTGCCGCGCTTGATGACAACTACATCCAAATCCCCATGATGCGGTTGATCGCCTATGGGACCCGCCGCGCCCAACGCATGGATCAGCGCTCCCTCGCTGTCGAACGCCACGCCACCAGCGAAGTCCATCTCAGGCGTCCCCAGCAACTCCCCGCCGAGCGCCGCACCTACCGCTTCTTCTCCTTCGGGGGTCTTCAGGTAATTGGCGAGATAGCTCATGCCTTCCTCGAAGCCACGCTGCCACACGTCCCAGTCGTGCCCGCCGTTATAGACGCGGAACTCTGCTGCAACATCGCTCACCCGCGCCAACCGGTTGAATAGCAGATGGGCCTCAAGGTCCAGGTCGTGAAGCTGATCTTCAGGCTTGGGGGGCTTCCATTCGTCGTCGCCTACCGCGATGAAGACGTAGAGCGGTTGCCTGCCACGCTCGAACGTCTCTAGCACGGTTGGATAGTTGAGGCTCTGGTAGATTTCCTCATTGAACAGGACGTCACCCCTGCCAAAGGCACCGAACTCGCGCGTGCTCGAATCGGCAGGCGGGAGCGGGGTGTACACGGCAGGGCTGAGAATCAGCGCGCCCATGAACACCTCCGGATGTGCCAGGGCGTAGCGCATCGCGCCATAGCCACCCATCGAATAACCGCCCACAATACGGCTGCCCGGATCCGCCAGAGTACGGTAGGTAGAGTCTACATAGGGAATCAAATCTGCGAAGAAGGCGCTCTCCAGGGCTTCGCCGCCTTGATATTGCGAGTCAACGTAGTATCCGGCGGCGCTCAAGGAGGGCATATCCGGCAACACGGCGATCACCGGCGGAATCGCTCCTTCGGCGATCATCCTGTCGAGCGTGTCGCGGATGTTCAACCAGGCATCTTTGGTGTCACCGCGCCCGTGCAGTAGATAGACCGTTGGATAGCGCGAATCCGACTCCTGGTATCCGGCTGGCAGGTAGACATTGAACTCATACGGACGCCCCAGAGTTGCCGAGACAAAGCTATCTGCGACAACCGATCCTCCCCCCTGGCTGTACACCGTCAGAGGGCTGAGCAGGAGCACGACAACGACTACGGGCCCCCATATCTTTTTCATTTCTCAATTCTCCCATCTACTCTGATCCGAACTCTTGTCTTTCGCTTCAGCAGGCGGAAACGCCCGCGCCGAAGGGCCATCATAACTATGGTCAGTCGGATGAATGGGCCGGACAGGTCGCTCGCGGGTTTGCTCCTCAAGGCTGTGAGCCACCAGCCCTGGCAGCCGCGCGATGATGAAGAAGGCATTCCCCAGTTCCGGCGCAAGGCCCAGGTCAACCAGGATCGCGGCAATGGCTCCGTCTACATTCACCGGCAGCTCGCGCCCTGTTTGCTGGGCGACCGCAGCAGCGACCTGCCGCAGGGCCAGTACTCCCTGAGCAGCGACTCCAGCATTTTCCGCCAGCGCAAACAATCGTGCCGTGCGCGGGTCGGCGCTGTGAAGCCGGTGCCCCAGCCCTGGCAGGCGCTCTTTCCTGGCCCGGTATTCGGCTACGACGGTCTCCGCCACCTGCTCCAGTTTGGCGGCATCACCGTCAGCCGCTGCGATGATCCTGAGGATCAGGCGCATACAGTCCTCGATCGCCCCTCCATGATGGCGGTTGATGCTCAGAATACCGGCGGCAACTGCGGCACTGAGCGGCGCGCCGGTGCTGGCAGCGGTGCGCGCCGCCAACGTCGAAGGGGGCGTCGCGCCGTGATCAATGGACGAGACCAGGATGGCATCCAGCAGCGGGGCCACCCGGTCGCTGGGCAGACTGCCAGTCAGGGCGAGATAGACCGCCTGGGCGAAGGTGACGCGCCCCATCAACTCGTCAACGCGGTATCCGCGCAGGCGCACTTCGTTGGGCTTGATCTCAGTGATCGCGGTCTTCCAGTGCATGTCGCCTTCGCTCATCGGGATTATTCCTCTCTCAGCGGGATGCCCCGTCCCATCAGCACGTCTCGCACCACATGCGGGATGTCGTCAAAGGCGTCTACTACGATTGCTCCGGCGGCGCGCAGTCGCTCGACTTTGCCCGCATATGTGCCGCGCCCGCCTTCGATGATCGCTCCTGCGTGGCTGAAGCGCGTGCCACTCCGCGCGCTCTTGCCTCCGATATAGGCAATGACCGGTTTAGTGATCTCGCCACACTCGATCAGATCGGCCACCTGCTCTTCCTGCGAAGTGCCGATCTCGCCAAACATCACCACGGCCTGAGTGTCCGGGTCTCGCTCGAAGAGGCGCAGGATAGCGGGATGGGGCAGCCCCACGATGGGATCGCCGCCGACGTGCACCAGCGTTGAAGCGCCGATGCCCGTGCGGGCCAGATAGTAGGCCAGGCTGGTAGTGATCCCACCGCTGCGGCTGCTGATGCCAACCGGCCCTGGAAAAAACCACTCGCGCGCACTGTCTGCCTGCCCGCCGATCATGCCCAGCACGCCGCGATTCGGACTGAGGACGCCCAGTGTGTTGGGGCCGACGAACTGCGCCCCGGCTTCTGAGGCGGCTGCGGCGATCTCCAGCACGTCGTAGAGCGGCACGCGGTCGGGGACGATCACCAGCAGCCTGACCCCAGCCGCGATCGCTTCGAGCGCCGCGCTCTTGACCAGGGGGGCGGGGATAAACAGCACACTGATATCAATCGGCCCGGCTTTCTCCCACGCTTCGCCAACCGTATCGTAGACGGGCACGCCTTCGACGGTTTGCCCGCCCTTGCCCGGTGTGACACCAGCGACCACCTGGGTCCCATAAGCACGCATGAGGCGGGCGCGGAGCATTCCCTCGCGTCCGGTGATGCCCTGCACAAGCACCCGTTTTGACTGGTCAATCAGGATCGCCACGGGTTACCTCCTTGTTCTTTGGATGCCGAACCGCGTCCAGCCCAGGAATGGGCAGGTGGACGTAGCCGCCCTGATTGCCCTCGAAATAGCACTCGATCTCGCAGGCCAGGCACTCCACACAGCCGCCGCGCCCCGCTTCTTCGCGGGTGATGTTCAGCACGGGAACCTCCCCTTCCAGGGACAATATCTGCGGGGCGCATGTGCTGATGCAGACCTTGCTGGCGCAGTCACGGCAGCGCGCGTGATCCAGGGTCACTGTCCCGCCGCTGACCGTGCTGAAGCTGTAGGGACGCGCTGCCGGGCGCGGCCCATAGTCTGCGCGTGCCTCCGCCAGGGGCGGCGTCTGGGCGATCAGGTCGCGCAAGCGGGCCGCGCAGAAAGCGGGCGGATCGTCCTTGCCATACGCTTCGACCGGGGCCAGGAGGTGCGGCTGAGCGCGCTTCAGGATGGCGATGGCCTGCTCTTCGGCATTGCCGCCCAGCCGGATGACCGCCGGGACGGTCAGCGGCTCCTCCAGAAAAGCCTTGACCAGCGCGCGCGCCGAATGGTACTGCTCCTGGCTGGCCACACCGCTGCCGCTGGCGAAGTAGCCGTCAATGCCCGGCTGGCTGAGGATGATCCGCGCGGCGCGGTAGACCTTGCTGGCGGGCGGGTTGCCGCTGGTGTCCACAAAATTAGCGGGGCGCAATCCCTGGGCCGCCAGCGCGTCCATGCTCATCATGCTGCCGCCGCCGCCCGCCCCGTGAAAGCCGACGAAGCCCTCCCCCTGAGCGAAGCCCTGCGCCATCTGGATGAAAAAGAACGTGCCCCGATAGTCGCCACGCTCTACCTCCCAGGCGATCCGCTCCAACGGGGTGGGCGGGCGATCCAGCTCGCGCGCAAAGGTGATCCCCAGGTCGGGCTGGCGGAAAACCGCGTTGTCGTCAATGGTGAAGCGGCAGTCGGCGGCGATCAGCCGCCCATCCTCGGTCAGGGCCAGCGGGTTGATCTCGGCGGCGCGGGCGTCGAACCGGTGCGCCGCCTCGTACAGCCGCGGCAGGACCCCGCCGATCTTGATCAGCAGCTCGCCGTGCAGCCCCGTTCGCCGGGCCAGTTCGCGCGCCTCGAAGTCGCGCAGGCCCAGGCGGATGTCTACCGTGTGGCGCGCCACGCTCTCCGGGTGTTCGCGGGCGATCTCCTCGACGCCCGACCCGCCGCGGCTGCTGAAGATCATCACCGGCGCGCGCGCCTGGTCGTCAACGATCACGCCGGCATAGAACTCGCGGGCGATGGACAGCCGCTCGACGACCAACACCCGCTCGACCGGGTAGCCGCCAGGCGCCATGCGCAGAATGGCGTCGGCGGCCTCCGCCGCCGCGTCGGGATCGTCCGCGAACCGGATCGCCCCCAGCGCGGCGCGCCCGGTCACCCAGGCCTGCGCCTTGACAGCCACCGGCCCACCGATCTCCGCGGCGATGCGGCGCGCCTCGTCCGCTGTGGCCGCGACTCCGCCGCGCGGCACGGGGATGCCCACCTGGGTGAGCAGCTCGCGGCTCTGGTATTCGTGCAGCCTGGCCATCGGCTAAGCATCCGCTTCGGGCACGAGGGGGCTGACGCGCACGCCCTCATAGGCCGTGTGGCTCCCGTGCCAGGTCGAAAGCCCGATCTGGCCGTGACGGTACGGCGCGGGGTCTACCCAGGTGAGGGCGGCCCGCTGACCATCGCGTTCGGCCTCCAGCGTCAGGCGATTCCCCTGGGCGGTCAGGCGCAGGATCACCGGCGTGCCAAGTTGCCAGGGGAAGGGGGCCGACGCGACCAGGGTATAGTCCTGGCCGCTCTTGCGGTAAAGGGCCAGCGTGCCCTGTGGCCCCAGCCCGCCGGCGTAGGAGCGCAGCGCGCCCTGCACGCGGATGTTGAGATTGTGATGGTCGCCGATCACGGGGATGACCCGCGCTTCCAGGCGATAGTCCTCCCAGGCGATGTCGCCCGTGTACGTTTCGCACAGGCCGGGGCCGCTCCCGTGATAGCGCGCGTCGCCTTCCAGCCGCCAGTAGCCGCGCAGCTTCGTCCACTGGCTGATGGCGCTTCCCTCGGCGCGCTCGCAGCTGAAGTCCAGGCTGTAGTCGGGTGGGCCGGACCAATCCAGCGCCTTGAGGTGGAACGCCCCCATCTGCCAGTCCGCGCCCAGGTTGCGGACAATGACGCCGACCTGCGACAGACACACCCCGTCCAGGCGGGGAATCTGCCAGGTGAGAGTCTGCCACGCGCCCGGCACGAGCGCCTGCCCGACCGACTGATGCCGCTCGCCAGCGTGGTCGTCGAAGACGTAGAGGCTGGCCTGGAGCGCGGAGGGCGCATCCGCCGGCAGGTAGACCTCCGCCGTGACTGTCTGGCCGGGAACGATCAGCGGGGTGAACGTCGCGCCGTAGTAGTTGCCGCTCAACTCGGCGGGGCGGTAATAGGTGCGCGTAAAGAGGCGCAGCTCACCCTTCTTGCCCAGCTTGCGCACGCTGGCCTGCAGCGTCCCCTCGTCGCTGGCCCCAGCGGACTGGCGGATCTCGATCACGCGCCCGCCCACGCCCTGCGCCTGGAAATTGCACGTTGAGCCTCGATAGCGGAAGTGATAGCGCGGGCGCTGAGGGACGGTCTCCCCGGCCAGCGCGCGCCCCAGGGCGCAGAACAGGTCGGCGCATTGGGGGATGGTCAGCAGGTTGCGCGTGCCGATCACGCTGGCGGCGATCAGCAGGTCGTTGAGCGGCTCGCGCCAGCGCCACTCGATCCCCTCCAGGCCGACCGCCACGCCCATGATCGCGCCGACGTTGCCCACGTTGCAGTCGGTGTCCCAGCCGGCCATGTTCGCGATCTGGATCGCGCGGGTGAAATCGCCCCGGCCATAGGCCAGCGCCATCACCACGACGCCCGCGTTGGGGATGATGTGCACCGCGCCCGGATAGCGGCCGTAGCCAAAGTTTGCCTGGAGAAACGCCATGCAGGCGCGCCAGTCGTCGGGGTGCTGCGCGTGGAAGTCCAACACAGCGCGCACCACCCGCGCATACTCGCTGTCGGAGGGGATCAGTGCCAGACCGGTGATGATCAGCTTGAGAGGATCGGCTTCCTGGAAGGCAGCGCTAACCAGCGCGGCAATGAAGCGCCCTCCGAAGATGCCATTGCCATCGTGGGAAACGCTCGACGCCCGCGCCGCCAGGTCGGCAGCCAGGGCGGGGTTGCCTGGCACCACCAGTCCCCAGATGTCGCTGAAGATCTGCCCGCCGATTTGCTCGGCCACTATTGCCCCGTTCTGTGCGATCGATCCGCTGCGCGGCGCGGGAATGCCGCTGACAAGGTTCAGATAGGCGGTGTGCTCGGTCGAAACTCCATAACCGCCCCACCACAGCGTGCCCTGCTGATCGCCCAGGTAGTTGAGCCAGGCGTCGGCAATCTGCTGAGGCGACAGATCGTAGCCTGCAGAAGGATGATCCTGCAGCGCCCGGATGAGGATCATCGGTAGGGCGGTGTCGTCGTCGGGCTTGAACAGCTTGCCCGGCGCTTCGTTCAGGTAACCGTCTAGCTCGCCGACATTGCGGCGGATGTCGTCGTAGGTCCAGCCTTCGAGCGGCGCTCCGAAGCGCACGCCGATGCACTTGCCCAGCCAACCCGCGTAGACTCGTTCGCCGTAGTCGGATGGGATAACCGCCAGAGTCATGCTTCACCTCGCGCTGCGTGGGATGGACGATCCGGCCCCCTGCCCGCTGGCAAGGGGCCGGTCTGCGGGTTACAGAGGGTTTTGCCTATTCGCCGTAGCTGTCGTCCAGGCAGAACTGGGCGTTGGCAGCTTCCTCGGCCAGCATGGCCTCCAGGTCGCGCTCGCCGTTCTGAATCCAGCGCACGCGCACATTGTCGAAGGCCGGGTACACGCAGTCCCAGAAGTACTGCGAGCGCAGGTAGTTGGCGACGCGCGTTTCCTTCATCAGTTCGGCGTAGGCGACGCCCAGGATCGGGTCCTTGTCCCAGCCAAGCTCCTGCCAGATCTGCGGGCCGTTGGGCGGCCAGATGCCCGCTTCGGCGGCCATACGCTGGGCGTCCGGCCCGGCGAGCCACTGCAGAAACTGCCAGGCGGCATCCTTATGGCGGCTGCCCGACCACATATAGTGGGCGTAGGCGTCCGTCCAGGCGATGCCCTCGCTGTTCTCGTCATAGCGCGGCGGCTCGACGACGCCCCACTCGAAGGTCGCCTGCTCGGTCAGCGCGGGCAGCTCCCAGTTGGAGATGGACTGCATGGCCACCTTGCCGGAGAGGAACACCAGCTCGCCGTACTGGTCTTGCAGTTCGGAGGGCGCAGCCACCTGATCCTCGGTCACCAGTTCCAGACAGAAGCGCCATGCTTCGGCCGCGGCGGGCGTGTCGAAATAGCCCACCACCTCGCGCCCATCCGGGCTGATGACATCCGTGCCCAGGTTGAAGGAGAACGGCGACCACATCATGCAGCCTTCGCCGCCGACGATGGCGCCCACGCCATACTGGTCGTTGTCGCGGTCGGTGAGCTGGTTGGCCAGGGCACGGTACTCGGCTACCGTCCAGCCGGCTTCCGGGTAAGGCAGGCCCGCAGCATCGAAAAGGTCTTTGTTATAGGCGATGAAGCCCGCCGACGCTTCGCGCGGGACGCCGTAGTAGTGCCCCTCGTAGACCGTGCGCTGCTGCCCGATGGGGAACCAGGCATCCGCAGGATTGAAGCCCGATGCTTCCATGTAGGGCGTCAGGTCCTCCAGGAACCCCTGCTGGGCGATGTCGGCTGCGTAGTAGGTCGTCCACACGTCGGGGCCTTCGTTGCCAGCGATGGCCGTCGCCACGCGGGTGTTGAAGGCCCGGCTGGGGAAGAGCGAGATGGCGACGCGGATGTTGGGGTTGGCTTCCTCAAAGGCACGGGCAAGCTGGAAGTGGAGATCGCGGGTCGCTGCTGTGTCGCGGCCACGCTCCGTGCTCCACCAGGTGATGGTCACAACCGGCTCGTCCTGGGCCTGGGTGACGCCCAGCGGAACGAGCATCGCCGCGATCACCAGTAGAATGATCCATGTGCGCTTGTTCATTGCCAGTCTCTCCTAAAGCAGATCATCACACAATCGGAAAGGGTTGTTGTCGCCAGGGTTGTGTTGGTTGCCACCCACCTCCTCTCATAGCATCCTGTGACAGCCTACGGACTCAGCTATCCCTTCAAGCCTTC
>Ga0334887_1003424_pt1 | contig 15801 bp, 13 predicted proteins | sample GraSluR1_MG_10_FD_207217 | JGI IMG/M metagenome (GOLD analysis project Ga0334887, IMG submission 207217) | Sludge microbial communities from methane-producing bioreactor in Wageningen University, Netherlands - Granular Sludge_18_07-R1 | ecosystem: Engineered > Bioreactor > Anaerobic >...
TACTTTATTGGAAAAGGATAAAGGATACTTTAGTAAACTTTTCTCCTAAAAAAGTAGGTTATGAAAAGTCAGGTTTTAAGTTTTGGTTTATGATATTTATTGCATGTATACCAGGTGGAATCTTAGGAGTATTATTTGATGATTTAGCAGAAAAGTATTTATTTGCACCAATTCCTGTAGCTATAACTTTGTTTGTAGGAGCTATACTTATGATATTAGCAGAAAATAAATTTAGAAATAATACTTCAAAGGGAAAAGAATTAAATGTAACTATAAAACAGGCATTTATAATTGGAGTATTTCAATGTTTAGCAATAATTCCAGGAATGTCTCGTTCTGCATCTACTATTATAGGGGGATGGATATCTGGTCTTTCTACTGTTGCTGCAGCTGAATTTTCATTTTTTTTAGCAATACCGGTTATGGTTGGAATGAGTATTTTAAAAATTATAAAAATTGGAGGATTATTTACATTAACATCACAGGAAACAGTGGCGCTTGCAGTTGGATTTGTGGTTTCTTTTATAGTAGCATTAATAGTAATTGACAAATTTATTGCATATTTAAAGAAGAGACCTATGAGAATATTTGCAGTGTATAGAATAATATTTGCTATTGTAGTTCTAATAGCTGGGTTTTCAGGAATATTTTAAAATTATATATTAATAACTAATGAAGAATCAAGCTCAGGGGGAGATATTTAATGAAAATAAAATTAAAAGATATCTTTAATATTCCTAATGTCTTATGTTATATTAGATTAGCTTTAATACCAGTATTTATATTCACTTATATACATTCATCAGATCCTAAAGATTACTATTTTTCTGCCCTAATTATATTAATTTCAGGCATTACGGATTTTGCAGATGGATTTATTGCAAGAAAATATCATATGATAACTGAGCTTGGTAAGTTAATAGATCCAGTTGCAGATAAATTGACACAGGCAGCTGTTGTCTTAGTACTTATGTTTCAATTTAAGGGTATGGTTATTCTAACAATTATTTTATTGATAAAGGAATTATTTATGTTTTTCTGTGGATTAATGCTTTTGAAGAGAAATAAAAAGCTAGATGGTGCCAAATGGTTTGGAAAGGTCTCTACAGCAGTTTTTTATAGCATTATGTTTGTATTAATTGCTGTGCCTACACTACCCTTAATGGTTATAGATTTCTTTATGGTAGTAATAGGATTCTTCCTTATTCTCTCATTTATTTTGTATGCATCTTTATTTATTAAAATGTTTAGTGAAAGCAAGGCTTCTTAATGTTATGGATATTATGATATGTAATGTGTAGAATAAATTACATTACATATGCATAATGATACTATAAATAAATCATATATAGTAATATAACATTTAACCATATAATTCTAATAAATTTCCATTTAAATTATAAAATAATTACTTTAAAATAGTATATATATGAAAAGCTTTTCTATCCGGATAAGGTAAATGAAACAAGAAATGAGGAGAAATATAAAATGTAAGAATGTTAGAAAATAAAAATTAACTTCTGATGAATTAACACGAATTGATGAAATATTAAATAAATAAAAGAGATTGTCTCAAAAAAATAAATATTCATTACAATCAAAAATGACTGATCTAACTATAAAAAATTAAAATTTAATAGATATTTACAACAAGTATAATAACTAAAAAGCTGTCTCACAGTGCAGATATATGCATTGCTGAGATAGTCTATTTTTGTTATAAACAAAATAATACGACAGTAATTTCCTAATAAAATTGAAAAAAATGAGAATCATACTATAATTATATTTAAGAGAATATAATTATAAATATAGAATTTTCATATATAAATTTAGGATTTAAAGTAAAACCTTTAAAAGCCTTGTATCTTAAATAAAGTTTAATTAAAAAATTGTATATCTTACCTATTAAGTTAAAAACATAATAAAGGAGTTAAAAATAATGAAGATTTTAGCATACAGTCATAGATCAGATGAAACTCAATATTTTAAAGAATTTAGTAAGAAATATAAAGTAGAGGTTGAACTATGTGAAGAAGATCCTACTATGGGGACTGCAGATTTGGCAAAGGGATTTCAATGTATAAGTATTATAACTACTGAAATTCCCAGTGAGTTATTGAAAAAGTTTTATCAGATTGGTGTAAAATTTATATCCACTAGAACAATTGGATATGATCATATTGATATTAAAGAGTCTAAGAAGCTGGGTATTCATGTAGGCAATGTAACTTATTCACCGAGCAGCGTAGCAGATTATACCCTTATGATGGTGCTTATGGCAACACGAAAAATGAAGGCTATAATGGAATACAGTAATGTACAGGATTATAGTTTAAAGGGTGTTCAGGGAAAAGAACTGCATAATCTAACTATAGGGGTTATAGGTACAGGCAGGATTGGTCAAACGGTTATTAAACGCCTTAGTGGATTTGATTGTAAAATAATAGCCTATGATTTGTATGAAAATGAAAAAATAAAGCAGTATGCAGAATATGTTGCTTTGGATGAGCTTTTCAAAAACAGTGATATAATTACAATGCATGTGCCTGCTACAGAAAATAATTATCATCTAATCAATAAAAATTCTATAGGTAATATGAAAAAAGGAGTATTCATAATTAATACAGCACGTGGTTCTCTTATAAATACTGAAGATTTAATTGATGGTATTGAACATAAAAAAATCGGTGGTGCAGCTTTAGATGTAATTGAACATGAAGCAAATCTCTATTATAATGATCTTAAATGTGAGATATTAGATAATAGACAATTAGCTATTTTAAAATCTTATCCTAATGTGATTGTAACACCCCATACTGCCTTTTATACCGATCAGGCTGTAAGTGATATGGTAGAAAATTCTATTTTAAGTTGTATTTTATTTATGGAAGGTAAGAAAAATCCCTGGGAAGTGGTTTGACATATTTGAATTAAGGAAAATATTGTGCACTTGTCAAAGTATAGTTTCATTATATAATATTAATAGGATTGATTATTGTATATTTGATTATAAAATTAAAACTAACATAGAAATATAAACAGAGTTCTAAGTATCGGTATTTTCGATACTTAGAAATTGTTGTCCTCTAGGGTAAATCGTTATCCAGGGACGTAGCAACCGTTATCTCCAACTTTGATAGAAAAGCAGACAAAACAAAATTTATTTTGTATTTGGTCGCTTTCACAGAATATTCAAAAAATACTATAGAAATATTTATATATCAAAAGTGAAGTTCCTATAAGTTGTTGATGGAAAATTTATCAAGAGGAGTTAATATTATGATTAGCATAATAATACCTACATTTAATGAAAAAGTCAATGTTGTAAAAGTTGCAGATAAAATAGAATCTGTATTGGGTAATAAATATATATATGAAATCATATTTGTGGATGATAGCCTAGATAATACATTAGAGTACTTGGAGATTGTAACAAAAAAATATGACAATATAAGATATAGACATAGATATGGAAAAAGGGGATTGGCTACTGCTGTAGTTGATGGAATAGAGATCAGCAAAGGAAAAACTATAATAGTAATGGATGCAGATATGCAGCATCCGCCAGAATTATTACCTGATATAGTTGAAAATATAGAACAGGGATATGATTTGGTCATTCCAAGCAGGCATCTAAAAGGAGCTAATGAGGCGGGACTTAATATATTTAGGAAAATAATTTCTCATACGGCCTCTACTATAGGAAAGATATTTTTAAAGGAACTCAGAAATATAAATGACCCTACCAGTGGATTTTTTGCTTTTAAAAGGGAAATATTAAGAGATGCAAAAATGAATCCAGTAGGTTGGAAGATACTTATAGAAATACTTGTGAAGGGAAATTACAAGAGAATATCTGAAATACCTTATGAATTTAAAAAGAGAAATTATGGCAATTCAAAGATGTCTTTTAATGAACAGATAAATTATTTAAGACATATATTTAGACTAATAAGATACAGCATACTGACAAATCATTTGGTAGACATTAGAAGAATATTCTGAAATTGTAATTTAAACAGACTGTGGACGTGGAAGAAATAATTTATTTTTAACCTATCTTTAGGAGTTAGTATAATATGAAAAATAAATATAACAAAATTATATTTCAGGAAGCCCAAAAAAGTAATTTAATATTAATGTTTTTATTTGTGTTCTTATCAGAACTTATTGGCGGAATTTATTTTAATTATGTAAGAGGAATATTGTTAAATGATGCTTTTAGCAGAACTGCCAATGCATTTTATGTACTCTTTATAAAACCTATGAGGCTTGCTTCTATTGGTCTAGTATGGAACCCTCTGCCAAGTTTACTTCAATTACCTTTTGTAGTTTTGTCAAAATTTTGGAGACCTATGGCCTCTTCAGGCATTTCGGCAGTAATAATCACTGCACTTTGTGCTGCATTAACTTCAATACTGCTATTAAAAGTTTTTACTCGACTTGATATACCTAGAAAATATTCTTTAGCGATAATTATTTTATATGTAACAAATCCATTTGTATTTTTCTATGGAATGAATGGAATGAGTGAAAGTATATTTTTTTTAATAATTGTATATATAGTATCCAATATTACATTATGGATTCTGGAATGCTCTCCAGAATATATTATAAAAATTGGTTTTGCATTACTGGTTGCTTTTTATTGCAGATATGAGGCTATACCTTTTGCTTTTGCTGTAGGCATAGCTGTATTAATAAATATATTTCTTAATAAAAAGGAAAAACAATTTATTCCAGAGGATAATAGAAAAGAAATATATCATTATGCTGAAGGAACTGTTATGGTATTATATGCACCTATTATATATGGAATATTGATTTGGATATTTCTCAATTGGACTATTGCAGGTAATCCTCTGTATTTTTTAAATTCACCCTATTCAAATACGGTACAAAGTCAATTGATAGCTTCCTCTAAAAATGCAGTTGATATTTTATTCTATGTCTTTGGAAAATCTTATGCCTTTATGCCAATATTTTTTGGAATAGTAGCTATACGAATTATTACTAAAAGATTGATGGAATTTGATTTTTTTATTTCCATGCATGAGGTCTAAAACCCCCGACTTTAGTCGGGAAGCTTTAGCAAATTCGAAGAATGTAGATAAAAAATAGAACCCTGATATAATAAATATTGGGGGGATAAAAATGGTGTATTATAACAAAGGAAGTCATACCGTACACAAGATAGAATATCATGTGGTATGGGTAACTAAATATAGATATGAGATATTAAATAAAAATATGAAGTTAAGATTAATAGAGTTAATAAAACAAGGATGCGAAGTAAAAAACATTAAAATATTAAAAGGACATGTAGGAAGTGATCATATACATCTTCTGATATCATGTCCGCCCAATATAGCAGTAAGTGAAATAGTAAAATATCTAAAAGGAAGATCATCAAAATTTATGCAGGAAGAATTTGTAGAATTGAAAACAAAATACTGGGGAAGACATTTATGGTCAACCGGGTATTTTTGTTCAACTGTTGGAGTAGTAACGGAAGAAATGATAAAAGAGTATATAGAGAATCAGGAAAAAGAAGATACAAATGATATATTCACAATTGAATGATTAGCGCTTCAGTTTTCTTTAGAAAATAGCTTTAGAAAACTTTAGTTTTTGAATAGACTTTAGTCTAAACCTTTAGATGGCTTTAGCCTTAACTGCGACTTCCAGTCGCTTTTCCAACCCCTGTACTTTAGTGCAGGGTGGTTGAGTTTACTCAGTTTGATATTATCCTTATTGGTTTTTCATTATCTTATGCTTCTAAAAGGAGCTTCTTATGGATGGTTAAGATTTTTTTCATATACCTATCCAATTTGCACTGCATGGATTCCTTATGAAATGTACGTTATAAAAACTAAAAAGTTTAAATATAATACCTTGGTGTTAATAATATTACTGGTGTCTATGACACTGTCTTCAATTTTTACAGGCAGTATTCTTAGGAATCCTGATAAATCACCAGAGGAGCATACCGTAGTAATTGACAGACAGGCTTCAGAAATTGCTGATTATATTAACGAAGAAATTCCAGAAGATAAAATATTGATGGATTCCTTTGTAACTTCAGGGATAATACTCAATGTTAAAAATGTAGATAATCTAGTAGTAAGCAGTAATTTGGATTTTGAGAAGTATCTAAATTATCCTGCTAAATATGACATGAATTATATAATTGTACCGAATCCAGAGGGGATAGGTGCACTAGATGCAATTAACAGAAAGTATCCTCATCTCTATGAAGATGGAGAGGATTGGTGTTTACTTAAAGAAGAATTTGAGAGCTACAAAATATTTGAAATTAAAGATTAAACTTCATTAGTAATCTTTTAAAGAAGGTGATAATTTTATGTTGAAAAATAATGATAGAATTGGAACCAGAATTCTAAGAATGGGTTATATAACAGAACAGCAATTAAATTTTGCTATAGAATATCAAAAAGAAAAGGGTGGATTAATAGGAAATATATTAGTAAAACATGGATTTATAACAATAGATGAATTAAAAACCTTTATTAACACCAGCAAGTTCTCAAGACTTGGTGAAAGATTACTTGAAAATGGAATAATTACAGCAGAACAATTAAGACAGGCTATAGCTTATCAACAGCAAAACGGCGGTCGTATTGGTAATATTCTTATACATTTAAATTACATTACAGAAAAAGAGTTAAACAAGTTTTTATCTAAAAATCATGCTGAAAAACAATCCATTGGTGAAATGCTGATTCAGCGAGGTGAGATAACAGAAAAGCAGCTGCAGGAAGCTATAGAGCTTCAGAAAAAAAGTGGAGGAAGAATAGGAGATATACTTATATTTTTAAAATATATTACTCCGGAAGTACTGTATCGTAATTTGGCTACTCAACACAATGTAGGCAGAATAGGAAAGAACTTAGCTTTAAAAAATCTTAGAAAATTACCATACGAAATAGCACTTAAATATAATGCCATAATAGTTAATGAAAGAGATGATTCATATTTATTGGCAGTAAGGGATATATTAGATGAAAATGCTATTAGAGAAATAGAAAGCTATATGGATAAACCTGTAGAACAGGTACTTGCGATAATGGTGGAGATAGATAATTTTTGGGATGAAGTCTATAGCTACACTCAAACAGAAAAAAGTGTGTTTGAACTCTATGACCAGCAACCGGAAAATTCAGCTATAGTGACTTTCTCAAAAAATCAACAGATAGTTATAGTAATTTCCTGTCTAATATTATTAATAATGATAATGTCCAATTATAAAGCTGCATTATTTTCTATGAATCTGTTTTTTCAGGCACTATATGCTGCAATGACTGTTTTAAAATTATCTATAGTGTTAAAGGGAACTAATAGAGATGGTCAATTGAGATTTACCCAAGAGGAAATTGAGGAAATTGATGAAAAGGATTTGCCTCTATATACGATACTTGTACCAGTATATAAGGAGAAAGAAGTTATAAAACATCTAATCAGTAATATACAGAGAATTGACTATCCTCAGTACAAGCTGGATGTGTGTATACTTTTAGAAGAAGATGATGTGGAGACAATTGAAGTAGTTAAAAAGATAAATCTTCCAGTTAACTATAGGCCAATGATTGTTCCAAGCTGTAAACCTAAAACTAAACCTAAAGCGTGCAACTATGGACTGATAAGGGCCAGAGGAGAATATGTGGTAATTTATGATGCAGAAGACAGACCGGAACCCAATCAACTTAAAAAAGTATATCTATCTTATAAAAAACTGCCAGATGAGTTTGTGTGTATACAGGCAAAACTCAATTATTTTAACAGCAATCAAAATATTCTTACAAAATGGTTTACCCAGGAATACAGTATGTGGTTTGAATTACTTCTAGTTGGTATCATGCAATTAAAAACTCCCGTACCCCTAGGAGGTACATCTAATCATTTTAAAATAGATTTCTTAAGGGAAGTGGGAGCCTGGGACCCTTTTAACGTAACTGAAGATGCGGATCTTGGAGTTAGACTTTTTAAAAAGGGTTACAAGACAGCAGTAGTTGATTCACGTACCTGGGAAGAAGCAAATTCACACCTTGGAAACTGGATAAGGCAAAGATCCAGGTGGATAAAAGGTTATATGCAGACATGGCTTGTACACATGAGACATCCATTAAAATTATATAAATCTCTAGGAATTAAAGGATTTATGGGATATCAAGCAATGGTTTTAGGAACACCACTGCTGCCTATTATAAATCCATTCTTTTGGGGATTGCTTATATTATGGTATTTTACTAAGGCTCCTTGGATAAGAGATTTATTTCCAGGAATATTCTATTATATGGCAGCAATACAATTGTTTTTTGGAAATTTTATGTTTACTTACATAAATGCAGTGGGAATGTATTGGGTAATTAGAGATTGTGCATTAAAAAGGAGACAGCCCTTTTCCTATGGATTAATAAAATATGCTCTTATAACACCCGTATATTGGATTTTTATGAGTGTAGCTGCGTATAAAGCTCTATTCCAATTGGTAATAAACCCATTTTACTGGGAAAAAACTAATCATGGGTTGACAATTGATAATAACACTATAGTTCATGAAAAAGGCATAAGTAACAGTTTGTAAAGAATATTAAAGACAATTCTTAATTCAGCAAATAATTAATTCAGTTGTTCATATAATATATATTGGTGTTTAAATTTTATTTTGTTAATTATAATTAAGTTTGACTTTAATTATAGGGAGAAAAATATTAAAACTGATATAGGAGAGAGACATGTTTTTTAGAAATATACTAAGAAAAAACTTTTTAAAATATATTGTTTTAGGTTTATTGGTAATTCTACTTTTACTTATAGATCATAATAGTATATTTGCTGATACCCTCAACAATGGTATGAAAAATTCTTATGATATTCAAATATTTACCGATAATCAAAAATTTGATATGCCTAAAAATGTGTCCTCTTATTTTTTTAACGTACCTAAAGGTACAGAATTAAATGAAGATTGTTATATAGACCTTCACTATAAAGTGTCAGATACACTTATAAATAATCTTTCAAATATTATAATTAGTATAAATGGAACTCCGATTGAGACTAAATGGGTAAATTATATAAAGGAAATTTCACCGGATTGGTGGAGGATTAGTATTTCAAGAGATAAATTGAAAATAGGAGCAATAAATGAAATTGCCATTGAAAGTAATCAGAGATCCATAGAAGGAGATTGTGCGGATATAGATAATCCTAGTAATTGGATAACTCTGTATAATGATTCTAAAATACATTTATCAATTAAGTCCCTGTCAGCACCTCTTTTAAAAAATTTTTATTCACTTTATTTTGAAAACTTTATGGATAAAAAAACATTAGACAGTGAATTCATATTACCTAAAATTCAAGATAAAAATTCTATTGAAAATCTTTTGAAAGTAAGTTCTTCTATAGGAAATTTATATTCAGACAGGTCTCTTATTAATTATGAGGTAAAAGACAATGAGGCAGGGGAAAAGAATAATAAAAATAAAGTTATTATTGGAAAAATTAATGATTTTTTAAATTATAATAACCTAAAATTAGTTTTACCTAAAGATAAATTAAAATCAAATCAGGGATTTTTATCAATCAGTGACGCTTCAAAAGAAGAGCCCTATTATAAGACTGTTATAAGCGGTGAAAATGATATAGGTATAAAAAAAGCTGTAGATTTTATTTCAAATAACAATCTCTTAAATAAAATAGATAACAATTCTCTTGAAATAGATTCTCAAGTTGAAAATAAATATAGTAGTTTTTCACAAAATAAAGAAGGCTATTATAAATTCTATGATTGGGGATATTCTGATATTAATTTGGCAGGGGCTTTTCACCAAAAGACAAGTTTTTCACTGGTTCAGCCTAATGGACTTCAAAGTGGCAGTGGTTCTTATATTAATATAAAGTTTAAGCACTCAAAACTATTAGTATCGGATAGATCACTCTTAACTGTATATATAAATGGTAAAGTTATTGATAGTGAAAAGTTGTCAAATTCAAATGCTGATGGTGGGAATCTAAAAGTAAATATTCCTGAAAGTGTATTAAAACAACCTGTAATAAAAGTAGATATTAATTGTTATAATTATATAGGAAAAATTGATTGCTCAAAGGATTATTATGATAGTGCTTGGACTGCAATAACTGCTGATTCTGAGGTTTATTTATCGCCTGGAAAAGTTGGAATTCCTCCGAATCTTGAAAATTTCCCCTTCTTTATTAAAACTACAGAATTAAAACAGCCCTCTCCAGTGATGATATTTCCTAAAGAAATCAATAATAAATATTTGGAAATAGCATCAATTATGGCTACAAGAGTTGGGCAGAATTCAAAACAGGCATTTAACTGGAGTGTTGTAAAAGAAGATGAAAATTTAACAAAAGATCAAAAAGAAAATGATATTATACTCATAGGATCTTTTGAAAATATTAAATTACCAGAAAAAGTTAAAGATAAGCTGCCTATAGTACCTAGGGAAAATAGTAAATTTAATATTAAAGAGGGTTTACAAGTAGTACCGGAAACTTTAAAAAATAAAATTGTAATTCAAGTAATAAAATCCCCATGGAATTTTTATAAACAAATATATGTAATAACCTATGATAATAATGATAATTTGAATACTCTAAAAGACCTATTGAGCAATACAGATTATCTAGGACAAATGGGAAAACAGATTTCCATTATTGATAATTCTAAAGATATATACAATGTATCTGTTAATATTGATGAAAATAATAAAGTGCCAGTTACAGCCCAAAGTACAATAGATCTAATTCAGGATAGGACAGGATTGCCTTTATGGGCAATATTAATAATATTAGTATTGTTGATAATGGGCATTATTGTTGTAATTAGGCTCAGAAAAATAAAAAATCAATTTAAGGATGCTGTTAATAAAATAAGAAGAGAAGAAGGCTTTGAAACAGAGAAAAATGAAAAATTTCATGAAGAAAATATTAATGATGGTAAGACTTCAGACAAAGACGATAAAATATAATAAAAAATAAACAAATTTGTACAGCTCTGAATATAATAAAGTATCATATATATTTAAAAATATCAGATCCTTAGAGAGGATGAGCGGTTTGAAGGGAATAGATATTTACAGTGGAACTATAATAACAGACTGGAATGCAATCAAAGCAGATGGAGTGGAAGTTGTCTATATAAAGGCAACAGAAGGATTAACCTATGTAAATCCACTTATGGACAGTCAATATAGAAATGCTAAAAATGCAGGGTTAAAGGTAGGCTTTTATCATTTTGCACGGAGAAATGACCCTGTTAGAGAATATAATCATTTTATGAACACTATAAGGGGATATCAGCAGGATTTAAAGCCTGTATTGGATTATGAAGAAAGTAATCCTGATTTTAATTTTATAAAGCAGTTTATGGCTCAAAATGCAAATTTATTATTTTACTCTAATCATAATATAGCTGATAGAAGTGGAGTCACAAAAAATAAAATATGGATTGCAGAGCCCAATACAAGACCCACAGATACTAATGGATATGCAGGTATTCAATATACCTGGATTGGTAGAGTAAATGGAATTCAAGGGAATGCAGATGTAAATTTATTTAGTAGAAGTATATTTATGGATGCTAATCAGAATTCAAATGATTTAAATCAGTCAGCACAAAATGGAGATAATACAGTAAAGATAATACAAATGCAGCTAAATATAGTTTTAAAAAAGGGATTAGATGTAGATGGAATTAATGGACCTAAAACGGATGCAGCTATAAGAGAATTTCAAGGAGTAATGGGTCTCTCACAAGACGGTATATGGGGTCCAATGACAGTACAAGCTATAGAGGAAATATATGCAAGGCCAACTATTGGAATTAATCTTCCCAATTATAAATATGCAACCAGATATGTACAATGGAGAGTTGGTGGCAGAGTAGACGGTATATTTGGTAATGAAACTAAAGGAAATGTTGAGAATTGGCAGAGAAATCATGGATTGGCTGTGGATGGAATTGTAGGACCAGAAACCTGGAAAAAACTTCTTGATGAAAATGTATAGAGAGCTTAATATTTAAGCTCTCTTTATTTTTTACAATTTTTATAATATAACTGTACGATATATAACATATGCAATTAGTGATAGAATAAATAAACTATATATTAAAAGAAAAATATTAAAATTTTTCTTTAGGTATATTTCATTTTTTTTATACTCCTCTCTGGTAAACTTTTGCTTTATTTTGGGAGAAATTGGGATCATAAAGGATATGAAAATGAAATTTATAAATAATATTAATTCATCATATCTTATAAATCCTTTAGGATTAGCCAATAATTTTAATCGAAAAATCATACTTAGTGTAGTTAATATACTTATGATTATTGATATAGTAGATAGTAAATTAGTAATCTTTTTATTTTTTATTTTTAAAGTAAAACTAAATCCTTTTAATTCGAGATAATAAAATAATAATGTTAAAATGCTTAATCCCTCTATGCCAAATAGTATTACATGTATATTAATAAATTTATTGCCAGATGCTAACATATAAAAACTATAGCCTAATAAAGATAGTATTGTTAGCACAACTGAAAGCTTAAGTGCTTTATTTATAGCATATTGATGTAATTCATCTTCATCACTTAATAATATTACGAAAAAACAACTAACTATGAGGGTAATGTATATAGCATGCATAGATAATAATATATTTCCTAAACTATTCATTTTTCATCCTCCTCTAACATTTCAAAAATTTCATTAATATCTTTATCAAAGTAGTTGGCTATAGTAAAAGCTAATTTAAGAGAAGGATTAAAAGTTCCTCTTTCAATTTCTAAAATAGTACTTCTACTTATACCTAAATCTATAGCTAAGTCTTCCTGAGTTAAATCTCTTTCAGCTCTAAGGACTTTAATTTTTGTGTTAAATAATTTTTTTCTCTTTGCCATAATATACCTCCTATAGATTTATTATAGCATTAATGTTTACTATATACAACATTAAATCGTATATAGTAAATAAAATATTGATTATAATCAACAATAACTTATATTATACAGGATTATCGTATATACAAATGTAGCTATATGGTAACAAAACATTTTTTCACATTTAATTATTTATCGGCATAATCTATTATTAGATAAAAGTTAGTTTAAGGAAACTCTATTAAGTTTAACTAACTATGAAGATTTACAAAGGGGTGAAAAATTTATGAGAAAACTAAGTAATACTGATATTGGAGAATTTGTAACAGTACACAGTATTGATTCAAAAGGATTATTAAGGGAAAGAATGCTGGCATTAGGTCTTACAAAAGGTGCTTTAGTGGAAGTTGTTCATAGAGGACCATCAGGGGATCCTACTGTATATGATATTAGAGGGGCTATGATTGCACTTAGAAAAGAAGAAGCATGTCTTATAGAAGTTTCTTAAAGACATTTTAATAAAATAGTACTTATCAATAATTTGGAGGTTTGAAATGGGTCTTACTTGTCATTCAACAGGACTGGAAGTTTTAACAGAAATGTATGAAGTGGATAAAAGAGAAGATCAACAGATTTTTGCATTGGCAGGAAACCCTAATACGGGTAAGAGTACAGTTTTTAATGCTTTGACGGGATTAAGGCAGCATACAGGTAACTGGCCTGGAAAGACAGTAACAAATGCAAGAGGAGAATTTAAAGTAAAAGATAGGGAATATATACTTGTGGATTTGCCAGGGACTTATTCTCTATTTTCTTCTTCTGTAGAAGAAGAAGTTGCCAGAGATTTTATTTGTTTTGGAAATTCCAATGCTACAATTGTTGTTACTGATGCTACTTGTCTTGAAAGAAATTTAAATCTAGTATATCAGGTTATGGAACTTACAGATAAAGTTATTTTGTGTATCAATCTTATTGATGAAGCGAAACGAAAGAAAATAACTGTTGATGGTAAAAAAATAGAAGATAAACTGGGAATTCCAGTAGTACTTACTGCTGCCAGAAGCGGTGTTGGAATAGAAGAATTAAAAGAAACTATAGCTAAAGTTACTTCAGGTGAGTTGCAGCCCACACCTAAAAAGATAATTTATCAGGAATATATAGAAAAAATGATACAGAAACTTAGCTCTGTAATAGAGGAAAAAATAAAAAATTTAAATACTAGATGGCTTTCTTTAAGACTCATAGATGGGGATGAAGGCATTAGAAAGACAATAATTAACAAACTTAAAAAGGAAGATGCAGATATTATATTGAAGACAGTGGAAGAAGTAAAAGGTAAATATGATAAGAAGGATATTAGAGATGATATTACTTATACAATATATAAAAGTGCAGAAGAAATAAAAAATGAATGTGTTCATGAAAATAAAATAATTAACAGAGATAGAGTAATAGATAAGTATATTACTTCAAGAATTTTTGGTATACCGCTTATGATAGCAATACTTGCATCGGTATTGTGGTTAACTATAGCTGGTGCCAATGTACCTTCAGATATGCTGGCAAGGGGATTATTTGCCATTGAAGATAAATTGACGCTTTTATTTACACAGCTTAATGCCCCTAAGTGGCTTCATGGGGTATTGATTCTTGGACTATATAAGACTATGGCTTGGGTAATTTCTGTAATGCTGCCGCCTATGGCAATATTCTTTCCTTTGTTTACTATTTTAGAAGATTTAGGGTATTTACCAAGAGTAGCATTAAATCTTGATCATCTATTTAAAAAAGCTTGTGCCCATGGAAAACAATGTCTTAGTATGTGTATGGGACTTGGATGTAATTCTGCCGGTGTTATAGGCTGCAGGATTATTGAATCCCCAAGAGAAAGACTTATAGCTATACTTACAAATAACTTTATTCCTTGTAATGGAAGATTTCCAACGATTATTGCCATTTCATCAGTTTTTCTCATTGCAAAGGGAGGCGGTGGCTTAAGTATACTTCCTGCATTAGCGGTTACAGGAATAGTTGTCCTTGGAGTAATAATGACTTTATTTATTTCACGTTTGTTGTCTAAAACTGTACTAAAAGGGTACCCATCAAGTTTTACATTAGAACTTCCACCTTATAGGATGCCGCAAATAGGAAGAGTAATATATACTTCAATTATAGACAGAACCATATTTGTGCTGGCAAGGGCTGTACTTATAGCTGCTCCAGCAGGAGTAATAACTTGGATTTTAGCTAATGTGTATATAGGAAATTTAAGTGTTTTAGGTCATGTAGTGACCTTTATAGACCCTTTTGCAAGATTTATAGGACTTGATGGTTATATACTCATGGCCTTTGTACTTGGAATACCAGCAAATGAAATAGTAATTCCTATACTTATTATGGCATATCTTTCTACAGGAACCATGGTGGATTTTCAAAGTATTGATTCACTTAGAGATATACTTCTTTCTCACGGATGGACCTATCTTACAGCTTTAAATGTATTACTTTTTTCTCTGCTACATTGGCCTTGTGCTACTACACTATTGACTATAAGAAAAGAAACTGGAAGCATTAAATGGACGTTGTTTGCTGCAGCTATGCCTACGGGGATTGCCATAGTGGTATGTTTTATTACTACATCTATAGCTAGGATACTTGGATTATACTAGTAATTGTTTCAAATAATCAATTGATTAATTTTCTTACTAGTGGGAAAGGACAAAGCAAGCATAAAAGTGTAAAGTTCAAAGAACAAATATCAGATTTAGAAAAGTGATAGGAGTAAAGTTACCTATTAAGTTAAGAGTTAAGAGTTGAAAGTTGAGAGTGATGGATATTTTTCTTCCGTTACACTACAGAAAAATTT
>Ga0334887_1003426_pt1 | contig 15792 bp, 17 predicted proteins | sample GraSluR1_MG_10_FD_207217 | JGI IMG/M metagenome (GOLD analysis project Ga0334887, IMG submission 207217) | Sludge microbial communities from methane-producing bioreactor in Wageningen University, Netherlands - Granular Sludge_18_07-R1 | ecosystem: Engineered > Bioreactor > Anaerobic >...
GGTCGGGGGCGCCCCCACTCCTTCTCACAACGCGGTCCGGCTCAGCCTGCGCCTGCGGCTCGAGCAACACCGCACGAGACCATTCCCATATTCCCGTATTCCCGTCACCGCCTTGTAGCCGAATCCTATCGCTCACTGCCCGGTACAGGGTGCCGGCCATCTGCCCACTCACGGCCGGCCGGGAAGCCTTTCCCCAGGACTCGCAATAGGAAAGTCACCCACCGGGTATAGAGCGCCAAAGACGGTTGCGCGCAATGCAGATGCACATCAGACCGACGATGGTCAACTGAACGCGGAGCACATGGAGCCTCACGTACCCACCAATGCGGGTCACTGGATAGCAGCGCTCTCATCCATCGTCGTCCTACTGTTCCTTCTGATCGGACTCCGATGGAAGTCGACAAGAGCAGCCCCGGTCGGCATGCTGATTGCCGCTCTGGTTGCGGTAGTATTGTTCAGAACCCCACTCCATACAATTGCCACTGCCGGCGGCAAGGGCCTGTGGGAATCAGTGTTCGTCCTGTACGTGATCTGGCCGGCAATGCTGCTGTACGCGGTGGCCGACAGGGCGGGGGCCTTTCATGCGCTACGTGCGGGCATTCTGAGGTTCAGCCACAACGAACTCTTTCTTGTCCTTTCGTTCGGGTGGGTCTTCGCTTCCTTCCTGCAAGGCATTATCGGCTTCGGTGTCCCCATCGCAGTGGTGGCACCGCTCCTCGTCGCATTGGGGGTGCGACCGGTATACGCGGTGGCCATGACCCTCATCGGCCATGCCTGGGCAAACATGTTCGGCACCATCGCCGTGGTCTGGCTCGCGACCAACCAGGTGATTGATATCGCCGACCCCAGAGCAACGGCGGCGCAGACGGCACTGCTGCTGTGGATCACGAACTTGTTCGCAGGACTGACCATCGCCTGGCTCTATGGCCGCTGGTCGGCCGTACGTCACGCCCTGCCGATGATCCTCATCGTGTCGCTCATCCATGGAGGAGTCCAGCTAGGGCTCGTTCTATGGAACCCCATCGTGTCAAACTTCATCGCCGGCACCATCGCGCTGCTCGCTCTCTATCCTCTGTCCAGGTGGAGCCGCTATGACAACACTCACGGGGAGATGCAGCGTCCCGCCATGAACGGCGGCAAGAACAGTGAGCGGGGTCAGGAGTCGTCAACGCCCCGAGAAGAGAAGGCCAGAGACCGAGAGCCGGTCATGGGGCTTACCATGGCGGCGTTTCCCTATCTCGCTCTCATCGTGGTGACCCTTGGCGTGCTCCTGATACCGGCCGCCGAAAGGGCCCTGGGAGCGTTCACGGTAGGCGTGCCGTTCCCCGAGACATCAACCGGCTACGGTGTCATCAGAGAGGCCACCGACGCACATTCCCCGTTCGCAGTCTTCACCCACCCGGGCACGTTCATTCTCGTTGCGACCGGCATCACCTGGGTCGTGTACCGGCTGCGGGGACACTTCCAGTCGTGGGCCCGAACAGAGAAACCTGAAGGTATTTGGAAGGGAGTAGCCGACGGAGCCTTTCCCGCGTCGGTCGCGGTGACCGCGTTCATGGTCATGGCGACCGTCCTCGACAACTCGGGCCAGACGAGGACATTGGCCCTCGGTATCGCGACTTTCGTACCGCCGCTTGGCTACGCGTTTCTCGCGAATGTCATCGGTGTCGTCGGAGCCTTCACCACCTCGAGCAACACCGCCTCAAACGTCCTTCTCGCCGGACTACAGCAGGATGTGGCCGGACTTCAAGGCCTGCCGGAGGCTTCCATCATCGCCGGCCAAAGTGCCGGCGGCGCGCTGGGTAACGCCATAGCCCCGGCAAATGCCCTGTTGGGTACCGGTACTGCCGGCATCGTCGGGAGAGAAGGTGCCGTTCTTCGAAAGACATTCCCCTACGTGACGGTGGTCGCCCCGATCGTCGGAGCCGGGACCGTGTTGTTGGTCTCTCTGACGGCATAGACGCATGGGTTTCGTACGCACGTAGCAGGCACGCATCTGCTGCCGGGGCATACGCGAAGCGCATGACGATGAACCGCTCGCGTTCGGCCCGCACAAAGCGAGTGTAGGGAGCAACAGCCTCCCGGATGCGAACCAGACTGCGCTCGCTTTCGTGCTCGAACTGCTCTTTCAGTGCGGCCGTGAGCCGGGAGCGAAGCTCTCCGATCCGCTTGTTGAGCTCGGTCTTGGCACGGAAGCGACGCGCAGGGAGCACGCAGAGACCCATCGCGACCACGAAACCGGCCGCCAGGATACCGGTGACGTCGACCAGAGTGGTCGTGGCCAAAGCGGCGACAATAGCCCCCAGCCCGATGGCTCCCACTTCTATGACCGCCAGACCGGCCACAGAGTTCTGCACCGAGTCGGCCAGCCTGTTCGCTTCCACATCGGGCTTGTAGGAGTCTACCGTGCGGTGGGCGGCACGGCCCAGCGTATCAAGAAGCTGTCTTCGGTCTTGGTCGAAGCTGCCGAGGCTGCCCACCACCCGGTCGGCATGATGGGCCCGCCGCTCGGTCAGACGCCTGTCGAGGGCCTGCCATTGGCGGAGTTCGGCGCTCACCATCCAATCGATGATCTCCCCCACCTTCTGTTCTATCTGGTCGGGGGCGTCCGCGACCACTTTGCTCTCGAACTCCTCTTTCACGCAGGTCTTTCTTATGAGATCGAAGATGCGGCCTATGCGCACGGTCTCGTCCAAGAACTGCTGGCCACGCTCCTCCAGTTCTCGCAGCACTCCGTCCACATCGGTGATGCGGAAATCGAACTCGCGGCAGAGATCCTCCTGGTAGAGGTCAAGCTGATGTTCGATGCTGTCCAGCGCGGACACGTCATCAGAGACTCCCTTGGGTGGCCTGTCGGTACCTCTCGGCGAGGTTGAGGCCCACTCCCAAAGGATTGAGCAGTTTGAGGCGAACCCGCTGATTGTCGTCAAGTGTCTCGACCAAGTACTTCTCGAAAACCCCGAATCGACTCAGGCGCATGAGCCGGCCGTTCTCATCTCCGTCGACCTTCGCCTCCAACGCCTGCCGGGAAGACAACGAGAACACCTCCGGAGAGAAGCCCAGAAGCCACTCGGCGTTCTCGGCGACAAACCGCTCCACTTCCGCTCTCCACTCGTCCGAGCGCAGGATATCGACCTTGTTGATGATGAACACGAGCTTCTTCCCCCAGCTCCGAATGCGCTCTATGAACGCGCGTTCGCTCTCCGTGAAGGTCCGGTCTGCAGAGGTCACGAACAACACCACATCGGAGGGAGGGATGAAACGCTCGGTGAGCGCCTCGTGTTCCCTATCGAGCGCATTGGTGCCGGGCGTGTCGACCACTTCCACCTCGGAAGCCTAGTGTCCCGAGTCATTGATTCGATGACAATAAGCTGCCAGCGTTTCCAGGATCTGATCGGCGCTCTTGTGCCAGACATAGGGCCGGGGATTCTCGTTCCACGTGGCGAGCCAGGTGCGGATGGAAGCGACAAGCTCCTTCACCGAGCGGTGGGTCCCGCGCATGAGCCATGTGGTCGTAAGTTCGCCGAACCAGCGCTCCACCAGGTTCATCCAGGAGCCGCAGGTGGGGGTGAAGTGAAAGACGAAGCGGGGATGAGCCAGAAGCCAGTTCTTGACGGCCGGGGTCTTGTGAGTGGAGGAGTTGTCCACCACCACATGTACCGCCAGGTCCTTCGGTACCTCCCGGTCGATCGTGCGCAGGAACTTGGTGAATAGAGCGGCCCGGTGGCGAAGGGAGAGATCGGCGATCACCTTGCCGGAAGCCAGATCAAGGGCGGCGTAGAGGTTGGTGGTACCGAACCTTCGGTAGTCGTGGGTCGCCCGGGCCGGCACCCCGGGGAGAAGAGGCAGGATGGAAGCCGTGCGGTCGAGCGCCTGGATCTGGGATTCTTCGTCCACGCAAAGGACAACGGCCGCATCGGGCGGGTTGAGGTAGAGCCCCACGATGTCTCGCACTTTGTCAATTGCCTGGGGATCAGGAGAGAGCTTGAAGCTCTCGGTGAGGTGGGGCTTCAGCCCAAAGGCCTCCCAGATGCGGCAGACGGCGGTTTGACTCATACCCGTGGCCTGAGCCAGGGAGAGTTCGGCCGCGCTATCTCCGTTGGTGCGTCCCTCGGCGGCCGGGAGCACGATCCGGCATCTCTGGGCCAAGGCTTGGGCGCTCTTGGGCCGGCGGGCCCAGCGTTCGAGGGTTTCCCGCTCCAGTTCGGAAGGCTCGATCTTGACCGTCGGTCATCCCATGGCCCCCTCCATCCTCGCAGTTTGAGAGGAGCTTCGCCAACGGGACGCCAAAGCCTGTGCATTTTCAAACTCGGGACACTAGGCGTACCGCAGACGTGAGGGTATTTGGCCGTCTGTTGGCTCTTTCTGTCTCTGGTGGTCTCGCGAGGTTCTGGCCGCTATCATATCCGGACGTCCATACGGTGCGTGCGCACGGCCGTCCTGGAGAGAAGAGGAGGCGGCTCATCTCGTGGCCTTGCTCGAAGTAAACAGCCTGACGAAGGACTACGGCTTCGGTCGCGGAGTCTTCGAAGCCTCGTTTCACGTCCATGAGGGGGAGGTGTTCGGCTTCCTGGGTCCGAACGGAGCAGGGAAGACGACGACCATTCGCCACATCATGGGTTTCTCGAAGCCGCAGACGGGATCGACCATTGTCGACGGCATGGACAGCTGGGAAAAGGCGGATGAAATTCAGCGCGAGGTAGGCTACCTGCCGGGCGAGATAGCGCTTCCCGCGAACCTCACGGGCACACAGTTCATCGGCTACATGGCCGACCTGCGTGGCATGACCGACATGAGCAAGACTGATTACCTCCTTGAGAAGTTCGAACTCGATCCCTCGGGGAGATTGAAGCGAATGTCTTTGGGGATGAAGCGGAAGTTGGCCGTTGTCACGGCCTTCATGCACGACCCGCGGATCCTTGTCCTGGACGAACCCACCAGCGGCCTCGACCCGATCATGCAAGAGACCTTCATCGAGTTTGTGCTCGCAGAGAAGAAGCGGGGAAAGACCATCCTTCTCTCTTCCCACATCTTCAGCGAGGTGGAGGCCACCTGTGACCGGATCGCCATCATCAAGGAGGGGCGAATAGTGTCGCAGATCGTGGCTGACGACCTACGCCACAGACAGGACAAGGTCTACCAGATCGAGTTCATGACCGTCGATGAGTTCCAGCGCTTCTGCTGTGAGAATCACCTGGAGATAATCACGGCTCATGCCGACAAGCAGCAGGTCACGGTCGGCATCCACGACAACGACATCAATGAGTTCTTCTCCACCCTCTCCGGCTACTCGTTGAGGTACTTGAAGGAGAAGAAGTTCACTCTGGAAGAGTTCTTCCTCGATTTCTATGACCGAAAGAAGACCGTGGCCGAGGGAACCGCCCATGTCGCTCATTGAGATCGATCACCTGACCAAGGATTACGGAGGAGGCCGCGGCATCTTCGACATCCATCTGCAAGTGGAAGAGGGCGAGTCCTTCGGGTTCGTGGGCACCAACGGCGCCGGGAAGACGACGACTATCCGCCACCTGATGGGGTTCCTCAACCCCCATCAGGGCGTCTGCCGCATAAAAGGGTACGACTGCTGGTCCCAGGCCGCAGATGTCAAGCGACTCGTCGGCTATGTCCCGGGCGAGATCGCCTTTCCCGACGCTCGCAACGGTTTCGACTTCTTGGAGCGGCAGGCCGCAATGACGGGCGTCACCAGCAGCGCCTACCGTGACTATCTCCTAGAGAAGCTACAACTGGATGCCTCCGCTAATCTCAAGAGGATGTCGAAGGGCATGAAGCAGAAGACGGCCATCGCCGCAGCTTTCATGCACGATCCCCCGATTCTCATCCTTGATGAGCCCAGCACCGGTCTAGATCCGCTGATGCGTGCCTCCTTCACCGAACTGCTGGAAGAGGAACGCCGGCGAGGTAAAACCGTCTTCATGTCGTCGCACATGTTCAACGAGGTAGAGGCCACGTGCGACCGAGTGGGGATGATCAAGGACGGTGTGATCATCGACGTCACCTCCACCGCCGCCATACGTCACTATGAGAACAAGACATACAAGATCGAGTTCATCGAGTCCGCCGACTACCACCGCTTTCTCCGCGAACCCTTTGACGTGGGCGAGAGGCGCGACGAGAACAATCAGGTCTTTGTGAATGTGCACGACACAGATATAGATCTACTCGTGCGCACCCTCACCGGGTACCGTGTCAAGTTCTTCACCGAGATCAAGTACTCGCTTGAGCAGTACTTCGACGGTGTTTATAGGAAGGAAGCTGCCGATGCTCAGTAGGCCGGTATTCTGGCAATCTATAAGGTCCCACTACGTCCTCTGGGTGATCTGCACCGTCGTACTCACCGCCATGCTGTCTCTCATCGCGGCTTTCCACGACCCATCGACTCTTTCCAGCCTGGTGGAGGCCTTCGAGGACACTCCCATGGCCGCCGAGGTAGGGGATCGGCTCGATCTGTTCGGGTCGCTGTTGGGCATATTGGCCCAGACCATCTACGGGTTCTCAGGGCTCATGATAGGCATGGTCTATGTGGTCGTCACGGCCAATGGTCTGGTGGCTTCGGAGGTGGACAGGGGTTCGATGGCCTATACCCTCTCCACTCCCATCAACAGGACCTCAGTCGTGCTTACCAAGGCGGTGTATCTGGTCGTTTCTATCATCCTCATGTGTGTGATCATCGGAGGGGTCGGCGCTGCGACCATCCAGTTGAAGCACCACAGTATCTGGGGTACCTCATACACTGAAGACGTGAAGGCGGCTGCCGCAGTCCTTGACCTGGACAAGGAAGAGGTGGCGGGTGACCTGTCCCTCATCGTGGAGAACGCTGAGGCCTTCGCGGCCGGTTCCGCGGCGAGGAATGTACCTGCAGATGTGTACTCGGCCTATCTGGCTCAGGCGATGCAGCGTGATGCGTATGTGGCCGCCGCGGCCCTTCTCGGAGCGACGCCCGCCGCGGTGGAGGACGATCCGAGTCTCATCCAAGGAAATCCGGCCGCCTTGGCGGCTGCGGCGGGCGTCATGGGCATGGATCAGGACGCCTACGCCGCCTATCTTGAGCAGATGATCGCGAGGCTCGAGGAGACGGCGGCTCAACGGCAATCCGTGAGTGAAGCTCTGGCGACCGGAATAACTGCAGCCGCCGAGTCTCTGGGCATGAATGCGGCTGTACTGGCCGCCGATCTTGGCATTCTTCGGGCAGATTCAGCGGCGATGGCCGTAGCTGCAGAGGCGTCCGGCCTCGATGCCAAGACGATTGACTACGCCATTGTCCAGGCCATGGCCGGCAACGAGATATCAGCCGATGTAGGCATTGTCTTCGACCCCTTCGCTTATCTCATGATGAATCTGGGGTTCCTGCTCCTGCTCTTGGCAGTCAGCGGCATATCGTTCGTCGCCTCCTGCATCTTCAATTTGTCGAAGTATTCGCTCGCCCTGGGGGCAGGCTTACCCTTCGCCTTCTTGATCCTGAATCTCCTGAGCACGGTGAACGATACGCTCGAACCCCTCAAGTACTTCTCGCTCATAACCCTGTTCGATACCGAGGCGATCATGAGAGCCGGGACCTACGCGCCACAATTCGCTGCGCTCGGAGTGTTGGGGATAGCGCTGTACGTATTCGCCATCAGCATGTTCAGACGGAGAGACCTGCCGTTGTAGGGGCGGGGCACGGAAGAGCAGCGGCTACTACAAGGGAGGGCGACCGTGGCTCTCGTCCTCAGAACGTCAATGCAAGTCGAACGACCGCAGTCGCATGGGGTGTTTCAGTTCGCGGCGGTGTTTCCGGGTGACTATTGATGTCTCGAGAAGCCAGAGGGCCAGCATGGGCGGCGTGGGGTAGGGTGCGCATTCCGGCGAATTCGGCCGCCCAGTCCGTCCCAAATCGGGCACGTGTTCCGGCTCAGGTCGGCCGCCTGTTCCGGTTGAATTCGGTCACCGGAGCCGCGGGCGACGCATCGACGGTTTCGCATCTTTCTAGAGTGTAGCGTCTTTGGCCGTGTCTCTGCCGGGGGCACCCCCTTTCTTCTTGCGCATGGATTCACCCGACAAGGTGAACTTGTGCGCTCCATGCACCAGGCGATCGAGGATGGCATCAGCCAGCGTGGGATCGGCGATCACCCGCCCGGAAGCCAGATCAAGGGCGGCGTAGAGGTTGGTGGTACCGAACCTTCGGTAGTCGTGGGTCGCCCGGGCCGGCACCCCGGGGAGAAGAGGCAGGATGGAAGCCGTGCGGTCGAGCGCCTGGATCTGGGATTCTTCGTCCACGCAAAGGACAACGGCCGCATCGGGCGGGTTGAGGTAGAGCCCCACGATGTCTCGCACTTTGTCAATTGCCTGGGGATCAGGAGAGAGCTTGAAGCTCTCGGTGAGGTGGGGCTTCAGCCCAAAGGCCTCCCAGATGCGGCAGACGGCGGTTTGACTCATACCCGTGGCCTGAGCCAGGGAGAGTTCGGCCGCGCTATCTCCGTTGGTGCGTCCCTCGGCGGCCGGGAGCACGATCCGGCATCTCTGGGCCAAGGCTTGGGCGCTCTTGGGCCGGCGGGCCCAGCGTTCGAGGGTTTCCCGCTCCAGTTCGGAAGGCTCGATCTTGACCGTCGGTCATCCCATGGCCCCCTCCATCCTCGCAGTTTGAGAGGAGCTTCGCCAACGGGACGCCAAAGCCTGTGCATTTTCAAACTCGGGACACTAGAAGGGAAGGGCGTTGATGAACACGCTCTTGCCGGAGTTGAACCCGCCGGCCACCACCAACAGAAAGAGCTCATCCAGCTGGCGGATGGAACGCTCCAGCGCCTTCAGGTCATCCGCCTCGGCATCGTGCCCGGCAAGGATGACCTGTAGATCGGCGAGCCGGCTACGCTCCTCGGCCAGAAGCCTGTCCTGCCGTTCGGTGAGGATCTTGTTGAGCAACTCCACTCAGCCTCAGCAACCCAGGGCCTGCGCAAACCTCACCAGTATGCCTGCTGTGGCACCCCAGATTTTGTGCCCAGGGTAGGAGATGACGTAGTAGCGGTGGCGCCTTCCGTTGTAGGTGATGGTCTCGCACCGATGGTTGCGGGAATCCAGCACGAACCCGAGAGGGACCTGGAACACCTCAGCCACTTCGCGGACATCGATGACAAAATCAACCGGTGGCTCAATCCAGCCCACGAATGGGTGCACGCGAAACCCGGTGACCGTCTCATAGGGTGAGAGGCACCCCAAGAGCTCGACCTTGTCGGGAGTGACTCCAATTTCTTCAAAAGTCTCCCGAAGAGCTGCGGCCCCCGGTCCATCATCTTCCTCTTGTATTCGCCCCCCCGGGAGACTTATCTCCGCAGGATGGTCCTTCATGTGAGCGGTCCGCCGGGTGAGAATTATGTGCGGGCCATCGGCATTTGCCAGTATCCCGATGAGTACGGCGGCAGGTATGCATGGCAGGCCGCGCTCTCTGTTCTCGACCAGAACGCGGGAGGCATGTAGACGCACACGCACCTCGGCGCGATCCAACGGGCCTGCGCGCGCCCGCTCGGGGCTGTGAGGACTTGCGGGTTCCATCAGGTACATACTATACGCCGTCGGCCAATGACTGGCGCGGAGGCCCTGCCGCCCGGCCGACGGGGAGGCCCGCAGGCCGAGAGGCGCCCGTGCTCCGGGCGGCCACGAGCAACCGGGCAGAAGAGGTCTGATACAGGAGAAGACTCCGACGCGGGCTTTCATCACACAGCACCGCCGATGCGCCGTCCCGTCCCCCGCGCGCTGCATGCACGGTACACTGTAGCTCATGAGTGACACCGCTATCGTCGAGATCGCTGGACGAGACAGTATCGCGGCGGCCTTGCAGGCCGTCCGTCTGCGCAGCTTCTCGGAGCTCATCCCCACTGTCGCCTACGTGGGCACGGAAATCGGCGACCGTGAGGCACCCCTTCACGCCATTGATGTGCTCCAGCAAAGCCTGGGCGCTGAATGTCACGTACTGGAACCGGTCGTCCTCTCCGACCCTCCGCTTTGGTCGGCCCTGAACACCCGCTTCGCGGCAGGGGTTCGCTCCCTCTTGGGCTTGTGGTCGCCGTGCCTGGCCTGCCACCTCTACCTGCACCTGCTCCGAGTGCCCATTTCTTGGCAGGCCGGCAATACTCCCATCATAGCCGGCGAACGTGACAGCCACGACGGCCGCGTGAAGCTCAGCCAACTCCCCCAGGGTATAGACGCCACCGGCAGAGTGCTGGCCCACGCCGGCATCGAACTGATGCAACCCCTCAGATCCTGGACAGGCGCGGAAGTGGCGGCGCTGGTCGGTAACCGTTGGCAGGAGGGACACGGGCAGCTGGGCTGCCTGCTCTCAGGTAACTACACGCAGCTTGACGGGTCGGTGCTCTACGACGAAACGGCGTACGCCGCATATGCGCTGCACTTCCTAGAGCCGGTGGGCCGCGCGGTAGTTGATGCGTGGCGCAAGAATCACGAGGACAACGATTCTGACCAACCGGATTATGTCGCTATCGTACGGGCGGTGCTCGAGTCAACGGTCACAACCGAGCTCCGAGCATGAGGGGCGACAGCAGGTGACCACCCTCCGCACATGATTCCACACGGGACATGAACACCTCGGCAGTACCAACCGCCACCCGTCAGCCACCGCGTATCCTCGTGATCATGATCGACGGTCTCGGGGACAGAGCCTGGCCCGAACTCGACCACCAGACCCCCCTCGAGGCCGCCCACACCCCCCACCTCGACACCCTCGCCCAGACGGGAGCCACGGGCATCCTGCATCCCCTGGGACCGGGGACAGCACCAGGCACCGAGCTCGCTCACTTTGTACTCCTCGGCTATCCACCCGCAGATTATCCCGGGAGAGTGGTGTTCGAAGCAGCCGGGTGCGGTCTCAGTCTTTCACCCGATGAGGTGGCTTTCCGCACCTTGTTCAGCATGGTACGTCGCGAGGCCGACGGGTCTCTCACACTGGTGGAACACTTCGCGCCTGTCAAGGACGAGCTGTGCCGGAATCTCACCGCTCGCCTTGGACTCTTTCGGCATGAAGGACTGACTTTGCAACTCGTCGACACCGGGAGCCTCCAGGGAATCCTCACCATCTCGGGAGGAGGCAGCGAGGATGTCACTGATTGCGACCCCTTCTTCACCGGCCGACCGCTCGCGGCGGTGCAGCCTCTCGACAATGCCCGCGATCGGGATGCGGCCCGCTTGACCGCAGCAGCCGTCACCGCTTTTCTGCACCACGCCTACGCGGTGTTCAACAATCGCGGGCTCTGCCGGGACGGGCTGTCACTTTTTCCGCTTCTCAAGTGGGTAGGGCGGAAGAGAAGACTACCCACGCTCACAGAGCACACCGGCTTGAAGGGCACAATCGTCGGGTCGGGCATCCTCCTCAAGGGAATCGCCGCCGAATTGGGCCTTGGCTTCCACGCAGGTTCCACCCTTCCTGATGCGGGCGCCGACATGGAGGCCCGCCTCGAAGCTGCGTCCGCCGCGTTCACAGAGGGCGCCGACTTCGTACTCGTCCACACCAAAGCGGCGGATGAGGCCGGACACGCCAAGGACCCCTCCCTGAAACGCGACGTCATCGCCGACATCGACCGCGGCCTGGCGGCCCTCACCGCCGGCGACCCGCTCCGGGCCGATGACCCGACGCCCCCCGGCACGCTTGTCTGCGTCACCGCCGACCACGGCACCCCCTCCGGAACCGGTCTCATCCATTCGGGAGATCCCCTCCCCATCGTGCTGCGCGGACCCGGAGTGAGAGCCGACCACGTCCGCCGCTTTGCCGCCCGCGACTGCGCCTCCGGCTCTCTGGGGCACCTCCGTGGAGAAGACTTCATGCCCGTGTTGCTGAACGCCCGCGGCACTGTCCGCTACCTGGGGGCCCGGCTCTCGGCGCACGTGGGGCTGCACTGGCCGGAATGCTACGACACGTTCCGCGTGCCATGAGAACTCGACAATCAGGCGGGTCGATTAGACCACCAGAGCTTGAGGCGGCAATCCGGGGCTTGAACCGGCCGTAGCAGCTGTCGGCCGGGGCACCGGCCCCTTGATGACTCCGTGCCACCTGAGGGCGGGCCCCGTCAGACCGCGAGGGCCGACTCCTCATCCACGACGCCCAAGGCCCGCGCCAAACCGGCAAACGATGGTTCGTCCAGCAAGAGAGTCGTGCGGCGGCGACCGATCTCAGAAGGGCTGTGGGCATCCGAGGAGGCTATGATGCTCACTCCTGGCGCACGCCTCGCCGCCTCTCCCCTGTTCGCCGGATCCACCAGTTCAACCGCAGCGACTGCCCCGCTCCCAGCCAGCCGGTCGAAGAGCGGCCGGTCCAGCAGACGGTAAGAACCGAAGACGCGATCGGCATGCGCGATATGGCAGAGGCCGCCGAGTTCTACAATGCGCCGCGCCACAACCGAAGGATGAGCGCGCAACGTCACCCTCGGCAGATCTTCCACCAACAAGGCGGTGTGATCGATGCCGAAGGTTCGTGCCAGCTCGTCGAAACACTCCCGGTACGACTCTGGAGGGAAGAGCGCGATGAGGTGGACTTCATCCTCTCCCCACGCCACCCTGATCTCCGCCCCAGGAACCACCAGCAGCTCGACCCCAGACTCAGCGGCGTGCCGCCGTGCGGCCGCCTCGATGTGGGGCACAAAGTCGACAGAGAAGTGATCGGTGACGGCCAAGAGCCCGAGCCCAGCCTCAAGCGCACTCTCGACTATCTGCCGGGCGGTGGTCTCCTGTGGGCCACGATAGTCAGCAGGCACCAAAGGGCTGTGCGAGTGTAGATCGAGTTGGGTGGACGTCAACCAGGAGACCTCCAAAGCAATGCTAATCGCGATACAGCATACCAGCACACGACATGGACATCAAGACTGGTCATGGTTTTCATTGCGACACGTAATCTGCTCGAGAGTACAATCAACGGAGATGGGGCCACTCGCGGCAACACATGGAGTTCCTTGCCACACCGCAGTCTCCGTGGCCGCAAAGACAACCACGCCAGTGTTCCAAGGGTCGGATACCAGCTGAGGCTCCTATGACTTTCACCACTGGAACCTACCTGCTCTTCCTGCCGGCCGTGGTACTGCTCACCTTCCGGGTACGGCCCGACCGTCGTTGGATTGTGCTGCTCGCGGCAGGCTACGTCTTCTATGCGAGTCTCGGCCTGGAGTACCTGGTAGCACTGCTATGGGTTACCGCCAACGCCTACCTAGGTGGGCTTCTTCTGGCACGCTCCGCGCCGAATCCGGGGGACAGTGAGAGGCTACAGAGAGTCACATCCTCGAGAAAGGTGCATCTGGCCCTGTTCATACTCTTGACCTCGGCTTCCCTCTTGGTGCTCAAGTAGAGTGGATTCGTCGCCAGTGGAGTGGCCGCCGCCGTGCCCGCTCTCGCCGGTGACCGTGCCGGGAACGGCGGCGGCATCTTCTCGCTCGTCGCTCCTGTGGGGCTCGCCTTCTACACGCTCAAGGGAGTCGGCTACCTCGTCGACGTCTACCGAGGCACGATCCGTCGCGAGCGACACTTGGGGCACTTGGCCACCTACATAGGTTTCTTTCCCCAACTCCTCTCCGGACTCATCGAGAGGGCCGACCACTTCCTACCACAACTCGAGAAGCCCATCGCCTTCTCAGCCCACGCCTTCCCTGCCGGCCTCAGCCTCATGCTGCTCGGCTATCTGAAGAAGCTCGTGGTGGCCGATCAATTGGCCGTATTGGCCGACACCGGTTTCTCTCAGCCGGAGGCGTTCTCCAGTCTACCCTTGGCCGTGGCAACCCTCGCCTTCACCTTTCAGATCTACTTCGACTTCTCCGGATACACCGACCTCGCTCTGGGCGCCGGCCTCATGTTGGGCTTCGCCCCCGTGGAGAACTTCCGCCGCCCCTATCTGGCCCAAGGCCTCAGAGACTTCTGGCACCGTTGGCATATATCACTCTCCACGTGGTTCCGTGACTACCTGTACTTCCCCTTGGGCGGGAGCAGAGTGGCACTCAAACGCAGACTCTTCGACTTGAATCTCACATTCTGGGCCAGCGGCCTCTGGCACGGTGCCGGGCTCATACACTCGGTTCAGATAGTCGGTGATCCTGAGAGGTCATGGCCGAGAACTGCCGAGAGGCTCTCCGCTCCGAGTGGAGGGAGCAGACGGCGCGCCGCATATTGCCCGCCGCCCGATTCGTCTACACTCCGGCCCCCGTGTCGCGACCTCTCACCGCACTGCGGCCTCTCACCGCACCCCACAACCGCTCCTTCTCCTCCGCCGCGGCGGCTACCCGCCGCGTCTCGGGTGCTTGGCGGCCGGAGCCCCGCGACAGAAGGGAGTCAACATGAACGTCTCCGACCTCCGCCGCACTTCCAGCCTCCTCTCGCTCTTTCTCATGTCGGTGCTTACGACATCACTCCTGTTCCCGGCGGCGGTGGGCGCCGCCCCCTCCTGGCCCGTCTGGCAGATCACCGATAACACCGTCGACGACATCCGGCCCCTTACCGACGGCCGCTTCATCGTGTGGAGTGCCCCCGACGGCTCGGACACCGAGATTTGGGCCTTCAACTGTGTCACGCGTGCGCTCTCGGCACTCACACACAATACCCATGACGACGATTCACCCACCATTTGGAGAGGAGAGGTGGCCTGGGTGGCGCACGAGCCGGGAGGTGAGGAGATCTTCATTCACGATCTCGTCGCCGGGGGAGGCACGCGGGTCACGGACAACGGCTTCGACGACCGCATGCCCTGCCTACGCGACGGCTATCTCACCTGGATCGGTTTTCCTCCCGGCCTGAACGGCGAAACCTACCTTTGCGAAACCAAGACCATGACCACGCAGCGTCTCACCAACGACGACCGTCTCGACTCCGCTCCCCGGATTGACGACCGGCTGGTGGTGTGGAGAAGCCTCAATCACACGGGACGTGCCCCCCGCTTCGACACTTACAACATCGACAGTGGCATCCACTCGCACTACTATGCGCACAGCATGCCCGTGTTCAATCTCGACCGGGGTTGGGTCGCCTGGGCCATGACTGATCGGGCAAGCGGTGGGTTCGATTACGACGTACACCTGCACCGCGTCGGCTCGGCCACCACGACGGACCTCACCAGTGACTCCTACGAGCAGGGCATCCTCACCATCGACCGCGGCTACGTGGTCTTGGCCGGTGACGACGGTACCGATTACGAGATCTTCCTCTACGAGATCCCCACCGGAGTTCTGCGGCAGCCGACCAACAATACCCGGGACGACCTCGATCCGGTGGTGGAATCAGGGCGTGTAGCCTGGTACGGCTCCGATGGCACGGACTTCGAGATCTTCGTCTACGACATGGCCACCACATACACCACCAAGATCACCAGCAACTCTGCAAACGACATCAACCCCCACCTCCACCGAGGTAGAGTCACCTGGCAGGTCCACGACGGGTCGGACTGGGAGATCGCCTTCGCGAACGGCATAACCCGAGGCATCACCGCCACCGCTTTCGGACCCTACCTGGAGGTGACCCGGGCGCAGGCGGTCACCATGGTGGTGAGAGCCGCCAACAGGCTGTTCCCCGGCACCCTGCGGCTCCCTCCGTACGGCTGGGAAGGGTACATGAACGGCTTCAAGGATCATGACCACAGCCAGAACATGCAGGTGGCGGAGTTCAACGAACTGCTGGACGACCTCGGAGACTTCGACTCCCGCTGGAACCCCCGACAAGACGCCACCCGCGGAGAGGTGGCCGCGATCCTCTACCGGCTTCCCTTGCTGCTGGACTGACCCGAGTACCGGCGGATCCTTCCCGCGACGGGACCGACGGCTG